>Ga0187848_10002351_pt1 | contig 14998 bp, 9 predicted proteins | sample June2016WEW_4_40_FD_132424 | JGI IMG/M metagenome (GOLD analysis project Ga0187848, IMG submission 132424) | Peatland microbial communities from SPRUCE experiment site at the Marcell Experimental Forest, Minnesota, USA - June2016WEW_4_40 | ecosystem: Environmental > Terrestrial > Soil > Wetlands... | reverse complement strand
TTGAACCAGTACGACCGGGAATAGTTCATTTGATCCTTGGTGTAATTGCCTTCGACCCCGAGCGAACTCCCCCACTTGCCGAAGTCGACGTTGAGGCCCTTGCCGACAGGAACGATGTAGGTACCGTAAGCCTGGAAAATGTTGCGATAGATGTCTGGACGTGGTTCGTTGGCCGGGTTTCCTTGCAACGTGTCCGTGGCCTGGCCGAACTGCAGGTCCAGGCGTCCGCCCCAGCGGCGCCCGACGGCTGGATCAGGTGGATGGTCAAAAATCACACTGGCCTGATTCAAACTGAAATTATTGCTGAGGACGTCGTAGGCGCGCAGCAGGTTTACGCGACCAATCGGGTGATTGAAATTGTACGCATAGTAGGTGTCGAGGGAGAGGTTCACCGTCGTGTCGCGCAGAAAGTCGAGCGTACTCCGGTCGGTGGACGTCATCTGTGCCGACGCAGCAGGACTAGCCTGTTTATCAGCGACCGCCTCGGCCGTCTGTGCGACGGGGACCTGGCCGCGCGATTGTAGTTCCCTGACGATTGCTCTTAACTCGGTCACTTCCGCCTCGAGCGTCTTGACCTGCTCCTGCAACTGCGGTGTTGCCTGCGCGGCCGGAGGACCACTGCTCTCCTGCGCGTGCACCGGCAATGCGCACATAAGACTTATCACCAAGATCTGTATTACGTGGAGTGGCGCTTGGCATCCGAACGGGTTTTCACGACGACGCGCTGTCTCAAATTGGCAAGGGATCATTTTGCTTTCCTTTCCTCAATTGATAAGCCTGGAAATGCGCTCAGCGCGGCTTTACTCTCCTTGCATCGGCTTTATTCAACGCAGCTCCTCCACTAGAGATCCGTTCTTGGCTTTCACACACGGACCTCTTGCTTGATCAAACTTTATTTGAAGCTGCGTGAGGGAGGGGTAAAGGCTCTATAAAATGTTCGTAAAGGTTTTAAGGAGCCTCTTCCAGAAGAATTTATGCAGCGTGGCTGGTTGTAGGTTGAGCAGATGGCATGATGAGCCGACGAACGCCGGTGTGTTTAGAACAACTAAACAGGCACGCGGCAATCGGCCAGTCGTGATGGGGAACTGTCGCTCCGACCCAGCGTGTGTCGGCTCTCAACTCCGGAGGCTCTCTTGGGTGGCGTCCCTGAAACGGTACCCGATGTGTGAGTCCGTGAGGATGTACTCGGGGCTTGAAGGGTTGTCCTCTAGTTTCTTGCGTAGCTGGTGTACTAATGTGCGGAGGTATTCGAGCTCGTTTCCATATTCACTGCCCCACACGGAACCGAGCAAGTGTGCGTGCGTCAGGGGCTTACCAGCGTGCAACATGAGGCAGCGCAGAAGATCAAATTCTTTCGGCGTCAGATGGATAACGTTGCCGGATTTTCGCACCAGCCGGCGATCGAGGTCGATCTCGACGTTGCCGATGGTAATCACGATGTCCTGATCATCTTGTGTCGTCTGGGAACGTCGAACCGCGGCTCGAACGCGGGCCATCAACTCGCCGACGTGAAAAGGTTTTGTAACATAGTCATCCGCTCCGGCGTCCAACGCCTCAATCTTGTCATCCTCATTGTCGCGGACCGTCAGCATCACAATAGGAAGCCGGGGGAACAGTCTGCGGATTGCCCGACACGCTTCGATGCCGCCCATCCCCGGCATATTAATATCCAGGAGAATCGCATCGTAGCGCTCTGTGCGAACAAACGACACCGCCTGTTTCCCTCCCGAAGCTTCCTCAATCTCGAAGCCGAGTGTGCTCAATGTGGCGCGAAGCGCTTGACGAATCGAAGCCTCATCATCAACAACCAGAACTTTACTTTGCAGTGGGCTCACGCTCCCTCCTTACGATTCGCCGGGAGAGAGAGGAAGAATGTGGTACCTGTCTCTCTCGCACTGTTTACCCAGATATTCCCTTGGTGCGCTTCTGCAGTTTTTTTTGCAAACGACAGACCTATTCCGCTGCCCGAAGCGCGATGTTTTGTAGCAGAGCTTCGGTAGAAGCGTTCAAAAATCAGCTCGCGGTCTTCAAACTCAATTAGGGAGCCCTCGTTATGAACAGAAATCACAACGTGGTTGTCCCGCGCTTGGGCAGAGACAGTTATAGGAGAATCGGCACTGGAGTACTTTGCGGCGTTAACAATGAGTTCCGTAATGGTCATGGCGAGCAACTCGCGGTCGCCGGAAACCGCCAGATCTTTGTTTGCAGTGCACACTTGGACAGAGTGCCCGCAGAGTTGAGCAGAGCACTTCCCAAGGATTTCACCGATCAACTGGGGAATTGCTACTTGCTCGCGCCGTAACCGTATTTCTGCCGATTCGAGCTTTGCCATTCGCAGGAGGTGGGTCGCTGCCGCATTAAGCCGGGTCGAATGTTCATCTATTAGCTCGACTAACTCCACCTGTGCTGGGCTGAGAGTTTTCATTTCAAGGAGCCCCGAGGTGCAGGTAAGAATAACAGTGAGAGGAGTCTTGAAGGCATGCGCCAGCCCATCAAGGACAGTGGTCCGAAGCTGCTCAGTCTGACGCGCGGCTTCCGCGCGACTTTCTTTGTCGAACAAACGGGCTCGCTCCAGGGCGGCAGCTGTGAGTGACGCGATGGCATCAACGAGAAGGGGAGTCAAATCGATTCCACACAGCACTATCGCGCCAATCGGACTCGACCCTAACCGAAGGACACGTTGCCACTTGTGCAATTCGAGATCGACAGAATTCGTGTTGCAGAAATAGGTATTTCGAGCCAATCCTTCATCTTCTTTAGTACACGTTCCAGCGGTATCCAACCGGACAAGAGCGGAATCGAAAATCGCAACGGCGTCGACTCCAATGTCTTTCTTGATCAGATCCGCGATCTGAGGCCCCGGCGGCTCTTGCCGATTGAGCAACAGGATGCTACGGCTGAGTTCGTAGAGTTTCTCCGCGTTACAACGCTGTAGAACTGCTTGTCGCATGTGACTCTGCGCCTGAACGGAAAGGCGACTCACAATTAGCGCAGTTATTTCAAAAGATGCCAGGCCTACCCAGTTCTGGGGATCGGCAACATGAAAAGTGAGGATCGGCGTAACAAAGAAATAATCCAAGCATCCGATGGCTACCAGGGAGGAACCCGTAGCTTCCCAGAATCCGAATCTCAGGGCTGTCAGTACGACAACCAGCAGATCGATGGAACCTGCCGTCGAAAGATTGAAGTGCGATCGGAATGCACAATAGCTTAGAAGCAGCGCTGCCGCAGGTCCCGTTACGGCTCCAACCACCAGCCGAAGCGTTCTCTTTGTTCTGCCGAAAGTCCCCGGCAGCCAAATCGCGAGATTCATTTCGCGTGTCTCCTTGCATCGGCCTTCTTCAACACAGAATGAAAGACAGAGTCGGAACAAGAATCCGAGCGGGGCTCAGAACTGCCCCTGGCATCGAGATCGACGAAGACGATCTGGTGGCCCAGTCCGCTGAGGTATCGCTCCAGTGTCCTTTCTCTCCTCGACCACCAACGCTTTCGGCCGCCGATGACGACCAAAGAATGCGGGCGCAAAATCTTCCGTAAGCTCTCGTTTCTGCCGCGGCAGAGCCAAAGTTGTATGGTGATTTCTTCCGCCTCGAACCCTAATTCGCACACGAGGCCATAAAGCTGCCGCTGGAGGAAGTCGGTAGAAACGGGAGGTTTGTCCAGTGGAACTTGGAAAGGAACGATCTGCGCCTTTACCAGAGCAATGCGGGCTCCAAGGTTTGCAGTCAGTTTTCCGGCAGTGCGTAGAGCAGCGAGAGTTCCCCGGTCGTTCGTCGCGACGACAGTTACGCGCAGGTTGGGACGGTCTGAGCCTAGTTCTGCGTGGTCCTGGTGCGTGCACCCTCTGGCGCGGATGGTAGACAGGGCTGACCTCCACGCAACGGAATTGATAGCCTTCCGCCTCGAATCCATTAGAGACGAACAGGCATAAAACTGGCACAAAGAGACTGTAAAGCTTCCATAAAGAGTGCTATTGACACCTACGTTGTGTGCACGACTTGGTCGGGCTTGTCAGCTGGATCGATCCCGACTCCGCCGCAGTGGCAGCCATCTCGGACCACCGAATGCGTCAATCAACGAGCGACCGAGAAAAGGCATTTGGGTCTACGCGATCGGACAGAGGAATGTGGGTCCGCGTATGAGTTCCTGGCAGGCTGACAGCGGCTTCAACGCTCTGAGGCAGTTCGGGGAAAGAACTGGTGGAAAGGCATATTTGCGGCGCACTACCAGAGGACAGGGCGGTGAATCCTGCCGGAACTCAGCCTTCCAGTTTGAACCGCGTTGATGCGAGGGCGTAAAGCGGTCTCCAGACGAGGCGGTTAATCGTAACTACCATGACCGCCATTACCACGGTGGCGGCCAGGAGCAGACGAAAATTACCACTGTCGGTCGCCTGGCTAATGATCGCGCCCAGACCGGTAGTCGAGATGGTTTGGCCGCGGAAGTGGGAGTATTCGGCCACGATGCTCGCATTCCATGCCCCGCCCGAGGCGGTGACGAATCCCGTGATCAAGTAAGGGAATATTGCAGGCAAGAATAGTCTTCGCCAGCGCTCGGCCACGCTCAGCTGGTACGTATTGCAGACTTCCTTCAAGTCCGCCGGTATTGCCGTCGCACCGGCAATCACGTTGAACAAGAGGTACCACTGCGTGCCCAGGAGCAGCAGTACAATCGAGCCGATTCCGAGACCACCTCCGGCGCGAATCAGCACGAGAAGAATGATCGGGAACAGCGCCGTCGCCGGTACCGATGCAGCAATCTGCGCAATCGGCTGCGCGACGGCAGATAGCCTGGGCCGTAACCCGATTGCTACTCCGACGGGAATAGTCCATAGAGCTGCGAGTAGCAGAACAGCTTCTACCCGCAAGAATGTCGCGCCTGCGCCCCAAACAATATGGCGCAATTCCGCTGACGACATCGTTGCCAGGCTTGCGAACACTTTTGCCACTGCGTACGCGATCGCAGCCAGCACCACAACCGCCACCGCGCGAAGAGCCCAGTGCAGTACCCGGTTTTTGTCTTTTGTTAGGGACCGTGTCTCGTGCTCTTTCGCGAAGTGCAAATCCAACCTTTCGCGAAGCGGCAAAACAAGGGAGCGCGTCACGAACGGAAGGAGTTTCGAACTACGCAGCAGAGTCAATATCGGCGAACGAGGAATCTCGGCCGAGCCGATCTGTTCGAGCTTGAACTTCTCCGCCCACGCGATCACTGGGCGCCAAACCATTTGATCGATGAGAATGATGACACCGATCATGGTCATCAAACCCCAAAAGATCGCTCGCGTGTCTCCCGCGTTGGCGGCGGTCTGAAGATAGGAGCCGAGACCGGGCAGACGAAAATCGCGGCTGCCCAGAACAAACATTTCGCACGCCATCAAGAAGAACCAGCCGCCAGCCACTGACATCATCGAATTCCAAATGAGTCCAATGGCCGCCTGCGGTAACTCAAGTTGCCAAACCCGCTGCCACCCGCTCAAACGATACGCCAGCGCCGCTTCGCGCATTTCGGTGGGGATACTCTTCAGTGACGAATAGAAACTGAACGTCATGTTCCACACCTGGCCGGTGAAAATCAACAGGACCGATCCAAGCTCGACCCCCAACTGTCTGCTGGGAAAAAGCGCCGCCATCGAGATCATCACGCCGGGAAGAAAACTGAGGACAGGGATTGACTGCAAGGTGTCGAGCAGCGGAATCATGAAGCGCTCGGCCTTACGGTTGTAGGCGGCCACGTATCCGTACACCAGCGTGAAAACGAAACTGAATATGTATGCTATGGCAATCCGCAGAACCGAAAACAACGCGTATTTCGGCAACGCCGCAGGATGAAGGCTGATTTCCGCCTGAGAGCTAACCGGGCCAGACCAATAGCGGGCAAACGTAATGACGCTGTAAAACAGGCCGATTCCGCCGAGCACGATCGGCAACTCTCTAGCCAGAGATGTTGCGCCCACCGGCACGATACCCCATCCCGCCGGTCGAGAAAAGGCGTTATTAGTTGATGGCCGCATCGGCATCAATGAAGAGGAACAGCTTCGCTGGAATTGGCGGTACCTGAGGCTTCGTTCAGGAGCAATCTATCAGTCTCCGAGTCGTAGGTGAAAATCTCAGCATATCGTCCCCAATTCAAGGCGGTGTCGAGTTGGCGTTGAACTTCTTCCTGGGAGAGGTGCTCGTCCAGAACGTCCCGGAAGAATTCCAAGGGAACCGTCCGGTCTGACTTTCGCTCAAGAGCATTCTGAATCTGTTGAATCAATGTGACATGACAGAGGACAGCTTCGCGAAAGAGCTTCTTTCGTGTCGCGATATCTGCTTCTGCAAATTCCTTTCCCGCCAGAGTAATCCGCACGTCTCCTTGCCTTGAATCTGCGAAGCCCAGCATGACCGCCGCGTCAACGATGGGAAAGAGATCGTCCACTTCCATCAGCAACTCTTCGGCGAGGTGATACAAGTCCTCTTTGCCCCCGCGATCGTTCAGGAATTCAAGCAGTCCAGCCATCCCGCCGGCCGTTGCATGGGGCAACACCTGGAACGAAGGCTTGCGCAGGCAGGGCAACTTGGTGATAGGGCCGAGCTCCAGTTCGGGTTGTGTCATCACTTTGTAGATGTAATCCACGTAGACGAGAAATTCAGCGGACTTCCGATCTCGCGGTTGAGGCAGTGAAATGCGGAAATCAGCGCGGATCTTTGCGGGATGTGTTCCAAGAACAACGATTCGATCCGCCAGCAGAACTGCTTCTTCAATATTGTGCGTGACCAGGAAGATGCTTTTTGTGGGGATCTGATCCTTGATCCACAACTCCATCAGCTCGCCGCGGAGGTTTTCAGCCGTAAGCACATCCAATGCGGAGAAGGGCTCGTCCATGAATAGCACTTCAGGGTTTACTGCGAGGGCACGCGCAAATCCGACTCGCTGTTTCATGCCTCCAGAGAGTTCCTTGGGGTAGGCGTTTTCAAAACCTCTAAGTCCCACCATGGCAAGCGCTTGTAATGCCTGGCGATGCCGGGCCGGGTGCTGTAGCCCTCGTGCCACCAGCGGAACCTCAATGTTCTCCAGCACCGTTAACCAGGGGAATAACGCAAAACTCTGGAAGACAATGCCAATATTGGGACTGCAGCAGTCCAGGGGCTGGCCATGCACCAGTACCATGCCACTGGAGGGCGCGGTCAATCCCGATAGAATTCTGAGCAAGGTCGATTTCCCGGATCCAGAAGGCCCAAGAAGGGCAAAGATGGTATCGGACTCGACGGATAAGTCCATCGGAGCGATTATCTGAATCTCCCTTCCGTCCGGTTGCTCAAAACACTTCTCAATCTGACGCCCTTCGATGATTGTCTCCCTCGGCTGTGGAAGCTGCTGTTCCGGCACACGCACCGTCTCTGGTTCATGCTGGCCCGAGGTCTCAGCAGCTACTGCGCTCGAGAGTTCGTCCATTAGCCGCTGCCAAGCCTCTTCCGGGAGTTCGTCGAAGAAGCGCATACGGTCGTCGGGGCTCATTTCGTCAACCAATGCCCGCATTTCTCCCGCGGGCAGCGAGTGCAGGAGGACGTATTCGTGATAGTAGGGAAATTGAGCGACGACGGCGGCGGCAAGATCCAGGGGCAAGCGGCGGAATAGGGATTGTTGCTGTTCGAAAGGAAGGTCACCCAATGCCTCAGCCGCCTGGAGCACACCGGAAGTCTGCAACAGAGCCACAGCCACATTCCAATGTGCCTGCGAAACCGCGCCCCGAAGCCTCTCAGCAATTGGTGAACTCATCGGAACTGGGACTCCAGAATCGTGAACTGTCTCTCGGATCGGTCGCCGGACTCGAAGCGATAACGATGCTCAGTCACGAAAGCGCTCCGCGATATATCGTATAACGAACATCCCTGGAAATTGCCAAAGTTCCCCGAAGTCATGGGCGCGCTCCGCGTGAGGATGCATATGGTAAATTTCAACTAAGCCCTCGGGAATGGCTGGCCATGTCTGCCGCGCGGCTTGGCGGCCGCAGGTAAGCGCGGCTCGTGTCCATGCATTGATCCGCGTGGTCAGAAGGTATACCTGGTTGACGAGCACGGACGCGTGGCACGCGCCTGACATCAGTCAGCGAGGCCCACCGCCTGGCAACCATTCTGGAAGAACGCCTGCCGGCCGAACTGGCGATGCCCGCTGAAGTCATGACTCACCTGGAGTCCTTAGGGGACCATTCAGATGTCCATCGCGAACGATACTACACGGGGAAACCTGAGTAGTCTCGGTACCGTACTCAGTTGGTCTTCACAGGGCTGCGCGAGCGAGAAATCAGGCGCGGGCTTCAAACGTGAGCGTGCCATAATGCTGTCCGATGGCTTCGATACTGCAAATTCCAACGCTGGATGCCGTCCGCCGCATTCAGAGGATTCAAGCCGTCACCATCATCTGGATGAGCGTCGAGGCAGCCGTATCGCTATCGGCAGCTTGGGTCGCTCGCAGTCCCGCTCTGCTCGCCTTCGGCGGCGACAGTGCTGTCGAACTCCTGTCAGCGGCGGTTGTGTTGTCGCGGTTTGGGAAAGACCAAGCAACCCCGGAAGATCTGAGAACGGCGTGATCCACCGGAGCGCAAGCACAGGTTCTCGCGCCCTACCGTCTCATTGTAAATACGCTCAGACTTGCTGATGGCTAAAGTCAGTTGGTTTTTAAGCGCCCCGTGCGGATCTGCCTTTGTCGTGATGAAATCCATGAAGCGGTCAAACTGTCGATAAGGCAGCAACTCTTTCCAGATCGGCAACCCTCTTCCTTTGAGCTTCTCCTCGTCGCCCTCGAAGTAGAGCTTCCGGCGTGTAGAAGCATGATAGTTCCGCGCGTTTGGGCGAGGTGTATCGCGCGCGCGATACCCGCCTCGACCGCATCGTCGCGATCAAGATTTTGCCTACACATCTGTCTTGCAATCCGGAAGCCAAGCGGCGTTTTCGCACTCGCTGGAATCGAACTGCTAGCAACGGGACGCTCTTCGGGCCGGACACTAGAATGAGTGCCATTATCACGGCGGGCCAGACCCGGGCCATTATAGAAACGGCTGGGGTCTGGCCTGATGGTTTGTCTCGGTTCTTACTGCACCGTTAGTGTCAACGGCACAGTGTTATTCAATGAACCGGAGCTCGCCTTTACCACTAGGGTGTATGTTCCCGGTGTGGTGCCCGTGCCCGTGGGCGCCGGTGTGTTGGATCCGGCGCCGCACGCCGCAGCGAACAGAGCAAGACCGATCAAAAGGGCCAGCAGCGCATAGCGCCGACCGATCTTGCGCCGCTTGCCGCCAACCGATACCAGTCCGAACACCAGGAAGCCCGGCGCGAATATCCAGGCAGCCAACACTGGACGATCATGTCCCATGTGAGGTTGCGACAGTGAGGCAGTCGCCACCGCTGTTGTGGAAACGGAGACGGTGACAGAGGCCGAGCTGCTGCCCGCCGGAATCGTCGCCGGTGAAATGGTGCACGTACTCTGCGCTGGCGAGCCAATGCAGGTCAGGCTTACCTGGCTCGGGAAAGGCCCGCCGGACGAGGCAAACGTTAATGGATAGGTTGCCGTCGCTCCCGGCTTCACCGTCGCTGTGCCATTACCGCTGGCGGTCAAGCTGAAGTCGCTGCCGCTGCCAGAGAGCGCAAACACTGCCGACCCTCCAAGCGCGTTGTCGGAGACGATCAACGATCCCGTCCGGGTGCCTCCGGCCACAGGAGTAAACGTGACATTGATCGTGCAATTCCCTGCAGGGGCCAAATTCGCGGGGCAGTTGTTGGTTTGGGCAAAGTCCCCGGTCGCTTGAATATTGGTAACGGTCAGTTGTCCGCTCCCTGAGTTTGTCAACGTGATCGGTTGAGCTGTGCTGGTACTGCCCACAGACTGCGAAGGAAACGTCAGGCTTGTGGGACTGAAGCTCACGCCTGAGGCAATGCCGGTACCGCTCAGGGTTACGCTTGCCGACCCTCCAAGCGCGTTGTCGGAGACGATCAACGATCCCGCCCGGGTGCCTCCGGCCACGGGAGTAAACGTGACATTGATCGTGCAATTCCCTGCAGGGGCCAAATTCGCGGGGCAGTTGTTGGTTTGCGAAAAATCTCCGGCGGCGCTGACGCCCGAGATCGCCATGGTGGTGGTGCCGCTGTTGGTCAAGGTCACGGGCTGTGGAGCGCTGCTGGATCCAACCACTTGCGCCGCGAACGTCAACGAAGTAGCCGACAAGCTATTTGCCGGGGCACCCGCAGTTCCGCTCAACGAAATCGTCTGCGGGCTGTTGGGAGCTGAATCGGTAAAGACGATCGTTCCCGTCCGGCTGCCGGTGGCAGTCGGTGTGAACGTCACTTGCACGGTGCAGGTACCGCCGTTTGCCGCCACCGTGCTGCAGTTGTTGGTTTGGGCAAAGTCGCCGGTCACTTGAATACCAGTAACGGTCAACTGTCCGTTCCCTGAGTCTGTCAGCGTGATCGACTGGGCTGCGCTGGTGCTGCCCACAGACTGCAAAGGGAACGTCAGGCTTGTAGCACTGAAACCCGCAGCTGAGGCAATGCCGGTACCGCCCAGGGTCACACTGTGCGGATTCCCTTGAGCGTTATCGCTGATTATCAGCGTTCCGCTCCGGCTTCCTGCCACCGTCGGAGTGAATGTCACGCTGATGGTGCACGACTGGTTGGTGGCAATCGAGGAGCACTGGTTCGTCTGGGCAAAATCCCCCGACGTTGTGGCTCCCGAAACCGTCATGGGGTTGTCGCCCGTATTTGTAATGGTCACAGTCTGTGCCGCGCTGGTCGAACCCACCGACTGGTTGCTAAAAGTCAGGCTCGAAGGGGAGATCTTTGCCGTTGTCACATAGCCGCTTCCGGTCAAGGAGATGGTTTGCGGGCTATTCGGGGCGTTGTCTGTCAAAGTCAACGTGCCATTGCGCGCGCCGCCCGCCGTCGGTGTGAACGTAATCGTATAGGTGCAGACCGAGCCCACGCCGAGCGCCGAGGGGCAATTGTTGGTCTGCGCATAGTCTCCCGTAATTACGCTGCTGGTGAGATTGAGCGTGGCGTTGCCGTTGTTGGTCAGTGTCACAGTCTGCTGCGGACTCGTCTGTCCGATTTGTAGACTGGGAAAGGTCAAGCTCGTGCTCGACAAGGTGGCGATCGCAGTCGATCCATCGCCCACCAGGTTGATGAAGTGCGGCGAGCCTGCGCCATCATCTTGGACCAAAATGGATCCGAAGCGCGGCCCGGGGGCCGTCGGCGTGAACGTGACCGTAAAGGTGCAGGTCCCCGCGGCGGGCACACCGCTGCCGCATGTATCCGTCTCGGAGAAGTCGCCGCTGATGGTGATCGATGAAATGGTCAGGGCCGCGCTGCCCATGTTCCGCAGCAGCGAGGTGTTTGGCTGGCTGACCGAGCCGACAGGACGAATCGAAAACTGCACGAGCGAAGGACTGATCGCCACTGCCGGAGCGTTCGCCGTTCCAATCTTGGCGACGAAACAATCATTATTTCCGCCGATCGTGTTCTGCAACGCAGCAGCAGTCACGGGGAAATCGCTTGAATCCGTGTAGCCAACGACGTACATGCTCCCAGAGGCATCGAGTGCGATTCCAGTGGGGAAATCGTTGCCATTACCGCCCAGATAGGTGCTGAATAGCTGGATGCTGCCCGTGGGGTCGATCTCCGTCAGCAGCACGACCTCTTGGTTCGTGTAAGCCTCGATCGGGTTCACCGTGCTCACACCGCCGCCATAGGCGTAACCGACCACGTACGCGTCATCCTGCGCATCTAAAGCAAGCGCTTGCGGAAATGAATCATTGTTTGGCGGAAGAAATGTCGAGTATGCCAGCCCGGTTCCCGTCGGGTTGAACTTGGTAATGAAGCCGTAGCTGCAGCCCCATCCGTACGTTCCGGGATCGCAGAGACTTGGAGTGGTAATCGGGAATGTTCCGTCACTATAGCTCCAGCCGGTCACATACGCCGATCCGTTGCTGTCTACGGCGATGGCGTTGATCGTTGTGGGGTACCCATCGGTCAGCCCGAAGTACGTCGAATACACCGCCGATCCAGAACTGCTGAGTTCGCTGACGAACCCGAGTTGCGCGTCGTTAGGGCTGTTCTGCGAGGGCATGTATGCGCCCGGGGTGGTCGGAAAGTTGTAAGTATTCGTATAACCGGTGACATAGGCGTCGGCGCTGCTGTCCAATGCTATTCCGCTGACCTGACTGAGTGGAGACGGCCAGCAGGGGCCGCCGTAACACTGCGTGATTACATTGGTGCTTCCCGCAAGATACGTCGAATAGATCAATGATGATCCGTCCGCCGTCAGCGCAGTCACAAAGCCGTAATAACCATAGTAGCCTTCTTGGTTGGGCGAAACCGAGGATTGAACTGCGTTATACGTCGGAAAACCTGTATCATAAGTGTAGCCAGCGACGTACATGTTCTGCGAGCCATCCACCGCAATCGCAGAAGAGTATGTACCGCCATAGTTGCTGCCCCCGAGATATGTCGAATACAGCAGTGATCCGTCCGGCGACACTTTCGAAATAAATCCGTCGGGGTCGTCATTCATGGTGGTCTGAAAGGCATTCACCAGCGGGAAGTCCGCCGATTGCGTGTAGCCGGTAATGTAGGCATCGTTGTTGCTGTCCAGCGTCACGGCCGTCGGGTTGTCGTAGTTGTAGCCGCTGCCTCCGATAAAATCGGCATACACCAGAGTCGATCCGCTGACATCCAGCTTCACGATGAAGCCATTTTGCCCAGAAGCCTGCGATGCCTGCGAGGCCAGGGGGAAATTCGTGGACTCCGTCCAGCCGGCAACATACGCGCTGCCCAGACTGTCAACCGCGACTCCGACCGCCTGATCGTCCGCTAGTCCGCCGAGAAAGGTGGAATACAGCAGTACTGGATCGATCACCAGCGGCTTGGTCTTGTCGTAACCTTGCAGCGAGAAGCCGACCCTCGTGGCATTCTTCAACGAAAAACCGCCGTTAATCGGCAGCTTCATGTTATTGAACGTCTGGTACAGCACTGGGCTCTTGATATGGAGCGCACCCTGCTTGGTCTGCAACACGAGGTCACCGGTGGAATCCACGCTGACGCTGTCTGCTCCTTTTACATCGAACTGAATCTGCCGCGGGTCCGCTCCTGCGGCAACTTCAAAGTCATACTCTAGTTGGGAATGATTTCCGTAGTAGACAAGGTCAATTCCGGGATACACGCCCTTGTAGTGCACCTTGCCATAGGCGACCACGTTGGTATGCCATTTTTTGGGATCCCGCCCAATGAAGTAATTCGCCTTGCCCGGTTGGGGGTCCTCGCCGACCGCCGTGGGATTAGGATTCGCACCCACCATGTTGAGCTGAATGACCGCTCCATTTTGCGTCTGTTTCGACGCCGGCTGGGCATTCGCCGGGGCTCCATCTTTCGCAACAAATTGTGAGCGCGCCGAAAACACCATTCCACCAGAGGTCAGAAACACAACATGTCCAGAACTGCGCGCCAGAAACTTTACTTGCGAGTCGGTCTGTCCGACGTTGCCTTCGAAAGTCATGGGCAGCTTGGCGTAGCTTGCTATGGCGGTCTTACTGTCCGATTGCGGCGCGCCGGCTGTGGAGAGGTTTGCCTGCTGGGCTGCACAGAGTGAAAATGCCGCTAAGAGTGTAGCAATGCACAGAAGTCCACGTGTTTCCGTTCTCATGCGAACAGTTCCTTTCATCCTCAAGAGTTGTTTTATGGAGCGTGAAGCGGTCTGCTGGCTCTCAGGGCGGACGCCTCAACCCGTCCCTGTTCAACAAATATCAGTCGCAGCGCGGGGGGGCGCGCCTATGACAACAGCACGTGCATCTGCACTACCAATCCCAAGTTTGTAGCTGAAGTATTGATTAACAAGAGCGTCGGGAATTTGGGGAGAATTGGAGAGGAAGGGCGACTGTCTTATTCATGGAAAGATGATCAATTTTCGGACACTTTGGTTTTTCCATGGGTCTTTTGCTAAGCAACCGCTGGGAATTTTGGTGCCGGCTCATAGCCCAGTAGCGGAAGCTCAGAACCTCAAGCAAAAGGTAACGTGGCGAAATGGTCGATTGGCCTACTGCTCTTCTTTGGAGTCCAAGAGGTTTCCGCTTTCTTTGGCTGGGGGCGAGCTAAGGTGCATCGAGGGGAGAGGCAGCCAATATCCGAGTTCGCGCTTTAGTCAGCCGATCTGGTTAACTGGACAGACCAGACGTTATGATGGTGGTGTCCGAGCAAGGTCTCGAATTTCCGTGATGGTTTCATCGCTGCGCGGGTTCGTGCTTGTGCTTAAGCAAGGGACGATGATCTAGGTGAAGTCGCTCATACTTGGGGTCCCGCATTTGTTCAAAAAGAGAGTCGGGAGTTAAGCCAAAAATGGCTGGTCCCCGATTACGAATTAGTTGGCGAGTTCAAGAGGACACAAATGTTTGGCATGCACCCTTTGCGGAGTCATGCATCGACTTCCTAAGGTGCGCCGAGAGCGTTATTCGTTCTCTGGTTGGTGGGGCCAACCTGGCTGCGTGCAGAGACGATTTCCGGCAACATCCAAGACCCGTCCGAAGTTATCCAGAAACGGGCTTGTGGGACGCGTCAGGTGATGTGTACTGGGCGAGTTTTCGCCAACCCTGAAATTGAGCCTCTGCCGAGCGTTCAACTTCTCAACTTACGGGTGGCCCGTCATCCGGAACAAATCGGCTCCGAATATCGCAACCTATTTCCCGGAGGGAGCCGTATAAGCGGCCTTCTTCGATTTTGCGTTTCTATGCAGCAGTAAGGAGGGAACTTACATCCACGTAGCGGTATCAAAATCCCAGTCGGCGAATCTACGACGACCAGGCACTAATGCCTTGGCGTCCCAGGGGCGCATATCGGTCCAATTGAACATTCTTTCTTCTAGTGGCCTGTCGCAGTGAGTTCGTTACTACGGATGCGGCGGGTGGGGTCGGAGTATTTCCACTGGATCGGCTGCGCGTGAGCGGAGTAGGCGTTGATGTAGCGGCGGAGTTTGCGAGCTA
>Ga0187848_10002350_pt1 | contig 15008 bp, 9 predicted proteins | sample June2016WEW_4_40_FD_132424 | JGI IMG/M metagenome (GOLD analysis project Ga0187848, IMG submission 132424) | Peatland microbial communities from SPRUCE experiment site at the Marcell Experimental Forest, Minnesota, USA - June2016WEW_4_40 | ecosystem: Environmental > Terrestrial > Soil > Wetlands... | reverse complement strand
TGTAATGCGCACCACAATCACGTCGCTCAGCACGCGCGTGCCTCCGGTGACAGCCGACCGGTCGCCGCCCGCCTCGCGAATCACCGGCGCGCTCTCGCCCGTGATGGCCGACTCGTCCACCGATGCCACGCCTTCGATCACCTCGCCGTCGCCGGGAATCATCTGTCCGGCAACCACGCGGACCTTGTCGTTCACGCGCAGATGAGAGCTTGGGACCTCTTCCACTTTGCCATCCGCGCGCAGCAGGTAGGCCGTCGTCTCACTCTTCGCCTTGCGCAACGCGTCGGCCTGCGCCTTGCCCCGCCCTTCGGCCATCGCCTCGGCGAAGTTCGCGAACAGCACGGTGAACCACAGCCACAGCGTGATCTGCAGGTTGAACGCGAAGAGGGTCGCGCCATGCGGCAGAATCAGAAGCAACGTGGTGACGACGCTGCCCACCTCGACGACAAACATCACCGGGTTCTTCGCCTGCACTTTGGGATTCAGCTTCTTCAGCGCGTCCACCGCGGCGCGGCGAACGATGGACGATTCAAACAGCGCCCGCTTCTTCGAAGTTCCTGTGTGTGTCTCTCTCCCAGTCGGCTGACTATAGCTACTGCCGAGAAGCTTCTTGTTGTGAGATATAACCGCAACAGCGGCCCACACCGCGCAGATGGGTTGCGTAAGAATCACGCCGATTCCAGCCGTGAATATGATTACAGGAATGTCGATAATGAACATCACAACAGCAGCCGTTATCGAGGAATACAGCAGTCCAAGCGGGCCAAAGAGCAACGCCAGAATGATGGCGAGCCCAGTACTCTTGGTGGATGCGACGATGATAACTGGCTGAGACGGCTGCCTATCAGTCATGGTAGTTCTCCTTATGTGCGAGGCAGATTATTTACCAACTGCCCCTAGCGCTTCTGCGGGGAGCTTCAAGCGAGAAAAACCTCTTTCAACAAATCTGCTCACAATCAAGCATGACCGCTCACAATTCAAATCTACCCAACCATCCCTTTTCGGACTTCTCAAAATAGATCTTTCCGACATCTCTTTGCCTCTTCTAATTCGCTAACTCACTAACTGAAGCTGATTCCCGAGCGCAGCAATAAGTGTTCCAGGATCGGTCCCAGACTGAGCGCCGGGAAGAACGTCAGCGCCCCGACGATCAAAATCACGCTGACCAGCAGCACCGTAAACAGCGGCGAATTCACCGGAAACGTGCCCAGCGACGGCGGCACGATCTTCTTGGTCGCCAGACTTCCCGCCACCGCCAGCATCGGCACGATCATCAGGAAGCGACCGGACAGCATGGCGATCCCCATCGTCGAGTTGTACCAGTGCGTGTTGGCGTTGATCCCCGCGAAGGCCGAGCCGTTGTTGCCCGCCGCCGAGGTGTACGCATACAGGACCTGCGAGAGTCCGTGCGGCCCGTGGTTCGAGATGCCCGCCAGCCCCGCGGGCAGCAACACCGACACCGCGGCAAACCCCAGGATGATCAGAGGAAAGATCAGCACGTAGAGCATGGACAACTGCACTTCATACGCCTGCACCTTCTTGCCCAGGTACTCCGGCGTTCGGCCCACCATCAGGCCCGCGATGAACACCGACAACACGACGAAGATGAGCATCCCGTACATGCCCGCGCCCACGCCGCCGAAGACGATCTCGCCCATCATGATATTGGCCAGCGGGACCATTCCGCCCAGCGGCATGAACGAGTCGTGCATGGAGTTGACCGCGCCGCAGCTTGCGTCCGTCGTGACCGTGGCAAACAGAGCGGAGTTGGCAATGCCGAAGCGCACCTCCTTGCCCTCCATGTTGCCGCCCGGCGACACTCCTCCCAAGGACGTGCGCTGGTCCACGCCATGCAGCAGCGGATTGGGCTGCGACTCCGCCCAGTAGCAGGTCGCCACGCCGGCGAACCACAGCACAGACATCGCCGCAAAGACCGCCCATCCATGGCCCGGCGAGCCCACCATCTTGCCCAGCGTGACGCAGAGCCCGGCGGGAATCAGAAAGATCGAAAGCATCTGCAGCATATTGCTCAGCGGGGTCGGATTCTCGAACGGATGGGCGCTGTTGGCGTTGAAGAAGCCGCCGCCGTTGGTGCCCAGCATCTTGATCGCCTCCTGCGAGGCGGTTGGCCCTTGCGCGATGGTCTGCGTCGTCACCCTCGTCGTCACCGGCTTCCCGTCGGCGCCGGGCGCGGTTACAGTCTGCGGTTCCACCAGCGTCGCAGTGTCGTACGGCTTCAGGTTCTGCACCACGCCCTGCGACACCAGCGCCAGCGCGTACACCACGCAGATCGGCAGCAGCACCCACAGCGTTCCGCGCGTCAGGTCCACCCAGAAGTTGCCCAGCGTCTTCGACTCGCGCCGCGCGATCCCGCGAATGAACGCGATGGCCAGCGCCATGCCCGTCGCCGCCGACCAGAAGTTGTGCGTCGCCAGCCCCGCCATCTGGGTCAGATAGCTCATCGTGGTCTCGGGCACATACGACTGCCAGTTGGTGTTGGTGGTGAACGACGCCGCCGTGTTCCACGCCAGATACGGTTCCACCGCGGCGAGATGCTGTGGATTCCACAGCGGGATTGCGTGCTGCAGCCGCTCGAGCGCATAGGTCAGCAGCAGGGTCGCGCAACTGAAGACCAGCATCGCCGCGCCGTACTCCGTCCAGCGCATTTCGGCGTCGGGGTTGACGCCGGTGATGCAATAGAGCAGCCGCTCCACCGGGCCAAGTACGGGGTCGAGCCAGGTCTTCTTTCGCTCGTAGACCCGGGCCATGTACAGCCCCATCGGCTTTGCCGCAAGCAACAGCAGAGCGAAGAAGACCGCAATCTGCAACCATCCATTGGGGGTCATCTCAGAATTTCTCCGGACGCAGCAGCGCAACGACCAGATACACCAGCAACCCGGCGGTCAACAGGAGGAGGAGAATGTTCTCAAGCATCGTCGCGCCCGCCCTTCAGCGACTGGCAGCCGTAGACATACAGCACGGCGACGAAGAAGAATGCTAACGAAGCGGCGAGGAAGACGAGATCGCTCATAACTCAACTCCTGCGGCCCACCGCGCTCATTGGGTACAGCGCGTCAGGACCGCAACTTAGAGTACACCAGCGGGCCGCGTAGGAATGCCGTAGGAATCGCGTTAAGATTATGTAAAGATCGCGCGGTCCTAATTGTCTTCGTTCTGGCGGGCCTCGTCAGGAGAGGCGGGCCGCGGGCTCAGCCGATAGCCCACCCACGGTTCGCTGAGGATATACTGCGGCTCGCCGCCCCTACCCGCATCCGGCTCGATCTTCTTGCGCAGTTGCGCCACCAGCACGCGCAGGTACTCCGGCTGGTCGGCGCCCGCCGCGCCCCACACCGCCCGCAGCAGCACCTTGTGGGTCAGCACGCGGTCCGCATTGCGCACGAAGTACAGCATCAGGTCGAACTCCTTCGGCGTCAGGTGCACCTCCACGTCGCGCACCAGCACCTGGTGCCGCTCCACGTCGATGCGGAAGTCGCCCAGTTCGATCAGACTCGCCTGTGGCTCGGTCGCCGCAACCGCGCGCCGCGACTGCACACGCACCCGCGCCAGCAGCTCCTGGATGCTGAACGGTTTGGTGATGTAGTCGTCCGCGCCCTCGTCCAGCGCCGCCACCTTGGCCGCATCCTGGCTGCGCACCGAGAGCACGATGATGGGCGCCTGCGAGCGCGCGCGGATCTCGCGCGTCAACTCGATCCCGTCCATCCCCGGCATCGCCAGGTCGGTAATCACCAGCTCCGGCTGCGCCTTCATGAACTTCGCCAGGGCCTCCGCGCCGTCCTGCGCAACCGTTACCTCATGCCCATTGCTCTGCAGCGAAGTGCGCAGCACCCGCGTGATCTGCGGCTCATCATCCACAATCAGAATCCGCATGGCCCCAACCCTTCAACTCCACCAGCTCGAACCTCGAACCTCGCAACTACGCCGGCTGCTGCGTCACGAGATGCACATCCACGTGCGGAGCCTCGTTCATGAACTGCTGCAGCGCGATATAGTACAGATACTTCTTCCATCCCTTCACCGCCGACCGCCCGAAGATGACCTGTGTGATTCTGTTCCTTGAGACATACTCGGCGGTCGCCGTGGGGACGCTGCTGCCCTTCAGCCGGACCACTCTGGCGCCCACGTTCTCGGCAAACTGGATGTTGGCCTCCAGCGACCGCCGGAGGTTCTCCGGCACCTCCATCGCACTCTCGACATGGAGCACGAAGAACTCGCCATTGATCGCGTCCGCCAGGCGTGCCCCGCGCGCGATCAGGTCGCGCGACTCCGGGTTGGAGCTGATGCACACGGCCACCCGCTCGGCGATCTGCCAGTGCCCGCTCAACTGCTTGCGCGTCACATAGTCGTCCAGCGTACGGTCCACCGCGCGCGTCACCCGCTGCAGCGCCATCTCGCGCAGCGCGATCAGGTTGCCGCGCCGGAAGAAGTTCTGCAGCGCCCGCTCCACGCGCTCCTGGGGATAGATGTCGCCGCGGTCCATGCGGTGCACCAGCGCCTCGGGCGTCAGGTCGCTCATCACGATCTCGTCGGCCCGGTCCAGCACCCAGTCCGGCACCGTCTCCCTCACCGTCACCCCGGTCAGGCTCTGCACCCGCGGCGTAACGCTCTCCACGTGCTGGACGTTCAGCGTCGTCAGCACGTCGATCTTCGCCTCCAGAATCTGCAGCACGTCCTGGAAGCGTTTGGGGTGCGCGCAGCCTTCCACGTTGGTGTGCGCCAGCTCGTCGATCAGCACCACTTCGGGCCGCCGGGCCAGCACCGCATCCACGTCCATCTCTTCGAAGATCGCTCCCTTGTACTCCATCTGCTTTCGCGGGACCTGCTCCAGTTGCGCAGCAAGCTCGGTCGTTCTGCTTCTTCCGTGCGTCTCCACGATGCCGATCACGACGTCTTCGCCGCGGCTTTTGCGGCGGATTGCCTCGCTCAACATGCTGAAGGTCTTGCCCACCCCCGGCGCGTACCCCAAGAACACCTTGAACCGGCCGCGCTTCTGGCCCTCCGCCGCGGCAAGCCACTCTTCGGGAGTCTTAATATGAGGTTGCTCTGGATTCATCTGGCCCATCTTTCTATACAATTCTGATTGTGTCCATCAAGCATATTGTCGAGGCGGCCCGCTGGATTCTCATCGCGAGTGGGCTTGCCGGTATTGTAGCTCTCTATCATCACTTTCCCCGGGCAAACAACACCACCGTTTCGCTGACTCTTCTTTTCCTTGTTCTGCTCTTTGCCGGCAGTTGGGGCCTGCGCTATGCCATTGGCGCATCGCTGGGCGCAGCCCTCCTCTTCGACTACTACTTCCTTCCCCCGGCCGGCACCCTCACCATCAGCGACACCCAGAACTGGGTCGCGCTCTTCATCTTCCTTGGCACCGCCATCTACGCCAGCCACCTGGCCAGCCGCATCCGCGAGGAGTCGCACGAGGCCGACACCCGCCGTCTTGAATCGGAGATGCTCTACCGCCTGGGGCGTCAACTGCTGCAACCGGAGAACGTCGCCCAACTGCTCAACTTCATCCCATCCAGCGTGGCCAATGCCTTCAACAGCCCGGCCGTCACGCTCTATCTGGCCGACGGAGACCGCATCTATCTCTCCGACCCCAAGCGCATCTCCAGTCCGAAGATCGCCTGGAACCCGGGAGATACGCCGGTCCCCGCCATCGAGCGCACCCGCGTGGAGATCGTCAACGATCTGCGCGAGGCCATGCTGCATCCCGTCACCACCTCCACCGCCGACGGCTTTCCCGCCGTGATTCCGCTGCGCGTCGGCGTGCGTCCCAGCGGGGCGGTGCTGCTGGAGGCCACCACGCTCTCGCGCGAGACCATGGAGGGCCTCAGCGGCCTGGTCTCCATGTCCATCGAACGCGCCGAGGCGCTGGAAGACAGCGCCCGCTCCAAGGCCGCCAAGGAGACCGAGCGCCTGCGCACCGCCCTGCTCGACTCCGTCACCCACGAGCTGCGCACTCCGCTCACCTCCATCAAGGCCTCCATCAGCTCTCTGCTCTCCCAGCAGGCCCTCGATGCTCCGGCGCGCAAGGACCTGCTCGCCGTCATCGACGAGGAGTCCGACCGCCTCAACCACCTCATCGAGCAGGCCGTCGAGATGGCGCAACTGGACGCAAACAAAGTCCAACTCGACCTGAAGCCGCAGTCCATCGCCGGCCTGATCTACGTCGCAGTCGAGCAGAGCCGTTCCAGCCAACCCTCCCGCGATATTCGCGTCTCCCTCTCCAGCTTTCTGCCCAACGTGCTTGCCGACAAGGCCTGGATCGAGAAGGTGCTGGCCAACCTGCTGAGCAACGCCATCAAGTACTCCCCGCCGGACCAGTCCATCTTCGTCTCCGCCGACCCCCAGAAAGACATGCTTGCCATCAGCGTCGCCGACCGCGGAACCGGCATCGACCCGCTGGAGCAGGGCATGATCTTCGACAAGTTCTACCGTGGCCCAAGCCAGCGCAACCAGGTCAGCGGCACCGGCATGGGTCTGGCCATCTGCCGCGCCATCGTCAACGCCCACGGCGGCACCATCGGCATCACCAGCCAGCTCGGCCACGGCTCTGTCTTCACCTTCACCCTCCCCATCGCTACCCCGGAACCAGCCCGCCGCTGACCCTGCCCCCCGCGCGCGAATTTTTTACCCAGCCATGTAATCCACTCCGCGCGATTTGCGTCTATAGTTGCTAAGCAGGTAGGACCCTTCAGATCTCTTTCCAGGGAGACTCACATGAATCTTCATAGCATGGTTCGCACCACGAAAGCGACACGGTTTCTTGGCGTTGCCGCCAGCCTCTGCCTTGCCGCGGCCCTTGTAACGGGATGTTCCACCGCCGTCTCGCCGAGCGTCAGCACGGGCAACATCAACTCCCCGGCGGTCGCCGTTCCGGTGCTCATCACCGACGCACCCAGCGACCAGCTCGTTGCCTTCACCCTGACCCTGAACAGCATCACCCTCACCGACACGGCCGGCAAGACCGCCAGCGTCCTCAGCTCTCCCACCACCATCGAGATCTGCCATCTGAATGGCATTCAGGCGCCGCTGGTCACCGCCAACATCCCCGAGGACACCTACATCTCGGCCACCATCGCCTTCTCCAGCCCGCAGATCACCTACATCACCGGCGCAGGCCTGCCGGTAACCGTGACGCCGACGCTGGCCACCACCTCCTACACCTTCACCTTCTCGCCACCGGTCGTCGTCAGCAACACCTCCACCTCGCTGCTGGTCGATCTGCTCGCCGGCCAGTCGGTTGCCATCAACGGCAGCACCGTCACGGTCACGCCGGTCTTCAACGTCAAGGCCGTCCCGCCGCCCTCCACCATTCCGCCTCCCGGCCAGAACGGCACCGGAATGCAGCAGATGGGCACCGTCGTCTCGGTCAGCGGAACCACGCTGGTCATAGAACCCGGCAGCGGCCCCAACTTCACCCTGACCACCAACAGTTCCACCGTGCTGCAGGGCTTCACCTCGCTCTCCGCGCTCACCGCCGGCGAACTGGTCCAGGTTGACTTTGTCCTTCAGTCCGGCGGGGTCTACCTGGCCACGCGCATCCAACTTGCGCCGCCGCCGCCCACCGGCCTGCCGCCCATCAACCTGCTCAGCGGTCCCGTTACCTCGGTCTCCTCTGGCAGCTTCAAGATGGTCCTGATGCAGGGCCTTGGCCCGGCGGTCAGCCCCGTCGCTGCCTCTGCGGTCTCCGTCTTCACCGTCACCACCAACAGCTCGACGACCTACGCCATCACGCCGCAGTTCGTCTCGCTTGCGGGGCTTCCGTTCACGCCAACCTTTACGGCGGCGAACCTCAGCCCCGGCCAGACGGTCGGCGTCCTCGCCTCCTCCGTCTCGGGAACCACCGCCGTGGCCTCCAACGTCTACCTCATCCCGCAGACCATCGGCGGCACCGTCTCCGCGATCTCGACCAGCGGCAGCTACACCGTCTACACCCTGACGCTGGCCAGCGGCTCGGCCTTCACCTCGTTGAGCGGGGCCTCCACGGTCACCGTCTACACCTCGGCCGCAACCGCAGGCCCAGTTGCACCCACTGCCACCAACAACACGCCGATCAAGGTGGGCAGCCAGGTCCGCTTCAACGGCCTCATCTTCAACACCGGCTCAGGAAGCTTCAGCATGGTCGCCGGATGCTCGCCCGACGGCCCGCCGGGAATCTAACCCCGTTGTGGGTGGCGAACGACCCTCCCAGGTCTGTGACCGCGCCACAAATCAAGCCGGGAGCCTGCACCACGCAGACTCCCGGTTTTTTGTGTCGCGGGCCGTTCTCCTCGTCCCCAGCGATCAATACGTCATTCTTGAGCCGGGTGCCCCATGCATCGCAAACCTGTCGCGATCAGTGGGTCCCTCCCGCACCGCCTCACGACTCCGGCGCAGCAGCCCCCGCCGCCGGCCTCCGCAGCTGCTCCGTCGGCACATTCATCGCCGGGTGCGAACGCACCCATTCGGCGGGAATATAGTCCGGCCCCACCGACTCCATCACAAACGCCAGCGACTGGTTGTAAATCTCGTGCATCAGCGAGCGCGGGTTGCCCAGGTTCGGTCCGCCTGAGCGTGGATTGCCCAGGTTCGGCCCACCCGAGCGCGGGTTGCCCAGGTTCGGCCCGCGCCCCAGCTCGCCCAGCGTCACCCGATAGCAACTCAGTTTCTGCGCCGGATCGTACTGGAACAGCTTCGGCGCCTCGGCTTCGACCAGGTCATACGCCGCCGCCAGCTCCTTCATCTGCTTCGGATCGGTGGTTAGCTTCGCAGCCAGCGCGCGCAGATAGCGGAAGCGCCACAGGCCCACGTCGAGCGTGGTATTGCATATGGCAAAGTGCCGGAACCAGTCGAAGCGCGTCGCAACCTCCGCCGCCTGCGCCTGGGTCAGATGCGGTTTTGCCGCCTCCAGCGCCGCCGCCATCTCGTCCAGTTGCTTCATGCAATCGGCCTTCTGCTTCTCCATCCGGGCGATATTTTCCAGCGTCGGCTCAAGATACGCCGCGTACTCCGGCAGATAGTTGCGGTTGGTATAGCGCAGCAGCACCTCGCGCCGCGCAATGCTGCCGGCAAAGTCCGCGTTGGTGGACGACCCATGCCCCAGCGGCGACCAGCACCACGTACACGCATCCTCCGACGCGCGCATGAACTTCACCATCGCCGGCGCGGCCGCCTCGCCGTAGATGCCGGCGGCCCACATGTGCCACAGGCCCGCGACATCGGCGTTGGCGTTCCATGCCAGTTCGCGCCAGAAGAAGACGCAGTGGTTGTTGATAATGTCGGCGAAGATGTCGAACGTGGCCGGCTGGTTCGTTCCGCCGGCATAGATCTCCGTGCCGCCGTTGGGGCCGATCAGCTTCAGCGCGCGCTGCATCGTCGCCGCCGTGTAGTTCACCGTGGAAGCGGGGAAGTAATGCCGCCCGATAAACTGCCCCACCATCTGGTACTCCGCGATCTCGGTATGCGGAGCGCATTTACCCAGCAGCGTAGTGAAGCGCGCATTCGGCTCGCAGTCCGAGTGGTAGACCTTGGTCTGCATGATCACGTCGGCGGGCGTCTCCTTGATCACGCGGGCCCACAGCTCGGGATGCGAGAGCCCGAACTGCCCGTAGCCCGGCGCGTGAACGTAGTTTGTCCCCAGCCAGTGCGGGCAGCCGCTGGACCATGTGCGCAGATGCAGCCGCTGCCCCATCGGCTTCAGCAGCGCGTGGTAACGCGAGATGAACTCGTACAGCTCGTTGGGAAACTTGTTCAGCCCATCTGCCTTGCAGCGCGCGTCCTGGCAGTACGCGCTGTAGTTGTCCCAGAAGGTGGCCGAGATGCCATCGCCCCCGGTCTGCTCGGCCCACTCACGGACGAAGGCTTCGATCACCTTCCACGTCAGCGGGTCTGACGGGCACAGCGCCGCCGACTCATGCGAGTTCGCCTCCGGCGTGCCCTTGGCCGAGGGATACGCCTTCAGCACCGCCGCATACAGCGCCGGCGACCACGTCGCAAAGTTGTTGCCATACGGCAGCAGCGCGAAGACATCCACATCGGCGTCGTGGAACTCCTTCACCCGCGCAGCGTTCTGCGTCTTGTGCGTCTCAGCGCTCGCCACCAGACCCTTCTGCTGCGCCGCCGTCAATTGCCCAAAGACATCGGGCAGCGCCTCGAGCGCCGGCGAAGCAGGCAGGTTCGCGGTATAGAAGTTCGCGCCGAAGATGGCGGTCTGTTCGGCGACCGGGTAATCCGGATGCCATTGCGCGGTGCGAATTGCAAAGTCCGGATTGCGCCGGTAGGGTGCAGCCTTGGGCGCGGCCCAATGCTCCGGCTCGCCCGCCGCAAACAGCAGCGACCGCGGACGCGCCCCATACACCACCGTCCCGCCCGTGTAGGTCACCGTGTAGCCGTCCTGCTTGGGGGCTTCGGTCGCCGGCAGCTTCCCATCCTTCGCCAGCGCCAGAACGATGGCCCCGGCCGTGGGCTTGGGCGCGCCCTCGTAGGTCTGGATCGCCGACTCATCCAGCTTCAGCTTCTTCGCCAGAATCTTCGCGGTACTCTGCATTGCCGCGTGGCCATTGGCCGGAACAAGAATCGACTTGGGGCTGGACGCGGGCGCGTCGGCGAAGAGGTTGAGCGGGCGGATGAGGCTGGCCCCTACGCCGGTCATTCCGGCCAGCAGAAGAAAGTCGCGGCGCGTGGTGGACAGATCGGCGGGATTCTTGGACGACGAGTTGACAGCTAGCTTGGACGACGAATCGGCAGATTGGTTGGACACGGGAAGCCTCCTGGTTGTTCTGCGGCGTGCATTCGACAATACGCGCCCGGCGCCAGACTAGTCTCAATCGCTCTGCAAAAAATACGGAATTTGCGGCGGTGCGCAGCTTTCAGCCAAGGCCCGCTCGCCGGGCTATTTTTTCATGTGGCGCGAGCAAAGAAAAAGCGAATATAATGGACGGCGACGGAGGCCGCATGGCCGATGCTCCCCAACCCGACCGCTTCCGCTTCCTCTACGTCGACCTCAACAGCTTCTTTGCGTCGGTCGAGCAGCAGTTGCACCCGGAGTATCGCGGCCGCCCGCTCGCCGTCGTGCCAACCCAGGCCGACACCACCTGCTGCATCGCGGCCAGCTACGAGGCGAAAGCGCTCGGCATCAAGACCGGAACGCTGGTGGGCGAGGCCAAGCGCATCTGCCCGGAGATCATTCTCGTCATGGGCGAGCACGGCGTCTACGCCGACACCTCGCGGCGCATCGCGCAGGCTGTCGAGCGGTGCTGTCCCGTGGCCCACACGCCGTCCATCGACGAGATGGTCTGCGAGCTGATGGGGCGTGAGCAGGAGCCACCGCGCGCCCGCCAGATCGCGCTGGCCATCAAGCAGGCGATCCGGGACGACGTGGGCGAGTCGCTGCGCTGCTCCATCGGCATGGCACCCAACCGCTTCCTGGCCAAGATCGCCAGCGACATGCAGAAGCCCGACGGCCTGATCGGCCTGCTTCCCTCGCAGCTTCCACGGTCCATCGCGCACCTGGAGCTGCGCGACATTCCCGGCGTGGGCGCGCGCACCGAGGCGCGGCTGAACGCCAGGGGAATCCACACCATGCCGCAGCTCCTCGCGCTCGACCGCAAGGGGATGCACGCGCTGTGGAACTCCGTCTGGGGCGACCGGCTCTATCACTGGCTGCGTGGCGCCGAAACCGGCGACGACGGCGCTCCCGTGGATTCCGGCGCGCAGAAGTCCCTCGGCCACTCGCACATTCTCGGCCCCCAATACCGCACGCCGGAGGGTGCGTGGGCCGTGGCGCACAAGCTGCTGCACAAGGCCGCGATGCGCCTGCGCATGGAGCGCCTCACCGCCAGCTCGATGCATGTGACCATTCGCTACGCGCTCACTCGCGAGCAGGTCGCGCAGGCGGAGAACGCGGGTAAGCGCGCGAAGAAGCACTTCAGCGGGCTGTGCCACTCCGGCTGGCGGATGGAGGCGCGCTTTCCGCCCTGCCAGGACACACTCACCCTGCTGCAGGCGTTGCGCGGCATGTGGGACAGGCGGCCCGAGGGCGCGCAGTTTGCGCGTCCCTTCTTCGTCGGCGTCACCATGCACAATCTCATCGCGGAGAGCGATCTACAGGCCTCGCTCTTCGCCGATCCGAACCATCGCGCGGACCTGGCCGCCGCCATGGACCGCCTCAACATGAAGTACGGCAACACCACCTTGCACTTCGCCGCAATGCTGCCCGCCAGGCAGTCCGCCCCAACCCGCATCTCCTTCACCCAGATCCCCGTGAAGTACGGCGTGGATTACATCTAGAGCAGCTTCGGTAAAACGCTCTATTGCGGCGGCGCTGTGGGCTGAGGCTGTTTGTCGCCGCTGCCGAATATCTTCTGGATCAGGCTCTGCGGGGCCTCGCCGCCCATGTGGCTGCATGTGCTTGCAGGGACGGTGCCGTCCAGGAACGCGAGGTTGTAGTCCTCGGGGCAGCTATCGTCGGCCGGCAGCCAGGTGTTCTTGTCGATGCGCACCAGTTGCACGCCGTCGGTCGGGCTGAACGGCCTCATGTCGGAGTACTGCGGCAGCTTGATGGCGCGGTTCATGAACTCCGCCCAGATCGGCGCGGCAGTGTCCGCTCCCTGCAGCGCATGCGACAGTCCATGCGAGATATCGGTGTAGTCGTCGTTGCCGACCCAGATGATGCAGAGCAGGTTGGACGAGTAGCCGGCAAACCACGCGTCGTGCTCGGTGCCGGTCTTGCCGGCGGCGGGAGCCGTAAATCCGTGCGCGCGCACCGCAGACGCAGTGCCGTAGTTCGCCGCGAATTCCAGCAGCGACTGGGTGAGGTAGGCGGCGCGCGGGTCCAACACCTGGTGGGCCTCCGGCGCGAAGTCAGCGACGATGTCGCCATTGGCGTTGCGCACGCTGGCCAGCATCCACGGCTTCAGGTGCACCCCATTGTTGGCGAAGACAGTATAGGCGCCCGCCATGTCGATGGGCGTGGCGTTGTAGGTGCCGATGGCGACCGAGGGCGTGCCTCTTGCGTTGACGATGCCTGCCGTGCGCGCGAGCGCCGCCACATTCTCATAGCCGATCTGCTCGGCCAGGTCGATCGTGGCAATGTTCAGTGAGTGGGCGATCGCCTGGGCGGCCGTCACCATCCCCGGGTATTCGCCTTTTTCGAAGTTGCCGGGATCGTACGGCTTGCCATCGAACATGAAGGTGTGTGGATCGTCATTCAGCCGCGTCAGCGCGGTAAAGATGCCGTTGCCGCCCAGGTCCATGCCGTTGAGGCTGGTGTTGTAGGCCGCGGCATAGACGAAGGGCTTGAAGATGGAGCCGGTGGGCCGCTCGGCGGTGGCGTGGTTCAGTTGCGAGATGCCGTAGTTGCGCCCTCCGATCAGCGCCAGGATCTGCCCGGTGTGCGGATTGAGCGCCACCAGCGCGACCTGCGGATACAGGATGTGGCTGTCGTTCTTCTTATGCCGTTTGCGCACCAGGTCGTCCACGTTCTTCATCCCGGCGTCCACAGCCTCGGAGGCAGCGCGCTGCAGCTCCGGGTCGAGCGAAGTATAGATGCGCAGCGCGTCGTGGCCCAGCTCCTGGTCGCCCACGCGCTGGGAGAGCTGGTCATGGACGAGATCGACGAAGTAGGGCGCCTCGGCCGCGTCGATGTTGGGCGCCGCCAGCCGCAGCGGCTCGGCCTTGGCGCGGTCGGCCTCCGACTGGGTGATGGCCCCGGTCTCCACCATCGAATCGAGCACCAGGTTGCGCCGTTCCATGGCGCGGTCGGGATGGCGATAGGGATTGCGCCAACTTGGGTTCTGGATCAGGCCCGCGATCAGAGCGCACTCCGCCAGATCGAGCTGCCGCAGGTCCTTCCCGAAGAACGACTCGGCCGCCTCGCCGAAGCCGTTGATCTCAAACGACCCGCGCCGCCCAATGTTCACCTGGTTGGCGTACATCTCGAATATCTGCTGCTTGTTGAAGCGCGCCTCAAGCTGGAAGGTGATCATGATCTCGATCAGCTTGCGGGTGAACTTCTTCTCCGGCGAGAGGAAGAACCCGCGCGCCAGTTGCATGGTGAGCGTCGATCCGCCGCACTCCTTGTGGCCGGTGAGGGTGTCCTCGACGGCGCACTTGGCGATGCGCATGTAGTTGATGCCACCGTGCTCGAAGAAGCGGCGGTCCTCGATGGCCAGCACCGCCTGCACCATGTTGGGCGGGATTTCGTCGTACGTCACCAGGCGACGCTTGGTGCGGTTCTCCCCGGAGAGCGCGGTGATCAGTTGCGGTTCAAGCTGGTACGCGGCCAGCGGCGCGCCATTCTCCGCCGTGATGGATTGCACCACCGGGCCGCTGCTTGTGCCCGTGTCCGCATCGCTGCTCTGTCCGGTGGTGATGGTGGCGCCGTCGGGGGAGTGGTAGCTCTCGGGGCCGGGCTTGATCCGGATGCTGTTGCCGCTCAGGGTAAAGGCGCCAAGCTGCGGGTTGGTGTTGTAGCCCGCCTTGCGCAGTTCCTGCGCGATAAACAGGACGGTCAGCCGCTGGCCCACGCGCACCTCGCGCGGCGCGGCGTAGATCTGCGAGGTGTTGGCAAAGATCGGCCCGGAGGCGAGCCGCTCGTCCACGATGGACTGGTACTTGAAGTAGCAGATGCTGAGGACGCACACACCCAGGACCATGCAGAAGAGCGCGGCAAGGAGCAGGCCGCGCAGAAAGCGGTGCTTGAGGCCAGGAAGGCGTCCGCGGGAGTTGCCGTTGCCGCCGAGTTTGAGTTTGATGGCCATAAAACAGGGAACAGGGAGCAGCGAACAGGGAACAGCGATCAGCGATCAGACGGCGTGCAACGCTGCGGTCAGATGTTGGACGGCCTCGCCCGTGGGAATGTCGTCGGTCCGGTTGGCGAGGCGGTCGAGCAGCTCCACCTTGCCCTCGGCCAGCTTCTTGCCCACGGCGATGCGGAATGGCACGCCGATCAGCTCGGCGTCCTTGAACTTCACTCCGGCGCGCTCGTCGCGGTCGTCCAGCAGAACGTC
>Ga0187848_10002342_pt1 | contig 15045 bp, 11 predicted proteins | sample June2016WEW_4_40_FD_132424 | JGI IMG/M metagenome (GOLD analysis project Ga0187848, IMG submission 132424) | Peatland microbial communities from SPRUCE experiment site at the Marcell Experimental Forest, Minnesota, USA - June2016WEW_4_40 | ecosystem: Environmental > Terrestrial > Soil >... | reverse complement strand
GAGGAACGAAAAACAGGGAGAGCAGCGATGGCCGACGCAGTCATGAACAAGGTCCGCCTGGGACGAACGGACTTGATGGTCACGCCCATCTGCTTCGGCACGTCGGGACTCGGGGATATGCCGGACACCTATGGCTACGACGTCGACGTGGAGCGCGCCAAGGCGACGATGCAGGCGATCTTCGACGGGCCGGCGAATTTCCTCGACACCTCGCGCATCTACGGCATGGGTCGCAGCGAGGAGAGGATCGGCGCCGCCATCCGCGAGCGCGGCGGCCTCCCCTCGGGCTTCGTCGTCTCCACCAAGCTCGACCGGGATCCCGAGACCAATGTTTTCGACGCCGCGCGGGCGCGCCGCTCGCTCGAGCAGAGCCTCGCCGCGCTGGGGCTCGAGCGGATCGACCTGCTCAACCTGCACGATCCCGAGCATTCGCGTTCGCTCGCCGAGGCGACCGGCCGGGACGGCGCCTTGGGCGAGCTCTTCCGCATCAAGGAGGAGGGGCTGGTGAAGGCGGTGGGCCTGGCGGCCGGCCCGGTGGAGATGATGATGCCGCTGCTCCGGGACTGGGATTTCGATGCGCTGATCACGCACAATCGCTTCACGCTCGCCAATCGCAACGCCGAGGCGATGCTCGATCTCGCCCAGTCCAGAGGCGTCGCCGTCCTCAACGCCGCGCCCTACGCCGGCGGGGTCCTGGCCAAGGGGTCGAGCGAGTTTCCCCGCTACGTCTACCAGCAGGCGTCCGGCGCAGCGCTGGACCCGATACGCCGCATCGAGGCGATCTGCGCGCGTCACGGCGTGCCGCCCGGGGCGGCGGCGCTGCAGTTCTCGATGCGCGATCCGCGGGTCACGGCGACGATCTGCGGCGTGAGCAAGCCGGAGCGCGTCGAGCAGACGCTCGCTTGGGCGCGGTTCCCCATCCCCGAAGCGGCGTGGGAGGAATTGAAGGCGCTGCCGTATTCGAGTGACGATCCCGAGGCGACGCGCGAGTACCGGCCAGGCTAGCCGCGATCTCGCCTCGCGCCTACGACACGATCCAATAGGTGAGAAACCCGGAGACGAGCGCGCCCATGATCGTTCCGGCCGCGACGTCGGAGGCGTAGTGATGGCCGACGGCCAATCGCGACCACGCCATCGCGGCCCAGACCGCAATTCCAAGCGGCCAGGCTCTCGGCGCGACGTAAAGGATCGGCGTCAGCGCGGCGCTCAACGTCATGACGTGGCCGCTGGGGAAGGAGTATTTGTCGAGCGTCGGGATCGATTCGGGGAAAGCCGATTCGACGTCGCGCGGCCTCGGGCGCGCGGTCGCCCGCTTCATCGCGGGGTAGATGCAATGCAGCGCCAGGATGCTTGCCCCCGCGCACGCGATGATCGTCGTCGCCTCGCGGGGATGAAATAGGATCACGGCCCCGACGATCAGGAGATAGATCGGCCCGTTGCCGAGCCGCGACACCATGTTCGCGGCGACGAGCGGCACGCGCCGGTCTTGTCCGAGCGCCAGCGCCCGAGTAATCGGCCAATCGATCGCGCCGAGCCTGTCCCAGCCGGAGCGCTCCCGATCTCGCGTGTCCTCTGAACGATTCAGCATTGGCCGCCGAAACAATCTGAAGGATGTTCTTGGGGATTCAAGATGGCGCAATGATACGTCGCGAATGTGACATCCAAATCACCGAACGCGAATTCGAAGCGCCCGCTCGCTTGACCAACCTTGCCGGCTCAAGCCCGCGAAACCCAAGCGCGGAGGAATTCTGCGCCCTAAATGGACCGGTCGCGATCGCCGTCTTCGCCGCGTCGCCTGTCGTCGTCCAACCGTCAACAGAAATCATATCACGTCCAGACACGAGCGGCCTCGCGCGCTTCGAGTCGAGAAATCCAATATCCCATCGTGAAAGCGCGCGCGTGGCCGAAAGTTGGCGGTCGCCATACCGATTCGTAATATTGGCTCGCCGATCAAGGCGGCTGGATCGCGAACCGCGCATCCGGCGCGCTCAGCCGGCGAATTTCGCCTCGACCCCGACGATGTTGTCGACGAATTGCCGAGCGGAGGCGCCCAGGCTGAAGGTGAGCGCGTGGGCGCGCGCCCGCTCTCGCGGAATCTCGAGCGCGGCGAGCGCGGCTCGCCCGAGATCGGCGTCGAGCACGCCGGCGCCGCTGTCGCCGATCACGTCGAGCGGGCCCGTCACCGGATAGGCGGCCACCGGCAGCCCGGAGGCGAGGGCCTCGAGCAACACCAAGCCGAAGGTGTCGGCCAAGCTCGGGAACACGAAGACGTCCGCGCTCGCGTAAGCGGCGGCCAGCGCGGCGCCGTGCATCTCCCCGACGAAATGCACGTCGGGAAAGCGCGCCTGAAGCTTGCGTCTTGCCGGCCCGTCGCCGACGACCACTTTCGAGCCCGGCAGATCCAGCGACAGGAAGGCCTCGAGGTTCTTTTCGATCGCTACCCGCGCGCAGGTCAGAAAAATCGGTCGCGTGAAATCGAATACGCTCGCAGCGTGGGGGCGGAACAGATTGCAATCGACGCCGCGCGACCAGCGCATCAGGCGCGCGAAGCCGCGCGCGTGCAATTCCCGCTCCAGCGTCTCGGTGGCGACCATCATGCCGACGCCGGCGTTATGGAAGCGACGAAGCAGCGCGTAGACCAGACCTCGAGGCGCGATTCGCCGCGCCGCAAGAAATTCGGGAAAGCGCGTGTGGTAGGCGGTGGTGAACGGGCGCCCCGTTCTGCGGCAGGCGATCCAGGCGCAGATGCCGAGCGGACCCTCGGTGGCGATATGGATGAAATCGGGTCGCAGCTCTTCGATGCGCCGCGCCACGACGCTCGGCCGCGTCACCGCTACGCGCATCTGGCGATAGGTCGGGAGCGGCGCGGTGCGAAACCCGATCGAACTCAGGATGTCGATCTCGACGCCGAGCGACGGCGCCTCTCGCAGCAGGGCTTCGATCGATCGCACGACGCCATTGACCTGCGGCAGCCACGCATCGGTGACGATAAGGATGCGCGTCAAACGGAAACCTCAAATCGGACAGCGTCGCCAGTCGAAGCGACCAAGGAGCGCCCCGGCGCCGCCTGGCTGCGATTATCGTCGCTTCGGCGCATTATCTCAAATTGCCCGTCGCAATTTCGATGGCGACCCTTCTGCGCTTCGATCAATGCAGTCGCGGCCTCTTGAAATTGCCGCTGCGATCGGTCGAGCGGATGCGCAGCCAAACGCTGCGGTGGTCGCGCAGCACCTCGATGGGAATTTCTACGCCGGCGGGACCGTGACTCCAAACCTTGCGGTAGAAGTCCGCGAGGCTCGCGACGCTCGAGCCTCCGACGGCGGAAACGACATCGCCGCGGCGCACGCCGGCGGCGGCCGCCGGCCCGCGTTCGGCCAGCCCGGCGATGACGATTCGACCTTCGCTCTCGGTCGAATAGACGCCGAGCCACGGCCGCGGCGGTTTGTCGACCCGGCCGAATCGAAGCAGATCGTCCAGGATCGGCGCCAAGAGATCGATCGGCACGACCATGTTGACGTCGCGCGGCTCGCCTTGCTCGATCGCGTGCTCGACATGGAGCGAGCCGACGCCCAAGAGCTTGCCGTCGGAGCCGATGACGCCGGCGCCGCCCCAGAAGGGATGAGCCGGCGCGGTGAAGATCGCCTCTTGCAACAGATACTCCCAATAGCCGGTGAATTCGTGCTTGCCGACGATCGAAGCGTGCAAGAATTGCCGCCGGCCGCCGGCGGCGACGATGACCGGATCGCCCGGCTGCGCTTCGCTCGAGCTGCCGAGGTCCAGCGCCGGCAGATCCAGCCGGTCGAGCGCCTGCACCAGGCCGAAGCCGGTCTCCGAATCGGCGGCGAGCGCGTGAGCGGGGGTCAGGCGGCCGCCGGCGCTGGTGAGCCACACGCTCTCCGCTTCGGTGATGAGATAGCCGATGGTGAGCACGAGACCGCTCTCGCGAATGACCACGCCGCTTCCCGCCCGCTTGACGCCCAGCGTCGAGGCGGTGAAGCCGTCCTCGGGAATTTCCGACTGCAGCGCGACGATGGATTCGAGCGCGTGGTTCAGGTCGAAGCCGAATGCCTCGGGCTTCGCTTGATCGCGCGCCGGCGCTTCCCTTCGGGATTTCTCGATCATCGGCCTTTTCCTGTCGGCAATTTTGCATATTACCGCCCTGCCGCAAGGGCTGCAATTTCAGACGTCTAGCTCGAATTCTTCGGCCGCGGGCTACGCCTTGCCGGATTTCAACTTGATTGCCTCGCCGTCGACGACGAATTCGCCGTAGCCGCGATGGTGGATCGTCTTGGCGCCGTGTTGCGCCGGATCCGTCCACGCTTGCACCACTTCGAGGATGAAGAGGTCGTATTTGTTGACGAGGCGCGTGTCGACCACTTTGCACTCGAGATTGGCGAAGCACTCGGCCACCAGCGGCGCTGCGACACGCCGGGCGGGGGCCGCCGTCAGTCCAAACGCCTTGAATTTATCCGTTGTGCGCCCCGAACAATTGCCGACTTCCACCACCTTGGCCGCCAGGGCCACGGCGGGGATCGCGATGACGCATTCCTTCGTCGCGCGAAGCGCGGCGAAGCTGAAGTCGGCGTCGCTGACGACGCAGGCGACGAGTGGCGGGGTGAATTCGACCATCATGTGCCACGACATCGTCATGACGTTGGCGCGGCCCTTGTGGGCGGTCGTCAGCAAGACGACCGGCCCGGGCTCGAGCAACTGATAGACCTTCGATAAGGCGAGCTCTTTCATCGCACCCACGCTTCGGGCGGCGGGTCCCGCAAATTGCGGCGATCATCCGACCCAGAGAATTTCGGGTTCCTTGCGCGGCGTGGGCGTCGGCCAAGCCTTCGGCTTGCCGACGATGATCGGCGCCACGGGGATCCACGCCTCGGGCAAGCCGAGAATGGCCTTGCCGTTCGGCGTATTGAGGTAGCTCTGCGCGAAGCCGATCCAACACGTCCCCAGTCCCTCGGCGAACGCGGCGAGCATGAGATTCTCCGCCGCCAAGGCGCAGTCTTCGACGATCCACGGACCTTGCGCGCTCGCGGAAATGACGACGAGCGCCGGCGCGCCGTGGAAGATGTCGAAATTCGGGTCGCCGAGCACGGTTTGGAAATGCGCGGAATGGACGCTGGCGGGCATGGTGGCGAGCATGTGCGCTTTGGCCTCGCGCGAAATACGGTCGAGCCGGCTGCGCTCGCGCACGACCGTGAACGTCCAGGGTTGCTGATTGACGGCGTTCGGCGCCACTATCGCAGCCGCGATCAATCGACGGATCGGCGCCTCGTCGATGGCCTCATTCGCGTACTCGCGAACGGATCGGCGACCGACAATTGCGTCATGGAGTTTCATCGCCGGCTCCTTGCCGCCCCTCGCCCGTAGGGCCTTATCGCGCGTCCTCGCGGGAAGTTCATTGCGGCCGATCAACTGGGTCCCTTGCGAGCGTCGCCGAAAGGAAAGAACCTGACGGGCGAAATGTGGCCTGAGGATTGCTTAGCGATGGGGCCGGCGGTCGTCGGCGATGAAGCGCGTGATGAAGCGCACTGAGAGGCGAAGCGATGGAAACTGCGGCGCTCGAGGAACTGAAGCGTTACGAGCCGGAACTGATTGCGATCCGTCGCGAAATTCATCGCCATCCGGAAGTCGGCTTCGAGGAGGTGCGAACGGCCAAGCTCGTCGCCGAGCGCCTGCGCGGCTGGGGCCTCGAGGTCGCGGAAGGGATCGCCAAGACGGGCGTCGTCGGCACGCTGAGGGGCAAGCGGCCGGGGCAGCGCGCAATCGGCCTGCGCGCCGACCTCGACGCGCTGCATATCCGCGAGACGACGGGACGCGACTACGCCTCGCAGGTTCCCGGCAAGATGCACGCCTGCGGCCACGACGGCCACACTGCGATGCTGCTGGGCGCGGCGCTGTACTTGGCCGAGCATCCGGATTTCAGCGGCGCGGTGCATTTCATCTTCCAGCCCGCTGAAGAAGGCCTCGGCGGCGGCCGCGTGATGGTGGAGGAAGGGCTGTTCGATCGTTTTCCCGTCGACGCGGTCTACGGAATGCATAATTCGCCAGGGCTCGCGGTTGGCAAATTCGCCACCCGCACCGGGCCCTTTCTCGCCGCCAGCGACAGTTGGACGGTGACGTTTCGCGGCTCCGGCGGCCATGGCGGGGCCGGCGCGCATCTGGCGACCGACCCGACCGTGCCCCTTGGCCATTTCGTGCTCGCGCTGCAAACCATCATTGGGCGCAATGTGCCCGCGATCGAGACCGGGGTGGCGAGCATCGGGCATATCGCGGGCGGCGATTTCCGCTCGCCGAACATCATCCCCTCGGAAATTGTCGTTCGCGGCACCTCGCGCTCATATAAGCCGGCGATCCGCGACCTGCTGCAAAAGCGGATCGGCGAGCTCGCGCACGCGCTCGCCGGCGCCTATGGCTGCACGGCGGAGGTCGACTACGAGCGGCGCTATCCGCCGCTGGTTACGCACGCCGAACAGACGGCGATCTCGATCGCCGCGGCGAGCGCGCTGGTCGGAGCGGACCATGTCGACGCTGACGCGCCGCCGAGGACCGGGGCGGAGGATTTCGCCTTCATGCTGGAGGCGAGGCCGGGCGGCTTCATCATGATCGGCAACGGCGTCGCGCCGGACGGTTCGTTCCACAACCTCCACACGCCGCGCTACGATTTCAACGATGAAATCCTAACCCTCGGCGTGGGCTATTGGGTGAGCCTCGTGCAGCAGGAGCTCGGCTGAAGACGCCTCCACGATGAAGCCGGAGCTTCGCCGCCTGGCGGCGGGCGCCTATTCGGCGGCCCGCCGTGTGCGCTCGTCCAATTCGCGAACTTCGTCCGTTTCGCCCGTTTCGTCGATGGTCGAGCGCTTGGTCGAGCCGGAGAGCCATTGGGAGAGCCGATCGAGATAGAGATAGATGACCGGCGTCGTGAACAGAGTCAGGGCCTGGCTGACAAGCAGGCCGCCGACCATCGCATAGCCCAGGGGTTGGCGCAGTTCCGAGCCGGTGCCTTGCCCGAGCATCAGCGGTACGCCGCCGAGCATCGCGGCCATCGTCGTCATCATGATCGGGCGGAAGCGCAGCAGCGCCGCCTTTCGGATCGATTGCTCCGTCGTCAAATGCTCGTCGCGTTCGGCGGCGATGGCGAAGTCGACCATCATGATGCCGTTCTTCTTGACGATGCCGATCAGAAGGATCGAACCGATCAACGCGATGAGGCTGAATTCGTAGCCGAAGATCATCAACGTGGCGAGCGCGCCGAAACCGGCCGAGGGCAGGGTGGAAAGAATCGTCAACGGGTGGATGAAGCTCTCGTAAAGCACGCCCAGGATGAGATAGACGACGACGAGAGCGGCCAAGATCAGCAGCGGCGCGGTGGTCAACGAGTCCTGGAACGCCTGCGCGTTGCCCTGGAACGTCGTCGTCAAGCCGGGCGGCAGACGCAGATCGCGTTCCGCGTCCCGGATCGCCGTCGTTGCGGGTCCGAGCGAGACGCCCGGCGCGAGATTGAAACTGATCGTGATTGCCGGAAATTGTCCCTGGTGGCTGATCGAAAGGGACGTGACCGGTTTCGTCGTCCATTTCGCGAACGCGCTCATCGGCACCATCTGTCCGGTCGCCGGCGAGCGGATGTAGAGGCTGTCCAGACTCTTGGGATCGCCCTGCAACTTGGGTAGGATTTCCTCGATGACGTTGTAAGTGTTGATCTGCGTGAAATATTGCGCGACCTGCCGCTGCCCGAAGGCGTCGTAGAGCGTGTCGTCGATGAGTTGCGGCTGAATGCCGAAGCGGGAGGCCATGTCGCGGTCGATCGAAATCGTCAGCGTCGTCCCGGCGATCTGTTGGTCGGTCGCGACGTCGCGCAGTTCCGGCAGGCCGCTGAGTTTCGCCAGAATCTTCGGCGCCCACGCGTTCAGCTCGTCGAGATTGGCGTCCTGAACCGTGTATTGGAACTGGGTTCTAGCGAAGCGGGCGCCGACGGTGACGTCCTGAGCCACCTGAAGGTAGAGGCGCGCGCCTTTCACCTGGGCGAGCTTGGGACGTAGCCTGGCGATGATCTGGAACGCGTCCGCTTCACGCTCTTCACGCGGCTTGAGCGTGATGAACATGCGCCCGTTGTTCTGTGCGGCGTTGCCGACGCCGGCGCCCAGCGCCATCGCCACGTTCTCGACGTCCGGGTCGGCCTTGACGATGGCGCCCAGCTCTTGCTGCCGCTTAGCCATTTCCGCGAACGAAATGTCTTGCGGCGCGTCGGAAGTGCCGAACAGGATGCCGGTGTCCTGCTGCGGGAAGAATCCCTTGGGAATGATGACGAAGAGATAAACCGTCGCAACGACGGTAGCCAGAAACACCATGAGCGTGGCGAAGCGATGCCGAAGCACGACGTCGAGGCCGCGCTCGTAGCCGCTGGCCAGCGCCGCGAAGCCGCGCTCGGCCAGCGTATAGAGCCGGCCGTGATTGTCGTGCGAGTGATCCTTCAGGAAGCGCGAGGCCAACATCGGGGTGAGCGTCAGCGATACGACCGCCGAGACGACAATGGTCATTGCCAACGTAACCGCGAATTCGCGGAACAGCCGGCCGATGATGCCGGTCATCAGCAGCAGCGGTATCAGCACGGCGATGAGGGACAGCGAGATCGACAGCACGGTGAAGCCGATCTCGCCTGCGCCTTTGAGCGCCGCCTGGAACGGCCTCATGCCGTGCTCGACGTAGCGGGTGATGTTTTCGAGCACCACGATGGCGTCGTCGACGACGAACCCCACTGCGATCGTCAGCGCCATCAGCGAGAGATTGTCCAGACTGTAATTGGCCGCCCACATCAGGCCGCATGCTCCGAGCAGCGCCAGCGGCACCGTGAAGCTGGGAATGACCGTCGCCCAGAAGCTTCTGAGGAAGACGAAGATTACCATCACGACGAGAAAAATCGTGAGCATCAGAGTGAACTGCACGTCCTGGACGGCGGCGCGGATTGTCGTGGTCCGGTCTGACAGGATGTTGACGTGCATCGAGGTCGGGATCGCCGCCTGCAGACGCGTCATCGTCTGCTTGATCTTCTCGACGGTCTTGATGACGTTGACGCCGGGCAATTTGAATATGACAAGGAACACGTCGCGCTTGCCGTTGCCCCAGGCCGCCTGGGTCACGTCCGCCGGACCACGAATCGCCTGGCCGATGTCGCGGACGCGAACCGGCGCGCCATTGCGATAGGCGACGATGACGTCGTCCCATTGTTTCGGCTGCGTCAATTGATCGTTGTCGAAGATCGTGAACGCCTGCCTCACGCCGTTGATCGAGCCTTTGGGGCTATCGACCGTGGCGATGCCGATCTGCGCCCGCACGTCTTCGAGCTGCAGATTCTTCTCGACCAGCTTGGCCGGGTCGACCTGAACTCGGATGGCGGGCTGCTGCTGGCCGCCGACGCGCACCAGCGAAACGCCCGAGATCTGACTGATTTGCTGGGCGAGAATATTCTCGGCGGCGTCGTCGACGTCGGTGATCGGCGCCACATCCGACGAAACCGATAGGATGAGGATCGGCGTGTCCGACGGGTTGACCTTACGATACGTCGGCGGGCCCGGGAGAATTTTCGGCAATTGGCCGGAGGCGGCGTTGATCGCGGCCTGGATGTCGTTCGCTGCCGCGTCGATGTTGCGGTCGAGGTCGAATTGGACCGTGATCCCCGTCGCGCCCAGCGAACTGGTCGACGTCATTTGCGTGACGCCGGGAATCTGCGCGATCTGCCGCTCCAGCGGCTGGGCGACCGAGGAGGCCATCGTGTCGGGCGAGGCGCCTGGCAAGGAGGCGCTGACCGAGATGGTGGGAAAGTCGATCTGCGGCAACGGCGCGACCGGCAACAAGGGATAGGCGACCGCGCCCACCAGCAGGATCGCCACCATCAACAGAGTCGTCGCGACGGGATGACGGATGAAAGGGCCGGACACGCCTCCGTTCATGTCGTCAGCTCCCGCTGTTGGCGGACGCGTCGATTCTGACGCGCGCCCCCGGCTCGAGCACGTACTGGCCGGCGGTCACCACCCGTTCGCCGCCGGTCAATCCGCTTTGGATCACGGCGACATCCTGGTCCTCATGCGAAACCGTGACGGGGCGCAACGCGGCGCGATTTTGGTCGTCGACGACATAGACGAACAAGCCGTTCGGACCGCGTTGCACCGCGCGGTCCGGCACGACGAGCGCGTCTTTTTCCACGTCGACCATCAGGCGCGTCGCAACCGCCAGGCCTGGCCAAAGCGCACTGTCCTTGTTCTCGAATTCGGCCTTCAACCGGATCGTGCCGGTGCCGACGTCGACCTGATTGTCGACCACCGTGAGCTTGCCGGTCGCCAAGAGCCGAGCGCCGTCGGACGTCCGCACCTGCACCTGCGGCGCGCCCGCCGCCATCGCCGCGTTGACGCGCGGGAGGTCGTCCTCGGGCGCGGTGAAGACGACCGAGATCGGCTGCAATTGCGCAATGGTGACGATGCCGGTTTGCTGCGCCGCGGCGACGATGTTGCCCTCGTCGACGAGGCGAAAGCCGACGCGCCCGGTGATCGGCGCGTTGATCGTGGTGTAGTCGAGCTGCACTTGCGCGGCGTCGATCGCCGCGGCGTCGGCGGCGATCTGCGCGATCAATTGGTTGACCAGAGCGTTCTGCGTGTCGAGTTGCTGCTGGGTGGCGAAGCTCTGTTTGGCGAGAGTGGCGTAACGCTGCAGGTCCAGCTTGGCGTTGGCGAGATTGGCCTGATCCTGCGCCTGCTTCGCCGTGGCCTGGTCGAGCGCGGCGCGGTAGGGGCGCGGGTCGATTTGCGCAATGAGATCGCCCGCCTTGACCATTTGGCCTTCGTCGAAGGCGATCTTCTCCACCTGCCCGTCCACGCGCGTGCGCACGGTCACCGTGTTGTACGCCTGCGCCTGGCCAAGGCCGTCGATGGCGACGGGGTAATCCATGCGCTTGGTCGCGGCGACGGAGACGAGAGCGGCCGGCGCCTTGGCCTCGGAGGGCGCTTGCGCCGAGGTCTGCGATTTCGTTCCGCCCAACAGCAATTCGTGCGCCCAGTGCGCGCCGGCGCCCGCCGCCGGAGACCATTTCTCAATGTTGTCAGGAGCATAAACGCCATAGACCAGCGCCGCTGCGACGACCAGCGCGCCAGCCCTGGCAATTCCCCGAAATCCCATCGCGCGATTCACCCTTCTGGCGCTCATGCCCGCCGGCGAACCCGGCGCCTTCGTTCGCGCAATGGCGCGGGCGCAACAAGCCGCAGGATTCGGCCGCCGCGGTCCCTTTGGCATAAGGCGAAACAGAATGGCAATTATATCCTTATCGGCGCGATCAATCCTCTGTGAGCGCTGAGCGCGCCAAACCGGCGGCTGCGGGGAGGGAGCCGAAAGGGCGCCGAAGCCGCCGCGAGCCCTCCGTCAGGCTCGGGAGTTTGAAAGAAATCAGCGCGCGCCGATTTTCGAGATCACGCGGTGGCCAGAGTCTCGAAGCTCGGACGGGCGCGCGCGGCGGAGCTGGCGGCGTCGGCCACGGCGCCGAAGGCCCCGAAAAGAGCCTCCCGCTCGGCTGTGGTCGACCGGTAGAAGGGGTAGCGCGCTTCGATGCCGTGTTGCATGGCGCGAAAGTCCGCCCCCATGCAGGCGAACTTGGCGGTGAGGCCTGGATAGTCGCGGGGCTCGCACCACTGGACGCCACGAAAGACGCGGCGATAGAACGCCACGTGTTCCGCGCGCGGCGACGCGATGGCGATCTCGGCGTCGAAATGTTCGGCCGCCAAATATGCGGGCCGCATGATCATATAGGCCAGTTCGGGATACGCGCTGGAAAAATCGAGCCGCGCGGCGAGACGGGTGAATTCGACGATCACGCGCCCCTCGCGCAGTTGAGGCTCGATTAGATCCGGGTATACGCTCAAAGAGGGAAGAATTGCGTTCTCGTCGGCGCCGAGGTTGACCCGAGTCGTGCCGGCCAATTCGCCATCGATGAACGTCATCGTAATCCAGGCGTTTGGCGCGTCGTCGTAACGCTGGTCGTATAATTGGCCGTCGGCGCGCGGCGCCAATAATCCGTTTCGAAGATAGGCGTCGTATCGTAGACGAAACGCCGCTTCGCGTTCGCTCCCGGATCTGGCGACGCGGTGCTCGACTCTCTCCAAGAACCGGAGGACCCTGTCCGAAAACCGGGTCGGGCTGCTGACGATCCGCGCGTCCATCAAGAAACTCGCTCACCTGGGTTCGGCGAGCAAGGTTAACAAATCGCTAAGAAGTGTAAAGCGATTTTGAGCGATGCTAGAATAACTTGGTTAATCGCAAAACCAAAACGGGAGCGCGTCCCGAACTTGCGCAATTTCAAATTTATTGATCGTTAACGTAGGTCAATCGCTCCAGCATCAGTTGCGCATAGCGATCGAGCATCGCTTCGGATGGCTCTCCACCTAGGCACGCGCACCAATCGACGAAGCCCTCTATGCGAACGGGCAATTCCTCGACGCGGCCGCCGCTCGCCTCGATCTTCTCCCGCATGGCCCGACGGCGGCGCGACCAACTGCGATAGTCGCGGTGCCTGGCGAACGCGGCGAGCGCACGGACGTGCGTCGCGAAATCCCGTGCGCTGACGACGGCGAGGACGCTCGACACGGAAGCGTTCCGCATCGCCAGCGTCAAAGCGGCGAAAGCGTCGAGCGCGCGTTCGCCCAGAGGCGCGCCGGTCAGGCGGCCCCATTCCAGGAACGACGTCAAGCTGACGGGAACGATCGTCGCATCGCCCCCCGCCATGGCCAGCCCGATCTGGAGCCCCTCGCGCCCATCGAGCCAGTCGTCATAATCGAAATAGCCCGCCAATTCAGGGATCGCGGCCCGCGCCGGTTCGAATTCGCGATCGGCCACGATTCCGATGGCGGTGCGTGCAACGCGCGCCTCGGATTGGACAAGCGCCGCACTTTTCGACGCCAGATCGGACATGCCCATACTACACCATTCGCGAACTGTACGATGCGTCGGCCAGCGGTCGGCTGGCGCGCTTGCTTCGATGAGCGCGAAAGGGAGAATGTCAGAATGGATTAAAGGACTTTTTAATTGGCGACGTGGATAGTGCGATCGGGAAACAAACCTTTCGGTAATTTTATGACGGGATTGCGAAAACGCGCTTCTTGCGGGTCCGACGATAATCTGTCGGAACAACTCTACATCAGCTTTGTCGACAGCCTCTTGGTTGACGGCAAGTCGGTGTTCTTTTCGGCTTTGTCGGTGACCGGCATTGAGATTGTCGCCGCGATCGCCGCCAAGAGTCTTTTCCTTTGCGAATTGTCGACCTCTCAGCTCATCGTCTGCGCGATCCACTGTTCTTCATGCAGCTTCACGCCCGGAAGGTGCCCAGCGCGAATATTGAAATCGCGCGCAAACAAGAATTCATGTTCGCCATTGGCGCGGTGTCCAGTCTGGCTGCGCTCTCGTTGTGGACTCTCGCGGCGTTCTGGGTGACCGACAACGGGTTTGTGTGGCTCCTCGGCGCCACGATGACCATCGCTTACGTCTTTGGCATGTTGACGCGCAACTTCGCGATTTACCGCGGGATCACGATGCAACTCATTGCGGCTTTCGTCCCGTTGAGCGCTGCGCTGATCATCGCGGGCGGCTGGTACCCGGTAGGAATCATCGTCGGCTATCTCCCGCTCATCCTTTTCATAATGGGCTCCTCGAGCCGCATGCGAGCGAACTTCCTCGCCGTGGTCGCGGCGCAGGGCCAATCGGCCACGCTCGCCAAGCGGCTCGACATGGCGCTCAACAACATGTCGCATGGACTGGTGATGGTCGACGCCAACGATCGTCTCACCTTGGCGAACCGTCAGATCTTACAGCTCTTCGGCTTGCGCGAAGACGATCTGCAGGTCGGGGCGGATATGCGCGCGATCCTGCGTAAATTGGTGCGAAACAAGGTCGTCGCGCGGACCGAGGTCGATCGCATCTGGCAGGCGCTCTTCCACAACAGCGGCGAAGGCGACTTCGTGGTTCCCTTTGAAACCATCGACAAGCGCGCGATCGAAATCACGGTTCATCGCATGATCGAGGAGGGCGTCGTCGTCGTCGTCCAAGACGTGACGGAACGGCGCAACGCGGCGCTCGCGATCGATCGGATGGCGCGGATCGATCCGGTCACCGAACTTCCCAATCGTCGTTGCTTCGAAGAAGAGCTCTCGGCGATGCTGCGCGTCCGCGGCCAAGCGCAAGACCCTGTCAACGTGCTGTTTCTCGACCTCGACGATTTCAAGCAAGTCAACGACAGTCTCGGCCACGCGCGTGGCGACAAATTGCTCGCGGCCATCGCCAAGCGGCTGCAGACGATCGTCCGGCCGAGCGATCTCGTGGCGCGCTGGGGCGGCGACGAGTTCGCTGTTCTGCAACGCTCGGTCAGGAGTCTGCCGCAGACCGAGGAGCTCGCCAACGAGATCATCAGAGAAATCCGGCGGCCGGTGTTCGTCGATGGTTACGAAGTGATCGTAGGCGCGAGCATCGGCAGCGCGAGCGCGCCCGACGACGGTTCGACTCCGGAGGCGATCCTTTCTAACGCCGATATGGCGCTCTACGCGGCCAAAGGCGACGGACGGGGCAAGTGGCGCGCGTTCGAGAAGTCGATGGACGCCAAGATTCAAATCCGTCGCCTCATCGAACTCGATCTGCGCGCGGCGGTGGCGAACGACGCGATCGAGGTCTATTACCAGCCCATTGTCAGCGTGGCGACCGGCGAAGTCTCCGGCTTCGAGGCGCTCGCGCGTTGGAACCATCCGGTGCGCGGGCGGGTGTCGCCCGGCGAGTTCATTCCGATCGTCGAGGAACTGGGCCTCATGGAGGAATTGGGCGCCAGTGTGCTGCGACGAGCGTGCATGGCCTGCGCTTCCTGGCCGAACAACATCTCCGTCTCCGTCAATCTATCGCCGATCCAATTTCGCAACGGCCAGGTCGAACAGACCGTTCTCGATGCTCTCTCCGCCGCCAAACTCGCGCCGGAGCGCCTCGACCTCGAGATCACCGAGTCCACTTTACTCGACGACCGCG
>Ga0187848_10002336_pt1 | contig 15053 bp, 15 predicted proteins | sample June2016WEW_4_40_FD_132424 | JGI IMG/M metagenome (GOLD analysis project Ga0187848, IMG submission 132424) | Peatland microbial communities from SPRUCE experiment site at the Marcell Experimental Forest, Minnesota, USA - June2016WEW_4_40 | ecosystem: Environmental > Terrestrial > Soil >... | reverse complement strand
GCCGCCATGCGTGGCGAGGCGATCCCGTTCAACCGCGTGGGGTTGGGATCGCTCTGTGCCAAGTTCAACGTCGTCAACGCCAACGCCCACGACGCCCTGGCCGACGCCTTAGCCGAGGCCGAAATCTACCGGGCACTGCTGCAAATGTTCTAGGAGTCCGTGATGCCTGCCACTGTCGTTGAACATCTTACTGACTGGAATGGCCTCGTCACGGCTATCAATACGCTCGCAACGAATCCGCCTCCGGGCTGCTCGGCACAGGCGGCCATCCCCTTGGCGACTGCACCGCACCGCTGGTCCGTAACGGACATCCAGACCGTGCAGACGACCTTGAAGGCCATGTGCAACACGGTCGTCTTCGCCAGCCCCATCAATCCACTCTGGAAGCAGTCCACGATTGACGAGATCAATACGGCCCTCGCCGCCGGCTGGTGCTCCTGCAACCAGAACTGTTGCTCCAACCATGTCAAGCCGGTCCAGAGCACGGCCTTCCTCGGCAGTTGGACCGTCGCCGGCTGCACCGAATCCCTCTGGAATCCACCGTTGCCCGGTAGCTCGGTGCTGAAGGCCATCACCAACGCGGGCAGTCAGGCGTCAGGCTACGTCTACCAGTACGCCCTCGCCGTGCAACAAATGTGCAAACTCGAAGCGCAGATTGTTATTGAAATGGCTAAGTTAGCCAGCTTAGGCCACGCCCGCGATCTCGCATGTGAAGGTGAAGAAGCGCCCTTGCTACCCTGTCAGGCTGCAATTCAAGCCGTCAACGCCCAACAGGACGTGGTGGCGGCGATAAGCACACAACGGGGCCTCCTTGAAATAAGCGCCGTCGCCCTCAAGACCAAGGCCAACAACGCCGCTGATCTCAGCATGTCGCTGGCGGCAGCCCTCGCATCGTCAGACGGCTCCTCCTTCGTCAACCTGGCCTCCATGATCCAGACCTGGTACGCCGCCCAAACGACCATATTTGGCTGGCCGTTCATCCCGCCCACGAACTGCTGCCTGCCCCTGAATTGCTCGGCAAACTTTTCGTTGCAGTACCGCTACACCAACGGTCCTCTGGGCCAAAACATCCTTGGCGTTCAGTTCCCGTGGGCCTCCATCGCAGGTGGGTCCTTTACACCAGACGGCCACCCCTACTTTCTTTACCTGGAGGAGGCCCCGATTTTCGGCACCTACACCTGCTACTCCAACCATTGTAGCGTGGGCAGCACGCTGCCCATCTGCCAGCAAACCTCCAATGGGCAGGCCCAACTCCTTATCACGCAGCCCCAGTACGGGTAAGCCATGAGCATCACCTTCAATGACGACGGCTCCTTTCAAGCCGACCCCGACACGCCGATCCCCGCCGGCTGGGTCCAGCGTGACGGCCGCTATGTGCCGACATGGCCGCCTTGCGGCTACCGCTGCCTCTCCTACGGGAGCCACAACGACCGGCCGTGGGTCGCCGTCCACTGTCTCCTCTTACACTTGACCGGCACCATCCAGGACTGCCTTGCGTGTAATCAGGCCGAGACCCTTGAACTCGTGACCGTCCCACAAGTTGATGCTGACGGAAAAGAGATCGGTACACTGCGGGTCAACAAGCAGCCTGACCGCTCAGTCCCGGTTGACGACAAGGGAAAACCTATCGGCGGCGTCGTCTGGACGCCGACCCCGCTTCCGTGGCCCGCGACCTTCCCAGTCGCCACCCCCACGCCACCGCCTGTAGAACCAAGACCAGACTTGCAGGCCATCGCCAACACGCTGCCACCGGCGGAACCTGCCAAGGAACAGACCTTCAGGCGGCCGGTGTTCGAGGCGGACGGCTCCATCATCTATCCGCACGCCGACAACGACTGGGAGCCGCCCGCTAACATCAACGGCTACGCCCGCGATCCCAACAACGCCTGGCGGTTCCTGCCGCTCTGGCCGATCTGCACGTTGCGTGTGCAGAGCGCCTTTCTCAAGGCCAACTGCGGCTGCATCGACCTTATCATGCGGTGCAACAATCCGCAGTCGCCCATGTTCGGGCAACGTCTGCCGCACACAACCTGCGAGACCTGTCCCGTGAAGAGTAAGCCATGACCGAGCCCATCCAACCTTGCACCGACTGCCCACCCACTCTGCTACCGATGCCCGGCACCAAACAATCCGGGCACCAGTTGAACGTGCTCCTCAATTACGACGGGCCACAGATCGACATTTACCGGTCGGTGGCATACGCGATTCCTGAAGGTGAGTTGGAATGCGGGCGGCCCATCGGCCATGACGATGGATCGCTCGAATTCCCAACCGGCGAGCCTGGCGATCTCTACGGCTACACCCGCGACGGCACGAACCCGCGGCGGTTCCACCCGGCGTGGCCGGAGTGCATCCACCGGATACTCGGGGTCTTCATCCACGAAAAGCAACTCAAGATCGCGGGGAAGTGCCACAATCCCCGGGCGGCCCTCTGCTCCCACCCGGTCACGCTCGACCAGTGCGCAGCCTGCCCCGAGCGGCAGCCGGCCAAGGTCTACAAGCCCCGGCCGTCCACGGTCGCGGAAATGGTGGCCGCCATGATCGCCAAGGGAAAGCCGGTCACGGAGGCCCGCATCCAGGCCAAGAAGTAGCACCGCACAAAACAAAAGGGTGTAACCGGCCTTCCGCTCTGAATTTGGGGGCTTTGGGGTGTGTGTGGGATCGTGTTTCCGTGTCTTCGGATTGAAAATCACCGGAGAAATCGAGGGTTGACGTTGAACATAGGTCGGAACTTCCGAACATCGCTGAGCCCGCGCGACGCTCGTCGGCAATGTTTGGCCAAAACATTGGACATTCGGTCAACCACCAGATCGTAAATCCCGTGAATTTAAGGGGTTGCGGGGAGCGGAAGGCCGGTCACACCCAAAACAAAAGGGCAGCCAGGCGAACGCCTGGCTGCCCTTTCTCTGCTTCTGGACTCCCAACTATGGAATTGGCACCGGGCAGTCAGGGTCAGGACCCTGGGCTGCCACACGTTCCGCGCGGATCGCCTCGGCTGCCTTCCGGGCCGTGGTCAAGTCCTGCTGGACCGTCTCACGCCCGGAGGATTGGACGAGGACCACATCCTCGTGGGTTGGTCTGGGGGAGTTGATCGCCTGCATGGCTTACTCCCCCGCGTAGCCACGATCCGGGCTGGGGTCATCATGGACCCACTGCGGGCCGGGATACTCTGGCTCCATCTTCTTCGCATGATCGCTGGCGCGGGCATCGGCGACATCCTGGTTGACAACCGCGGGGTCACGCCCCTGGGCCGCAATCAGCACCATGTCATCATGGGTCGGTTGAGGGTTCTTGCAGATCTCCTGCATGGTTTACAGGCCCTTCCACTGACCGTCGTACTTGGCGGCCTTGTTGACCTCGGGGGCCTTGACTTCGGCGGAGTCCTTCAGGGCTTCGCTCAGCGCGGGCTGGCGGTCAACGTGATCGCCGGTCTCGCCTTGGGCCTGGACGAGGATGGTGTCGAGTTTGCCGTTGCCGGCGGGGGCTCCGATGTTCTGCATCGTAGTGAACCTTTCGCAGTAGAAACAGGATCGAACAAAACGCACGTCAACCGAACGCCGGCTGACGCTACTTGCCCTTCCGGCGATGGGACATCGCCATCAGGGTTTGCGCCATTGCGACCTGGCGCTTGGTCGTCGGGTCCTTGTGGGCCTCCCGCATGAACTGCGAAAGGCTCTCACCAGCCCGCTTGGCCTTGGCTTTCAAGGCCCCAGGGTGCTTGATTGCACCCTGAATCCATTTCTCGGCCATTGACTTGGCCCTCCTGTTGATGGTTAAGGTGACTGCAAGAAGGCCGTCCCTGCACCCAATTTCTGACCGGTGGTGTCGTACTTGAAGTCAAACCGCGCACCAGTCGTGGCATCATCCGTGAGAATCAACGTGCCCTGGTCAGATCGCCCGTCGATCATCAGGGTCGTGCCGCCATCCGGTCCATCCGTCAGCACGAACACCTGATTCAACGCATCCGACCAGGTAGTCGTCGAGTCCGCGGGCGTGCTGTCCATGACACGCGCACGGGCCAGATCAATCCGCAACCCGCCTGGGTCGTTGTCCGACGCAGCCGGTATGTTGAACACATCCGCCAGGTAAGCCATCCGATGGTCGCCAGCGACGGAAGAGACGATCTGCGTCTTGTCCAGATCAAGCACGACCGGCACCGGGTCTTTTGCGACTTGCATCGGCTCGGAATCACGCAGCGGATATGTCCGCATATTCAGGACAGGGCGACTACTCGCTGCTATCCCGCCAAACGCTGGCGCAAGCGGCAGGGCTTGCGCCACAAATCCCAGGTCCGTTGGCGTGCGGTCGCCCCAATCCGCAGGACCAGTGAACACCACGTTCGGACCACCCACGAAGATCACGGACTGCGGACGGAAACTCTGGAAGTTCGCGCCAGGGGCCAGCGAAATCGGCCCAAGTTGGGGCATGTTGACGGTGACGTTTCCACCGTTCGGCAAGCCGACCGGATTGAAACCGACCATCCCCAGTGTCCCAACCATCCCAACCGGAAGCTGTCCGCTGGCGTTCGTCCCAATGCCGCCGCCGCCTGCATTGCCGCTGTCGATGTCCAACTCCGACGGCCAGAGCGTCGTCACCGGCAGATTCGAGGGCCAGTAGTAGACATCCGGCACCAGGGTCCCCGCCTTCACCGGCGTAGCACACTCAATATCAATGCAGTTGTCCGCCGAATTGTAGGCTGCCTTCGTGACGACCATCTTCACCGGGTCTGTTGCAACGTAGCCCGGTGCGTCGAGCGTCACACAGTCGAACGCCTCCAGCGCCAACTTGTGCAGATACGTGCGGAACTTCACTTGCTTCCATGCGCTCGACAAGCGAATCAGCCAGAACGTCGCCATCTTGAGCACGATGTCAGGCTGATTGAAAATGTACCACTCGTACTCGCGCTCCCAGAGGCCGTACTTCGTTACGTTGTGGCGGAGCGTGATGAACTGGTCGGAAGGCGTCTGTTCGGCGGACGCCTCGAAGCCCGGCACATTGGTCCAGCGCCAGCGTATGTTCATCTTCGTGATGATGTCCTCCGTCCTGACGGCCAGGTCCACTTGTATCCCGGCGTCTGCGTCGATGTCGCTCACCGTGATCGTGTCCACAGGCGTCGGCTCTTCCGGCAGGTACGTCAGGTAAACCACGTTATCTTCCAGGTGCAGCGCACACCGGGACTGGAAGCAAATTTCCTTGAGCACCTGCACCACGTTCTTGCGTTGCAAGAGCGGGAAGTTCGCCGGGAAGGGGGCCAGCTTCGTGCGGACGTAATTGAAACTCTCCGTGTCGTAGGTCAAGGCCGAGTAGTTGTCGATGATGTACTCCAGGATGTCCACGATGTTCGGGCCGACCGAGGACTGGAAGGTCACGTACAACTCGTCCGACCAGCCTTGCACCCAGTCGCCCTTGGCGTTCGTGAACCACACTTGGCTCAACTTCTGTTTCAACGTGACCTGCGTGGCCGTGACGCTGCCGTAAGTCTGCGTCGTGATCGTGTACAGGTCGTCCGGCACCAGCGTCAGCCGCCGCACGCCGTCCACCGTCTGGAAGGCTTTCACCGCCAGCACGGTTCCGGGCGTAATCGACGCGATATACGTCACAGCCGTCGTCGTGTAAAGTTCAACCTTCGAGCCGGCGTCCGCCCAGAATTGCTGCATGACGATGTTGCCCGGTGCCGAAATGCTCGACGTGGGCCGCGGGATCAGCCAGCCATACGACCGCAACTCGCAGGGATTGAAGAAGTCGTTCGACGTGCCGCACGGCACGGGCGCACGGTAATCGTAAGCCTGCGCCTGGCTCTGGAGCGGCGGCGTGCAGAACGGAAGCCGCGCCTGCTGGTACTTCTGGTCCGTCAAGTTGTTGGCGATGATCGCTTCGACCTGGGCCTCCAACTGCGGATTGATGCTGGCGCTGACGTAGAATGCCTGGCCCTCGAAATGGCCGTAGAACAGGCCGCCGTTGATGTTGATGGTCAGCGGCGTGTTCTGCGGGAAGTCCTCGCCGCCAAGCACCTGGATCGGATTGGCCCCGGTGCCCGCGAGATTGGCGTTGTAAATCTGGAGTTGCAATCGCTGCTGGGCGCACAACTCCTGCGTCTTGATCTGCGCGGTCTGTGCGCCGATCTGCGCGCTGATCTGGTTGCCGGCGTCCAAGTATTCCTTGATCTTCGTCTGCGCGGCCGGGGTGTCGTTGCCGCCCACTTCCCAGCAGCTTGCCGCTTGCCACAGGAAGCCCATGTGGATCGTTTCGAGGGCCAACTGTTGCAGTTTCTTGTGGTCGGAACTCGTGCCGTTCTCGTAGAGCGGCGACAGATATTCCAGGCCGGCAAGGATGCCCGCGCCCGTGAGGGTCGTGCCCTGGACCGCCATGTCCAGCTTGAGCGCCGGATAATCGTAGGCCAGGCCGAACACCATCGGCCATGCTTTCCCCACCATGTTGGCCGGGATGTACGGGAACTGTCCCTCCTCAGCCGAGAACCCGATCTCCTTGTCCTCGATCTGGGAGACGACATCGAACTTGACGGTCCGCGTCCGCTCGTTCCAACTGGCCGGGGTGTTAATGAGCCCCGCGAACACCAGGAACTTGTCGCTCAAGGCCAGGCCGGTGAACCACTGGTACAGCCGCACCGGCCGCTTGTGGATGTCGTACTTGTCGAAGATCGCCTTGATCGAGCCGTCCGTATCGTCCAGCGTGATCGAGACTTGCTGCGTCGGCGTGTTCTGCATGGTCACGTCGATGGCGTCGTCCAACTCGCCCAGTTCAACGATCTTGCCGGGAATGGCCGGCGGCCCGGCGATGTCCTTGTCCGCGTAGGAGGCCGTGACCGCGCCGTCGTACCAGTCGATCTCGATGATCGAAACCGGTTCGTTGCCGAGGTTCGCCGCCAGCTTCGTCAGGCCATTGGAAGAAATGGTGCGCATTACTGTTCCACTCCCTCGAACTCGATGTCGATGGCTTGCAACTCGCCGCGCGGCATCGGGGCAATCGCCGGCTGGGCCGCGTTAGGCGTATCGAACTCGAACGGGTTGCTGGTGAAGTTCCCCACCCACACCCGGCCGTTGTGGTCCGTCACTTGAATCTTGGTGGCGAAGTAGACGACGAGGAAGGCCCGCAACTCCAGCCCTTTATTCCGGCTCAAGAGGAACGTCCACTTCGACTTCTTGCGGCCGTTCCGGCTCTTGACGTAGGTATAGCGCGTGCCGTCCATCGCCAGCTTCCGCGATACCGTATCCAGCACACTCTCCTGGTTGCTGAATTGCGGGCTCGGGAGCACCGTGAGCGTCTGCAAAGCTGGATAAGGTGCGGCGAGTTGGAACATGCTGCCTCTCCTTATGCCGGGGCACCCTCAAACTCCAACGACGCCGAATACATCGCGCCACGGCCGTCCTGCGTCACCGCCTCGGTCGGATTCGTGACGATGCCGGTCCACAGGCACTTTTCCCAGTCGATGAAACCAATCTCCAGCCCCAGGTGGGCCGAGAGGAAGTTCATCAGGTGTTGCGCCTGGTCCCACGACAGCCCGGTAAACGACAGGACTTGCACCTGGACCTTCGGCCACATCGGGTCCGCGTAGACCACCAGGGTCCCGCCGCGGGTCTCGCGGCTGATCCGGTTGAACTGCAAGCGGTCCTTGTTGCCCAACTCGGGCGACCGCAGCGTCAGGGTGTCGGTCGGGGCCACCGGCGGATAGAACAAGGTCGTCGGCGGCAGGTCCAGGTCAGGCGTGTACGCCAACAACGCCGGAGGCGGCGTGGGCGAACCGGGTGCCCCCGCGCCGACCGAGGGCTGATACAGCCACTCGACCTGATCGCTAGGCAACTCGTAGGTGAATGCCTGGCCGACCGTGATCGTGTCCGTGGCCGTCAGCAGGCGGACCACCACCACAGCCGCCCGGTGCCCGAGCGACAGTGCATCGCGGGTCGGCTGTTTGCCAACTGTAACCTCGGCCAGGTCGCCAAGGTGCAAGGCATCCGTGTCCGAAGGCGTCTCGGTTTCATTGGCACGTTGGCCGAGGCTCACGGCGTCGGTCGCCCCGGCGGCAATCGCGCTCGCGTGCAACACGCTGCGTTGATTACTGCTGCCGAGGGCCAAGCGGCTCACTGCCCCCACGCCGCGGTGCGTCACCACGGCCGAGGCGCTGTCCGCCAGGCCGACCCAGGCGTCCACAAACTGCCCGGTCGTATTGTCGAAATAGGGTTGATACGTCTGGAGCGCATCGACCGCGGAAAGCGACTCGCGCCGCTGCGCGATCGCCGCAACGTCCCCGAGAGTCAACTTGCTGACGGCCGCAGCGACAATCGGGCCAATCTGGGCGACCTGGCCCCACTGGGCCAACATCACCGTGTCGCCGGCCGCCCCGTGTCGTACCCGCGTGGCACTCGCCGTCTGCGCCAAGTTCAACGTCGTGTAGACGGCACGGCTTGCCAGCCCGCTCGCGCTGTCCGCCAGGGACAGGGCGGTCGTGGCCGCTGCGGTCACGATCAGCCGCGAAGAAAGCCCCAGCGACACCGCCGACGTGGCCGACACATGATGCACGGTATGGGCGACCGCATGATGCCCGAGCGTAAGGCCGGTCGTCACCACCTGGTCCAAGCGTTTGAGATTGGCGACCGCTTGCTGCCCGAGGTTGAGGGCGCTCACGGCGGCGGGCGGCCCCGTGGCCGCTGTATCCAGCATCATAATGCCAAGCCGCGCGCCCGCCACACCCAGCACGGATATGGAGGCCAGTGCGCTGTGGCTGCCGCCACCGCCACTGCCGCCGCCACCGCCGCTGCCACCACCGCCGGTGGCGGTGAGCGCAGCAATCGGCAGCCCAGAGAGCGGTGAGCGTCCCAACATGGCTAATACGACTGGTTGTATTGCAGGATCGTTCCGGTGCCGCTGTCCGAGACAGTCTGGCTTCCCAAGTCACAAAGCGCCACTGTGCAGTTGTTGCAACCGCTGTCGATCTGTACGGAGTGCGTGTTATTCGTCTGGAAGCGGCAACCCGTGATGGAGACGGCCGAGGCCGTCTTGCCGCCGTTGTTCGACATCCAGATGCCAACGCCGCCATTGGCAACCAGCGTGCAGCCCATGATGTTCACGCCGGACATCGAGCCCAAGTTGTTCTGGAACTTGATGCCGGGGCAACCGCTGCCCGTCCCCTGGATGATGCAGTTGGAAATCCGCGTCAGGTCGCCCTCGTCCAAGCCGATGCCACCCACACCGCCGCCCTGGCAATTCGCGTTCAGGTTGCAGTTGGCAATGAGGCAGCGGTACGACTGGTTATCGACCGTGATGCCTTCATAGGTGTTGCTGTCGCAGTGGCAATCCGAGATAATCGAATCAAAAACGTGATTCTGCGAAATGCCGATGGCCCCGTTGTTGTGGCAGTAGCAGGCGTGAATCTGGTTGAACTGGCAAGTCGTCGTCTGGCCGTCCAGGCAGATGCCGTGCCCCGCGTTACCGTAGCTCTCCACGCCGTCCACGTAGTTATTGGCCCCGTGGATCACCAACCCGCTGCCACCGTGACTGTTGCCGTTGATCGTCAGCCCGCGAATCTGGCAGGCGTTGCCCGTGACCGTCAGACAGTCCACGCCGGCCGCCAACTTGAGGACCGCACCCCTGGGTCCCTCCAGCGCTTGGCCGTTGTTGCCGGCCGTCAGGCCCGTGCCCACCGCATACGTCCCCACGGGGAAGTAGACGGGAAGCCCGCTGTTGATGGCCGCCTGGATGGCCGCTGAATCATCCGTCGTGCCGTTTCCCGTGGCCCCGTAGAGTTTCACGTTGGCACCCGCCAAGGCTGCTTGCGTAAGCAAGGCCGCCGGAGCATCGCACCACACGGTCTTCGACCCCGCCGCGAAACTCACCAGAGCCCCGCTGTTGCTGCTGGCGAGCACCACGGCACGCGAGAGCGTGCTGCCGGAACTCGTATAGGTGCCCTGGCCGACCTCCCAATTCCCCGCGCCGTCGTCGATCACGTAGTAGCAACTGTTGCCGTTGCCAATCGTGGAAAAGGGGCGGTAGCCCGCGACGGCCCCGGCCAGCGACAGCGTGCCGGTGCCCGTCGTGGTGGTGGTTTCCTGGACGCGATCCGCGACCACAAGCGTCATGGCAAACTCCTCTAACTACCCAGGATGCCCGCCCCATCGTCCCACGCCGCCAACGTCGCCCAGCCGCCGCTGGCCGGGTTGATCGCCCCGAAGAAGATGCGGTCCACGGTGCCCAGGAACGCGGACTCGGGATAACTGCCGACGTTGACCCAGAACTTGCCGTTGTCGGAAAGATCGAAATACCAGTTGCCGTCGCCCGGCCGGCGGATGCGAAACCACATCCACTCCACAATCGGGCAACTGTAGGCCGCGATGATGTCCGGGAACACGTAGCTCGCCAACTGATCCCACTTGTTGACGTTGCACTGCATCTTGTGCGCCCAATAGTTCTGGCACACGATCTTGCCGGCCGTGTCCATCACGCCGAGCGAGGCCCCAGACCACCAGCCGTTGAACGAGGACGGCCCTATCGACACGCCCCGCAGGGCCGCCGTCAATTGCCAGGTCGCTGTCGTCGGCGCCGGCCGCGTAAGCGCCGCATTCGTCAGGGTGTTCGTCACCAGGACGATACTGCTGCCGTTGTCGGACTTGACCGCGCCGCCGCTGCCCCAGTCCTGCAAAGTGAAGTCCGCGGACGTGAGGATGTTTTCATTGGCGTCGATGATGCGCAGGGCCGGTCCGCCGTCGAACAGCGGATTGTTGTCTTGGCAATAACGGTCCAAGTCGCCCTGCGTCAGCAGTTGGTACACCCGCGTCCCGCTGTTGTGCGCAGCAGCCGTGGTGCCCTCTTGTGCCCGCGCGATCGTCAGCGTGTCGCCGGCCACGGCCGTGCAAAGCACTAGCTCGCTGTCGATCAGCAGGCGGAAGTCCCCCGCACTCGGGAACATGGAGCTATCGGCGACCACGAGCAAGGTGGCCGCGTTCGTGATCGCCCCGTTGAGCGTCGTCTGGGCGTTGTTCGCAAACTGCTCGCGGAGTTGTGTCATGTGTCGCCTCCCTAACTGCCCAGGATGCCGGCCCCGTCGTCCCACGCCCCCAGCGTCACGTAAGCGCCGCTGCCGCCCATGTCCATGTGCCCGAAGAGAATCCGGTTCGGCGTCCCCAAGAAAGCCGTCTTGCTGAAGCTGCCAACTTCCAGCCAGTTCTTGCCGTTGTCCGAAAGCTGGAAGTGCCAGTTGCCGTCGTTCGGGTCCGTAATCCGCATCCACAGCCAGTCCACGGCGAAGATGTTCTGCGGCCCCACGATGTCCGGTGGGACATAACCACCGCTATTATTCTGGTGCGTAATCAGCAGCCCTTCCTCCTGCGACCGGTAGCGCATAATGACCGACTGGTTGCCCGTGTCCAGGACGCCGATCACCGCCCCGCCCCAGTAGGACTCGATGCTCGTGCCCATCGTCCTGACGGCTGCCGTCAAGGTCCATGTCGGGCCGCTAGGGATCGGACGAGTCAGATAGGCCCCGCCGGCTCCTTGCAGGATGATCGTGTTGCCACAGTCGTAGGCCGTGTTGCCGCCGGTGTAGTCCAACAGCGTGAAGTCGGACGCATGGAGTTGATTCTGGCTCGCGTCCATGATCCTGAACACCGGCCGCACGGTGTCGAACAGAGGATCATTGTCGCGGAGGTAACTCTGCAAGCCGCCCCGCGAAACGACCTGGTACACGGCCACGCCGCTGCTGTGCGCGGCGGCCGTCGTACCTTCCAGCCCGCGGGTGACAGTCAGCGTGTTGCCGGAGACGCCCGTGCAGAGCATCAGTTCGCTGTCTACGAGGATGCGAAAGTCGCCGTTGCTCGGAAACTGCGTGCCGTCCGCAACCGTGATCGTCGAATCGCCGGATGTTACCGCCCCATTGAGCGTCGTCTGGCTGTCATTCTCGAATTGCTCGCGGCGCATGTGTCGTCTCCCTAAAAGCCCAGGATGCCCGCCCCGTCGTCCCACGCGGCCAAGGTCGCCCAACAGCCGCTTCCCCAGGTGTCGATCTGCCCGAAGAAAATCCGGTTGACCGTCCCCAGGAAGGCCGTCTTGCCGAAGCTGCCGATCTCGAAGAAATGCAGGCCGTCGTCCGAGAACTGGAAGTGCCAGTTGCCGTCGTTCGGGTCCACGATCCGCAGCCACATCCACTGCGTCCCGGCGGCCGGAATCTGGGAACAGATGTCAGGCCCGATGTAGCCGGCGCTGCCGTTGTTCTTCGTTACATGCAGCATCTTCCGGTGGGCCAGCCAGCGCAGCGACACCATCTGGTTGCCCGTGTCCATGACCCCGATGCACGCTGCGCCCCAGGCGGCCTGGTTGTTGGTGCCCGTGCTCCTGACGGCGGCCGTCAAGGTCCAGGTCGGACCCGCGGGCACGGGACGTGTCAAAGCGACGGTCCCGGCCGTGAGGATAATGCTGTTGCCGTAGTCCGTCTTGGTCGCGCCGCTGCTGTAGTCCAAGAGCGTGAAGTCCGCGGCGTGGAGGCGGTTCTGGTTGGCGTCAATGATGCGGAACGCCGGCCGGGCGCTGTCGAATAGCGGGTCGTTGTCGCGCAGGTAGCGCTGCAAGCCGCCCTGGGACAAAACCTGGTAGACCGGCGCACCCGTATTGTGTCCGGCGGCCGTGGTGCCTTCCACCCCGCGGCATACCGTCAAAGTGTTGCCGGAGACGCCAAGGCAAAGCATCAATTCATAATCCACCAGGATGCGGAAGAACTGGGTGGCCGGAAGCTGTGTGGCGTCCGCGACCGTGACCGTGCCGTCCCCTGCCAGGACCGCCGCGTTCAGCGTTGTTTGGCTGTCGTTCTTGAAGATTTCACGGTGTTGTGTCACGGGTCGGCTCCGAAAAATGGGTTGGGACCGGGCTATGACGCTCGGCCCCAACCCGCGAGGGAGAGATCGTTACGCGGTGACGCTGTAGGAGACCTTCAACTGGTCGCCGTTCAGCACGCTCACGTCGCCCGCGGTGAAGGCCGCAGCCGCCCACAAGATGGCGCTGGCCGCGTGGTCGCCCTTCGTCTGTGCGCCGGCGGCCCCGCCCACGATAAAGAGGCCCTTCACCGTGCCGCTGCCGCCGCTGGTAATGTCGAACACCGCCGGAGCGGCGTTCGTCGTCTGCGCCACGTTGGACGTAACCGTCGCCGTGCCGGCACCCCACACGGGGCGCGTGACGGCGCTGTTGGCGTTGGCGTCGTCCGTGTAGCTGGTGTTCTCCAGCCAGCCGTTGGTGCCCGCGATCTGGGCGTAGGAGTCACCGGGGGCATAGGCTGTGAAACTGGTGCTGTCCACGAGGCCCATCCACCAGGAGGTGATCGGCGTGCCGCTGTTGAACATCACATTCAGGAGCCGCGTGCGCCCCTCGTTGGTGATGTTGTTCGGCATGTCGTAGTCGGCAATCTTCTTGCCGCCGCGCCAATGCTCGATGTGAAACCGCCCCTTGGGGTCCAGCAGATCGGCCACCGGGTTCGCGGCTCGCACCAGTTTGACGCCGGCTGCGTGGCCCATGTTCAGTTCGCTCTTCATGGTTGGTTCTCCGTGTTATAGGACCGAGGTGCCACGCCGCAACTCACGTCGCAGTTCCGTGGCGATGGATCGAGCCGTCTGGCGGCCCGTTCCGCCGCCTTCCACGTTCACGTTGATGTCGCCGATGTTGGTGACGTGACCGCCCTGGTTGTGGTAGGTCGGCCGGCTGCCGGCGTTCATCGCCGTAAGTTGACTGGCGAAGCGGCGCGTCGTCGCCGCGCTCATTACCATTTCGCCGGGCGTGAGCATGGCAGGGATCACGTCCGTACCGCGCGGTTCTCCCCCGCCCGCCAAGAAGGCCATGCCGCCGTGCGCAGCCGTCCTGGTCGCATCGCTGTTCGGCGAAGGCACCTTGGCGGCTGCGGCGGCCAACTCCTGCATGGCCGCCGTCGCCCGTTCGATCTCGTTGATGAAGCCGCCAAGCGACAGGCTCTCGATGGACGAGCGGATCATGGAGAACTTGTTCGCCATGCCCTGGGCCTGCTGCCCCGACTCCGGGATCGTCTGGTTCAGGTGCTCCATTCCTTGGGCAGCGCCTTTGATTTGCTGGTCAAGGTTGGGGAACTTCGACTGCACGGCCCGCACCCGCTCGGCGTAATCGAACAACTCCTTGAGGCTTTGCAGGTTGCGCTCCGTGGAACTCATGTTGAGATCGAGCGACCAGGGCTTGTTCGCCTTGAGGTTGTTGATCTTGTCCGTCAGATCGGCGAGCGCTTTCGCGTCGATCTGGAGCGGGTGTGACCGCATCCGCTCGATGGCCTCGTTGATCTCGCGGAAACTCGTGACGGCGACATTCAATTCGGCCTTGCCCGAAGTCCCGAACACGCCGGTGAGCATGTTCGCACCGACCTTGAACGCCTGCACCGTGCTGACCGCATCATCCTGCTGCACCTGCATGTTGGCAGTGATCTGGCCTTGCAGGACGACGATGCGGGCCAGGGCGTTTTGCCGCTCCAGGTCGGCGTCCTTGAGGGCCTTGGCCGTCGCCGCCTCCTCGCGCGGATAGTTTTCGGCGACCTTGAACTGCTCCTCTATCGGCTTGCCGGCCAGTTTCGAGTGATCGCCCCCGACATACACGTCGAGATTGATCTTGCCGAGCCCCGTCGTGATGCGCTGGTTCAGCCTGCTGAGAGACTGGTCGGCGACAAACAGGTCGCGGACCTCGGCCTTCGTCACCGCGCCTTCCATCGTCTCGTGCATCTTGCGCTTCATGCTGTCGAAGTTGAGCCACTCGGAGACCTCCCACTTCTTGCTGGCCGTCATCAGGCTTTGGAATTCCTGGAGATCCGCCTTCGTCTTAGCGACAGCCTTCTCGCGGTCTTCGCCGCCAAGGGGCTGCTTCTTCTTGTCGAACAGGTCCATGTCCTTGGAAATGCCCTTGGCCAGTTCCCGCATCCGGGTGACGCGCCGTTCTTCGTCGGCAGCAGCCTGCTCCGCCAGCTTGGCTTGGGTCTGCTTGCTGGCCCGCAACGCCTCGTTGGCGGCCAATTCGCTCCGCAGAACGCCCTCAATCGCCCCTTCGGCTTG
>Ga0187848_10002327_pt1 | contig 15102 bp, 9 predicted proteins | sample June2016WEW_4_40_FD_132424 | JGI IMG/M metagenome (GOLD analysis project Ga0187848, IMG submission 132424) | Peatland microbial communities from SPRUCE experiment site at the Marcell Experimental Forest, Minnesota, USA - June2016WEW_4_40 | ecosystem: Environmental > Terrestrial > Soil > Wetlands... | reverse complement strand
GAAGTCCATGCGTCCCTGGAATTTCGTGTCGTGGGTCGGATCGTACTCCGGGTTGTCGGAGTAGATCACGTCGCCGGTGCTGTTCACCCAGCGGTATTTATACTCGTTCGACCCCTGCTCCACTTCCCCCGTGTGCGGATTGACATAGTCGTCCTGGCCGGTGAGAAAAAGCCAACTGCTGTGGCGTGCCTCGGCGTTCACCTCCCGCTGGCGCTCCACAATCTGGTGACGCTGCTCCTGAAGGTAACGCTGCGCCTCGAGGGCGTTGTGCGCGCGAATCGCGGCGCCGCGATTCTCGCCGGCCGCCCACTGCCGGTTGCCCTGCAAAGAGCCCACGATGAGCGCCATCAGTGGCTCGGTCTTGGCGAACTCCTCGGCAGGCGCCCTGACGGCCAGCGTGTCGTGATTCGTCCACATGCCCAACCCCTGTCCCACCACGTTCTCGATGACGGTCTTCATCTCTTCCCTGTAGTGTGTGCCGTTTTCGTCGTACGCCAACGCGATGGCGCCCGCCTCGTAGTGCATGTTGGGCGCCGCGGCATGCTGCTGGAATTGCCGCGCCAGATCGGGAAGATCTTTCCGTTCCACGATCTGGACGTTGCGCGCCTGAGGCCGCTTTCGCCGGAACACAAACTGCGCGAGGAACGATTGCGGGTCCTGCAGAGGATAGACCATAGAACCCATGTAGTTGCTGCCGACAGGGAAGTTGCCTATCAGGTAACGTGGATCTTTGTACGTGAAGTTCGGCAGCCAATGGATCTCGACCGACCCGGCGCTGTCCTTCTTCACGGCGATGTCGATTTTGGCGCCGGCCGAATTGGTTGGTCCGAGCCTCGGGTCGATGCGCAGCACGCCGCCTTCGGCGGTCCAACCGGCTGGCAGCAGCAGCGTGCAAGCCCCCTCCTTGGGTTCCACCCAGCGATGAAGGTACAGAGCCGCCGCGGCGCCCGGTTCTTTGGCCACCGATGCCGGCGCCAATGGCGCTGGCGCCGCGGACATTGGCGCCGACTTAGCTGGCGGGGCCTGGTCGGCCGTCTTGCCTCCCTTGGACTGCGGCGCCTCGCGGCAGGCGCTAAATCCGCCCGCCATTGAGGCGAGTCCGAGTAAGACCGAGAGCCACACTTTTGAGGACATAACCTCCTCCGTTGCCGGGTATCAGACTAGCATATCCGAAAATGCAAAACCAGGCCGCGAAGTGGGATGAGTAAGACGCAGGCGGTCATTCCGGCCGTCATCCGGGACCTGACCGGAGTGTTGGCCGCCAGCCCTCGCTTCAAGCTAGAATGTCGAGCGGTGCCCCTGCCCCCCGCCGCATCCCGGCCGAAGCTTTCCTCCAGCCAGCGCAGGGTTCTGGCGCTCCTCGTCATCTCCGGTTTCCTGAATTATTTCGACCGGTCCAATCTCTCCGTCGGCGCCACCGACGTCAGCCACGACCTCGGCCTCAACATGGATCAGCTCGGCCTGCTCCTGTCGGCCTTCTTCTGGTCGTATGCTCTGTGCCAGCTCGCCGGTGTGTCGGGCTGGCTGGTGGACCGCCTGAACGTCTGTTGGGTCCTGGCAGCCGGATTCTTTCTATGGTCCGGAGCGACCGCCATCACAGGCATAGCGCACAGCTTCGTGCTTGTGTTCTGTCTCCGGTTGGTGCTGGGTATCGGCGAATCCATTGCCTACCCATCGTATTCCCGCATTCTCGCGAACACGTTTCCCGAGCACCATCGCGGGTTTGCCAATGCGTTTATCGATGCCGGCACGAAGTTCGGCCCGGGGATGGGGACGCTGCTGGGCGGCCTGCTGATGGCGCGCTACGGCTGGCGCTTTTTTTTCGTGGCGCTGGGCGCCGCCAGCCTCCTGTGGCTCGTGCCCTGGCGCCTGGTGATGCCGCGCGATCCGGGGCTCGCCAGCCGGCCGCCGGCCACCGTGGATCCGGCCCACGCCGCGCCATCGCTCGTCGAAATCTTCCGGCATCGCTCGGCCATCCGCACCGCGCTGTTGCTGTTCTGTTCCAATTACTATTGGTACTTTCTGCTCACCTGGCTGCCGCCCTACCTCGAGAAGGCCCGCCATTTCTCTAAATCGAAAATGGCGTTTACCGGATCGGCGGCCTATTTTCTGATTGCCGGCGTCGGCGTCACCGCCGGCCGCCTTTCCGATCGTTGGATTCATCGCGGCTACACTCCTACCCTGGTTCGCAAGACCTTCGGCGGGCTGGGGCTGCTGTTTTCGACGCTGATTTTGCCGGTCGCCCTGATTCGTGACGAGACCGGCGCGCTGGTGCTGCTGATGCTGGCGAGCATTGCTTACGGCCTCTACACTCCCAACGTCTGGGCCATCACGCAAACCCTGGCCGGTCCGCGAGCCGCCGGCAAATGGACCGGCGTGCAGAACGGCTTCGGCAACCTATCCGGAGTGGCCGCGCCCTGGTTCACCGGCTGGGTAGTGGGCCGCACCGGCAGCTTTTTCTGGGCCTTCGCGGTGGCCGCCGCCGTGGCGCTGGCCGGCGCCGCCATCCTGGTGTTCGGCATCGGCCGCATCGAACAGGTAAAGTTTCGGGAGTGACATGCCGGCGATTGTAGCCCGGGAATATGTCAGCGAACTTATGAAATTGTGTACTTAGGGAGCGTTGCACCTGGATAAGCAACCGATGAAGAAGATCCTGGTTATTTTGGGAACGCGGCCGGAGGCTATCAAGCTCAGCCCGGTGATTTTGCAGCTTGGCCGAAGCGGCAGCTTTGAGGCGCGTGTGTGCGCTACGGGCCAGCACCGGCAGATGCTCGATCAAGTGCTGGAGCTTTTCGGTATCGTGCCGGACCATGATTTGGACATCATGCGTCCCGATCAATCGCCGGCCGAAGCCGCTTCGCGCATGCTGGCGGCGCTCGATCCGGTTCTGGAGCGCGAGCGTCCGGACATGGTTCTGGTGCAGGGCGATACCACCACGACGTTGTGCGGCGCGCTGGCGGCGTTCTATCGCCAGATTCCGGTGGGGCACGTGGAGGCCGGCTTGCGCACGGGCGACTTGCGCCAGCCGTTTCCGGAAGAGATGAACCGGGTGGTGACGGGGCGGCTGGCCGCTCTGCATTTCGCGGCTACGGAAGGCGCGGCCGAAAACCTGCGGCGGGAAGGAATCCCCAGCGCGGGCATTCACGTGACGGGCAATACCGGGATCGATGCCGTGCTGCACGTGAAAGCAGCGCTGGAGGCCGGGACGCTGGCAAGCCGCGATTTGCCGCCAATCGATCCGGCCGCGAAGCTGATCGTGGCGACCACGCATCGGCGCGAGAGCTTCGGCGAAAGTCTGGACCGCATCTGCCAAGCATTGGCTGCATTGGCAAGCCGCGAAGACGTGCGGGTTGTGCTGCCTGTGCATCCCAACCCCAAGGTGCGGGGCCCGGTCACGAGGTGGTTAGGCGGTTCTCCGCATGTGCGCCTGGTGGCGCCTATGGATTACGTCTCCTTCGTCGACCTGATGCGGCGCGCGTACCTGATCGTGACCGATTCGGGCGGAATCCAGGAGGAAGCGCCTTCGTTAGGCAAGCCGGTGCTGGTGGTGCGGGAGAAGACCGAACGGCCCGAAGCGGTTCGGGCCGGGACGGTCAAGCTGGTAGGCACGGACTTCGACCGCATCGTGGCCGAAGCCACGCTCCTGCTGGATTCCCCCGGCGAATACCGCCGCATGGCCGCGATTCACAATCCGTACGGCGATGGGAAGGCGAGTCCGCGAATTGTCCACGCGATAGCGGAGTTTCTGAGGGGGTGAAGCCAGAAGCCGGCGGAGCATCTGGAACACCGAGATTCTGACTCCCTCGGCTCCCTCGACTTCTGAATTCTCGCCAGGCCCCGATAGTATGGGTCATAGCGGGAAGACGAGGTTTTCGAGAGTCCCAAACCCGGTCTGCAATTCCAGCAGCCATTGCGGGAGTAACGCGCAGCGTTTAATTAAGGTAAACCAGACACAGTACGCAGCCCACAGGTTGTCCCACTTCTTTGAAAAAGCTGTCGCGCTGGACCTGGTTGCGGCCCTTACCGGCCTTCACGGCTCCGATCCGGCATGAATGGCATGTCACTGTGAATCTCCTTGAGATCCACAGCCAAAAGCCGGATACTGAGGTTGAGGGACTCGTACGGCTTCGGCTGTGCGGTTCTTGCCCTGGTGGAGGTTAGCGGTTCTGCTAGGGCGCAATTGCTATTCTGGCGGCGGGGAAGGGATTCGAACCCCCGAACGGCGATTAGGGCACCGTTTGCCGGTTGTAAGCCGGTTGCGTTCGACCACTCTGCCACCCCGCCGCGGGAAAGACAGAGGGCCAGCAGTTCCAGTTTAGCGACTAGGGGCTGTTGGCCTTTTGTTTTTGGGCTGTTCACCTTAGACGATATTATGCAATATTGTATATTGCCAGTCAAGCCAGAATATGCAATATTGCATTCGGGCGTGAATTGAGGTAATATGGCCCTGTGGAAGTTTATGGATTTCCACTCGGAAGCCAATAACAACCTGATTGAGGAATGGTATTCGAAGCTCGATGCACAGGCCAAGGCCGACTTCGATACGACACTGAGGAACCTCTCCATCTCGCCAGACTGGCGAGGGATGAAAGAATTCAAGCATTTAGGGAGAAAAGGGCTCTGCGAGATTCGCTTCAAGACGGCAAACGTCCAACACCGAGCGGCCGGTTTTTTCGGCCCCGGGGACCACACATTTTCTATCTTCGTGGGCGCAAAGAAAAAGCAGCGAGTGTACGATCCTCCTGATGCATTTGAACTTGCGCTCAAGCGGAGAGACGGACTGAAGCAAGGAAAGGGCAGTTTACGTGAGCGTATTCTCTAGTCTCTGGGGGAAACTGCGGGACAAGGCGTATCGAGAGGCCTTCGTCGTGTCACAGCTCAAGCGCGGGCTTCCCATGCAAATACGCGTGATGCTCAAGGATCGCGGGTGGAACCAAGGTGATCTTGCGGAGCGCTCCGGGCTGAAACAGGGCGTTATATCAAGGGCAGCCGATCCCGACTATGGCAATCTCACCATTAACACGATTCTGAGGATCGCGTCTGGGTTCGACGTGGCCTATGTCGGCCGGTTTGTTCCGTTCAGCGATCTAGCACGATGGTATGCAGATTTATCCGAGCCAGCTCTGAGCGTTCCGGGATTTAGCGATGACAATGGGCTCGTTGAGCTCAAGCAATCGGACGCTACCGCCGCGCAGCAGCACTCGTCACGCCCTCGCGTTGCGGAGGTCGCGTCCTGGGTTTCTGACACACCTGCCGGTAATGCATACTTGCGGGCATGGGCCGAGCAGTTTTCAGAGGGGATGACCCTCGGCGAGATGGCGCAGCCTCTGGCTGCCGCTACCGCCGCTCCAACTCGGATCGAGCCGAAAACTGAAAATTCAAGTGCCGCAGGGAGCGTTCCTTCTTTGGTGCCTCGGCCCTTTGCTCCCGTGATCTCGATCAATCACAGACGCGGAACAGCTAGACATAGAAAAACTACAGGATTCAGATCCCCTGGACGGAGGTTACGTCGTGCCTGATGATCCAACTGAGAAACCGCTAGAGAAACTCGCCTTCACGCGCGATGAAGACTTCGTATCCCTCTACGCAAATAACGTTCAGTACGAGCCCAGCGTATGGGATCTTAAAATGGTATTCGGCGAGCTCGATCAGTCGAAAGGACCATCGGCAGTGGAACAGCATACTGCAATAACGCTATCGTGGCCGGAGGCAAAGATAGCGGCCTACTTTATGCTGCTTCATATAGTTGGCCATCAGGCGAGGAATGGGTTTATCCAGCTACACAACTCGGTAATCCCGCCACGCCCCGATCCAGAGGGTCCCACGGTGGAGGTGAACGACAAGGATCTGGTTCGATACTTCGCTTGGGTCCATGAGCAGTTCTTCAGCGGCCATCCGTATCTCCCACCTACTTTGACTGGTGATCCCGCGAAGCCTCCAGAGTAACGTGGCGCATGAATCGCCTCTGTGGTCGCATCACGCATGGCCACACGGCCCAAGCCCTTCGGTCGCGCAGCTTACAATAGTAGTCACTTTGCTGGAGCGCGTTTGCCGCACGATCGAGCGCCACCGGATGATCCGGCCCGGTCAGAGTGTGGGGGTTGCGGTGTCGGGCGGGGCCGATTCGGTGGGCATGCTGGCGGCGCTGCGGGAGCTGGCGCCTCGCTTCGGGGTTTCCCTGCGGGTTTTGCATCTGGACCACGGTTTGCGCGGCGAGGAATCGCGCGAGGACGCCCGGTTCGTGCGCGATCTGGCGGCTTCGTGGGGTCTGCCGGCGGTGATTCAGGCGGCACGGATACCGCCGGATGGAAACCTGGAAGAGGCGGCACGCAAAGCGCGTCTAGAGTTCTTTCGCCAACAGATGGCCGAGGGCGCGGTGGACCGGGTGGCGCTTGGGCACACGCGCTCGGACCAGGCCGAGACCGTGCTGTTCCGGTTTCTGCGCGGCTCGGGAACGGCCGGCCTGGCGGCCATCCGGCCGGTCACGGCGAGCGGGCTGGTACGGCCGTTGATCGACGTCGAACGGTGCGAGGTGAGAAGCTGGCTGCGGGATCGCGGAATCGCCTGGCGGGAGGATTCGAGCAACCGGAACCCGGCTTTTGCCCGCAACCGCATCCGCCATGAGCTTCTGCCCAAGCTTTCGGGCGATTGGAATCCCGCTCTGGAGGCGACCCTGGCGCGCACCGCCGATTGGGCGCTGGCCGAGGAAAGCTATTGGCACGAAGAAATCGGCCGGCTTGCCGAAACGCTTTTCACGCGCCGGGGGGGCTCGGTTGTGGTGAGAGCCGACCGGCTGGCGGCATTGCCTCTGGCGGCCGCGCGCCGCCTGGCCAGGCGCGCCGTGGAAGAGGTGAAGGGCGATCTGCGCGGCATCGATTTCGATCGCATTCAGGCCGTGGTGGATTTGGCCGCCGGTTCCCAGGGCCACGGACGGGTAGCGGCGCAGGGCGCGGAGGCGGTGCGTTCGCTCGATTGGCTGCGCTTCGCTCCCAGCCCGCTCGCCCGACCGGGCTTCCGGCTGGCGGTTTCCCAGCCGCCATGTGTGGTCCGGGCCGCACAGGACCTGGCGATTTGCTTGGAACTGGCTGAAAACAGGGGAACTTTCGCCCCAGACAATTCCGTATATAATAAGGAGATGGATTGCCTGGACTGGCATGCGGTGTCCGGTCCTTTGGAGTTGCGAAGCTGGCTGCCAGGCGATCGTTACCATCCCGCGAGGTGTTCCGCCGAAGAGAAGCTTAAATCCCTTTTTGAGAAACACCGGGTTCCGGTGTGGGAACGTTGGGAGTGGCCGGTCCTCACGAGCGGTTCTGCAATTCTCTGGAGCCGCCGCTTCGGGCCGTCCGTCGAGGCGGCGGCGGGAGCGGAAAGCCATCTAGTACTCCGGATTCGGGAAATTGCGCCGGCGGGGGCAGAGCAGGAATCGGGAGTGCCGGATGGTGCGTCTAAGGGTATGGGGACCGAGTAGGGAGGTTTCGTGAATTCGAACGTAAAGACAATCATCTTCTGGGTGGTGTTGATCTCGGTGGCGGTATTGCTCATCGCGGTGGTCAAAACCGGCCAGGGGAAAAAGGAAGACGCCCTTACCTTCACGGAGTTTCTAAACAAGGTACAAGCCGGCGAGGTCAAGGATGTGACCATCACCAGCGACGAAGTGCACGGCGACTATGCCAACCGCAACCAGGGTTTGACCACCACCATTCCTCTCAATTACCCGGACCTTTATAAACTCCTGAACGATAAGAACGTGAACGTGACCATGAAGCCCGCCAATTCGAGCGGCTGGGTTTCGATTCTGGTCAACGCCTCGCCCTTCATCGTGGTGCTGGCGTTCTGGATTTTCATGATGCGGCAGATGCAGAGCGGCGGCAACAAGGCGCTCAGCTTCGGCAAGAGCCGTGCGCGGCTGCATTCCACCCAGCAAAAGAAGGTGACGTTCAAGGACGTGGCCGGCGTGGAGGAAGCCAAGGAAGAGCTGCAGGAGATTATCGAGTTTCTTCGCGAGCCGCAGAAGTTTCAGAAGTTGGGCGGCCGGATTCCCAAGGGCGTGCTGTTGATCGGGCCGCCCGGAACCGGCAAAACGCTTTTGGCCCGCGCCATCGCCGGCGAGGCCAGCGTGCCGTTCTTTTCGATCTCGGGTTCGGATTTCGTGGAGATGTTCGTGGGCGTAGGCGCGAGCCGCGTGCGCGACCTGTTCGAGCAGGGCAAGAAGAATGCCCCTTGCATCATCTTTATCGATGAAATCGACGCGGTGGGCCGTCACCGGGGCGCCGGTTTGGGCGGCGGGCACGACGAGCGTGAACAGACCCTGAACCAGTTGCTGGTGGAAATGGACGGCTTCGAATCGAACGAAGGCGTGATCCTGGTGGCGGCCACTAACCGCCCCGATGTGCTCGACCCGGCCCTGCTGCGCCCCGGCCGTTTCGACCGCCGCGTGGTGGTGGGCCGTCCCGACGTGCAGGGACGCGAAGCCATTCTGCGTGTGCATACCAAAAAGATTCCCTTGGGCGATAACGTGGATCTGTCGGTGCTGGCCCGCGGCACGCCCGGTTTGGCCGGCGCGGATCTGGCCAACGTGGTGAACGAGGCCGCGCTTAACGCCGCCCGGCAGAACCGCAAGGTCGTCATGATGGTGGATTTCGAGGTGGCCAAGGATAAGACCCTGATGGGCGCCGAACGGAAATCCATGATTCTGAGCGATACGGAAAAGCGCATGACCGCCTATCACGAGGCCGGGCACGCGCTGGTAGCGGCGGTGCTGCCCAATGCCGACCCGCTGCACAAAGTCACCATCATCCCGCGCGGTATGGCGCTGGGCGTGACCATGCAGCTTCCCATGGACGACAAACACTCCTACAGCAAGGAGTACCTGGAAGCGGAGATCGCCATTCTGATGGGCGGGCGCATCGCCGAGGAAAAGTTCATCCACCAGATGACCACCGGCGCCGGCAACGATATCGAACGCGCCACCGACATGGCGCGCAAGATGGTATGCGAATGGGGCATGAGCGAGCTCGGGCCGCTGAGCTTCGGGAAGAAGGAAGAGCAGATTTTCCTGGGGCGCGAAATTGCCCAGCACCGCGACTATAGCGAAGAGACCGCCATCCGCATCGACGAGCAGGTCAAGAAGATGGTACAGGGAGGCTACGATACGGCCACCCAAATCATCGACGAGCGCTCCGATGCGCTGGTGAAGATTGCCGAGGCGCTGCTGGAACGCGAAATCCTGGATGGCGCCGAAGTGATGCAGATCATCAAAGGCGAGCCCCTGGCGCCGCTCGCAGCCGCCGCCGAACCGAAGGGACCGGAGGGTCACACGCAGCAGGTGATCCGGCCGGAAGGCGGCCGCCGGCTGCCCGGTCTTTCCGAAGGGGAAACACCCCAACCGGCGTGATCGGCGGCGCAATCCTCCGCGCGGTGCCCGCTTTCCCGGTTTATCTGTTCGACGTGGATGGCACGCTGCTCGATTCGGCGCCGGATATTTGCGGCGCCATCGCTCAGGTGCTGGAACAGAACGGGGCCGCGCCGCAATCTTACGAATTTCTGAAAAGCTTCGTGGGGCTGCATCTCAACGAGCTGTTTCTGGACGTATTCCCTACGGCGAGTCCCGAGCGGCTGGACGTCCTGCTGCAGGAATACCGCGCCATCTATTGGGGCCGCGGCCATACCGAAACGCGGGTGTTTCCAGGCGTTGCCGAGGCGCTGGCGGCGCTTGGCGGACTGAAGTCGACGGCGACCACCAAGGGCACGCCCACCACCCGCCTGGTGCTGGAGAAATTCGGCCTGATCCGCCACTTCGATCACGTCCAGGGCACCGATGGATTCCCCTCCAAGCCTGCGCCGGACGTCATTCACGCCGCTCTCACAGCTTTAGGAGCAAAGCCGGAGGATTGCCTGATGGTGGGCGATTCCCCAGCCGACATGGAAGCCGGCCGCGCCGCCGGCGTCAAAACCTGCGCCGTCCTCTACGGCTATGGACAACGTGCCGCGATGGCGCGGCACCAGCCGGACTACTGGATCGAAGATCTAAGGGCGCTGGCTGGATAGATAGCCCACGTGGCGCGCGCACTCGTGCGTGCCGCGTCGGCACTCGTGCCGACGCCTGCTTTTTGCGCCCTGTCGCGACTCCAATTCGGGATGAGCCCCGGAACCCCTGATTGTCGCCGCGACGACTTCTTCGTGGAGCGGACTCTCAGTCTGCCACGCCGGGACTCGTCCCGGCGCTTGTTCTCGCACAACCCATCGCGCTCCCCGCGAACCCGAAGACAGCCCTCGCCTTTGGCTGCGGCTCCGCTGCTTTTGTGGGGCAGGTTGGCAGCCTGCGGACCCATCGTGGGGTGCCCTGTGGGCCGGGTCCAGCCGGGCGCCAGCCCGGCCGTCGGCTGTCGAGCCTGACCCATGGCTCAACCCTATCTCCACGACATCAGGAACTCGGAGTCCCGACACGGCACGCACGAGTGCGCGCCACAGCAGTCGGCGCACTGCGCTGTTGGGCTGGGCTCCCCGCCTCATGCCGCGTACCTTTGTCCCCAGCACAAGCCTGCATGACTCGTAGGGCGGACGCCCTCGTCCGCAGCCGGCCCCCTGGCCGGCTCTCCGGCATCGGCAACCTGATTCGTGGGAAGAAGTGCGGGACGAGGGCGTCCCGCACGGACCCGGGCGTCCCGCCCCATGAGCGTTAACTTACTATAATTAAGCTGCTTCCGGACCAACTGGAGCGGATCGCTGGACGAAAGCCCGTTGTCGCCAGGAATCGGCTTCGCCCCAGCACAGCCCTGTTTCCGAGTGGCGTAATCCGACCAGAACCTGCAGCGAGGCATCGGTGAACCCTGGGCGACAAGGAACCATTTAGGGTCGTCCTGAGCCTGCGGGGTAGGTTCTGGTTGACGCACCACTCGGGACCTCGCAGTTGTCGCGATCATTGCTATCCGCTTGCGCCTGCTTCATATTTAGATTTAGACCATGGTGCCGAACGAAGGAAATGCCGCTCCGCGCCGGACCCACGGCGTTATGCTCTCCAGTACCTTCACGGACCTGGAGCAACACCGAGCTGCCTTAATAAAAGCCATCAAAGGTGAGGGGCTTACGGACGTGGCGATGGAAAATGACCCGGCTAAGCCAGATGTCGATGTAATCGACTCCTCTCTCGGGATGGTGCGCGAGGCGTCAGCCTATATCGGCGTTATCAGCCGCAGGTACGGGCATACGCCATCGTGCCCTAAGCGGAATCCCGACGGACTTTCCCTGACGGAGCTCGAGTTCCGTGAGGCCCAACGGCTAGGCCGGCCTATCGTGCTCTTCATCATGGGAGACAGACACCTGCTGCGGGAAGCGGACATTGAGACCGACGCCAGTAGGAGAGACAGGTTGAACGCATTTCGCGAGTGGGCAAAGCAGATGAAGCCAGACTCTCCGGTGCATCGCGTCTATGCCGTGTTCGACAGTCTGGAGGATTTCAATTCGAAAGCCATCCACGCGGCCGCCAATCTCCGCCGTTACCTCGATAAAGCGGACTCACGCTCTTCCAAGCGCAAGACCGCAACCCCCACTGCCGAGCCTGCCGCGGCCGATCCAATACCAGCTCCTCCGGCCCTTTACGCGGAACCGCCCTATATCGGCTCCCACAAGTTCGTAGGGCGCCTCGCTCAACTCGATGTCCTGAGTGACTGGGCCGTGCCGTCCGACTCGCACCCGGTTCTATTATTCGATGCCATTGGCGGTACGGGCAAGAGCATGCTCAGTTGGGAGTGGGTGACCAGGCACGCCACCGAGGTGCGTGGAGACTGGGCGGGCCGCTTCTGGTATTCCTTCTACGAGCATGGTGCCATAATGGCGGACTTCTGCCGGCGCGCTCTCGCCTATATGTCCCGGAAGCCGCCCCATGACTTCAGGAGAATGAACCCCCACCAGCTCAGCGAACGCCTGCTCCACTATCTTCTGGATCGCCCGTGGCTGCTCGTTCTCGACGGACTGGAGCGCGTGCTCGTGGCGTACCATCGATATGATGCCGCCCAGATTCCAGATGAGGTGGCCGACGCGCCCAGCGACCAGATCGCCCGCCGCGACCCTTGTGCCGCCATACGCCCAGAGGACGATGACCTTCTCCGCGCCCTCGCTGCCGCCGCGCCGTCGAAATTGCTCATCACCTCTCGGCTCGTTCCACGAGTGCTGCTCAATCCCGCGAGCCAACCCATCCCAGGCGTTCTCCGCGCCTTCCTCCCTGGCCTTCGTCCCGCGGACGCCGAGGCGCTCCTCCGCTCTTGTGGCGTGTCCGGCACAGCGGCCGCAATTCGGGATTACCTCAAGAGTCATTGTGACTGCCACCCTCTGATCATTGGCGTCCTCGCTGGCCTGATCAAGGACTACCTGCCCGACAAGGGGAATTTCGACGCCTGGGCGGCAGATCCCGCCGGTGGCGGCCGGCTGAACCTCGCCAACCTAGATCTTGTCCAGAAGCGCAACCACATCCTCAGAGCAGCCCTTGACGCCCTTCCGGAAAAGAGTCGGCAACTCCTCTCCACGCTCGCGCTCGTGTCCGCAGCCGTAGATTATCCCGCGCTTAGCGCTTTCAATCCTCACCTGCCGCCAGAGCCGGAGGAAGTTAAGGAGCCGGCAGATCCGGAGGCTTCGCTGCGGTGGAAACAAATGTCTGGAGCAGAAAGAGGGCGGACGCAGCAGGAGTACCAAGCGGCCCTGCAGCGTCGAAAGGAATATGAACGAGCCATCAAAACGAGGCGAAAATCCCCAGCATTCTTCGCCGCCCCTCAGGCATTGGCCAGAACCGTCCGCGACCTGGAACGCCGCGGCCTGCTGCAATACGACGCTGAGGCCAAGCGACACGACCTCCATCCAGTCGTTCGCGGCATCGCCGCCGGGGGCCTACAGCCAGAAGAGAAGAACCGCTATGGCCAGCGCGTGGTCGATCACTTCTCCCATCAAGCTCACGGCCCTTACGAAAAAGGGGAAACACTCGAAGACTTCCGCAGCGGCCTCCATGTGGTCCGAACCCTGCTCAATATGGGTCGCCAACAGGCGGCTTACGATGCATTCTACGGTGGGTTCTGTAGAGGGCTCCGGCGAAACGTTGAGGCATATGCCGAGCTTTTGTCCCTCATCCGTCCGCTCTTTGCGGAAGGGTGGGGGACCTTGCCGGATGGCTTACAGGAGCGTGCTTCTGCCAATCTGGCCGAGGTTGCCGGGCATTGCTTGTATTGCATTGGTGCAAATGAACAAGCCCTCAGAGCCATGGCTGCCGCCCTACCGGTCCGCCTGCGACAAAAGGACTGGTCTGACGTATGTCGCAGTTTGATGTCGATTGCCATTATCAGCGGAGATGAGCTCCGCTTCGCGATTGATGAGCGCCTTCGCCTTCTCACGCTCGATCTTGCTACTCTGATCGACGATAAGGTGGTGCTCATCGACGCTAGAGTCTGCCGGTTCGTCCAACTCGCCAGGATTGGCAAATGGGAGAGTGCCGAAGAGACGTGGCGACTCTTACCCCCGAGGGATGTTAATTGGCCCGAAAGGTCCTACAACCTGGGTTACGTGGAGCTGGCCTACGCTTCCTCGTCCTTGTGGAACGGGGTCTTAACGGAGGAGCGTCTCGCCGTTGCGGACCGATTCGTCAAGGCCGAGAGGGACCGCCGCGACCTCCGCTATCTACTCAGCCTGCGCGGGGAATGGCACCTAGCAAAAGGTCAGTGGTCGCTCGCCGCCGAAAGCCTCCAGGAGGCCGTGCGAATGGCTCGCGAAGTCGGCCTGAGCAATGCGGACGCAGAGACCCAGCTCGCCCTCGCACGACTGCACCTAGGGCAGCTGCCAGACGCTCGACGCGAGGCCGAGCAACTCGCGCGGGCCAAGGTTCCCGCTCACGGCACCCTTGCCGAGCTTTGGCTCGGCATCGGCGACCCCGACGAGGCGGAGAAACACGCCGTATTGGCCTACAAGTGTGCTTGGGGCGATGGCGAGCCTTATGTCTTCCGCTACGAGTTGAACAAGGCCCGGGCGCTGTTGGAGAACCTCGGCGCGGCGGCCCCGAAACTGCCGCACTACGATCCAGCCAAGGATGAAAGGTTCCCTTGGGAGGATGAAGTCGCTGCCGCCATTGAGGGCCTCCGAGCCAAGAGGAGCTGAGAGTCACTGAACAGTTTGATGCTGCTTAGCACCCAAGACGCGATTCAACGCGATTCTTTTCTTCCCTTCCGCGATGGTTGTTGGATGATGTCAAGCAGGATCATCGTGTCGAGCTTGCGCGTTTCCGCTATGATTTTCGTGAGCCGCTTGGAGAGCCCGTCGGACAATTGTGCGAGGCATCCGGCGGGCCTTGGCCGGATCGCCGGCCACTCGGAGAATGGCCCGAGGCAACGGGTGGGCACGCGCGTCACACATTCCTATTGATATATCCCACCACCAGACGCCGGTTTTGAGTAGCTGGACGCGGAACTGTCAATCCATCCGGACAAAAATGAAGCCCCAGCCAACGAATTCCGCGCTAGGTTAACGCCTTAGGGGCGTACCCCGCCGGGGGCGGCCCACTATCCGCCGCGACCGCTCTTGCGGGGTAAACCGGGGACCCAGCAACCCATGCGTCAGGTTTCTTGGCGCTTTCGCCTGCCCATGCCATGGTTCGAGGATCTCCCCTCTCCAGCGACAACCCCGCCAAATTCCGGCTCCGGGCACCCGCTGGCGTATACGAATGTCGGCCCCCTCATCCAAGCGCCTTGTTGTCAACCGGTTAGCGGGAATCGCCCTCGTTCTCCACCGCCTCAAAAAACCGGGTCACGTCCCATTTAATCCCGTAACCTACTGAAAACAAATCGCCAGCCAAAAGCAGCCCGTTCCCGCCGTTCTATCATGGGTGGAGGGAGGGCGCTCCCCCCCTGCCGTGTCGGGACTCTCGGACTCCGGATCTTGCCGCCATTTTCCAGGCACTGAGGAGAATAAGCTGACCCAACTCACGGGTGAGCCTGCGCAGGGAACCAGGTGGGACATCCATGATAAGGATTTGTCAAGGAAAAAAACACTTCTCCCTGCACTTGACGGGTGAGTTTTCCGAAGCGCTGGTTTGGGGCTGACGAATCGCGCCACGATCTGCCGTTTGCG
>Ga0187848_10002319_pt1 | contig 15122 bp, 16 predicted proteins | sample June2016WEW_4_40_FD_132424 | JGI IMG/M metagenome (GOLD analysis project Ga0187848, IMG submission 132424) | Peatland microbial communities from SPRUCE experiment site at the Marcell Experimental Forest, Minnesota, USA - June2016WEW_4_40 | ecosystem: Environmental > Terrestrial > Soil >... | reverse complement strand
TGGGCGATAAGGTGGACGTGACGGTGGAGCGGGTGGACCTGGAGAGGCGCCAGATGGAGTTTTCCGTGGCGGGGATGGAGGAGAAGCGCCGCCAGAGGCGGCATGAGCCGGTATGGGCCAAATACAGGAAAAAGAAAAAATTTTCTTGACAAAAGCCCTATACTACGATATAAAAGTACCCTTTCGGGAGGTATTATCCATGTTCGCGGTTATAAAGACAGGTGGCAAGCAGTACAGGGTGGCCCCGGGCGATGTCCTGAAGGTGGAGACATTGGGCGCGGCGGCGGGCGATAAAATCGAGCTTTCCGAGGTACTGCTGCTGGAAGACGGCGGCAGCGTCACGGTCGGCACGCCGCTGGTCCAGGGAGCGAAGGTGACCGCAACGGTCGTGCGCGAGGGCAGGGGCAAAAAAATCCTGGTCTTCAAGCACAAGAGGCGCAAGAGCTACCGCAAGATGAACGGCCATAGGCAGAATTTCACTGAGATAAAGGTAACGGACATATCGGCGTAATAACCCGGTTAGCCCACACCCCGGCCGTCTCCTGAGCAATAATTAGATATAAATGCCCGATTTTGTCGGGCGCAGTTGTCGCGGAGGTTTATCATGGCACATAAAAAAGGCGTAGGCAGCTCCCGGAACGGCCGGGACTCCAACTCGCAAAGGCTTGGCGTCAAGCGATACGAGGGCCAGTTCGTAACCGGCGGCTCCATAATCGTCAGGCAGAGGGGCACCGCCATCCATCCCGGCCAGAACGTAGGCCTGGGAAAGGACGACACCCTCTTCGCAAAGATACCCGGGATCGTCAAGTTCGAGCGCTACAAGGGCGACAAAAAGAAGGTCAGCGTTTACGCGGTCCCGCAGGAAGGTTGATGGCCGCTGACATAGCTTTACCGAAGGCCCTGCCGTGTATGGCAGGGCCTTTTTTGTTGATTTTCCAAGCTTTTTAGGATATTTTGTAAACAGATAAAACAGAATTAAAGGATTCGAGGGAAAATGTTTGTCGATTTAGCAAAAATTTATATAAAGGCCGGTGACGGCGGGAGAGGCTCAATCAGCTTCAGGCGCGAGAAATACGTGCCCAGGGGCGGCCCAGACGGAGGGGACGGCGGCAAGGGCGGCGATGTTATCGTGAAAGCGACGTCCCAGCTGAACACGCTCCTGGACCATAAATACCAGCAGCACTATACCGTCAAAAAGGGCGGGGATGGGCGCGGCAAGCAGATGCACGGCGCGGACAGCCCGGACGTAATCGTCAAGGTCCCGGTCGGCACGGTTGTGAAGGTTTACGAGACCGGCGAGGTCCTGGGGGATTTGGTCGAGGACGGCCAGGAAATGACCGCTGCAAAGGGCGGGCGCGGGGGCAAGGGCAATGCTTTCTTCAAGTCGGCCACGCACCAGGCCCCGAAGTTCGCTCAGCCCGGGGAGCCGGGCGACGAGAAGACCATTCTGTTGGAGTTAAAACTCCTGGCGGACGTGGGCATAATAGGGCTGCCCAATGCCGGGAAGTCCACGTTGATCTCGGTAATCTCATCGGCCAGGCCGAAGATAGCGGATTATCCTTTCACCACGCTCGTGCCGAACCTGGGCGTGGTCAAGCACGGCGTTTATAAGAGCTTTGTCGCGGCGGATATCCCCGGGCTAATCGAGGGCGCCCATAAGGGGGCTGGGTTAGGTTCGCAGTTCCTCAGGCACGTCGAGCGCACAAAGATGCTCCTGCACCTGGTGGACGTATCGGCGCTTGCGCAGGATGATCCGGTAAAGAGCTTTACCGCGATAAACGAGGAGCTGAAGAAATATAACCCGGAGCTGATGCAGAGGTACCTGGTCCCGGTGGCTACGAAGATAGACGCGATGGAAGACAAGGAACGGCTCAAGCGTTTCAAGGAATATTGCAAGGACGAAGGCTATAAACCCTTCGCCGTCTCGTCCGCCACTCATGAGGGGATAGACAAGCTGCTGGACTTCGTGGCGAAGAAATTGACAGAGATATGAAACATACCCGAAAAGATATCCTGAAGCGCGCCCGGCGCGTGGTGATAAAGATCGGCAGCACCGTCGTCGCGAACCGCGTGTCCGGAGTCAACCAGGCGCGCATCCGCTCGCTTTCCGAGGAGCTGGCCTGGCTCAGAGGGAAAGGCATCGAGGTGATAGTGGTCACCTCCGGCGCGGTCGCCGCGGGGATGGCCAAGCTTGGCCTTTCCGAGCGTCCGAAGACGATAGATATGAAGCAGGCGGCGGCGGCTGTGGGCCAGTCGGCCCTTATCAGGATGTACGAGAAGAGCCTGTCCAAGCACGGCATCGGCGTGGGCCAGATGCTCCTTACCGGCGCGGACTTAATCGACAGGCGGCGGTTCCTGAACGCGCGTAACACGCTTAACAAACTGGTCGAGTTCGGCGTTATCCCCATAATCAACGAGAACGACACCGTCTCGGTCGAGGAACTGAAATTCTCCGACAACGACAACCTGGCCGCGCTTGTCACGAACCTCGCGGGCGCGGACACGCTCGTCATACTCTCGGACGTGGACGGCCTATATGACAAGGACCCGTCGAACCCGGACGCCCGGCTGATAGAAGAAGTGGAACATATCACGAAGGACGTGGAGAGGATGGCCGGCGGGGCTTGCAGCCTGCTAGGTACTGGCGGGATGTCGAGCAAGATATGCGCGGCGGGCAAGGCCGCCGCAGGCGGGACAGCGTGCTTCATCATCAACGGCAGGAAGTCCGGTAACATCAAGAGGCTATTCGAGGGCGAGCGCGTGGGCACGCTTATAATGCCCGGCAGCGAGAGTCTGTCGTCGAAGAAGCACTGGATAGCGTTCACGATGCGCGGCAAGGGTAGGGTAACCGTTGACGACGGCGCGGCCAGGGCGATACTCACGAAGGGCAAGAGCCTCCTGCCTTCGGGCATAAAGTCGGCCGAGGGGAAATTTTCGGCGGGCGACGCGGTCGAGATATGCCGCGAGGACGGGAGCATTGTCGCGCGCGGGTTGATACACTACAGCCGCGAGGAAATCGAGAAGATAAAGGGCCTGAAATCCTCCGCGATAGAGGCCGCATTGGGATATAAATATTGCGACGAGGTGATTCACCGGGACGATTTGGTGGTGATGTAATGAGCAGGTGGGCGATGAAGCGGCCATTTATGAAAAAGGTGATAAAAATTACTTCCTTTATCGCTATAATTAACTGTCTAATCGGTTTTTATTTTACTTATAAGTTTTATGTTCCTGTCCATTATTATTCTCTATATGATACAAGATACATAGAGTCAAAAAATGTTTATATTTATAGATTTATTTTGAATTTTCTTAAAATGTGTATATATGGCGGAAATTTTCTCCTACTTAAGAGGCCGATAGAAAAAATCAGAATTTTTATCACGCTTTATTCAATTACGGGTTTGACAGGAATTATCTCGTTTTTTATCATTAGAAATTACGCCAAGTCCGTACTTCTTATAGATTTAAATCGAGGGATGCGTTTATTAGCTACAGGACTTTTAATTAATGCTTTTTTCCTTTATCTTTATGAGAAGGAACAGAAGAGCCTGAAAGTTTCTGTTTAATCCAGGAGAAATCAATGGACATAAAAACCTACGTAACTAAGACCGCGCAAAAGGCCAAGGAAGCCTCGCGGAAGCTCGCGACCATCCCGACGAAGGCGAAGAACGACGCGCTTCTTTTTATGGCGGACAGGATAATAAAGGCCGAGGCCGAGCTGGTGAAGGAGAACTACAAGGACATCACCGCGGGCGAGAAGAAAGGACTCAGCAAGGCGATGCTCGACAGGCTGACCCTGAACCCGTCCCGCATCGAGGCGATGGCCGCGGGCCTCAGGGAGATAGCCTCGCTGCCGGACCCCGTGGGCGAGGTTACGAAGGTCTGGAAGAGGCCCAACGGGATGCAGGTGGGCCGCCTGCGCGTTCCCATAGGCCTCATCGGGATAGTGTACGAGTCCCGCCCGAACGTGACGGCGGACGCGGCGTCCCTGTGCCTCAAGACCGGGAACGGCGTCATCCTCCGGGGCGGCTCGGAGGCCATAAACTCGAACCTGGCCATCGTGAAGATACTCCAGGCGGCCTGCGCGAAGGCGGGGATACCGAAAGAGGCGGTCAGCTTCATCGAGATGACGGACCGCGCCGCTGTACTTGAGATGCTGAAGCAGGACAAGTACATAGACCTGATAATCCCGCGCGGCGGCGAGGGGCTTATAAAGATGGTAACAGAAAACTCGCGCATACCCGTGATAAAGCACGACAAGGGCGTATGCCATACGTACGTGGACGAGTTTGCGGACCTCGACATGGCGCACGATATCTGCATGAACGCTAAGGTGCAGAGGCCGGGGACGTGCAACGCGATGGAGACGATGCTCGTGCACGCGGCCGTTGCCGGCGAGTTCCTGCCGTGGATAGTGAAGGACATGAAGGCGGCGAAGGTCCAGTTGAAGGGTGACGCAAAGGCCCGGAAGCTGGTCAAGGGCCTGTCGATAACTAAAGATGAGGACTGGTACAAGGAGTACAACGACCTCATCCTGAACGTGAAGGTGGTCGAGAGCCTGGACGACGCGATGGCGCATATCGAAAAATACGGCTCCCAGCACTCGGAGGCTATAGTCACGCGCGACTACGGCAGCGCCATGCGGTTCGTGAACGAGGTTGACGCCTCGGCGGTATTCGTGAACGCCTCGACCAGGCTGAACGACGGCGGTCAGTTCGGCCTGGGCGCGGAGATAGGCATAAGCACGACGCGTATCCATGCGCGCGGGCCGATGGGCCTCGAGGAGCTGACTACGCAGAGGTTCTTCGTCCTGGGCAGCGGCCAGATACGGGAGTGAGACGATGAAAATCGGAATCTTCGGCGGCACCTTCAACCCGATACACATAGCGCATCTCTACATCGCGGAAGAGGTGCGGCAGGTGCTGGAGCTTAAGGAAGTGGTCTTCGTGCCGGCGGGCGTGCCGCCGCACAAGGAGGTGCAGTACGGGGTGTCCGCGGAGCACCGGCTAAAGATGGTCCAGCTCGCCGTCGAAGGGAACCCGCATTTCAGGATATCCGATTTCGAGCTCACGCGCCCGATGCCTTCCTACTCCATAAAGACGGTGGAGCACATGCAGGCGACATACGGCGGTGATGCGGAACTGTATTTCATCACGGGCGTCGACACATTCCTCGATATAGGCTCCTGGCATGCGGTCGACAGGCTCCTGACGCTGTGCGATTTCGTGACGACCTTCCGTCCGTACACGGACCAAAGGCTGCTCACCAGCTCAAAATTCGTCCACGAGGTTGACGTTACGGTGCTGGACGCCCTGGACCAGAAGTTGCGCCATGTGGGCAAGGTAGAGCTGGTGTCCGGGCGCGACCTCTGGCTCGTCGCGACGCTCGGGATGGACATCTCCTCGACCGAAATAAGGAAGAGGATAAAGGCGAGGAAGAGCGCCAAATACCTCTTGCCTGAGAAGGTGGAGTCGTATATAATTGAAAACAGGCTTTATTTATAATAAATCGGAGTTAATGATAAAGACTGCTGACAGGTTGACCGACTCAAGGGAAAGGGCTGTCGAGATCGCGGCCGCGGCCGTAGATAAAAAGGCGCTGGACGTCCTGGTCCTTGACGTGCGTGAGATCACGACGCTGGCCGATTATTTCATCATCTGCTCGGGCAATACCGGTAGGCAGGTGAAGGCCATAGCCGACGAGATTGATTTCCGGCTCTCGGCCCACAGGTCGTTCCCGCGTCATATCGAGGGGTTCCCCGGCTGCAGGTGGGTATTGATGGACTACGGCGACGTGGTTGTCCACGTCTTCGACGAGGAGGCCAGGGAATATTACGACTTGGACGGCCTGTGGGGGGATGCGCCCCGGGTGGAAATATAGATGGGCCTTGTCTTCCTGTTCGTCGGAAAGACCAAGGAAGGTTTCATAAAGGAGGGCATCGGCAAATACCTGGACCTCCTTAGGAAGAACAAGATAGAGGTCGAGGTCCGGGAGTTGAAAGGCTCGGCGGGGACTAGCCCTCAAAAGGCGGTCGAGGACGAGGGCGAGGCGATACTTGAGAGGGTATTGCCGTCCGATTTTTTGGTCGCCCTTGACGAGCGCGGAATGCTCGCAGGTTCGGTCGAGCTTGCCGGGCAGCTAGGCGCCTTGTTTGACTCGGGCCGGAGGGTGATATTCGCCGTGGGCGGCCCGTTCGGACTGGCCGAGAAGGTCAAGGCGAGGTCGGGGCTTCTGCTCTCGCTCTCGCGGCTGACGTTCACCCACGAGATGGCGCGGCTGATACTGCTTGAGCAGGTGTACCGCTCTATCACGATAACACGGGGCAGGACCTATCATTATTAAATTCGGAGAGCCCTTAATGGTATTCAGGTTCATATTCCTTCTGATTATTTTCGCCGGGTTCATCGTCTGGGTGGACTACCTAAACCCTGGCGATGTCAAGATAGTCCTCCCGGGCGGCATATTCTTCGAGCCCGGAAAGATGGCGCTGATGCTGAGCTCGGCCATATTCGGCGCGCTGGTAGTGCTGCTCGGGTTCTACATAAAGGCCACCGGCGAGTTCTTCCATAACTGGAAGATAACCAGAGACCGCCAGAAAGACGCCAAGATACAGACGCTATATTCGAAGGGCCTGAACGCGCTCCTCTCGAGGCGCAGCGACCTGGCCGCCAGCTACTTCGAGAAGGTGCTCGCCATAAAGCCGAACCACGCGGAGACGCTCCTCAGGCTCGGCTCGATATACTCCAAGGAAGGCGACTACGCTGAGGCCATAAAGCTCCATCAGAGGGCGAAGAATATCGATGAGCAAAACATCGAGACGCTCTTCGCGCTGGCGCTCGACTACGAGGACGCGCGGCGCACCGAGGACGCGCTCCAGACCCTTGAAGACATCATCGAGAAGGACGAGGGCAACCTCCGCGCACTGACGAAAATACGGGATATCCACCAGAGGATGGGCAGTTTCGAGAAGGCGGAGGACGCACAGCAGCGGATACTGAAGCTGAACCTTCGCCCGAAGGAGCGGGAGGCCGAGCAGCAGCGGCTGGTAGGCCTCAGGTACGAGACGGCCAGGACGCTCCTCGAGGAGGGTAACCTGGAGAAGTCGAAGCGCATTTTCAAGGGGCTGGTCAAGGCTGAAAAGGCGTTCGTGCCGGCATCCCTCGGCCTGGGCGAGGTATACCTCGAAGAGGGCGAAAACGCGGAGGCGGCGGGACTATGGGAGGAGGCGTTCAGGACCACCGGCTCGATAATCTTCCTGCACCGCCTGGAAGACCTCTACTTAAAGCTCGGCACGCCCGCAAGGATTATAAACCTGTACAAGTCCGCGCTCCTGAAAAGCCCCAAAGACGTGAACCTAAGCTTCTTCCTGGGGAAGCTTTACTACCGGCTCGAAATGGTGGACGACGCATACGAGACGCTGTCCGCGATAGATACCTCCACGAGGCAGCTGACCGACCTGCACAAGCTGCTCGGCAACCTCTACCTGAGGCGGGGCTCATATCCCATGGCCGTGGACGAGTTCAAAAAGGCGCTCACATACGGCGACCAGCTGATAGTGCCTTACCGGTGCTGCAACTGCGAGCACTTCTCGACCGAGTGGTCCGGGCGGTGCCCCAGGTGCGGTAAGTGGAACACGTTCAATATAGACCTCGATAAATACTGCTGATATCCCGCCGAAAGGAACCCCCTTGACACCGGCAATCAGGCCCGCAACCCTTATAATAATCGACGGATGGGGCGTAGAAGACGACCCGTCGTTCTCGGCCAAGGCCCGGGCCGATACCCCGTTTTACGATTCGATGCTCGAGCGATTCCCCCATGCGGTACTCCGTGCGTCGGGCGAGGCCGTGGGCCTGCCCGACGGCCAGATGGGCAACTCCGAAGTCGGCCACTTAAACATCGGCGCCGGGCGGATAGTCTACCAGGACTATACCCGCATCAACCTCGCGATAAAAAACGGGGAGTTCGAGGAGAACAAGGCGCTCAGGGACGCGATGGAAAAGGCGAAAGGGGCCGGACGCGCCCTGCATTTATTGGGACTACTCTCCGACGGGGGCGTGCACAGCGACCAGGCGCACCTCTACGCCCTTCTGAAGATGGCGCGGACACACGGCCTTGACAAGGTCTTCGTACACGCCTTCATGGACGGGCGCGACACGCCGCCGTCCAGCGGCCTTGACTACATGAAGAAGCTTATTACCTTTATCGCGAAGGAAAACCTAGCGGGCATGGCCAGAGTAGCCACCGTCTCGGGCAGGTACTACGCGATGGACCGGGACAACCGCTGGGAGCGCATAAAAAAGGCATACTACGCCACGGTGCTGGGTGAAGGCGTTAAGGCCATCTCGGGCGAGGAAGCGGTCGAAAAGGCCTATTTGCGGGGAGAGACGGACGAGTTCATAATGCCGACAGTGATAACTGACGGCAAGAGTCCGGTCGGCAGGATAAGCGACGGGGACAGCGTCATATTCTTCAATTTCCGGACGGACAGGACCCGCGAGCTCACCCGCGCCATCGCGCTTGACGATTTCAAAGGGTTCGAGCGCCCTGTCAGGCCGAAGCTGGCCTCGTTCGTTTGCATGACAGAGTACGACAAGACTTTCGGCCTTCCCGTGGCGTTCCCGCCCCAGACTCTTTCGAACATCCTGGGAGAGGTGATAAGCAGGCTGGGCTTAAGGCAGCTCAGGATAGCGGAGACCGAGAAATACGCACACGTCACCTTCTTCTTCAACGGCGGCAACGAAGTCCCGTTCCCCGGCGAGGACCGCTGCCTCATCCCCTCCCCAAGGGATGTGCCGACATACGACAAGAAGCCGCAGATGAGCGCGTTCGAGGTGACTGACGAGGTGCTGAAAAGGATTTCCTCTGGGGTATACGACGTAATCATTATGAACTTCGCCAACCCGGACATGGTCGGCCACACGGGCATCATGGAGGCGGCGATAAAGGCCTGCGAGGCGGTTGACGCCTGCCTGGCAAGGATAGTGCCCGGGGTCGAGTCCGCCGGGGGCGTATCCTTCGTGATGTCGGACCACGGCAACGTGGAGAAGATGTTCGACATAAGCTCCGGCGAGCCGTACACGGCGCATACCTCGGGCCCCGTCCCGTTCATCATCACCAGGGAAGGGATGAAGCTCAGGGGTGAAGGCATCCTGGCGGACGTTGCCCCGACTATACTCGATGTAATGGGGATAGCGAAGCCGCCGGAGATGACCGGCGAAAGTCTTATTATAAAATGAGGTCCATGGCAGGGGAGTTGCTGCTTCGACTGGTTTACCCGGGACGGTGCAAGGGTTGCGGCGGGGCCTTAGGCCGCGGCGAAAAACATTTCTGCCTGGCCTGCCTGGGACGCGTGAACCGGATCGACGGGGCGCTCTGCACGTACTGCGGCCTGCCGTTTCCGCACGGGAGCGGCGGGGACCACCCCTGCTCCGGCTGCATGGAGAGAAGGCCGCCGTTTACGTCGGCCAGGGCCCCGCTGGTATACGAAGGGGTAATAAAAGAAGCGATACACCTGTACAAGTACCGGCAGTTCCGCAGCCTGAAGGGGTATCTGGGTGGTTTTATCGAGGAAGGCGCGCAGAAATTTTTCCCCGACGCGACTGTCGCCGTGCCGGTGCCCCTCCACAAACGGAGGCTCAGGCACAGGGGCTTCAACCAGTCGCTTTTTCTAGCCGAGCGTGTGGCCCGTTCGCTGGGGATAAAGCTTTCGCTGGACGGTCTTGAGCGGATAAGGTACACGAAGCCGCAGGTGGAGCTGAAACCCGAGGATAGGGAGAAGAACGTCCGGGGGGCGTTCGAAGTGTCCCGGCCGGAGGATTTCAAGGCCGAGCGGGTGCTGCTCGTTGACGACGTCTACACCACGGGGGCGACTGTGCGGGAATGCGCGCGGGTCCTGACGGCCCTGGGCGCGGAAGCGGTATATATCCTTACGGTCGCGCGGGTAATCAAGGAGTAGGTAACACCTCGGTCAAACCCTTATATCAGAGCGTTTCAGGGGAGTTATGAAAGGAACAGGAGGCGCATTGTGAAGGCCGAAGTTTATCTGGAGGAGAAACCGGAGTTCCGGTTCCCGCTGCTGGACGGGCTTACAATTGGCCGTGACGGCGACATAAACGTAAGCCATATCGAGGGCAGCAAGTACGTTTCAAGGGTGCATGCCACGTTTATCCGGGAAGGGGACTCCTGGTACATTCGGGACGAGAAAAGCCGGAACTGCACGTACGTCAACTCCGTGAAGGTCGAGCCGGGCGAGAAACGGGCGCTCAAGGACGAAGACCTAATCTCCCTTGGTTATTTGAGCTTTATATTTTCCCTCAAGAAATGACTATATAAGCACCAGCCCCCGGCCGTTTTCCTTGAGCCACGCCTCACGCTCCTGGTAGCCCGGGCATCTCTTTTCCACCTTCGCCCAGAACCTCTTTGAGTGGTTCGGGTGTTCACGGTGGGTCAGTTCGTGCACCACCAGGTACTCGATTACCTTCGGCGGGGCCATGATAAGCCGCCAGTTGAAGCTCAGGTTGCCCTTGGAGGAGCAGCTGCCCCACCTGGTCTTCTGGTCGCGGATGGATATCCGGCCGAACCTCTTGCCGTTGCTCAGTTTCTCTACCTTATCCATGATCACCTGCCGGGCCATCTTCTTGTACCAGGCCTCAATAGCGTCCTTAAGAGGCTCGGTCCTTGAGTCCGGCATCTCCGCGACAATCTCCCCGCTCAGGAGCCTGACAACGGGGCTTCCTCTGTGGTTTACGCGCACCCTGACTGGGTGCTCCTCGCCCAGATAATAGACCTTTACGCCGTCTTTCAGTACCGGCCTCTTTACAAGCTTATGGGTGAGGCCGGGGTTTGGAAGGTGTTTTTCTATCCAGGAAGCCTTTTTGGCAAGTATCGCGTCCAGTTCCTTAAGGGGCATCCTTGCCGGGGCGACCACCTCCAGCCCGGTCCCTATGCCCACTTTCAGCCAGACATGCCTGGCACGCGGACTCTTCTTCAGGGTATAACTTACCGTATTTCCGTAGATTTCCACGGTCCAGACATTCGACGCCGCAGGTTGTGACTGGAAGAGGTCAAGCTGCATGTCCATATTGTAGCAGAAACGCCGTTCTCAGAGGAAGTATTCCGCGAGGTTTATTTTATACTTTTTGGGGTCAAGCGCCTTGATAATGCTCCTCCTGTAAGGCCCGGACGGGTCTTTTTCCCCTAAATCTACTGTCTTTCCAGATACTTTCCTGCCGGATCCGTCGGTAATCAGGACGACCTTGGGCCTGTCGAGCTTTTCCGGGTTCGGGTTCGACTCGAAGACCAGTCCCAGCTCACGGGAGTCGAGCATCACCAGTGTGCCGATGGGGTATATGCCTATTATGTTGGCGAAAATCTTGAACAGAAGCGGGTCGAGCTGCACGCCGCTTCGCTCCATCATCAGCGACAAGGCCTTGTCCGGGGTATAGGGTATCCGGGAGTAGACCCTGGCGGAGGTCATGGAGTCGTACTGGTCGGCTATCGAGACTATCCTGGAGAAGAAGTTGGGCATCCTCTTTATCCTGGTCGTGGGATAGCCCGTCAGGTCGTAGAAGATGTGGTGCTCGAAGGCGACGACCATCGAGCTTGCCGCAAGCTCGTTTAAGCCTCGTATTTTGGATATGGCCTTTACGCCCATTACCGGATGCTGCCTGATTATATCCCATTCGCTGTCGTTGAACGCCCCTGGTTTATTCAGTATGTCCAGGGGCACGTCCACCTTCCCGATATCGTGGAAGAGCGCGGCGATGCCGAGCCTCGTGAGGGCGTTTTTGTCCAGCCCAAGCTTCTGGCCTATCGTCATGGCGAGGATGCTGACGTTGACGCAGTGGTTATATGTGTACTCGTCGAAGTCCTTGATGGTGGTGAGGCACATGAGCGATGCCTCTTCCTTGAGGATGATGTCCACGATGCCCTGTATTACCCTCTTGACCTTCTTCAGGTGGGTGGGCTGTTCGCTCTTGATGCTGTTCATCACGCCCCGCGTCACCGAGACCGCCTGGAAGTATGTTTTCTTCGCCATCTTCCGCTGGTCCGCCAGGTCGTCATAGCGTATCTGCTCGGCCTCCTCCAAGACATCGCCCTCGATAGAGTGCACATCCCTGGCCCGGAGCATCCTGTTCAGCGCCTCGTAAGATTCCTCCTTGTCCGGCACAAGGTTGTTCATGATGTAGGCGAACCTCTTGAGGTCGTCGGGCGATACGGGCTGGCGGAATATCAGCGACCCCACCTTCTTCTCCTTCAGGAAGCCGACGATGTACTCGTAGCTCTGCATGTCCTCAATATCGTACCTTACTCTTGAATCGTCAAGGTACAGGTACTCCCCTCGGAGCTTGAGGGTGAACTCGCTCTCGAATTTGAACAGGGATTCCAGGGCGTTCAGGAGGTTGGTTACGGGACGCACCAGGGCGACGTTGCCGATATCGTGTATCTGGCTTGTCCGGAACAGGACCTGGAGTTGGTTGATGAGGATCCGGGAAGCGCGGGATATTATCTCGCGCCCCTCGGTCTTGAAAGGCGAGGCCGAATCTTTGGCCATCAGAGAACCTCTTGCTGCGCGCCGGAAGGCATGGTGAGCTTGTGGATGGAATAGGACAAGGCCTCAAAGAGCGCCGTGCCTTTTTTTGTCCGTCCCGACTCGCGCTCAAGCGCCTCGAGCGCCTCTTTCTGGTGGATGTTCCCGAGGCCGTATGCGGCGCTGATCCGAGATTCCTCTTTCTTAGCGCTGCCGAAAAAACTTTTATTCTTAAGGAGCTTCACCAAGAATGGCAGCACCCTGTCCTGCCCTACTTCCGCGAGCACTTCGAAGAACACCCGTTTCTCGGGGAGCGTCTTCTCGCTGAAGTCCGGCCGGGTAATAATCTCTACGAGCGTGTCAAGGAGCGAAAAGCTCTGGGTGCCCGGGAGATACCTGAGCACGGCCATCCTTATCTGCTGGTCGGGGTCCTCCAGGGACTGCATTAGTATTTCCCCGGCCTTGTGCCCGCCCACCATCCCGAGCGCGCGCACTATCTCCCGCCGGACGTTCGGCTCCGGATGGCTCATCGCCCCCTTAAGGTGGTCGAGCGAGGCCTTGTCCCCTATCCTGCCGAGTATTGCCGCAACGTTCCTGACGACGGACGGTTTACCGCTCTTAAGCCCGACCGCAAGGGAGTCGATGTTCTCGCGTCCAAGCGAGACCAGGATGTCGGTCACAACCTTTCTCAGGCCTACGTCTTTTACTTCTCCTATCAGGTTGGACAGAGGTATTATCGCGTTCTTGTCGAGCTGGCTCAGGAAGGTCTTGAACTCCTCAATCCTGAAAGCGCCGCCGGTGTTTATGAGGTCGGCGATAGTTTTAATCCTGGCCTCGCTTCCGGCCCGGGATATTGACTGCCTCATTCGGTCGATTTCAGCCTTATTGAATTCGGGGGAGTTATTGGCAAGCTCCCTGAACCTCTTGAGGATGAGAGCGGCCATCCCGAATCCGCCGGTATAGAGCAGGTACCCGAGCGCGCTGTCCAGGTTGTTCATGAGGATATTGAAATCGGGCGTCCCCTTGTCAATGTAGATACTCTCGAACAGCCCGTATATCGCGCCTTCTAAAAACCTTTCGTCTGTAAGCCCCTCCATCTCCTCTTTAAGGGATTTAACTTCCTCCTCACCCAGGCTGAATATGCCCTTGAAGCCCATGGAGATGCTCTCAAGGGGTGAGAATATCTCTTCCTTGCCTGTCTCCTCTTCGGCTGTCAGTGAGTCTTTATACGCCTCCTCGAAGCCGCCCTCCGAGGAGTCCCTCCGAGAGAGCAGTCTCGCCACCTCGTCATCTTCAAGGGAGGAACCCTCCACAAATTCCTCGACCACGTAATATGAGAGGTGCATGAAATCCTTCTCCCATAGGAGCGTAACGATATCGTCGTCGAAGCTCGCGTCCGAGGTCTCCGGCCGCGCACGGATTACGTTTATGAAGTCCAGGAGCTCGTCTCCCGAAAACCCCTCCTTGAAAGTGAGCTCCCTTAGCCCGTCCTTGTAGAATAACAGTGCCAGGTTGTCGTCCTTCTCCTGGTTGTGGTAGACCTGCTGCCCCTTGTAACGGATTTCCTGGTTGCCTATCAGGAGGGTCAGTCTGTCCTGTTCGGCAAATAATTCATCGAATCTCTTATTGAGGTCGTCCTGGAATTTGCCTAAGAGGGGGTTGTTGGAGGGGTACATCTCATGGGCCCGCTTCGTCTTCATCAGGGCCTGTAAAAGCTCCTTTACCTGGCGTACCTCGCCTTCCGGTACCGGTTTTTGCTCTTCCGCGCCGGGGTCCGGTTCCTGGGCTTTTTGAAATAACTCTTCCATTATTCCTCTAGGTTTCTCTCGGGAAGCGGAAATTCGAGTCATTTTATACAAAAAGGGAAATGAAGTCAATAAAACTCCGCCATTTTTGTCCTTGCAAAAACCGGGTTTTTCCGGCTATAATCCTTAACTTTTCTTAACATCAAGGCCGGTGCCGCTTGCTCTCAAAAATATTATCCAGCGCGGTCATGGGGATTGACGCCTATTTAGTCGAAGTCGAGGTCGACGTCGCCGCGCGCGGTCTGCCGTTCTTCTCCACCGTAGGCCTCCCGGACATGGCCGTGAAGGAGAGCAAGGACCGCGTAAGGGCGGCACTCAAGAATAACGGCTATGACTTCCCGTTGAAGCAGATAGTGATAAACCTTGCGCCCGCCAACGTAAAGAAGGAAGGCTCTGCATTCGACCTGCCCATAGCCGTCGGGATAATTGCCGCGGAAGGCTTACTTGAGCAGGATATGCTGGACGGGTACATGCTGGTAGGCGAGCTATCGCTTGACGGGAGGATAAAGCCGGTCCGGGGCGCGCTTCCGATGGCCGTCAAGGCGAAAGAGGCGGGCCTGAAAGGTCTGATACTTCCTGCCGATAACGCAAAGGAAGCGGCAGTCGTCGAGGGAGTGGACATATACGGGGCCGATAACCTCGTTTCGGTCGTGGAGTTCTTGAGGGGAGATAAGGCGCTTAAGAAGGTATCGGTCAACATAAGCCGTCTTTTTGAGGAAAATTCCCATTATCTTGAAGACTTCTCTGAAGTCAAGGGCCAGGAGCACGTAAAGCGCGCCCTT
>Ga0187848_10002314_pt1 | contig 15173 bp, 15 predicted proteins | sample June2016WEW_4_40_FD_132424 | JGI IMG/M metagenome (GOLD analysis project Ga0187848, IMG submission 132424) | Peatland microbial communities from SPRUCE experiment site at the Marcell Experimental Forest, Minnesota, USA - June2016WEW_4_40 | ecosystem: Environmental > Terrestrial > Soil >... | reverse complement strand
CCGCCGACCCCGCACCCGGCCGGCAATTTCTTCCTACGTGCTCCGCCGGACGCTTACCCTTTTCGTTGGTCGATACGACTGGTAAGGTAGATAGGGAGGTGCGGCATGACCAACCGGTCGCCAGAAGATGCCCGGCTAGTCCAATCGGCAATTGCCGGAGATCGGCAGTCCTTTGAAGAAATCGTTCATCGCTACCAGAATTTGGTCTGTTCGATCGCATACAGCGGGACTGGCGATTTCGCGCTTAGCGAAGACCTGGCACAAAACACGTTTCTGACCGCATGGCGAGACCTGGCCGAACTACGAGAGCCGGGGAACCTTCGGGCGTGGCTGTCGGCAATCGTCAGAAAGACGGCTGCTGGTGCAAGGCGCAAGCTTGCCCGACGCCCGACATCAGTCCCGTTGCCTCCCACCGCTGCTGTAGCAGGGACTCCTGATCCGGCGGAACAACTCATTTCCCAGGAAGAACGGGCACTGGTGTGGCAAACGCTGCTCCAATTGCCCGAGACCTATCGGGAGCCGCTGATCCTCTTTTATCGGGAGGAGCAAAGTGTCCGCCGCGTGGCCGAAAACCTCGGCCTAAGTGAAGAAGCGGCCAGGCAGCGGCTCAGCCGCGGCCGGCAATTGTTGAGCGACCGTGTCATGGCTGTGGTGGAGAAGACGCTGCGAGATAGCGCACCGAGTGGGGTGTTTGTCGCGGGAGTGATGGCAGCGCTGCCGGCTCTGGCACCCCAGGCCGTATCGGCCGGCGTGATCGCTGCCGGCGGCAAGGGATCGGCAGCCGTCAAGACGGCCTTGCTGGGTGGAACCGCCAGCGCCCTCTTGGGACCGATCCTCGGACTGCTGGGAGGATTGACTGGCGTCTGGGTTGGCGTGCGGTCGGCGAGGTCGTCGCAGGAGCGCCGCCTGACGATTCGCGTCGGCTTGCTCGTCTTTGGCTATATCGCCCTGCTGAACGTTTTACTCGCGGCAGCTTATGCGTTGTCGTACATGGTTTCTTGGACCGTAACCTGGGTCGTTCTGTCCGTGTTGGGACTCCTGTATTTGGGAGGATTCATCCAGCTCGCCGTTTACGTTTGTCGCCGACAGCGGCAAATCCGCGCGGAAACCGGCACCCATCAGCCGCCCGACCAGGAATCGTGGATGAATCGCACCCCGCTCGCGGTTATCGGGGCATTCGCCGGGGCCGCCCTCGGCTCTGTCTTCTGGATTCTCTTTATGGCGATTGGCAGTGCCGATTGGGTAACCGCGGCCATAGTCGCCGCAATCGCGTTGCTGATCTTCGTAATCAGCCTTTCGATGGCCTCCCATAAGCCCAGGGCGTTCTATCATGTCTCGATCACCATGACGTTGGCGCTGGCCGCACTCAACTTTATTGTTGTTAATCCGCGTTGGCCGTGTTGGGTTGCGTCGGTGGTCCCAGAGGACGCAACGGGCAGCCAACTTGCCTTCCCGCTTTGGGCCCTGAACTTGCTATTGGGTGGGATTTTCGCCATGATACTGACTTCCTTGATCTACAAGGCGCGACACGGCTACGTCGGAGGAATCGTTGAGGAGTCACAAATCTCCAGCGAGTGACAAGAACCATGACGGCAATTCATTGACCGTTGCTCAAAAAGAACGTCTCCTTGGTCACGCGCACCGATCAGGGGTTACCATGGCGGAAACCAAGATGAGCAAGAAGCGCCGTGTTGTCTCCTCCATAGCTTTTGGGCTGGCTCATTGTTTTTGGGGGCCTTACGGGATGTTGTGGACCACGATTCTTGGGCTCACCCTTGGCCTTGCCGTTCTTTGGCGAGGTAGCGTATGGCCTGCGGTCGTCGCTCACACGTTGTTGGATCTGTGCATAGAGCCGGGGCTGATCGAGAAGGCTTTCAGCGGTGGCTTTCACTGATAATCGAACGCGCAGCGCCGGAAAAGGCGATCACTGATATTGTCTGACAGGGGGACCCGTGCTGCCGGGGCAGGAAAGGGACCGTTCTGTGCTTTCTTGTAAGTAAATCGCCCGTTGTGCGTCTATGTTATCATAGACCCGGCGCTCGTGAACCATCGCACGCCGGCCCGAGGCGGCACGATCCGGTCGCAGGCGGCCCCCCCGTGCGGAGAGTCCTGACGTGGAACGGCCCGACCGTACGCCCGCCGCGGATCGAGACGCCTTCGAGCAGTTCGTGGCGGATCATTACGCGTCGGTTCGGCGGCTGGTTTGTCGTCTGCTGGGGTGGCGCGATGGCGGCGAAGACGTGGTCCAAGAGGTTTTCCTGGCGGCCTGGGCCGGTTGGCGGCGTTTGCGCCGGCAAACGAGCGCGGAGTTCTGGCTCAAGCGGATCGCCGTGAACAAGTGCCGCAGCCGCTTGCGACGCGAGGCGGTGCGTGCCCGCTGGCTTCGTTGGCTCCAGCGGGCCCCACCGGAGGAACCCAAGACGGCCGACGAGGACTGCCTGGCGGGCGAAGAACGGACCGAGCGCGTCCGCCACGCAATCAACGCCCTGGAATCCCGTTACCGCGAAGCGACCGTGCTTTTCTACCTGGACGAACTGACCGTGGACGAGATCGCCCAACTGACCAACACCCGGCGAAACACCGTGGAGGTCCGCCTGCACCGTGCGCGGCGGCAGTTGGCCGAGCACCTGGCGGACCTGGCCGATCGCTCGGGAGTGGATTTCCATGCAAGATGACTTGCTGAAGAACCTCATCCGAGAGGCCGACGCCCGGCCTCAGCCCGCCGGCGGAAATCCGACGGGACTTGCCGCCCGCGTGCGGGCCCTTTATCTGCGGCGCCGGCGCCGCAGGTTGGCCGCCACCGCTGCGGCTTTCCTCCTGGCAGTTTGTCTGTTATGGCGTATTGTGCCCACGGGGCGGGTCCCTCCCGGGCAGCAACCTTCGCCTGAAGTCGCGGTCGCGACTCGGCTTGAACCCGTGCGGTCCGAGCCCACGTTGCGTGCGATGCTGGAGCAGATCGACCGCGAGGAGCGGATGGTCCGCAGGCTGCTCCTCGCCGAACGGCTGCGCCGCTTGGCCGGCGAGGCTCGCGCAATCAGCGGGCGAATAACGGTGCCGGCCTCGCGCGACGAGTTGGTCGGTCCGGCGGCGGCCGCCTACCTGGTCAGCGGAGACCATAAGCGGGCAACCGGCTTGCCGGCAGCATCCGCCCGCGACGATTATGCCCGCGTCGTCCAGTTATTCCCCGGTACGACTTGGGCCGACCAAGCCAAGGCGCGGTTGGCGTCACTCCCACCTTGAACACCGAGCACAAGGAGACCTTCCATGTTGCGTGCAAGAATGCGGTTCGCGGATTCCGTACGGCATCTCGTTTGCCTGGGATGCCGATTCCCACAAGTCGTGTTGCTCGCCTGTTTCGCCGCGATGATCGGCGTCGCGGGGTGCGTCCTTGCGGCCGATCCTGCGCCGGCGGCCGCGAAGCCTGCCCCGCCCGCCTCGAAGGATGAATTGCGGCAGCAAAAGATCGAGGAGCATCAAAGGACCGAGAAATGGTGCAACGAGAGGGACAGGATGCAGGAGCAGATGGCCAAGCTCGAGGCGGAGCGACATCAGTGCCTCCTGATGCAAAAGGAGATACGAGATGACATCATCAAGACGTGCGGCCTGAGCCCCGAAAATGTACTGCCGGTTTTGCTCGCCTCGGAGAAGGAGCGGTTCGCCTTGGAGAGTCAAGTGATGCTGAAATCGATGCGGCAAGACCGTATTGAGAGGATGATCGGAGGACCGACGAACGGGACGAAAGAGCGAACCGAGTCGGACGTCGTTCTGCGGCATCTGGAGACGATCGTCGCCGTGCGGAAAGCCGCCTTGAATCGAGCCCACGAGGTGCAGAAGAAAAATGCGATCTCGGAGTCCGACGTGCAGCAGGCGGAAGCCGATCTGGCCGAAGCGGAGATTCGCGCCGAGCTGCGCAGGGAGGAGGTTGCAAAATCACCGGCCGATGCCGAGACGGGTCGATTGGCCCAGCAGGTACACGAACTTCGTCTCGACGTGGCGCAGGATGAGTTGCAGGCGAAGATTCTCGATCAGAAGCTGGCCGCGTTGAAGAAGGCCCGCGACATGCTCGACAGGTATAACGAGATCACCGAATTGAAGATCCCGCCGTTCAGCCGGCAATTGCAGGAATTGCAGATCCGCCTCATGCAAGCGGAGATCGACCGGCCCTGACGGCTTCCGCAGCGGCCAGTTAGAAAGCCGCGAGGCTCTCGTGGCCCGAGAATCGCCGCTTCTCCTTCGGCCGCAGACGGTGAGAGCCGCCTGTCTCGGGTCCTGCAAGCCGTCCCAACGCCCTTTCCAGGCGGTCGCTGCCGGCAGCCAGAGCGAAATTCCGGGATAGCTCCAGGAATAGTTGCCGCATTTTCTCTTTGGCCAGCGTCTATTACTATTAGAAGACGACAGGGGGCCACCCCCGGACCCCCGGGCCTAGAGGTCCGAATGCAATCCGATGCGGAACTGGTGGAAGTGGTGCTGGGCGGAGACCGCGCATCGTTCGCGGTCCTCGTGCGGCGCTACGAGCGCGCGGTCCTGGGGGCGGCCTTGGCCGTGCTCGGCGACTTCCACGCGGCCGAGGATACGGCCCAGGAAACCTTCGTAGCGGCCTACCAGAAGCTGGGCAGTCTGCGGGACGGCGCGCAGTTCGCCGCGTGGATCCTGCGGATCGCCCGCCACCGTGCCATCGAGGTCCTCCGCAAACGCCCGAAGATGCGAGGCGACTCGACGCCACTGGAGCGGGTCGCCGCGGATGGCTGCTGCCAGGCCGACGACGGGATGGGCAAGTTGCTCCGGGCGATCGACCGTCTTCCCGAGCGCCAGCGCCGCGTGGTCCTGCAGCGCTATTGTGACGGACTGAGCGTGCAGGAGATTGCCCGGGCGGCCGGTTCGCCCGTCGGTACGATAACCAAGGATCTTTCGCGGGCATACGCCCGGCTGCGTCAATCTCTCCGGGAGGTATACGAATGAATGCCGACAACGCACTGGAACACGAACTGCAGCGCTTTGGCGCCGTGGTCATCTCGATGCACTCGGTCGTGGACGATGTCATGGCCCGCGTCATGGAACAACCTCTCACGGTCCGCCGGCGGCACCGCGTCAACAGGCTGCTGGCAGCATCCGCCGCGGGCCTGGCTGCCTGTTTGGCGGTGGCAATCACGACGTGGATTCTCACCCACCGTGGGAAACCGGCCGACCCGGGTTCGACGGCTTCAACCGGCGGAGCGCCGCGCGAGACGCTGACAGACGCAGCAAAGGTCGAAACGCCTTCAATGCCGGCGGCCAGTTCGTTTGCATTTCCACCGCTCTCGGAGACGCGGGCGCGAGCTTCGGCCATCGTGCGCGGCAAGACGCTCAGGCTCAAGGGCGGCTTGCTGGATTGCGAGGTAATCCGTGTGATCTACGGGCGCGTTGACGAAAAAGTCGTGCATGTCCGCCACGTGCCTGAGAGAGGGACTAACGAGGAGGTCGGCCGCGAGGTTATCCTCTATCTGAACGGCCGGCCCCAGCGTGGACATGCCGGGGTCTGGGAGTTTGGAGGGATGGCATTTGACGTTCCGCCGCAACAGCCCTTGGACGAGTACGAGAAGATGGTTGTGACGGCCATCAAGGCCGGCTCGCACCGGGAGTTCCTCGATCTTGATACGAATCCAAATTCAGGAATCAGCGAGTCGGTTTCGGCACGGGTCGAACCACCCGCAATGCGCTTCGCAGTTTCGACCGTCGTGCGCGCCAAGATGCTCTCGCTTGAGAACAACGTATTGGATTGTGAGGTAATCCGGGTGATCTATGGGCGAGTTAGCGGCAAGGCCGTGCGTGTCGCGGCCACGGATACCGAAGAATCGGTTCGTAACCTGCTTCGTCAACGGGCACGAGAGTCTAAGAAAGAGGTTCTCGAACCGAGCGCCGCGGAGGTCCGTGCGGCGGTAGTACGGGAGAACCGCTTCGTGGTCGGTCGCGAGGTTATCCTCATTCTGCGGCGCCCGTTGGAGGGCACAAATCCCGCGGTCTGGTTGCCCGGAGGAATGTCATGGGGCCATCCGCCGGAGCGTCCGTTGGACAAACAGGAGAAGGAGGTTGTGGAGGAGATCAAGACCGGCGCATACTTGAGGCCCGATACCCTAACGGGCAAACTGGAAGCGTATGAACTGGGACCGTATACCGTGAGGTCAGAAAGAGTGGTGCGGGCTCGGCTGGTGAAGATCGGCGAAACGTCGGCCCAGTGGCAGGTGAGCGGAGTGTTATGCGTCGCCCCGCCGCCCGGACAATCGCCCGGCAGCGCGCCCGCCGGCAACCACCCGGCCAAAGCATTGCAGGCGGAGAAGCCTGCGACGATATGCGTTGACTTGGCCACCTGGCGATTACGCGCGGAGACCATCGCTCGCTATCGCGCGGCCCAGCAGCCTGGGACCGCGGTCAAGGAGGAGGATGTCCAAGTCGAGTACACCCGCCTCCTGAAAGACGAATTACCGCTGGGCCGCGAGGCTATTCTTTTCATCCGACCCCGGGAGAAGCCGGAGGACGGGACGGCCTACAAGCTCATTGGAATCCTGTACGGGGATGCCGACAAGGCGAACCGACTCGACCAATTCGACAAGGCGATTCGCGAGATTCACCAACAACTCGGGCTGGGTCTGCAGCGCGAAGAGTGAATATGGGTGTCGGCGGGCCGGCCGCCGTGCGTCGGCCATGATGCCGGCTGATGTAACATATTGGCCAGGCGCGCATCTTTCCGGGTAGTCGGGCGCGCTGCGACGAGTTGGAGAGCATCCGTGGTTGATGAGTCGGGGCCGTTGGTCCTGAGAATCCCGCTGGATCTGGCGGCCGCTGCCGAACTCTACGACGCATTCTACGACACGATCTATCGTTATTGCCTGCGGCGGCTGTACTTCCGCCATGTGGCCGAGGATGCGGTTTCCGAGATATTCCTGACAATAGCCCGGCGGATCGGCGAATTCCGCGGCAAGTGTCTGCGGGACTTCCGGGCTTGGCTCTACATTATCGCCGCCAACCACGTCAACCAACTCGTTCGCCAGAAGGTTCGCGACAAACGGCTGCTCGATGTTCTGGCCGAGCAGACGCTCCGGCGCGAACGCGGCGGCCGTGAAAGGCGTTGGGCGGCCCTGTACCGGGCCCTGTTGACACTGGACGAGGAGCAGCAGCACTTGATCAGCCTGCGGTTCTTCCAGGGGCTTTCACACGATGAGATTGCCCGTATCGTCGGAAGACGCGCGGGTGCAGTACGAGTGAGAATCCATCGGGCGTTGAAAGAGCTTCGGCCGACCCTTCAGCGCCTCCTGGATGATGAGTGCGTGTGGGAGGACAGCAATGGACGTTGAACGGCAGTTCGAGCGTTTCGTGGACAGCATTGGGAATACCGATGCGCCCCGGGAGGAGCACCGTCGTCAGCTTCGCAGGCAAGTGCTGGCAACGGTGGAATCCTCTGGAACGTCAGCCTCGGTGATTCCGGGACTGAACACACGGAGATCTATCATGAGTAATGCCTTGATTCGGTGGCCTGCCGCTACGGCAGCGTTGTCGGGGCGGCGCGTCCACACGGCAAGACGATGGGCTCTACGAGCCATCGTCGCGGGGGCTGCGGCTGCCACCATTGTGATCGCCATGCTGGTCGGGCTGACGCCGAATCCGGGACCGCAGGGATCCGCATACGCCGAACTGATCCAGGCCGTCGAGAACGCCCGCAAGGCCCAGTGGACCCATTTCTTCGAAATGGATGGCAGCGAGAACTGGGTATCGTTCAAACCGTTCCTGCTCTTTTCCAAGAAGGACGGCAAGGTCACGTCGATCGACAAGAAGGCGAATGTCCAGCAGGAATACGATCCCGATACCAAGACCCTTACGCTTAGCCTGCCGACGCTTGGCGACCGCCTCGATACCGATGCGGACAACATGCTGGACGCGATCGTACACCGGATCGAGGATCCCGAATCCGGCGTCAAGGTCGTCAAGAGCACCGAGAAGATCAACGGCCGCGACACGACCGTTTACACTGTCACTTTCAAGGAAGATAAGAAGGAACGCACTCTGCGTCTCTTCGTGGACCCGGAAAAGAAACGATGGATCGGCGGCGAAGACTGGAATAAGAAGACTTTCGAAGTCGATTACCCCGAAAAGGGCCCGGCCGATATCTATGCCCTCGGTGTGCCCAAGGACGCCAAGGTCGTGGACAAGCGGAAGGAATCTGCCCAGAAGATCGTGCAAACCGCAACCGAAAAGCGGAAAAGCCGTGCCGCCGCCGAGGAGCGGAAGAAACATTTCGCGGCCAAACTCAAGGAACTTGGAATAGACACCGCCGATCTGAAGCAGGTGAAGAAGGTCTTTGGCGAGCCGGATTGTTACTATGCGAACAACAAGTCGTTACCTGGCGATACCGCGTCCAAAGACCTGCCCAACCGATTCAGTGTGGTCTATGGCGACAATCTCCAAGTCCAAATGGTAGATGGCGGCAAGAAAGTCGTTGAACTGACCTGCACTCAACCCGGGTACTTCTTCGCCGGCAAGATCCAGGTAGGGTCGAGCCTGGATGAAGTCATCGAGGTGGTTGGTCGGCCGCAGGAGACTGTCAAGGGCGGAAAGCTGGAGTTCAAGGACGGAGTGCTGTACAAGAACGTCGAAATCGGCAAGGCAAAAGGCGTCACCTACTACAGCCGAAGCGACAAGTGCGTCCGATTCTGGATCGAAAACGACAAGGTGGCCGAATTGGACATTACCAGGGGCAGCCCCTAGCCGCGCGGTGAAGCGATATCGGCTTCCGCGCCTATTAACTGGTGTAGGCCGCGGTTGGCTTCCTTGCGGCGTGCGGCGATTGTGACGCCGCTTTGGATCGTTGACGCGCCCCGGTCAGGGCCACGGTCGCGCAACATTCGCGGCGCTTGCGCCGGGCGAACTTCGAGACCTCGGCGTAATGGCCCGGGCTGACAAAGCCGCCAATGAAGCTGCGCCTGGCCGAACGGCGCCCAGACAAGAAACACAGAGCCACCTCGTGAGTGTGGTAACACGGGTGCGACGGAATGGTTCGCACAACCCACGGGAACGGAGTGCGCACCGACACGCCTCTCGGCGGACAGGCCCTGAGCTTCGACAGCAGCAGTGAGGAAAGAGAAGACGTTGCGACGCTGCTGGCGGCAGCTCTACGCTCGCGAAGTCGGCGGCATGGGCCGCTCAAGCTGAATGCGATCCGCCAACTCGGCCAAACGGTACTCGATCTCCAGAAGCTTCTCCCGGGTCTTGAGTTCCGACTGCTCGACCACGTGCCGAATCAGAAAGACGGCTCCCATGACGAGGAATACCAGACCCGAAAGAATCATCCGCAGACCAACGACATTCTCCGGCGCGGAGACCATGGCCACGGTCACCACCAAAACCGGAATCGCCCACGCCGTGCCGCTGTAAGCCCAACTGTCACGCTTGAGATCAAGCGCGCCGCGCCGGAACACCTTGAGCCCCAGCAGACCGAAGCCGATTCCAAACAACGCCCCCACGGCAAATACCAACCGCCACCACCACGGAAACTCCGCGGGGGCGACGACCGCCAGAGTGCCGAACCCAACGGCGAATCCCAACCCCATGATCGCCGCTGCCAGCCAGATCCATCGCCGCATCCCGGTCAACTGTTCTTCCAACATGGCTTGAAGCTCCTTGTGATAGCGATCTTTCAGCGCGGGGGTGACCTGCTCTGCATCCAGCAACTGCTGGCGAAATACGCGGTTCGTTTCATTCATAGACAGCCCTCCTCCTGTTGGAGGACAGAGCGGAGTGTCCGTTTTGCATACGACAAACGTGACTTGACCGTGCCAAGGGGGATGCCGAGAACCTCGGCCATCTGTTCCTGCGAGAGGTCTTCGAGGAAAAAGAGCGTGAGGACCTCGCGATGCGCCAGGGAGACGCAACCCAAAGCGCGGTGGACTCGTTCGGCATCTTCAAAGGGTTTCGTTTCCTCGGCGGCGATCTCCTCCAGCTTCTCTCCCTCCTCCAACCGGGCATGGGCACGATAGTGCCCGCGCCAGTGGGTCAGGGCAGCACAGCGGCTGACCTGATAAAGCCAGGTCGCCAAACGGTCCGGCGAATCCAGTGACCGGATTCCTTTGCACACCCTGAGCCAGGTCTCCTGCATGACGTCCCAGGCATCCCCTTCCGTCGCAACGAGCCGACGGACATAGTACAGAAGCCGCCCCTCCCACTGGCGGACGAGTTCGTCAAAAGCCTGTCGCTCCCCGCGTTTACAGCGAAGGACGAGCAGTTCCTGCAAGATGACCTGTTTGTCTCGCAGCACGCGCGACCCCTCCTGTCTCCACTATTACAGCCGCCGGCCGACCCATCAAGGTTCAATGTCTGGGGGCATATTCCCCGAGAATGCCCCCGCTGGTGGAAAGCGGCTGCACCATTCTAACTACGCGCGGCGGAATTGAATCACTTTTCGCCCTCCCGTCGTATAAGGAGACGGTTTCTTCAGGAGGATGTATGATCGAAAGCGCCATGGCTCCCCCGCCACAAAAGCGTTGGCCAGACCGGCCGTCGTCATGCATCGAGGACGCCGAGATCCTGGCCGAGATCGCCCGGGGCGATTTCCGCCGCTTCGACGTGCTCGTCGACCGCTACAAAGTCCGACTGACCGCCTACCTCGGCCATCGGGTGCCGGATCGGCACCACGCCGAGGACCTTGCCCAGGAAGCGTTCTTGCGGATGTTTCGGGCTGCCCGGATGGGCGGTTATTCGGGACGGGCGGCTGTATTCTCCACTTGGCTGTTTACCATCGCCGACAACTGCGCCACCGACCACCTGCGGGCCTCGGGCCGGCAGCCGTTGGCACTGGAAAGCGACATGGCGGCGGACCCGGGCGATGCACGAGCCGGCGCGATCGATCGCTTTCCTTCGGCCGACGTCGACCCGGCCGACGCCGCCGCACACCGCGAAAGCCAAGTTCGTGCCGACGCCCTGTTAGCCTCCTTGCCTGAAGAACAGCGCCGCGTGGTCGCCCTGAAGATCCTCGGTGGGCTGACGCTCTCCGAGGTCGCCGCGGTCGTCGGGTGTCCCGTGGGAACCGTCGAGTCCCGATTGCTCTATGGCCTGCGCAAGATCGAAGCACTGCTTGCGCGTAACAGGAGGCAAGAACCATGAACGATAAGCACGTTTCCGACGAGGAGCTGGTTGCGCTTGTCTTCGGCGAGTTGGACGCTACTCGCCAGACCGAGGTACCAGCGGCGGTTGCGGAAGACGCGGAATTAACTGCTGCCGCCGAAGGGCTTGAAACGGCCGTGGCGGCAGTACGGGCCGAAGGCACCGTCGGGATCAGCGGCGATTTCAACGACCGGCTTCGGCGGCGGTTGCGGGCCGAATCGGTCACCACGGCGATCGCCCCGCGGCGGCGGCGATTCTGGCTCTTGGCCCCATTACCGCTGGCCGCGGCCGCGGCGATCCTGCTGGTCCTCGGGCTGTTTGGCCCGTTCTGGCCCGGCGGCCAGCGCTCGCAAAGCGCCATGGCCTGGGCCGACGTGGTTCGCGCCGTCAACGAGGTCCGTTTTTTCCACGCCACGGTTTACCAGGACAGTCACGACAAGTCCGATCGCCTTGATTTCTACTACCGCCAGCCGAACACCTGGCGAGTTCAGGGGGTGGGGCAGGTGACGTTCGTCACGTCCAAGGGGTCCGGTGTTTATGACGTCGCCAAACACGGCTGGGGGTTGCGTTCCGAGAAGGTCGAACTGCCGCCGAGTGAAACGTTTTCGACTTTTGCCGCGGCGATGCAGAAGGGCAACATGCTCGACGCCGTGTTGGCCGCCCTCCCGATCTTCGATGGGAAGCCGCCAGCCGGCGAGCCGGTCAAGTCGGAGCAGGCAATCGGTGGGCAAGGCATGGAGGTTTTCGACTACGCGCACGAAGCCGACCAGCGATGGGTGCGGATCTGGGTGCTCAAGGAGTCGCGGCTGCCGATCCACATGGTCGTCTATCAGCCCGACGACAATGAGTTCATGCTCGTAGTCTTCGACTACACCACCGCGCAGCCCGAGGAGTTCTTCGACCTCGGGAAGTTCGAAAAGACCGTTGCCAAGAAGCCTGGAGCGACCCCGGAGGAAATCTACCGCGAAGGCTTCGGCTCGGTGGGCGGAAAGCCGGTCGACAGCCGGCAGGCCTTCAAGCTCAAGGGCGGCTACAAGGCGCCCGTCTTGACGAAAATCGAGTCGGACGATACGGGCGACCTCTTGATCACTTCGGAGAACCCGCGAAACCGGACGCCCGAGGGACACCCCGTGCCGGGCACGTACTGGCAGCAGCTTTTCGACAACTGGGGGAATACTTACTGGCGGCTATCGCCGGGTGAGGGGAGCGGCAAAAAGGTGCTGCGGCAAGTCTATCTGGCCGTCCCGCCGTTCCACCAGGGAAAACAGCGGCACACGATTACGCTCCGCTACTGCGTGCGGGGGAACAACGAAGGATCACAGGCGGGTTACGCCAAGATCCAAAGCGAGGAGACCGTTGAGGTGCCCGAACCGCTCGCCAAGGGCATCCCGGAGAGTTGGCCCATGGCATCCGTGCTGCGCGATCCGCTCCGGCGGGCGCACGCGCTTTACGACTTCCATCGGGCGAGAAGCCCGCTCTGGATCCAGCTTGGCACTGTGGATCCGCTCTTGGCGAAGACGCCCGACGACGACGGTCTGCTTTGCGAAAAAATCGAGATCCTGAGAGAGTACAATCTGGACGAGGATCGCTTCTGGCTCTTCGAGCGGACGCTCAAGGACCGCACGATGGCCAACCCGTTTGACAACTGGTGGCTCAGCAACGTCCTGGGCGACTACCTGATCCATCTCTTCAACGCGGGCCGCCACGGCGAGTTTGACGCCCTCCTGAAGCAGTTGGAGCCGTTGAAGGAGAAGTTCCTGGCCTCGACGACGCCGGACGCACGCCCGAATCAAGATGCGTTTCGACATTACACGTCCAGCCTTCCCGTCGCCCTGGCCATTCCGCAGGCGCTCCAGGCCATCGAGAACGGGCCGCGCCCGACCGTCGAGGTACTGGGCCGCAGCCGCGACGGCTGGCTCTGGCTCTCGGTGGTCCGGCCGCCGAATCGCAACCGCATGTCGTCGGATCATAGCTGGTCGTCGCCTCGCGTGCCCAAGGGAAGCCCCTGGACGCTGGTGTCGAATTGGGGCGTCGGCGACAAGCTCTTTATCAAGGCCAAAGGCACGGGCGATGAGATTCAGCTTGTCTTCGACGTGCAAATCGTGCTCCTCGTAAGCAGCGCGGAGGACGCCACGTTCAGAGCCCAGCGTATGGGCTGGTCGATGACGGTGAAGGTCCCGCCAGCCTCGGTTGCAACTGCCGGCGAACTGACCCCCTACCAGCCCAAGTGGTCCCAGGGCGGGCCCGGGATGAGCGCTCCGTCGCCGTTTAGGTTGGCATGGGACCATGCGGAGCGGCTGTTCGATACCGGTCAGTATGCCGCCGCGCTGGATGCCTACCATGAGATGCTTTCCTGGCCGCGCCAGCCGAAGACCGCCGACGGTCGAGAGGGCAAGACGGTTCCCGACTATATCCGCGAGACTCTTCAAGCTCGCCCGATCAGTTGCTTGCTGCACCTCGACCGGCTGGACGAGGCCAAGGCGGCCGCCGACCGGCTGGAGGCCGAATCGCCCAAGCCGGAAGGCCTTTACCTCAAGAGGGGCGCCCGCGTGGAGATCATCGACTGGCTGATCGATCACAAGCGTCTCGACGAGGCCCAAAAAGCCCTCGACCAGCTCAATCGCGGCCGCGTGGACGCGCGGCTGCTCGACTGCCGACACTTCGCGACCAAGGTCTCCGGTGGCGTCCAGAGCTGGCAGCCGGCCCGCGATAACTGGGCGGCGTGGGCGGGCGCAGATCGCGCCTGGTGGCGGCTCCGCCAGGCCCAGACCGGCCAACGGATACCGCCGGTCGAGCCCTAGGGATGAAGAGCAGCGGCGCGGCATGGTTTTCCCCCAATCAAACCGAAATCGTCACCATCCGTGACTCTTACGTTCAATGGACCGAGGAGGGCATGGATTTCGATGTCTACCCCTCCCTGCACCACTGGACGATTCAGAAAGACAAGTAGACGCTGCCGGGACGCCGCGTCCTTCAATGAACGACAACATCGCCGGATATCCCTGTCTATCCCTATCTGTCGTTCCCAACCCCTTGCCGCGATAATACTTAGGATGCGATTTCGCCCTCGGCCGCGGCCGCCCGGGCGAATTCCGTGTAACGCCCGGAGATTTCAGCGATTAAATGGTAGAGGACGACGATGCCAATCACCCCTACCACCCGCGCCAGCCTGCTGCTCCGCCTTCGTGATTCGGAAGATCACGAAGCCTGGGTCGAGTTCGTCAGCCTTTATGAACCCGTGATCTACCGCTCGCTGCGGCGACGCGGGCTCCAGGACGCCGACGCCCGGGACGTAATGCAGGAATTGCTGCTGGCCGTCAGCCGCAGCATCGACCGCTGGGAACCCAAGAAACAGCACGGCTCGTTTCGCTGTTGGCTGCGGCGAGTCATCCGCAACCTGACCGTCAGTTGGCTGAGACAGCGCCCGCGGCGGGCTGTGCCGGCAGGTGGTTGCGACCTGCAGGCGCTGCTCGACATGCTGCCCGCGGCCGACGACCCGGAATCGGTCGATTTCGACCGCGAGTTGCGTCGTGTCCTGTTCCATCGGGCCGGCGAGCGCGTGCGGGGCGAGGTCCAGCCGGCAACCTGGGAGGCCTTTTGGGAAACCGCCGTCATGGGAACATCGGCAGCAGACGCCGCGTCGAAATTGGGAATGTCGGTCGAGGCGGTGCGCGTCGCCAAGTGTCGCGTACTGGCCCGTGTGCGGGCTGTCGTAGCGGAATGGGAGACGACAAGATGAATACTTCATGTTCGGTTGAACTGCTGGAATCGGCATTGGCCGGGGAACTGCCGCCGGAGCGCGAGGAACTCTTGCACCGCCACCTGAAAGAATGCGAGACTTGCGCCACGGCATTGGAGCAAATGGCCGGCGGCGAAGCCGGGTGTCGGGAGGCGGCGGCGATGTTCAATCGCGACGAGCTCGACGATGCCCTGTCGGCCCGCGCCGAATGGTCGGATGTCGATTTCACGGTCGAGCACCTGGAGCCTTCCGACGAGCCCGGCGTGCTAGGCAGGCTCGGCGGCTACGACGTGCTGGAGATCATCGG
>Ga0187848_10002311_pt1 | contig 15191 bp, 17 predicted proteins | sample June2016WEW_4_40_FD_132424 | JGI IMG/M metagenome (GOLD analysis project Ga0187848, IMG submission 132424) | Peatland microbial communities from SPRUCE experiment site at the Marcell Experimental Forest, Minnesota, USA - June2016WEW_4_40 | ecosystem: Environmental > Terrestrial > Soil >... | reverse complement strand
GACGATCCCGGTGAGGACGCTGCCTTCTTCCAGGTGCTCCAGTGTTTTGCCGCGCTTCTCCGACTGCTCTTCTTCCAGAAGCTGTTTCCGCGAGACCACGATGTTGCCGCGCTTTTTGTTGAGCTTGATGATGGCGACTTCCATCGTCTGGCCCTTCATCCCATCCAGATTGCGGATCGGACGCAGGTCCACTTGCGAGCCCGGCAGGAAGGCGTGCGCGCCATGAATGTCGAGAGTCAGGCCGCCCTTGATGCGCTCCACGACTACGCCCTTGATCGGTTTCTTTTCGGTGTAAGCGCGCTCAATCTCGTCCCACGACCGCAGACGCTGCGCCTTCAGGTGCGAGAGGTTAACATAGCCCTCTTCGGTTTCACCCTTGTCCCGCATTACGTCTATCTCATCGCCGGGCTGGAACTTGGGCTTGCCCTCGTGATCGAGAATTTCGGCAATCGGCGCCATGCCTTCGGATTTCGCCCCAATATCGACGACGACGTGGGTCGCGGTCAGCTTCACCACGGTGCCTTTGATTACGTGGTCGTCGCCAACCGATTCCTCGGTTTCGGTCTCGAAGTTCTGGAGCGCGGCGGCGAAATCGTCACTGCCAACCGCGGCATTCTCGGGGGCGGAATTTTCAGGAACGTCATTTTGATGAACGTCAGGGGCGGAAGCCTGTGTTTCCGCAGGGGAGGGTTGTGCGTGCTCGGGAGCGTCTATTACGGCCGGGCCGCCGGTGTGGGTGTCGTGTGCAGGTGTCATGGTTTCAAGACTGGATTCAAGATTGCGGGCGGTGCTGTCGTCGATCAAGTTCATAGCCTCTGTGTCGACGCGTTCGTGCGCGACTCATGTGGGACGTGGTGTAGCGGACTGCTGGCGTGGTCTTTAGGTTGCGTTGAGGCCGACCTGGCGGACGACCTGGGACAATTCCAGCTGGTTCGAAACCGCGTCCAATAGGGACTCCTCGACTATAACAACCGCTTTGGAACAGTGTCAAACGCGAAACGCGCCGATTCGGGCGGGCGGCCCAAGAATTTACAGACTCGTCACACTGGCGCTGAGCTACAGGCCTCGAGCCGCGAGCTTCAAGCAAACCGTTGCCCGCAGCTCGTAGCCCGTAGCTCGCAGCTTATTTGCTCGGAAACACAGAATTAGCCCACTACCCGGAAAACAGCCATTGGCTCCACGCTGGCCGCTTCTGCTACCCTCCCCCCATGGATTATCTCTGGACCCCGTGGCGTTACGCATATGTCACTGGCGCCGACCAGAAGTCGGGCTGCATCTTCTGCAATGCTCCCAAAGAAACCGACCAGCAGGCCCGCATCGTCCACCGCGCGGAGCATTGCTACGTCATTCTCAATACCTATCCGTACACGAATGGGCATGTCATGGTCGTGCCCTACGCGCACCTGGAAGAGCTGCACAAGCTCCCCGACGATGCCGCCCACGAGATGATAGTTCTGACTCAGCGGATGGCGGCGGTTCTGCGCTCTCTCTATCGACCCGACGGTATCAATCTCGGCATGAATATCGGAAAAGCCGCGGGTGCCGGCGTGGCCGGACACATCCACATGCACATTCTGCCACGCTGGGTCGCGGACGCCAATTTCGTCAGTGTCATCGGCGAAACCAGGGTGCTGCCCGAAGCGCTGGACGTGACTTGGGAGCGGTTGCGGAAGGCCATGGGACAGGATTTGTAATTGGTAATTTGTAATTGGTAATTTGAGAAGCCCGCGCGTTTGAAGTTCTTGGTTTGTGTCTCCAATTACAAATTACCAATTACAAATTTCTCCATCCACGTCCACGCACTCGAGACGATGTCGGAGAGATTGCGTTTGGCGGTCCATCCCAGCACGCTTTGAGCCTTTGACGGATCGGCCACCAGAACCGGAGGATCGCCCGGCCGCCGCGGTCCGATCGTTCGCCGAACCGGCCGTCCGGTGGCGTTTTCCGCTGCCTGGATGACTTCGCGAACGGAATGTCCCCGGCCTGTCCCCAGATTGATGGCCAGCGAGTCGCCGCCTTTTTCGTCAGCGCATCTTTCGAGGTGTTGCAACGCTCGGACGTGCGCATCGGCGAGATCGTTGACATGAATGTAGTCGCGAACGCAGGTGCCATCCGGAGTCGGGTAGTCGGACCCGTAGATTTGCAACTCGGGTCCGTTCGCGGTGGAGGCGGCAAGCGCCAGTGGAATCAGGTGAGTTTCCGGGTCGTGGAGCTCGCCAATCTCGCCGTTGTCGTCTTCACCGTCTGCGGCTCCCGCTGCGTTGAAATAGCGGAGACTCACCGAGCGTAGTCCGTAAGCGCGGCTGTATGCTTCGAGGGCGTTTTCGAAAAAAAGCTTCGACGCTCCATAGGGATTGACCGGCTCGCGCGGCGTTTGCTCGGTGATTGGAATTTGCCCGGGGACGCCGTACACGGCACAACTGGAGGAAAACACGAAGCGGCGGATACCGGCGTCCAGCGCGGAGTTCAGCAGGCTGAGCGCCCCGGCGACGTTGTTCCGGAAATACTTGCGCGGATTCTCGACCGACTCTCCAACGTAGGCGTGGGCGGCAAAGTGCATCACCGCGTCCACGCGCGCGAGCACGGGCCGGAGTTTGGCTTCGTCGGCGATATCGCCCTCCACAAGTTCGAAGCCTTGCGCCAGGCGGCGAAACCCGGTAGAGAGATTGTCATAAAGCACGACCTCATAGCCGGAACGCCGCAGTGCGCGCGCCGCATGACTGCCGATGTAGCCTGCTCCGCCCGATACTAAGATCGCCAAGAAAAGCCTCGCATGATTCCACGAGCTGATTTTTTCTACGCGATCATGTTGCCGCGAAAAGCGGCCGCCCCGAGGTGATACCCATCACGCTCCGTTTGTGACAGAGGGTCGCTGCGGGTGCTCGACCCGAAACAGGCTGGAAAAGAAGTTGAGTTAGTGCTTGTCTCAGGGGTTCCTCATCGATGGAGGACCAAGGGTCCTCGCCCGTGGCTGCCGACTGGTGTAGAATTTGAAAGTCAACCCCACGCTGTGATCGTCGGCAGCGGATCTCATCGGGACGTAGCGCAGCCTGGTAGCGCACTTGCTTGGGGTGCAAGGGGTCGCCGGTTCAAATCCGGCCGTCCCGACCATTTACTTCCCTCGGGTATCCGGTGGCACGGGCAGTCGCTCGGCCTACTTGCAATTGCTGAGAGGTAAACCACCCTCGCCTGCAAGTCCATTTCCGTGTGATCCCTGCCCTTGCATTTCTCCTGCGTTTGGAGCAACGTTTTCAATGCGAAAGGAGTGCCCCCGACATCATGATCAACGTTCTCATCCACCACGAAGTCGCCGACTATACGACCTGGAAAGCGGCGTTCGATTCTGCCTTCGACTGGCGGCGCAAGAACGGCGAGTGCAGTTACCGTATTTTCCGCGGCGTTGGAAACGTCAACGACGTCACTCTTTTCTTCGAATGGGAGAGTCTGGAAAAGGCGCGCGCATTCATCGCTTCCGACGAACTCAAAGCTAAAATGGCGAGCGCGGGTGTCAAAGACCCAACTCGAGTCGACTTTCTCACTGAGGTGCACAGCGTCCGGCGCAGCGCTGCCGACTGAGCGTGCAGGGCAGACTGTCCACCAACCGTCGTAAATAGGCACTCCCGCGAGGGTAGAATTCCCGTATCCATTTCCGGCGGCTCGCATCCAAAGGGGTTGAACCGGCAAACAGGAGCGGAAGCAGATACCTCCGTTTTGGCGATTTCCTCCTCTTCTGGGTTGCCCCCAAATGCGTAGTTTCAGGAGAACTTCATGAATAAGAAACCAAGCTCCAGCAATGTGAACAAAGCTTCAGCCCAACCCCGCTACCACCAGACCGCCCGCGAACTCCAGGCATTTGGCACGGTGACCAGTGCGATGCCGTTGCAATTGGAAGAACCAATCCGTCTGGAAATGACCGAGCAACTCAACCAACTGTTAGCCGACACCATGACTCTTCGGGATCTCTACAAAAAGTCCCATTGGCAGGTGTCCGGAGCCACGTTCTATCAACTCCATCTTCTGTTCGATAAGCACTACGGAGAACAGAACGAAATCGTCGACACGATCGCGGAACGAATCCAACTTCTGGGAGGAGTCAGTATCGCCATGGCGGCCGACGTCGCCGAGTTGACGCGTATTCCGCGCCCGCCCAAGGGCCGCGAAGAGGTTCCCGCGCAACTGTCTCGCCTGCTGGACGCGCACGAGGTCATCATCACCGAATGCCGTGAACTCGCGGAGCTTGCAACCAAACTCGGCGACCCCGGCACCAACGATCTGGTGGTGAGTGATGTGCTTCGCCCCAGCGAACTGCAGGTCTGGTTCCTGAGCGAACACCTGGTCAATGCGCCGCTGGTCGAAGCCGAGCCCCTGCGGAAATCGGCATAAGACAAAATCGATTTGCGATGGAATGGACGCGGGCTTCACGGCCCGCGTTTTTGTTGCCGACTGGCTTCGGCAATGCTGAAAACATCCAACTATTGCTCGTCTTTCCCCTATCAGCTTAGCTTGTGGGAACCACAGCGTTTCTTGGGGCTGTCATCGAAGATGAGTAATCACGTTTGCTACATTACGTATGTCCGTCCTGTTAAAAGGAGGTATGCGTGGATACCTTTCCCGCACCAGACAGCAATTCCGTCGCGTCGTCCGTTGCCGCTGTCCGACAGGCTTGGCTGGACGCTGTGAGAGCCGGTGACCTTGAACGGCTTGCCGCCATGGTTACTGACGACGTTGTGGTGGTGCATGGCAACGGGCGTTGCGTACGTGGTCGAGAAGATCTGAAGGCTGATTTTCTCAAGGGCTTCGAATCATTCTCGATTGAGCAGAATGTCTCCTCGGCCGAAGTTGTCGTTCGTGGTAGATGGGCTTTTGAAATGCCGAAGTCGAAAGCAGGCTCGCGCCAAAATGCGGAGGCGAATCCACGCACGTTCATTCCACCACGATCGTCGCACTCAATCGGCAGTCGGACGGGTCATGGAAGGTCGGACGTGTACTTGGGGTGCTCGATTCACCTCTGACTAGCTCGAAGTAAGCTGCTTCACCCTGGGAGTCTGATGGTTTCGACAGGAAAGTGTCCAGGGCCCCGGGTTTTCCGCCGCCTGCTGGTGCGCAGCGAGCTAGTGGCGTGCGGAAAGAATGTGCAGGATCTGCTGCAGTTCATTCCGTAAGTGCGCCACACTCACGGAAGGATTCATCGGAAACGGAAGGGGGGTCTGGCTCCGATCAGACTTGGTTTCCTCGCGCAACTGCAGCCGCGCCCCGGCGATCGTGAAGCCGTCGTCATAAAGCAGTTTCTTGATCCGCACTACAGACTCTACATCGCGCTTGCGGTACATGCGCTGTCCGGTGCTGCTTTTTACTGGCTTGAGCTGCGGAAATTCGGTTTCCCAGAACCGAAGTACGTAGGCAGGCAGACGGCACAGGCTGGCGACTTCGCCGATGCGGAAGTAGAGCTTGTCCGGAATAATGATTTCGGCGTTGCGGGTCGCTTTCTTCGACGCTTTCTTGCGGAGGCTCATGGAGGCCGCTTCCGTACTCCTGTATACGCGTTTCTAGCACGAGCCGCGCTGCTGGACAACCCCCAAAAGTACGGATGGCCGCCGCAAGGGCGTTTTGGCGCTACGCACTTCGTTGAGGCGCGGACGTCAAGTTGCGGAACGGACGTTTCTGGCCAGCCCGGCGTTCGGCAACGCTCTGCCGCAGCCGCAAATGGAAAAGCCTCTCAAGAGGTGCTTCTCCTGAGAGGCTTTGAGGAATTTCTGAACGAGCATCGGTTCGCTTAGTGTTTCTTTTTCTTGGCGGCTTTCTTCTTGGTTGCCATGAAGTGTTTCCTCCGTTTGAACGATTTGTTCTCCCAAGGTTCTCGCAGGGCACCTTGATGCCCGGGCTACTCAAGTTGTTGTATGAGCAGCTGTCCTACCACAAGATATTGCCATTTGTATGTAATTTGTCAATAGAAATTTCACTTCACCGAGCGATTTTGGTGAAGTACGTGCTTGGCCTGTTCGAGCGAACTCACCCAAATTTCGCCATTACGGCAGAACCTTCCCGTCAGAAGCCAGTGAAGCCGTGCTGCCTGTGCGATAATTTCAGAAGAAATTTATGTCAGATCACAAAGTCTTCTGCGCAAAATTGAAACAGGAATTGCCTGGGCTCCCCGAGCCTCCGTTCGACAGCGACTTGGGGAAAAAGATCTACGAGCAGATCTCGCAACAGGCGTGGGGCCAGTGGATGGAACACTGCAAAATGTTGCTGAACGAATATCGCCTGAACCCGGCGCGCAAGCAGGATCAGGAAGTCATCGTGAAGCAGATGGAGCAGTTTTTCTTCGGTGAGGGATCCGCGCGTCCAGCCGAATACGTTCCCCCGGCGCACTGAGCGCACTGCGACAGCGAACTGAGCCGAAAACGGCGCGGGGCAAGCCATCTGCGCCGTCAGCCGGTTTTACAGGCAGGTTGCAGGCAGGTTACTGACAGATTACCTCTGGCCCTTCAGTCGTTTCCAAATTCATCACCTCGTAACACTCCTCGGCGACAATGGAAGCCGTGGCGCCGCAGGTTTATGACACGCTGATCCTTTCGGATCTGCACCTCGGCGCGGACATGAGCCGCGCCCGCGAGGCGTTGCGCGTTCTCCGAGAAAATCAATATCGCCGCCTCATTCTGCTGGGCGATATTTTTGCCGACCTCAATTTCGGACGCCTGGAAAAAGAGCATTGGAAATTTCTCGGCTTCATTCGCAAGCTCTCCAATCCCAAGCGTAACGTCGAAGTGGTCTGGGTCGAAGGCAATCACGACCACGGCCTGGCCGAAATTATGTCCCATTTGGTGGGGATCCGCGTGTACCAGGAATATCAATGGGAATATCAGGGCCTGCGCCACATCGCCGTGCATGGTCACCAGTTCGACGGCTTCGTGGTGAGCAATGTCCGCGTCAGCTATCTGATCGGGACGCTGCTCTACCTGCAACTGCAGAAGTGGGATTCGAAAAACAAGACCCTGACCCGTTTCCTCGACCGGCTCAACACGCGCTGGCTGCGCTTGTCGCCAAAGGTCGCCGAGGGCGCCCTGGCCCATGCCCGTCACCATCAGACAACGCGCATTTTCTGCGGCCACACTCATGCCGCCATGCACAAGCACGAGCACGGAATCGATTATTTCAATTGCGGAAGCTGGATTGACGAGCATCCTACCTATATCACCGTTGGTGAAGAGGGAGTCCAGATCCATGAATATGTTGAGCGAGCTGACGAACTCCATCCCACCGAAGAGCGAACTGATTCCGAACCTGCCGCATTCGCTGGCGAGGCAGGACTACTCGAAGATGGCGAGTACGAGGGTGTTGGCCGCTGACTCCAACTGTACCGACGGCACGGTCTTACGAAAGACCCATTTACAAAGACCAGGTGACTCTTGCGCAAACTGACCATCGTTTTCCACCACGCCGGCGGAGGACATCGCAGTGCAGCGGACGCTCTCAAAGACACGCTCTCCAGGCAAGAACATCCTTGCGACGTCACTCTTCTCGACATTCAAGAATTGCTCGATCCCCTCGACGTGGTTCGTCGCGCCACGGGCCTGCGCATTCAGGACACCTACAACCTGATTCTCCGCCGAGGCTGGACGCGCTTCACGCCCCAACTCCTGGTCCTGCTGAAAGGGACTATCCGTCTCTACCATTCTCCAATCGTGAAAGCACTCCGCGCTTACTGGGCGCAACATCCGGCGGACTTGGTGCTCTCCGTAATCCCGCACTTCAATCGCGCGATCGTCGACAGCCTTCGCACCGATGGCACACGAACGCCTTTTGTCACTCTCATAACGGATTTGGCAGATTACCCGCCACACTTCTGGATCGAGCCGAAGTCGGAATACATCATCGTCGGTACGGAACGCGCCCGACAACAAGCCTTAACCATGGGCCACCCCGCCGACCATATCTTCCAGACATCTGGAATGATCCTGAAGCCAAGGTTCTACGAAAAGACCACCGTCGATCGCGTCGCTGAAAGGAAGCGGCTCGGCCTGGAACCTGATTGCCGAACTGGCATTGTCCTGTTCGGAGGCTATGGTTCCCGGGTGATGGTCGACATCACCAGGAAAGTCAACGAAGCTGGCAGCGGCGTCCAGTTGATTCTGATTTGCGGGCACAACCAGAAGCTCGCCGCTGAGCTCAAGAATCTGCCGACCAAAAAGCCAATCCTAGTCGTCGGATTTGCTCAGAATGTCGAGTACTACATGGCCTTGGCCGACTTCTTTATTGGGAAACCAGGCCCTGGCTCGATCAGCGAGGCACTGCAATTCCACTTGCCCGTCATCGTTGAATGCAATTCCAGAACACTGCCGCAAGAGCGCTACAACGCGGAATGGGTGACTGAGAAAGGCTACGGCATCGTCGTGCCGAGCTTCAAAAGAATTGCGCCCGCCGTTCAGCGCTTACTCGAGAGCGCAACTTTCAATGAATTCCGTCTGAAGGCCAACGAGTACTCCAATCGAGCGCTGTTTGAAGTGCCCATCATCCTGGAACAATGCGCGCAGCACACCTTGGTTCCAACTCAATCTCAGGCTGCTGTCTAATTAGTTGCCGCAAGAGTTGTGATCCAAACTCCTAGAAGTGAATCGCGACTCCCGTCGAAAACCGCACGCCATTCTGGCCCTCACCGTAGAAACGAGTGTTGATCCAGTCGAGCTGTCCGCGGAGCGTTACCGGGCCGAAGATTCGATAATCCAGCCCTCCGCCGACCGCATTGACGAACGAAGTATTCGAGTCCGAAATTCCGTTGCTACGGCTGATATGCCCTGCGCCAGCCATTAACTCCGCGAACGGACGGAAACGGTGATACTGCACCGACACTCTGGGGCCGAACAGAAAATTATGTGCGCTGACGTCGGCGCTGGTGCCGCTGAAATTGTGGTTGCCATAATGCCCGTCGACATCGGCCACCAGGCCAATCCACGGCAGGAACTTCCCTTCCAGCGATGCGTCCCACCCATTCAGATTGGTGGTGTCGTTTGAGACGACAGAAGTGCGGTCATAGGAATAACCGAAGAACGCGTTTCCCTTCGTCGGAATCTGCGCCCAGGCGGCGCTGGCCAGCGTCGTCAGTAACAAGACAAGAGTCCACAGTCTTCGCATTGTTTTTCTCCTTGTGTGCGGTTTGAGCATGCGATCTGAAACGTGCGGCGCGAGAAAGATTTAAAGATATAGATGCAAGCGCGACAGAAAACTTTGCCCGGCGACGCAACACACTTGGGCAAGTGTCAGCGGAAAATCGCGGCAAAAAATCCGCCGAGTTTTCTGAAGAACCCGCGCGTCGGCGCGTGATTCGCCGATGCCGTTTCAGTGCCAGCCGGCTTTGACTTTCCATCGGAGGGTGGAGGAAGCGGAGCGGCCAAAGCCGGAGCGGCCCGTGGACGCGAATCCAGGGGCAAAGCGCGCACATCCTCCACCGGAGCAGGCGGAGGACCTGCCCCGCGGAACACGAACGGCGCCTCTACCTGCACGTGAAGTTCGTTCGGCGCGACGGAGGCGTCAAGTGGGGAGGCCGCTGCCGGTACCCCTGTCGAGGGCGCGCTTTCCGCGTGAACCGTCTCGGCAACCGGCGCTGGGCTCGCGTTCACGGGCGGCAGTGCTTTGCTCTGTGCTTCGCTCTGGACTCGGCTCTGCATGGGCAGATTGTTTGTTGCCCGCAGCGGAGCGTCCTGCGGTGGCGGACATCCGCACTCCAGCGGCACCGCCATATCCATACGATCGAGTTGCCCGGAACGAAACACGAGCTGGTCGGTTGCCTTGACTTGGTAAGTGCGGTCGCCGAGCAACTCGGTAACCATCGCCGACGCCGTGTTGCCGGGCAGCGCGCGCACGCAGGTATTGCCCTGATTGTCCGCACTGATGGCATAGTGAAATTCCCCTGGCCCCACCAGAAGGATGCGGAAGTCTGGCGTCATCACGGAATCCGAAGAAGCGTCGAGAGCGAAGTGCGCTTCCAGTGCGCCCGTGTTCATGCTGAGCATCAGGTTATGCCGGTTCTGCGACGGAGTCACCGACACGGTCGTTCCCGGACAAACATGCACTTCGCCGCCACTCGACAGGCGGAGAACGGCGGTATTGGGCCCGGCCGTAATCGAAGAACCCGCGCCTCCGTCATTTCCAGCCAGCGCCAGCGGGCCGGCCGCGCGCACCGCCGCCACTACCGGTTGCGGCGCGGGCGTCAGGCTGGGAACCGTAGGTGGCTGAAACGGCGAACTGCTTGCCTGGTTGGGATTTTTCCCGAGACGCACGACGAGGCGATTTCCTGCAGCATACCAGGTGTAGGCGCGCGGCGCGAGCAGATCCACGACCAGGCGCGCTACCGGCGGATTCTGTTGAAACTGGTCGGCGCGTATCGAGCTGATCTGATCGGCTTGTACGCTGATCCGCTTCTGCTGCGTCTCCAGGCGCGCATTCGGCAGATCGATCACCAGCCGATCAGGGTCGCTGATCGCCTGGATCGAAGGAACCAACGGCTTCGTCGAAAGAATTTCAACTGCCGGGCCATCTTTTTCCTGCACAATCCGGATGCTCTTGATCGCAGCACTCTTGCTCACGGCAGAAGAAGCGGCCGACTTGGAGCCAGGCTTAACCCCAGTCTTAACCGGTGTCTGGGAATGAAGCCACGGCGCTCCGAGCACGAGCATTCCCACCGCAATCACCGCGCACAAATCCGCCCGCAAACTGCAGCGAGACAGCAGTTGCCGGAACGCAAGATTCGGCGGGAAGTCTTTCACAAAAGCGCTCGAGTGTTACAGCAACCATACCACTCGGGGGTTCGTGAAAAAAAGCGCCTGGGAAAAGACGCCTGAAAGCAGCGCATGAAAAAAGCGCGCGAGGCATTACGAGTCGGCCAGGAATTCATACTCATCAATGACGGCTGCCACCGCCATCTTGCTGGCGGGACCGCCCCCTTCGACCCGCACCACGCGGCCCTTGCAACGCACCCGGATGCTTTCCGTTAGCGTGATCTCGGGCGGCAGGGTCAGCGTGAAATCAATCGCGGAGCCGGCCTGGATGGCGGAATCGACATAGAAGCAGATTCCGCGCGCGCTGACGTCGCGGGTCTGCGCCGCCTGCTCCGGCTCATTTTCGCCGTAACGGACGCTTACTGGCAGACGAAGCGCGAACCGCCGCGTGGCCCGCTTATCATTGTCATGGTCCTGGTCCTGCTGCGTCTCGGCCATCGAACCTCCTCAAGAGCAAGGTTTCAAAGTTTCAAGGTTTCAAGGATTCGTCGAAAATCGCTTGTAAGCATGGCAATTAGCGGCAAGCCTGTCAAGCAAGGTTTCAAAGATTAGGGTTTCACAGTTTCAAGGTTTCAGAGTTTCAAAGATTCGTCACGATTCGAAGCGCACAGCTTTTGCTGGCTCCTTGAAACCTTGAAACTCTGAAACCTGGCCTTCAACAGCTACAATGGACCCGTGGTCTTCGTCCTCGATAACTACGATTCGTTCACTTACAACCTCGTCCAGTATCTCGGCGAACTGGGCGCCCAGGTCGAGGTTCGCCGCAACGACGAAGTGACGGTCAGCGAGATCGAGGCGATGCATCCCGAGCGCATCGTCGTTTCTCCCGGACCGTGCACTCCGCAGGAAGCCGGCATCAGCATCGAGCTGATCCGTCATTTTGCGGGCAAGGTGCCGTTGCTAGGCGTCTGCCTCGGACACCAGGCGATTGGCGCGGCCTTCGGCGGCCAGGTAGTTCGCGCGAAGAACCTGATGCACGGCAAAACCAGTCAGGTTGAGCACGATGGCAAGACCATCTTTCGCGGCCTGTCTTCGCCGATGACCGCGACGCGTTATCACTCGCTGATCGTCGCCGAGGACGGCCTGCCGAGCGATCTCGAAGTCAGCGCATGGACTTTGGACAAAGACGGAACCCGAGTCATCATGGGCCTGCGACATAAGAATTTCCCGGTTGAGGGAGTGCAGTTTCATCCCGAGAGCGTGCTGACCGGGGAGGGGAAAAAGCTCGTGAAAAACTTTCTCAAAGGTGGATAGCGCGCACGGTAAGGCATTCACAACCCCGAGCCTTCACTATCCACTGACTACTGACTACTGGCCAATGACCACTATCCACTGCCCCTAGCCATCTCTACCGCCCGCAGCACTGCCCGCGCCTTGTTCTCCGTCTCTTCAAACTCACGCTGCGGATCGGAATCGGCCACGATTCCCGCGCCCGCTTGCAAGTACGCCTTCTTGCCCTTCATGAGCAGAGTCCGAATCGCAATGCACGAATCCAGATTCCCCGCGAAATCGGCGTAGAGCACGGACCCGCCATACACTCCGCGGCGCATCGGTTCTAGTTCTTCGATGATCTGCATGGCGCGAACTTTCGGCGCGCCGCTCAGTGTTCCCGCGGGAAAGCACGCGGCGAACGCGTCCATGGCATTCAGTTCAGGACGCAGCCTCCCTTCGAGCGCGGAAACCAGGTGCATCACGTGCGAGTAGCGCTCCACATACATCAGATCGCGAACTTTTACCGAGCCATACTCGCTGACGCGGCCGAGGTCGTTGCGGCCTAGATCGACCAGCATCACGTGCTCAGCGCGTTCTTTCTCGTCCGCGAGCATTTTCTTTTCCAGCGCCGCGTCTTCCGCTTCGTCGCGTCCACGCGGATGCGTCCCGGCAATCGGACGGTATTCGAGCTTTCGTCCTCCTCCCGCGGCACGCACCAGCATTTCGGGAGACGAGCCCAGCACGTGCATCGCTCCAGAATTTTTCCCTGCCTTCTTTTGTCCACCTCCGAATCGCAAGAAATACATATACGGCGACGGATTCACCGTGCGCAGCGCGCGGTACAGATCGAGCGGAGCGACTCCCGGCTCGAAATCCCAGCGCTGCGAAAGCACGACCTGGAAGATGTCCCCGGCGGCGATGTATTCCTTGGCACGCCTGACGCTTTCCAGAAACTTGTGCTTTGGAGTGCACGCCCGCAGCTTCGGCTTTAACTTCGCCAGTCTTGACTTCGTGGCAGCTTTGCGCCAGTACGCCGGCTTCCATCCTGCGGCGAGTTTTTTCTCGATGTGCGCGATGTCCTTCACGGCGCGCTCGTAGGCAACTTTGGGCGTTTCCCGCGTTACGTCCGCCGACGCCACTATGTGGATCTGGTGCCGCAGGTGATCGAAGGCGAGGACGCGGTCGAAAAACATCAGCACACAGTCGGGGACGTCGAGGTCGTCGGAAGCGCGCTCTCCGATGTTCTCCAGTTGGCGCACAATGTCATACGCGCAATAACCGACCGCGCCGGCGGTGAACGGCGGCAAACCTTCCATCGCCGCTGGACGATGTTGCTGCAAGAGTTCCTTGATGACGTCGAAAACATTTCCCGTGCGCCGCTCGACTTTCTTAATGCGGCCACGTTCTATCTTGATCTCGGCGCCGCGCGACTCCAGCCGCAGAAACGGCCGCACGCCGAGAAACGTGTACCGTCCAATCTTTTCGCCACCTTCGACCGACTCCAGCAGGAAGGCATCCGGCTCTCCGTCCGCCACGGCGAGAAAGGCGGAAACCGGCGTCAGCAGGTCGGCAGAGATCGACTTCGCCACTGGAACCAGTGTGGCGCCGCGTGACAAGCGGGCGAACTCTTTGTAGTCAGGACGGATCATTTGTTTAGCATCGTGTCTAGCATCGCACGAAGCAGTTCTCAGTTCTCAGCGACTAGATTACTACTCGGCTGATCTTGGGAGCAGTGGAGTTACCTGGCATCCTTGCCAACGAACGCCTTCACCGCTTCCGCCACCGTGATCATCAGCGTCATCGGATCCATCGGGGAGGCAATGAATCCGCAATCTTCATAAAACTTTCGCGCTCGCTCTGAAATCGCGTGCACCAGGATCGCGCGTACGCCGGCAATCTCCGCGGCCTGCAATGTACGCAATACGGCATCGCGCAGCAGGCCGGGCCCGATCTTTTCCCCCTGAAAATCTCTGTGGACAGCCAGCCGGCCGACGATCATGACCGGCACCGGATCGGGCATGTTGCGTCTGACACGGCCCGGCGCTTCCGCATGCGCTACGGTGCCAAGCGCGAGGGCATAATAGCCGACCACCTGCTGCCCGGCGCAGACCACGTACGTACGCGAAGCGCCGCTTTCCTCATTCTGCAGCGCCCGGCGCCGCAGCCAGTCGTCCAGCGACGGCTCTCCGCACTCGAATTCCGAGAGATCGTGATCCGCGCGCAGTTTCTCGGGCGCGCGTAGCGGTTGGTCGCTCCGGGTCATTCTTATTGCGCCCAGGGCGCTTTCGTCTTCAGCAGCCGCCGCAGCCTCGCGTTGCTCGCCGGAGGCTTGTCCAGCATGGACGTGAAGCGCTTGAATTCCTCGCTCGACAAGGCGAAATACCGGCGGTCGAGCAAGACGGCTTCCGCTTCCCGGCACGCGGTTTCGAGCATGAAATCCGACCGGTTCCGGCCCAGCGCATCCGCCGCCCGGTCGATCAGCGCTTTCTGGCGCTGACTGGCGCGCAGGTTGATGTTTTCATCGCGGGTTCTCCTAGTTTTTGTTCCTGTCGCCGGCATCAGACCCTCCCGTGTATACACAACGACTATACATTGCCGTGCGCACGTTGTAAATACAGGATTCACTTTTGGCGCTCTCCTTCGCTTGCCTAGCCTGCGGGGCGGCAATATACTTTGCGAAGCTTGCCTGACGACTTGGGGAGGCAATCGCAATCGCAGTCACAATCACAATCGCAATCATGCGGAGACTTTTATGACGACCGTGGACCTCGAACAGGAAACTAATCCCTGGCAGGCGCAAGCCGCCCGCTTCGACCTGGCCGCGCAAAAGCTGAATCTCGATGAAGGACTGTGGAGGGTTCTGCGTAGTCCGAGCCGTGAAATTATTGTTCATATTCCGGTGATGATGGATGACGGGCACCTGGAAGTCTTCACGGGATACCGGGTGCAGCACTCCATTGCGCGCGGCCCGGCCAAGGGCGGACTGCGCTACGGGCCCGACGTGAACCTCGACGAAGTCCGCGCGCTGGCGAGTTGGATGACGTGGAAGTGCGCGGTGGTGAACATTCCCTTCGGCGGCGCCAAGGGCGGCATCATCTGCGATCCGCACAAAATGTCGCAGGGCGAACTGGAGCGCATGACCCGCCGCTACACCGCCGAGCTGTTCGAGTTCATCGGTCCCGAGAAGGACGTCGCCGCCCCCGACGT
>Ga0187848_10002305_pt1 | contig 15236 bp, 9 predicted proteins | sample June2016WEW_4_40_FD_132424 | JGI IMG/M metagenome (GOLD analysis project Ga0187848, IMG submission 132424) | Peatland microbial communities from SPRUCE experiment site at the Marcell Experimental Forest, Minnesota, USA - June2016WEW_4_40 | ecosystem: Environmental > Terrestrial > Soil > Wetlands... | reverse complement strand
GGTATGGTTTCTTCATAGCGACTCTCCTTTTCTCGGCAAAAGAAAATTGCTCTTAGCCTATCAAGGCTTCGAGCTGGGGAGTCGCTACTTTCTAGGGTTTTCTACGATCTACCGGGCATTCCCGGCAAGAATTCCCGCCCCCGTCAAACTAGAGAGTGATCTCCGTGCAATAGCTGCGCGTCACGCGCCGAAAGCTCTCATCGCCGTGGCGGGGATTCTCGTAGTCGTTGGAGCTGTCTCGTTATGGCAATCCTCCCGGTATGCCCGCCAGCAAGCAATCCTGCACCTTCGAGGGTCAATTGTTCAGGAAATTGAGCGCGGGAATTGGCCGGATGCAGAAAGAAACGCGACGGCGCTCTTGTCGTTCACGCCAAGTGACCCCAGCGCACTTCAGTGGATGAAGCAAGTCCAAGACGGTAGTAAGGCGACGCGCCTGGCGGAACTGCGGAAAGCCATACCGGAAGCTCTGGCATCTGGACAATGGACCGAGGCACAGTCTAAGCTCCGGGACATTGCGCAGATCGACCCCACTGATAGCGGAATCGCTGAATGGCAGGAGGATGCGCAGAACGGGTTGCTGCACGCTACGGAGATCAGCGACCTTCGTTCTGGGATCAGTGCTTCAATACAAGGACGCAACTGGCCAGCAGCCGAGCGCGACGTCTCTCGATTGTTGGCTTTTCTGCCACGGGATCAACAAGCCTCAAGATGGCAGGAATTGCTGCATCAAGGAAAACGCGAGGAACTGCTGGCTGCGGAGAAAGTGAATCGCGAGCAGCGCGTGGCCGAACTGCACAAAACCACTTTGGATGCCATCGGCAACCGCAATTGGGACCTGGCTGAGCGCGACCTTGCCGACCTTGCGGCTCTGGCGCCCAAGGATAGCCAGATTTCTGAATTACGGTCGCAGCTGAACCAAGGTCGCAACGCACAACTCCAGGCCGAACAGGAAGCAAGGGAGAGGGAGCGCGCGGCCACACAAGCAGAGCGAAGGCAGGCAGAAGAGCAAGCCGCAAGGGAAGCGCAGGCGAGGGCAGCGGAAGAGCGGGCCGCACGAGAATCGGAAGCGAAGGCGGCAGAAGAGCGGGCTGCCCGAGAATCGGAAGCGAAGGCGGCCGCCGAGAAAGGATTGACCTTCTCGGATATCGCTCACATGCACAGAGCCGGTGCGTGCGGAGGGACTTTGACGATCAATTCACTCGGGCTAGCCTTTAGCAGTTCGGAGCACTCAATTTCTCTTCAGAAATCGGAAATCCGGTCGGTCAGCGAATGCAATGCGACGTTCTATGCAAACTTCGACATCAATCGGGTTAAGAGCGTCTGTCTGAAAACGAGCTCGGGAAATTTCAATTTCACAAACAGCAATGCCGAGATCCTTCAGGCCATCCGGACGTATTGGGGTATGTAGCTTTCGTTGGGAGAACCATGTGAGAACGGGCGAAACACTGGACGGCAGATTCGAACTCCGCGAAGTGCTCGGGGAGGGCGGGATGGGGCAGGTGTTCAAGGCCTGGGACAAGGACCTTGACCGTTTTGTGGCCATCAAGAGCATGCTGCCGCAGTTCTCGTCGGACCCCTCCGCGATGAACGAGATGAAGCGGGAAGTGCGCTTAAGCCAGAGCCTCAACCATCCCAACATCGTCGCGGTCTACGACTACCGAGTCCATGACCGAACCCCGTTCATCGTCATGGAGTTCGTCGAAGGGCAGCCTCTCAGCCACCACCTTTACGCGCAGCCCCAGCATCGCCTTTCGGAAACAGCCTTCCGTGCGTTTGCCGAGCAAATCCTTTCAGGAATCGAATACGCCCACACCACCGGCGTGGTCCATCGTGATCTTAAGCCCGCGAACTTGATGGTAATGCCCGATGGTCGGCTGAAGATCATGGACTTCGGCATCGCCGCTGCGATTAAGGCGACATACACGAGGCTGACCGGGCACTCGTCAGGCCTGACGATCCAGTATTCATCGCCCGAACAGATCAACGGCGAGAACCCGTCACCCAGCATGGACATCTATTCGCTGGGATGCGTTTTCTATGAGATGTTGTGCGGACACCCGCCGTTTTACCAGGGCGAGATCCTGCACCAGCAACTGAACCGAACGCCCGACCCAGTGCCGGGCGTTGCGCCAGCGCTTAGCAATACCGTCATGGCATGCCTAGTGAAGGACGCGAGCCAGCGACCGCAATCGGCGGCAGAAGTGAGGGCGTTGTTTGCGGGGGGGCAGACGGTCCGCCTCCGGCCGGCACCAATGGGAAAACCCGCAACAAAACCGGGGTCGGGCACACCAAGAGTTGCAGCGCCTGTCGAACCAAGGATCGATTTTCATGCTCTGGCTGCGCGCCACGCGCCGAAGGCTCTCATCGCTGTGGCGGGAATACTCGCCATCGTTGGTGGTTTCTGGCTTTGGCAATCCTCCCAAAAGAACCGCGAGCAACAGGTCCTAGAGCTTCGGGGCACCATCGTCCAGGCGATTGATCGGGGGAACTGGACTGCCGCCGAGAAGGACGTCACCACACTCCTATCACTTACTCCTCAAGACCCCGCAGCCCTTCACTGGCTGGCACAGATCCAGGACGCGAAGAAGACAGGCCGAGTTGTCGAATTGCGTAGAGTGATTCCTGCCATGATCGGTGCTCGGAAGTGGAATGATGCCCAAGCAAGGCTACAGGAGTTTGAACAGCTCGCTCCGGGCCAGGCAGAAACCGCAGACTGGAGAAGCCAGATCCAGGCAGCACTCGCCCAGGAAAAGGAGGTCGGCGATTTGCGGGCGGCGGTCTCAACCGCGATCCAGGGCCGCGACTGGGGCGCAGCAGAACAGAAAGTCGCCAGACTCGTGAGTTTAGTCCCACAAGACACTCAGGCTCTCGAGTGGCAAAAGCTGTTGCGAGAGGGCCGACGGGAAGAGATGGTGGCTGCGGAAAAGAAGCAGCATGAAGAACGCGTTACCGAGCTTCGAAAGACCATCCCGACTCTCCTCAGGGCGCGCCGGTGGGACAGCATAGACCGACCCATTGAGGAACTCCTAGCACTTGCGCCGAACGATCCACAAGCGCTGCAGTGGAGGCAGCAGGCAACCCAAGGTCGCGACGTAGATCGTCAGGCGGCAGAGAAGGCAGAGGCAGACAGACGGGCAGCTGAGGAGCGTGCCGATCGTGAAAGGCGCGCAACCGAAGAGCGTGCGCAGCGTGAGCGTCGTATTGCAAGCCTCCAATCGCAGGTACCGCAGTCTCTACAGAACCGTCAATGGTCCGAGGCGGATCAGGCCATCCAAGAGTTGTCGCGACTCAAGCCCGACCAACAGCAATTGGCCGATTGGCAAAAGCGTATTCGCGAAGGGCGGGAGGAGGATCGGATCGCCGCAGAAAAGGCCGCGTTGGAGGACCGTCTAGCTCGCTTTCGTTCGACAGTGTCCGAAAGTATCGCCAGTCACGCTTGGTCTACGGCAAGATCAGCATTGGATTCCCTCCTTCAGGAGCGACCCAACGACGGACAGGGACAACGTCTCAAGGCTCAATACGAAGAGGCTTGCCGCCGCAGGGCAGCAGAGCTTCGCGCCACAATACCGCGCACGATCGACGCCGGCAACTTCTCAGAGGCTGACGCTCTGTTGGCTGAGTTGGCGTATCTGCAGCCGAATGACGCCCAGGTCCGCGATTGGAATTCCCAGATGGCAGCAGCGCGCCGTGAATCAGAGACAATAGAATCTTGGGAGGTGCGATCAATAGCCGGTTCCTGCACCGGGCATCTTGCCGTATCATACGGCTATGTCATATTCGACGGTTGTCGCCCGCTGCGGCTGAAACTTAAAGATGTTAAACAGGTGATCAATATCGGCTGGGATTCTGTTGGTATCGTTACTACCGCCGGAACAAAATATCAATTTACGGCAGGTAAGAACCAAAACACTGAGATCATTTTGAAGATTCAGAGAGTTATCTTCGACTCTCTAAAACAATGAACATTTGTATGGATTATACCCTGCGCACTTTAGCTGGCACATTACCTAAAAGGAGCAGTTCACACATGTTATCTCGTATATTCTCTCTGGCCGGTGGCCAGTTCATCGCAGTGCTGCTGTCACTTGTTCTGTTACAGCAGACTACGGTCGTTGCTGCTGCGGCGACCAAAGAGGAGCAGAAACGGATAGACAGCGTGCTTAGAGAGGTCCAAACAAGCATTAATGGCGGACACCTCGATGCTGCGGGCAAGCAACTGGCTGAACTTAACACGGAGTCTGACAAGGCTACGAAACTCAAGACAACGCTCGCAGATCGAAAAGCAAAAGCCGACCAACTGACCGCAGAAGCCGATGGCGTCAAAGACAAAAACCCAAGTAAGGCGCGGTCATTGTACATGAAAGCCAAAGCCCTCAACCTCGACACACCAAATATCGATAGAAAGATCGAACTTACGAAGATGGCGCAGAAAGTGGAGACTGGTCGGGCCAAGACCGGGAAAAGGTTTCTCTGGCTTTACATCGTCGGCGCCACTGCACTCTGCGCGATCGTTATAGGGAAGGAAGTGCAATCAATGAATAAGCATTAGGCATATAAGCCCAAGGCTCGCCATTAGGGCCAGTCGTGGAGGTATCACAACAAGTGGAAACCTTCTCGCTATCGGCCGTTGGGGTTCGGCTGACGAATCAGGATCGAGTGTTGGTGTCGCACTTAACCGTTGGTAACCGGCCGGCCGTAATACTGGCCGTCGCTGATGGTATGGGTGGCCTCCAATTAGGCAGTGAAGCTGCGGAGGCCGCGATCAACGTCGTGCGCGAGCACGGTGCGGCGCTCCTTTCGAGTGCTTCGGGGGATCAGCATGTACTTCGAAGCGCGATTGACGAAATATGCCAAACAGCCAACCGAGCCGTGTTTGATCTCGGCAGATTAGAGGGTGCAGAAAATCAGACAGGCACGACACTCGTGGTCTGTCTGATAGTTGGCCAGCGTTATCTTATTGGCAGCTGCGGGGACAGCCGCTGTTATTATGTCAATAACTATGGAGCAAGACAGATTACGGAGGATCACAGCGCGGTTCAGGAGTTGGTACGCGCTGGGACAATGACGAAGGACGCCGCTTCGCGTAGTCCATATCGCAATGAACTCACGCATTGTCTGGGAGAGCCATGCGGAGCCCATGTCGACATATATCCGATTGGGGAGCGGTTTGGAGTCATAGACGAGGACTGCGTCTTGTTACTGTGCTCCGACGGACTCCACGGATTTGTTAGCGACGAGGACATTGCTAGCATGCTATTGGGCACGCCAAGCTTGACAAGCGGTTGTGAGAAGCTCGTCGCATTGGCTCTGGGCAATGGATCAACGGACAATGTGAGTGTAGTCGCGGTGGAAGTCGGCACACTGGAGCGGCGAATGGTAAGCCAAGCTAACCTCACAGAGCGCTCCGACGTGGGCGACAATCGCGTGACCTACCGGCGAGTACTGCGTTGGATCTGGGCAACTATTAGCGTCATGATTGTCCTTGCTGGCTGGATCTGGTTGAACGGTTTGAGATGGCCATGGCGGAAGTGATGTCGCCTTGCGTGAGGCGATGTTTGTTACCGCCAGGAATTACGCTGGACACCAAGGGAGCGTTTGATGGGGCAAGGCAGATTGAAAGGAATGCGGCTAATGGCCTGGGTTGCCGTAGTGGCTGTTTGCACAATGGCCGTGCGGTTCGTATCTGCAGATTCGGCTTCTGCAGCCGTCGGACAGGTTGTCGAAGTGATGGGCGAGTCGGTCATGATCCGATTGGCCGAGCCACAAAGCGCATTGCACATAGGAGCGAAGGTCTCGATCTTGAGCCGGAGTGGGCGTGTCATAGTCGCTGAAGGCGTTCTGGCGACCGGAGAGGGGCTGGCTTGGCAAGTGGATCTGCGGGCGACTCGAGGGACCGAAGACGTAGAAGTCGGATGCCCAGTGCGGATCTTGCTAGAAGCGACTCCGGCCCCGGCATCCACGCGACGTGGTACGGCCCGGTCGCAAGACGTTCCGCCACGCGCAGCAGGCGAAGAGCCTCTTCAAGGTCGTCCAGGCAGCGATTCAGGATTTCGTGCCGCCCGCGAAAGCGAAGAGTCACTGAGGCTTAATGCCGGATCACTCGATGGCTGGGAGTGGTTTGTGCCCGGATGGGGATTCGACGGTGGCGCCTATCAGGCGACCAATGGAACGCCGAACGTCCGAACGGAATTGGTCTGGCGCGCCGGGTACTCGTGGCGAGACTACACGCTCAGTGCTTCCGTACGAATGGAGGATCGGTATGCGCCTTCGTCCGCTTTGCTGATCTTCCGATATCAAAATGAAAAAGAATACGGTGGGTGCCAGTTCCTTCAGGACTACTCCGGCACGCGGCTCGAACTGGTGGACGCACACCAAGGCCTCCTGAAAGCTGTTCCATTCCCAGCCCGCGTAGGCCAATCGTATCGCATCCGGGCATCAATAGCCGGCACACGCGCGGAGTGCGCGGTCGAAGGCCATCCAGAAACGGCAATCGAGGCCGAGTTTAATGGGCCTGCTTCCGGCACCATCGGGCTGAGGAACGCGCACATTGCAGTGGCATTCGATCATCTGGAGGTCGCAGGTATCGGGACCATTCCGAGTGCCGCCCGCGCCCAATTAAGCTGTGCGCCCGATCGGTTGAAGCTTGGAGATGCGATCACGCTGAGTATGCCTCGTCCGCACGGTGCCCAGATGTTGGTCTCCGATCCGGCTGGCACCCAGTTCTTTGTAGCGCACTACTACACCGCGGATTCGGCGCCATCGATCATTTCCCAGGAGCAGTTTGAAGAGTTGGGGGAAATGACGATCTTCACTGGCGTCGCGGTGGCGACACCGTGGGTCCATGGGCGCAGCAACTCGTATGAGCGGATCTTCACGATGCCGGGCGTCTACAGTTTCAGCATCGGCCGGAATCTCGAAACCGATGATGCGGAAGACATGCGCCAAACCAGAAGGTGCAAGGTTGAGATCATTTCTCCAGCGGACGCATCAGTATCTTTCGGCCCGCGTGCGCTGAAGCTGGCCAGTTCGAAACTGGCACAGACGGAGTATGCTCCGATCACGCGCGCTGCGATTGAAGGCGTGTCCGTATTTCGGTACGTCTACGGCGCTGCCGAGTTCATTTTTCTCGGCGCACCGACATTGACTCTGAGTCTTGTCGACGGCGGACCGGTCGGCGTTGGAAAGACGATCCTGTGGACCGCCGTCGAGGAGATGATCAAGGAGGCCTGCAACGATCCAGAGAAGGCGAGCCGGAAGATCGCCAAGACGACATATGATTTGGGACTTGACGCGTATCGCGAGAATTACGGGCTGTATCAGCAATACAAGAAGACGGGCACTCTGACTGAGGATGACGCAAAGCGCTTCGTCGTCAACTCGTACATTCAGGGCTACATGTCGGCCGCCAAGCAACTCTACAACGACACGACCGTCTACGAGAAGAAAGATGTCCTTAGAAATCCCGACGAGCTACTCCTGCAACAACTGGAAGCGACTGCTAGTGCGACGGCAAAGGATGCCTTCGGTGATCTTGGCGAAAGGGAGGTCCGCTACTTCCTCACGACCACAAAGGGCGAGTTCACGTTTCTGGATTTGATTGTCAAGTCTTCCGCCGGCTTAGGCGCCTATCCTCCCTATCAAACCTTCCTGAAATCGATTCGAAAGATCGACACCGATTTGGCTGCGGCAGTCGGGAATCCAGCGATGGCCGCGACGAATGGGACATCCTCCAGCGAGTCCGTCCCTGATACAAAGAGCACCGTGAGTTTCGCGAGAACGTGGAATGCGGCGATCGCCAAAAGGGACACAGCAAACTTCAGCAAGCTATTTGACAACCGGTTCTTGCACTGGAACTCTTACGGGACCCGCTCGGATCGAGGAACCATCCTGTCTGACCCGGCAAAGATCGCGGCTATCGCTCAGGGTTTCTTGAGCGATGAAGTCACAATCGGGATGACCGGACAAATCGAAGACGACGGGTCGCCGCAATTCAAGGAACAACTAGGCGGTCGGATGTCGCGATTCGCGCGGATCAGCTTGGGGGGAGGTAACTATGTGATCGGCATTGGCTTGACTAAGACCGGTTGGCGCGTGTACGACATCTATGATCCGCAGTCTCGCCCGATACCTGAAAGAAATGACGCCGCGGTACTCGCCCCCAGGCAGATGCCGCGAGGCTGGTACAGCCAGTGTTTTGCGCCGGCTTGTTGCCCACCCTCTTCTGCAAAGACCCCCGAAGTTGTAGAAGGAATACGGAATCACAAAGAGTTCCAGCACGCAGGCGGTCTCGGGGCCTACTGCGTTCAGGCAGAACGCGAAAAGCAGAACTTGGGCGAGGGCAGCGTCTACGAAGGCCACTTTCATTTCACCGACGCACAGCCGTGGGCTCCGCTGTTCTGGAAGGTGCCGGCACAGTGCAGCGAAGCCACGCAGGTCCTTGTTGGACCGTTCCAGGATCAGGAATCTCAGATGAGGTTTCGTATATCGGGGGGCGACGAGAATCGGAATTGGATCTGTACGGGGTCGGTCCTCCTGGAGCGGTGATGCGACGGCGCCGTGCCGCTTTCGACTTTACGGCAGAGTCGACTGCCGCAGTGCCCGGCGGAACTCCCGGAAGACCTGATCGAATGGCGGCAGCACGGCCATCTGGTTTGCAAGGCGCGCGGCCCATAGAGCCTTCAGTCGCGCTTCTTTCTTACAGATTGCTTCCTGGATTCCGGTGGCCTCCTGGTTGCGGAAGGCGAGTTTCTGGGTGATGGCCGGTAGCAGTCGAGAGAGGTCCATGCCTTCGCGAGTGATGAGATGCCAGAGATCATAAAGGTCCCGCGGCTGGTTCCTGGCGTGATCGGCGAGGGCCATAACTTTCTCGCTGGCGGTTTCCGCGAGCGAATACGCCTGGACGACGCGGCCATCCGGCAGGTCGCCAAACTCCTCGTAGGCTCGCAGGACTGGCCGGGCTTCGAGCGGAAAAACAAGCTGCTCTCGAATCGTGATATCCACCTTTACGCTGCCGCCCGACGGCAGCGGCCCGATGTACCGCAGATAGAAGGTGTGGCTGTTGGCGTGCGAGTGGCGATCCTCGCGGTCGAACGCGAACTCGATCCCGGAGGCTTCGCGCACGCCAGCATACACCGGCTCCAACGCGTGGCGCAGATCTTCAAAGGGCGTTGGCTCCAACAACGTGAAATCAAGGTCTTCCGAAAAACGATAGTCGCCGAGGTAGCAGCGCTTGAGCGCCGTCCCTCCCTTGAAGGCGAGCTTGCCCCGGAGTTCGCTTTCCGCCAGACCACTGAGCAGCCAGGCGAGACAGTAGTCCCGTTCGAGGACGCTCTCCGGGATGCGGCGGCCGCCCGCTCTGGCGAGCCGGTTTGCCAACATAGAGATGTTTCGTTGTGGAATCAATCAGGTGCTCCGGATCGCTTCGAGTTCTTCGGGCGCCACGTTCAGGCGAAGCCGCCATGCCGCCATGCTTGGACCTTCCTTCGGCATGACCGGGTCGAGAAGCGAATACGTCACTGTCAAGGCGGAACGCAGCTGCTGCAATTCCGGGTCTGGCGCGAGATGGTAGAGTTCCAGCAGGTATCCGAGTCTTCTGATAACAGCGCCCACACGCAGCCGGAGGGCGTAGTCGATCGCCCGGCTCGTCTTCAGATCCTGGCGACGCATCCACAAACCCTTGGCAACCTCCGCGATGCCGCCGCAGTACTCTGGTTGGCGCAAGCCGTCGATCAGCGTACGCTCAAGGTCGCTGATCCGAACCGAATCCTGCTTGGTAATCCAGTGCGTGCCCACACCGAAAAGGTGCTCTGCCTGCACGAACACAAACCGGAACTCGGTCCCGTGGATGATCCGGGCTCGGAGCCTTTTCGTCGTGCTCGTGAAAACGGTGAACTGCGGCTGCGTCACCATCCGATGCAGTTCCATCGCGGAGGAGTGCGAGATGTAGTAGTCGGCGCCGCCGACCATGGCTCGCGCGGTCAGATACGGGTTTCCCGAAAACTCGGTTGCGCTCCCGAGTTCGGGGGGAACCAGCACGAACAGGCCGGGCTTGAGGCGAGTGACCAGGCCGCGCGCCTCAGCCTTGCGAACCAGGCTTCGGGCGGAATTTGCTTCTAGGCCAGTGATCGCCGTAACGTCCGAGTTGGTAAAGGTAGTCTGGGCGCGGTCGTAGAGTGCGGCGATCAGGTGCGCCGTCTGCGGCCCCACGGTCTTCAACTGCTGATTCTTCCTCATGTACCGGGCGTGCCCTGCCAGGGCGCGTCCCGCACATAGGATATCACTCTTGCGGATGGGCAAGACGGTCCCACATAGGAGATGTTTCGAGAGGAGTTGAGATTGAGAGATTGAGAGGGGGACGTCGGGTCGCAGCGAGAAGTCCCTTCACATCGATGTATTGTTTTCAGTAACTTGCAGATGGAGAGACAGTTGGAAAACCGTCTTTTTGGGGAGCCAACCTTTGTTTTCAGCTACTTACAGGAAATTCTGCGCGATTTCTGTACCGATACGGTACCGATCGCTGATTTGGTTTAAGGCTAATTCCTTTAGTTGCTTTTGGTTACCGTCTTTGAGCATGGATTCGCGTTAGGAATCCGCGGCGAGGGGTCAAGTTGGACGATCACGTTCACCCTGGCGATACCTGCGGTTGAATCGTACGCTGGCGACTGCGACAACCACGCATCTACAGCGGGCCTGGGTCGCTTACTGCCGATGCCCTCCTGGAGTTTGCGAGTTGCAAGCGAGTCGCCGACATCTGTGGCGGACGTCGGCATGGAGGCCGCCGCTGGTTTCGCACGCCGGCGCCGCGCCTTGCATTCGCATAGCTCGGTACGAGATCATGCTCGTTTCGGAGTTTCGATCCAGCAATGACTGAATTCAAGGAGGGCGTTTACGACCAGTTGATGACCCGGCGCCTCCGTGAGTTCCTGGATCGCCAGTCCGGTCTGAAATCTTCGGTGGATGCGCCCGAAGAGTCAGATTGCCCCGACTATCTTGCTCGCCACCTCATCCGGCAGATCAAGTCCGCCCTTCGCGGGCTGCCGAACGAAGACCGACAGCGGCGTCAGGTGGAACTGGCCAACACGCTGCTGGAGTTCGTGAAGGTCCAGCGGGACGATGCGGCTGAACCAGACCCCATCGATCCTCCGGGCGAGGTCCTCCGAGCGCTTTATCGCGGTGCGGCACCGCCGGTGCCCCCTTCCACGCCTCTGAGCGCCACCACCCTCCTCATGAATGCGCTCGATGAACCCCGGCTCGGCTTCGAGCTCGAGCGTGAATTGGCGACCGCCGACCGCGTTTTCATGGTGGTGAGTTTCGTCCAGTGGCGCGGTTGGCAGAGGCTCAAGAGCGCGTTCCACGATTTGGCCGAGCGCCACGTACCCATCCGTCTCCTCACCACGACCTACATCGGTGCTACCGATTTCCGGGCCATTCTGGAACTGGCGCGGCTGCCCAACGTAGAGCTCAGGATCTCGCTCGATGGACGCCGTCGGCGGTTGCACGCCAAAGCCTGGCTTTTCCAGCGCGATAACGGTTTCAGCAGCGTGTATGTGGGTTCGGCCAATCTGTCCGGACCCGCGCTGGAAGACGGCATTGAATGGACCGTTAAGCTGAGCGAAGTTGAGGCACCCCACATCGTCGAGCGGTTTCGCGGGGCTTTCGATTCGCTCTGGTGCGATGAAGAGTTTGAAGTGTTCCGGCCGGACGATGAAGAATCCTGCCGGCGGGTACGGGTGTCGCTCGATCACGCCCGGCAGTCACCTGGGCAAACCGACGCTGGTCCGCCTGTCTTCTTCGATCTGCGCCCGCATCCCTACCAGCAGGCCACGCTGGACCGGTTGGAGGCGGAGCGGATCGACCGAGGGTTCTTCCGAAACCTAGTCGTCGCTCCTACCGGGACAGGTAAGACCTTGATTGCGGCCTTTGACTACGCGCGCCAGCCCTTCTTCGGCCGTCGTCCCCGGCTTCTCTTCCTGGCCCATCGCGAGGAATTGCTCCGGCAAGCTCGCGATCGGTTCCGCCATGTTCTCCGCGACGAATCTTTTGGCGATCTGCTCGGCGGTGGGGAAGAAGCGGCCAGTTTTGATCACCTCTTCGCGACCATTCAGAGCTTCCGAACACGCGCGTTGCTGGAGTCTCAAGGTGCGGAACATTGGGAATACGCGGTGCTGGATGAAGCGCACCATGTCCCGGCGGAAAGCTATCGCGAGATCATCGCGGCGTTGAAGCCGCGCATTCTCCTCGGCTTGACCGCCACGCCCGAGCGTATGGATGGCGAAAGCATCCAACCGTGGTTTGATCATCGGATCGCCGACGAGATGCGCCTGTGGCACGCGATCGAGCGCCAGTACCTGGTGCCGTTCGACTTCTATGGTGTTCACGATGGGACCGATCTCTCGACGCTCTCCTGGTCACGCGGTTCCTATGCCATCGGCGAACTTGAAGAACGGTATCTCGGGGACACGCGCCGCGCCAGCCTCGCTCTAAGCCAGTTTTGCGAAATCTACGGGGATTGGCGCCAAGCGCGGGCGCTCGGCTTTTGCGTGTCGATCGCCCATGCAAGGTTCATGGCGCAGGTGTTTCGCGAGGCCGGAATACCCGCTGCCGCCATCACGAGCGACTCTCCGGCGCAGGATAGGGCACGCGCAGCCTCCCTTTTACGCAACCGCGAAGTGAACGTGCTGTTCACCGTCGATCTCTTCAATGAAGGCGTGGACATCCCGGAAATTGACTGCGTCCTTTTCTTGCGGCCAACCGAGAGTTCGACGGTTTTCCTCCAGCAATTGGGTCGTGGGCTGCGCCTGGACACCGGCAAAACCAGTTGCCTCGTACTGGACTTCATCGGCAATCAGCGGCGTGAGTTTCGTTTTGACCAGCGGTTCACGGCACTCCTCGGCGGCACACGACAGCAGGTCATCAGAGAAATTGAGACCGGGATCACGCGACTGCCAGGAAACTGTTATTTCCGGCTCGACAAGGAATCCAGAAGACTCATCCTGGAGAATCTGAAGGCGCAGTTGAGGGCGAGCCGGGCCAGGATGGTTGCGGAACTGAGAGTCCTGGCGAATCAGCTTGGACGTCGCCCTTCCCTGTCGGAGTATCTTTCCGAAACACGTTACGAACTCACTGATCTCTATAAAGCCTCCGTCGGCGGTTGGCACGCACTTCTTGACGAGGCGCAGTTGCTGGCGCCGTCCCCGACGCAGGCCGACCGGCTATTGGCCGAGCGATTTCACTTCCTGCTCCATGTCGATTCGACACGACGCCTGCGCCTGAATCTGAACCTGTTCGGCGCAACCGATCATTCGCCGGACGATCTTTCGCTGGTGGAGAAGCGGATGATCGAGATGCTCACCTTCCGCCTGCTGCAGAGCGAAGCGCGGCAGCCAGAGTGCGAATGGAGTGCGGGCATCCAGAGGCTGAGGATGAGTGGGTCTGCCAAAGAGGAACTACAGGAACTCAGCGAAGTGCTGTTGGACCGCGTAAGGCTTCACGCAGATGAGATCCCGGTTTTGGATGACTGTCCCCTGTTCCTCCATCGTCAATACATGCGGGACGAGGTTCTGGTCGGATTGGGCATGCCTGCCTTGGTCGGGGCGCGTCACACCCAGGCTGGCCGCTTCTGGATCGAGGCGATCAACACCGAAATCTTCTTTGTGACGCTAGACAAGTCCGACAAGGCGTTTTCTCCGTCAACCCGTTACGAGGACTTTGCCGTGAGTCGGGATCGGTTCCACTGGCAATCGCAGAGCACCACTGGCGTAGACTCGCCGACCGGCCGCCGCTATGTCTGCCAGAAGGAGAACGGCACCCGATTCCTGCTCTTCGTCAGGCCGAAACGAGGCGACCCATTTGTCTTCCTCGGGCCGCTCTATTACGTTTCGCACACCGGAAGCCGTCCCATGAGCATCTATTGGGATCTGGAGCATCCCATGCCGGCCTGGTTTTTTGAAATCTGCGCGTCACTTCGGGCGGCTTGAGGTGAAACGCATGCCAAGAGGGTAGTGCGCATTGCCAAGGCCCGCGACGATGCCGCTGTTGGCGCCGATGCTGATCGCGAACCATCAGCTATTCGCCCGCTTCGGTCGAATTATAGGCTTGAATGATTCGGCTAATTATCTCTTTCATGGTGCTCGATACGCCAAGGGATTTGGAGTCGACCGAGGCATCATCATTCAATCTTGCGAGAAAGCGCGACAAGTGCTCGTAAATCTTCGGAACCAGCGTCACCCGTTTTGCTGGCGCAAGCAGTTGAGAGAGTTGAACGACGTCGTTACGGTGCTTGCGGACGGTCTTCGAATCCACATTCTCGCCTAATTCCTTGCGCTCGCTAAGGTCCAACCATGCCTTGGCTTTCAGTGGAATGAGGCACTCGGCCCCAACCCATGACAACCCGCCGGATTCCTTTCGTTGGTTCATCACAAAACGATAATAGTCGTCATCCAGCAAAATGGCGGACAGGCTGGAGATCTTCTCGTCCAACGGAATCGGCGTCAGATGGCTGCCTTCGGCTAACTCAATACCGCTGGGAGCACGGCTGAATAGTTCAAGCATGACTGGAAAGTTCTCAGCTGACGGTTTTTGAAAGCGATAGAAGATCGGTTTGCCCGAGCTGGATTCACGGGTTTCGTATCCTCCCGCTTCGACGAATGACCAAAAGGTCTTCCCAAAGTCGGCGCCCACGGCTTCCACATAAAGCACGATATCAAGGTCCTTGGTGGAGCGGAACTCCAACCCGGCTTCCTCCATGGCCAGGCTCGCCGCCGTCCCTCCAATGAGGACATATTCACCGGAATGGGGCGCAAAGAACTCCCGGAAGATGTCTAGACCTTTGACCAAGGGAATCTCTCCTTTAACTCATCAAGAGCGATCCGAATACGCTCGTCTGTGGAATCCTGCAAGCTGAGCGTCAGGGACAAGGGATCAACGGTCTTTTGTGCGTCAAAGCCGAGCCTCGGACTATAACTCCAGATTTGCCATTCTGACGCGCCGGGCTCGGGTTCGAGCAGGATCTGAATGTTGCGTCCGGCGGCCTTTTTCCATGGCGAAGCGCCCACGGCATAAGTGGGCCACTTCGGATCGCCGATCATCGAGTAGAGTGCAAGTGCGCTTTGGCCCGCTGGCAGTGGATCAAGTTCGAGGAACGACTCGGTATGGAGTGCTGCCCAGACAGATCGCTTGATTGGGCTTCTTAGCACCGGCTTTGCATCGTCCCACAAGTCCGCCGGAGTCTGCTCAAG
>Ga0187848_10002303_pt1 | contig 15245 bp, 15 predicted proteins | sample June2016WEW_4_40_FD_132424 | JGI IMG/M metagenome (GOLD analysis project Ga0187848, IMG submission 132424) | Peatland microbial communities from SPRUCE experiment site at the Marcell Experimental Forest, Minnesota, USA - June2016WEW_4_40 | ecosystem: Environmental > Terrestrial > Soil >... | reverse complement strand
GCTGAAGACTGGATCCGCTACCGGTATGGAGACTTCACCACGGAAGCTGTCCCCACGAACCTCATGCGCCAGGGGAATTTCAGCGAACTGCTGTCTTCCAATCCCTGGTATTCCGGAAGTCATGTCATCTACCAGCCCTCCACCTGCTCGGTGTCCGGCGCCTCGACCTGCGTTCCCTTTCCGAATAACGTCATCCCGGCCAGCCAGTTGAGTTACAACGGCAACGCGATTATCAACGCCTACCCGCAGGCCACGCCGGGGTTCCAAGTCGGCACCGCCAATTACATCGCCCAGGCCACCCATCCCATCAACCAACGCAAGGGGACCGTCGACATCGACATTTTGCTCAATTCCAACGAGAAGCTCATCGGCCGACGCACCGACGCTTCCTATTTCGAATATCAGCCCTTCGACCAAGGCTCGGGCCTGACCGGCAAGTATTTCAACCGGCCCAACCAGACCAACGTGGTGGCCCTTACCTCCACCATCACCCCGACCTTGTTGAACGAGGCCCGCCTCACCTTGAGCATCGACGACGTCTACATCCCGGTGAATACCGCGCTGCTTGGCTTCAACACCAACCAGTTGCCGATCCCCATCAACTTCCCCTACCTGATGCCCAACGGCAAAGATATCGTCCATAAAATTCCCACCGTCGCCGTGCCGAATTTTTACGGATTGGCCGGCGGACCTTACCCGTCGCATTCCTCCGGGACCATCTGGACCGGCTCGGATACGGTGACCAAGGTTTGGGGCAACCACACGATCAAGGCCGGCATCTCGTTCGAATACTCCGGCGAAAACGATGGCGACGAGATCAACGTGAGCACCGTTCCCGGCGGCGCCAGCAACCAGAATGGCAACTTCACCATTACCGACGCCCGCACCGGTCTGGGCGCTACTGCCGGTGTAGGGATGGCCAACCTGGCTCTGGGCTTGGCTGACAGCTACACCGAAATCGGCCCGCGCTCCCTCGTCATCTGGCGCTCCTGGATGTGGGAAGGCTTCGTGCAGGACTCCTGGAAGGTCAACTCCAAACTGCACCTGGAATATGGCTTGCGCTGGACCAATATCCAGGGTAACCATGCGCTCTGGGGCAATAACGACTATTTCGACGGCAACGTGTACAATCCGGCCCAGGCGGTTCAGGTTTCTCCCAGCACGGGCAACGTGATCCTGGGCACGGGCAACCCCTACGACGGCATGGTCATCCCGGGCTACAGTTCCTTCCCCACCTCGGCCGGCGGGCGCATCGCCGCGTTCACCTCCAACCAATGCGACGGCGCGTCTTGCAGCAGCATGCTCGATCCCAACCTTGGCAAGAACTACATCGCCAACACTAACACCTTCCAGCCCCGGCTGGGCTTCGCTTACCAGCTCACACCGGCCACCGTCCTACGCGGCGGAATCGGCAGCTTCACCACCAAGATGGGCCTGCTCGACAACATCTTCCCTGGCGGCAATTCACCCTTCCAGCCGTTCGTTACGGTCAACAACGTTTCGGTGGATAACCCCGGCGCCGCTTTGACCAGCGGAACCGCCGCGGCTCTGACCATTACGACCCTGAACCCTCACCTGAAACCGCCGTTGGCATGGAACTGGAACCTCACCGTACAACGCCAACTCCCGCTGCATACCGTGCTGACGGTTGCCTACGTAGGCCATCGCGGCAACCACGCCTGGCAGGTGTACGACATCAATGAGCCCACCGCGCAAGCCCTGCAGTTGAACCCCGGCGTGAATGTCAACGCTCTGCGCCCCTATAAGGGATACGCTGAAATTCAGGAAGAACAGAGCGTGGTCAATTCCACCTACAAAGGCTTGCAGGTCCTATGGGAGCGGCGGTTCACCAACGGCTCCGCCTTCAGCGTTGCCTACACTCTTTCGAAGAGCATGGATAACGGTTCGAACTACCGCGACATCGTGGCCGATACCTACAACACGAGCAACATGTGGGGCCCCTCCGAATACGACGAGCGCCACATTGTCCTGATCAACTACATTTACGCCATACCGTTCCTGAAGAACAACAAACAACTGAGCGGCAAGATGCTGGGTGGATGGTCCCTCGCCGGTACGGCGCAATTCCAGACCGGCGTGCCCTGCGGCGTCGGCACCAACAACGATTACGCCGGCGTAGGCGAATACGGCAGCCTCGGTTGCGGCAGCGAAGGCCAGTTCTGGGTGCTGAACGGACCCGCCACGATCGCCACCGGAGCCTTCGCCGGACCCGTCACCAACTCCAGTTCGCCGAAGTATTTCACGGTGAGCGCTTCGGCGCCTCCCACCGGCACTTTCAATCTGGCCCAGGGTGTTCGCGATTCGATCTACGGCCCCGGTATCCAGGATTGGAACCTGTCGCTGTTCAAGACCTTCCCCATCAACGAGCGGAGCGGCTTCCAGTTCCGCGCCGAGGCCTACGATTTCATCAACCATCCGAACCTGAGCGCGCCGAATTTCACTCCCACGTCCAGCCAGTTCGGCATGATTACCAGCAAGAGCGGCTTGTACCGCGCGATGCAGCTTTCCTTGCGGTTGTACTTCTAAGCAGTACCTTCCGCAAACGCGAGACAGATAACCTGCTTCATTTAGCCCATCGGCGGTCAGCGTTGCTGACCGCCGATGGCTTTTATAGGGGGCCTGCACCAGACCCGAGAACCGCAGTATAATGTGGTGACGCCGACCACAACGCGCCGAAACCAGGCGCGACAGACGCGGAGAGGTGGCTGAGTGGTCGAAAGCAGCGGTTTGCTAAACCGTCGTACGGGCTTAAACCTGTACCGGGGGTTCGAATCCCCCCCTCTCCGCCAGCCCTAGATTTGCCCCCGATTGTCGACGGTCCCACTCAACCATGTCTTGCCGGTTCGGGCGCAGGGAGCACGGCATAAATCAGAATGCCCAGGGAATGCCGGCGCCGTCGGCGATTACGTCGCGCACCTCCAGGCGGTCGTGGTACAGGACGGCTTCCAGGAATTCGATCAGGGCTCCAAATGCCATCAGAATTGCGGCAATCCATATATTCTGGAGGGTGTTTTTGCGGCCGGCGCTTCTATCCATGGAAGCGGTCAACAGGTAGCCGGCCGAGAAGGCGGCAAGGTGCGCGAGCACGTGAACGGGCCGGCTCATGCCCAGGCGGCCCTTGATGGATTCCGGGAGGAGCGAAAGCCAAAACAGTGCGGTGAGAAAGCCCAGTCCCACCCTACGCCGCATGCTCATGTCCTTCCAAGGGTAGCGAACATCACCCGGCCGCGCCAGCAAGAACCTTATGGGAAGCGGTAGCCCGGCTTCAAGTTGCAGACGCAGATCTGGCTCCGGTCGGGATTCACGGTAGCGTGGCACTCAGGCGAGCCCATGGACAGGGCCGAGCTAACCCGTATTTCTCACAGGCGGCTCGTGGATGTGGCCCACGTGCTCGCCTTCGAATGCCTGGTAGACTACTCCTCCGCGGCCTGGAAGGTGCCGATGAAGCTGCTGCGGCGGTAGGGGCTACTCCAAGTCTCGCCCAAGCCTTCACCGGTGAAACTGTCGGCCAGTGCATAGGCCGGCATGGCATGTTCCAACTTGGCCAGGGGCGGATAGAAAACGTCCTCATTGCCGCAAATGTGATCGGTTGCATTCATGGCGCGGGTCTGGATGGTGGCCAGGGAACCGGCCGTGAGCTTAGCGGCGCCGCCGTGAATGTTGCCATTCTGAATGGTGAACTCGATGGGGGCGTAATCCACTCTCACGATATGGTCGAGCAGTCCGCCCGCTTGCGCTTCAGCAAAGCTGCGGAGGGCCAGCGCCTGTGCGGGATTGGCGCGGCTATCGATGATGAGGACGGCCTTGGCGGGATTGACGGGGTTGTAGACGTCGCCAAGGGTGTGCTCGGTGCGAATCACGCCGACCACGTTGAGGCCATGCACGTCCACACCGTGCCAGTAGCCGTTATTGATCTTCCAACCGAAGACGGCTTCACGGCCATTCATTTCCACCTCGCCGTTGGCGAAGCAGGGTCCGGTATAGACATCCGCCGTGCGGGCTTCAATATAGTTGCCATTGATGCTGCGGGACGGAATTCCAGCAGCCATAGAAAAAGAAGCGGCGGAAAACACGAACGCCGCGACACACAAACCGATTCGCATCCTTTTTCCCTCTATGTATAGTATAGCGGGTTTGATTGGAGGCAGCGCCGCCGGGAGCCGTCAAGGTTTGGTTTGCCAGGAAATCTGCTCGCCGCCGGTCAACTGGAGGTTGAGAATCTCGCGCGAGCGGGCATCGAACACCACTGGCACGAGTTTATTGCCGAAGGGTTTGAGCACCTTGAGTTGCGCCAAGACGGAATCGGGATTCTTCTGGCCAGCGGCCTGAATGGCGGCTGACACCCGCGCGCCCAGAGGGATGGCGACCTCGCCGCCGTTTACCTTCACCGCCAGATACGGATTGACCCCCACTCTGCGCGGCAGGATTCGGCAGGTCTCCGGCGATGTTTCGCAGGCAGCCGGATCGGCTAACGCGATTTTCGTTCGGCGGTCCAGTTCCTCGCGGCTTGCCGCGAAAGCAACGATTGCTGTGACACCGTTCGAATCGCTCTTGTAGAGCAGCCGGAAGAAAGCCGCTTCCGGCGGGAACTGGAAATAGTTGATGGCCGGCGCGGGAGCCTGTTCCACCTTTCCTTGTATATTGCGGTCGGCGGAAAGCGGCTCAAAATGGCATCCGGCGCGCCCGAAGTTGGGCCGGACCGCATACCATGCGGTCTCGAATCCGATCACGCTGGGAGCAAGTTTCAAATCCACATCGATGTGGGAATCGGTTCCCGAAGCTTTGGAAGTTTCGAAGAGAGGGATGGCCGAGGAAGTCCCCTGCCGAAGGATGGGGCTGTGGACCTCAAGCCTGTTCTCCGGCCCCAGGTCCACGTATCCCCGCGCCACGTTGTTGGCGTTCAAGAGGCGGAATGCCGCGGTGGGATCGAGCGGAACCGATTCCGCAATGAAGGTCGCGAGTTCCTGCCCCGAACCAGACGCGACGCAGCCCTGTGCTTCCGCGCGGATGCCCCAGTCAGCCAGCCATCCGGCCTGTTGCTTGAGTAGCGCATCCCGGTTTACCGTCACTCGAACATCTTTCTTCCGCAGTTGAAGCTGAACGGCGGTGTCGTCCAGGGCACAAGGCCCCAAGCCCGGCGGGATGTTGGCGACGAAGGTGCGGCGGGCCAGTTCGGGATTTGCCACACCGGGAGGGACCAGGATTGGCGCGCGATCCTGAGCGAGAAGGCGGTAGCTATCCGGCCTGTGGACGCATCCCGTCGCCGCAGCCAGGAGAACGAAGGCAACGGCGGGTCGGGGAATGCGGGACATGCTAAAAAAATAGCACATGTGGGCAGAATTGTCGACGGGCGTCACGCAGGCGGTTGCCTGGCGCTAGAAGTTGTGCAAAATTGGTTCCATCCGCTGGTATTTTGAGCGTGTCCCTGTTTGGCTCAGTTGCGCGGGGAGACGATTCCGCGCATGACGTTGACTTGGCTGTCCGCCTTGGCGAGGATTTCTCAGCGCCGGGTCTTGATTACCTCAGCCGACTGAGCGACCTAGAAGAACGTCTGTCCGGTATCCTCGGCTGCAAAGTGGACGTCATCGAAGAGCCGGTGCGCAAGCAGCGCTTTCAAACCGAGATCGACCGGGACCGCGCCCTTGCCTTCTGACAGACCAGCCCGCCGCCTGGAGGATATTCTCGAAAATGCCGAAGCGATTCAACGCTACATGGCAGGTATGGACGTCGCCGCCTTTACTGAGGCTCGCAAATCACAGTTACGGACGGCCGGAGACTGTGGGGCAGGTTGGTAACCTGCAGCGGGTTGGCAACCCGCTTTAGGAAGTTTCCCAGCGGCCGCGAGACGCCGATTAACAATCGGCGGCAGGATGCCATCCTGCCCCACATGCGCCATTTGCCGCCACTTTTAGCATTATGCGAGCCTCAATTAAGAGGGCCCAGGGGGATTAGCCGGAATTTCACCACCCTTCTGTTAGCCTCCAGCGCTATCATCGCCCTATGCAGGACGCGGAATTCATTTCCTTCGTCGAGTCGTTAGACCGATGTTGGATGGAAGGTCGATTGCAAGATCTGACCGCTTTTTTGGCTGGAGATGTCGTCTTCGTCGCGCCCGGAGGTAAACCTCGCGGGCAGGGCATTGAGCAGGCGATTGAGAGTTACCGCCAATTTACCTCCCGCGCACAGATTCATTCCTTTCACACTAATGATTACTTCGTCACGCGGAGAGGAGACGCTGCGATCGTCGAATATGCGTGGCAAATGACGTGGGCAGTCGACCAGGTGGAGCATAGCGACGCGGGGCGCGAGGTGCTGGTGCTGGCCCGGCGCGATGAAGAATGGCGGGTTGTCTGGCGTACTCAGATTCCTACCGCCGGACCGAACTGAGCTCACGCCAGGGGCTGGACCGGCGAACCGTCTGCCTCGGGGTTGGCACACCCCTCCTCCGATGGTTCGCGAATTCGGCCGCCGCGGTCGCACCAAGCCCAGCCGAGGCCGGTGAGCACCCCGAAAGCGCCGGCCACCAAGCCGATGGCGCGGGGACCGTAACGCTGGGAGGCGATGCCGGCAACGGCCATGCTGACAATCATGACGCTCCATCGGACGGATTCCATTGTGGAGAATACCCGGCCGCGCAGGCGGTCTGGCGTGTGGCGTAACAACTGGGCGGTATTCATGACGCTGGCGGCGGCCATGCCGGCCCGCGAGAGCATCATCCAAAGCAACGCCGCGGGGTACGACCCGGTTTGGCTGAAAAGCATGTAGGTGACGCCGTGGGTGACATAACTAAGCGTGACCAGGCGCTTATAACCCGCGAAGCCGATGCGCCGGCCGGCCAGGTAAGCCACCGCGCCACCCAGCAGCAAACCGATACCGGCGAAGCCCCAGATGGAGCCGATGCCGGCGGCGCCGCGGTGAAAAACGGTTTCGCCGAACAGCGCAAATAGGACCTGCGCCGCACCGCCGCCCAGAGCCCATCCGAACGAGATCACGGCGATGCCCAGCATCAACGGCACGGACCGGATGTAGGCCAGACCTTCGCGATATTCCTGCCAGGAGGTCATGTGCGCGGCCGATGGCGAGCGCGGCGCGCGGAACCCACCCGGCGCCCGTACGCCCCAGACGCAGGCCGCCGAAACCAGGAAGCTTAGTGCATTGGCGACGAACGCCCAGGCATAGCCCAATTTTGCCGCGCCGTAACCGCCGGCCAGCGCGCCCACGCTGGCGGTAGCCCAACTGGTGATCTGGGTCAGAGAGTTGGCGGCGTGAAGTTCGATGGGAGAGGCGATGGACGGCAGAATGGCGGAGCGGCCGCTGGTGAAAAAAGGCGAAGCGAACATTAGGGCCGCGCTCAAGACATAGAGCAGCCAGGGCCGCGGCCGATGGATCGTGAAGAGGAACCCGGCGGCAACGGCCGCGCGCACCAGGTCGCTGGCCAGCATGATGGTGCGGCGGTCGAACCGGTCCAGCAGCACGCCGGCTACGGGCGCCGCCGCCACCGCGGGAATGGCGCGCGAGAGCAGAACTCCGGAAACCACCAGGGCGGAGCCCGATTTCTCCATCACCAGCGCCAGGACGGCGACGTTGTTGAAATAATCGCCGACCTCGCTCACCACCTGTCCGATCCACGTGCGGCGGTAGTTGCAATTGCGCTCCAGAAGCGCCACGACGCCAGTCATGGAGATTTCATGGTAGCAGCGGGCGAATATTGAAGTCGGAAGATGGGCGCTCGCGAAAGGGTGCCTTGGATTGCGATAATACGGATACGTGGGGTCGCACCGCCCCGCATCGCAGAAGACTCCGACAAACCAATGCCGCTCAAAACGACAGACATCCCTCAGAGACATTCACCCAATGGCGCCCGCACATTACAACAGGTGCGGGAAAGTTACACTGCCTTTCAGGCAAAAGGCCTGAAGCTTAACCTGACCCGTGGAAAGCCGTCGGCGGCCCAGCTCGACCTGAGCACGGGCTTGCTGGCGCTGCCCGGCGCGGCGGACTACGTTGCCGAAGGCGCCCTCGATTGCCGAAATTATGGCGGGCTGCAGGGGCTGGCGGAAGCGCGCAAATTGTTCTCCGGGATGCTTGGGGCGCCGCCGGAACAGGTGGTGGTGGCCGATAACTCCAGTCTCGGCTTGATGCATGACACCGTCGTGTTCTCGCTGCTCAAAGGGACCTGCGATAGCGCCATGCCCTGGTCCAAGCAAGGCGAGATTGCGTTTTTGTGCCCCGTCCCCGGCTATGACCGGCATTTCGAAATCTGCGCGCAGTACGGTGTCCGGATGATTCCGGTACCGCTCCGGGAAGATGGTCCGGACATGGACCAGGTGGAGCAGCTCGCCGCGCAGGATGCCTGCATCAAGGCGATGTGGTGCGTTCCCAAATACAGCAACCCCACCGGCGCCATCTATTCGGACCGGGTGATCGAGCGGCTGGCGGCGATGAAAACCGCGGCCCCGGATTTCCGGATTTACTGGGACAATGCCTACGCCGTTCACCATCTGACGGACGAACGCATTGAAATCGCCAACATCATCGATCGATGCGCGCATAATGGCCATCCCAACCGGCCGATGGTGTTCGCCTCCACCAGCAAAATTACCCTTGCGGGCTCGGGCCTGGCGCTGCTGGCGGCCTCCAAGGAAAACGTAAAGTGGTTTCTGGCAAGGATTACGCCGCGAACCATCGGTCCCGACAAGATTAACCAACTGCGTCATGTCCGCTTTCTGAAGGATACGCAAGGGATTCTGCGGTTGATGGATGGGCATAAAAAGCTGATCGGTCCCAAATTCCAAACCGTGTTGGAGGTCTTCGACGAGAATCTTGCCGGAGTCGATGGCGTGAGCTGGACCCGGCCCAGGGGCGGTTATTTCATTTGCCTGACTGTTCCGGCCGGCTGCGCCCGGCGGGTGATCGCGCTGGCCAAAGACGCGGGGGTTGAGCTGACGCCCGCCGGAGCCACCTATCCTTACGGGGAAGATATCGAAGACCGCACGATTCGCATCGCGCCCACGTTCCCGGAGCCGGCGGAAATTGCGCAGGCCGCCGAGGGCGTAGCGTTGTGCGTTCTTCTCGCCATCGCGGAGAGAGTCCCCGCGAATTGAAAAGCTTCTGGTGTTGCAGATGCTCAGATGCGCTGCTCCGTGGGGCAGACCATCGTTTTTTGTGGTCTGCCACCTGGGTTTTTTTGGAAGCGAAAAACGAGGACGGGTGGACGCGGTCGAGTGTGGGATGTAGGGCAGACCACAAAAAACGATGGTCTGCCCCACGGTGAGCTATGGAAAAATTCGTACTGCAAGGCAAACATGTTCGTCTCGAGCCGCTGGAGCTCCGCCATATCGACGGGTTGATAGCGGCCGCCGCGGCCGATCCCTCGCTCTACCAGTGGAGCCTGGTCCCGCAGGGCATGGCCGAGATTACGCGATATGTCGATACCGCCGTCGCTTGGAGAGACGCTGGAACCGCGGTGCCCTTTGCAATCGTTCGCGTGAGCGACGGTGCCGCGATCGGCTCCACGCGCTTCTTCGACCTGGAACGATGGGCGTGGCCACCGGGCCACTCGCGCCACGGCAGCGGGCTTCTCGACGGTTGCGAGATCGGCTACACCTGGCTGACCCGCGCGGCAATCCGGACGGCTGCCAATACCGAGGCCAAGCTGCTGATGTTGACTCATGCCTTCGAAGTGTGGCAAATGCTGCGCGTCTCCTTTCACACCGACGTGCGCAACCAGCGCTCCCGTGCCGCCCTGGAACGCATCGGCGGCCGATTCGAGGGGATTCTCCGCTCTCACCGAATGGCCTCCGATTACATCGCTCGCGATTCAGCGCGTTATTCGATCATAGCGGCCGAATGGCCGGAAACGAAAAAGCGGCTGACTCAGCTCATCGACGGGGCGTGAGTATGAACCGTGGCGCGGGCTGTCAAGCCTGCTGAGCCGAGATCCTTCTCGGCTTTTCCTGCCGCGCCAACGGCGTATAGTCTCGGCGGTTTCCACCCGTTCGTCCCCGGCTCGCACACGCTTTGATGCCATCCGATTCCCGACCGCCGTCCATCGGATCCGTTTCGCGCCGGAAGAAGGGTCGACCTCACGTTGTGGTACACGGCGCAACTTGATAGCCTTGTCGCCATGGCCGGGAAAAAGCGTAAAGGGCGAACCGCGTGGCTCGTGACGCGGCATTGGAGAACGGGCCCGGGGTCGGACCCGAGGTCGGAAGTCGCAGCCATTCTCAGTGGGCGGCTCGGCGGTGGTCGGGTTCGCGGATTTGTCGAACTGCTGGGCGTTGCCGGTTATTACACACTTCAAGAACAGGCAGCGATGCAGTGGTCAGGACCGGGGCAAGCCCCATACCCGGCACAATTCAATGACCGGTGGCAATGCGACATTTCCTGCGGGGACGATCCGTACCTCAGAGCGCGACTGGTTGACGATTTGATCGTGGAACGCGATGCGGACGGGGAGGAAAAAGTAACTTGGAAAAAACGTCGCCGTTCCGCGTGAACCAACGAAACGTTTCTTAGGGGATAATGCCTTTATGAATACAGCTTCGCCCTCGACGGCCAATTCGCGCGCACCTCATTTAGGCCGGTGCCCCTTCTGCAGGGTCGACACGCCCCTACGGTTCACAACCAGCGATAAGGCCGAGATGCTGACACTCGCCAACGCCGGTAATCTAAGGGGCTACTGCCCGCAGCACGATCAGGTTGCCTTGACTAGGGAGCAGCAAATTGAGATCGCGGAGAACTGGCACGACAGCCCGACGAAAAGCTGAGCACCACGCCTAGGCGTCGAGGGGCTGACGGCGCTCCGGCCCCGATTGAGGCCAAGCCTAGGCCGGCCCGACCAGCACCCAACTAGAGCGTTTCGCCCAGCAACCAATCCGCCACCTCTTCCATGCGGTCGGCTTTCCAGTCCGGCGGCGTTTCTTCCAGGCTTTCGGGTTGAAAGCCATAGGTTACGCCGTACACTTTTACCCCTGCGTTGCGCGCGGTTTCCACATCGACGGAGCTGTCTCCTACGATCAGGGTGCGGTCGGCGGCGGCGCTTGCCTCGCGCATCAGGGTCTGGACGCCGATGGGGTGGGGCTTCTTGAAATCGAAGCTGTTTCCCCCGTAAACCTGGAAGAAGTACGGGCCGGTTCCGAGGCCCTCCACGATGGCGCGGCTGACGCGCACCGGTTTGTTGGTGAGGACGGCCATCTTCTTGCCCGCCGCGCGCAAGCGTTCGAGCGCTTCCCGCACGCCGGGGTAAAGCGTCGTGTAGTCCAGCTTGTGCTCGCTGTAGTACTGCAGAAAAAATTCCAGCGCGGCGGCGACCTGGGCTTCGCTCGCTTGCTCGCCCATGGCGCGCCGGATGAGCACGGGCGCGCCGTTGCCGACGTAGGAATACACCCTGTCGTTATCGAGTGGCGCCAGTCCCATGTGCTTGCGCGTGGCATTCACCGAATGAGCCAAGTCCAGCCGCGAATCGATCAAAGTGCCGTCAAGGTCGAAGATGATCAGGTCCATGGATCAGGCGACACTCTTGCGGCGCGAGCGGCCGCGTGCGGCCTTGACCGCGGGCTTCCGCCGGGGACGCCCGTTATCGAGCCCGTAGCCGGCCAGCTTCCGCTGTAGTGTATTCCGATGGATTCCCAACTGCTTGCTGGCCGCCGACTGATTTCCACGGTGCAGCGCCAGAGCGCCTTCGATCATACTGCGCTCCAGAATTTCCACCGCCTCATCGAGCAAAATATTGCCGCCCAGCAATCGCTCCGCTAATCCCTGAAATTCATTCTTCATTTCTTAATTGTTTTCGCGTTCCGCTTCCGTGGTCTCCGAGCGGGACAGCGCCTTTTGCCAGGCTTCCCTGGCCTGTGCATAGCTCCTTTGAAAGCCTTCTTTGAATTCGTGCGGCGCTACCGCCGCGAAGATCCGCGACGCGCCGGCAATGTAGGGCGCGAAGCGGGAATGCACCACCGCGGACGGCGGGTGATTGTCGCCCGCAAAGGCCATCACGGCGGCCATCAGAGCCACCGCAATCAGCAACCCGCGTACCACTCCGAAGCCCGCGCCCAGCAGGTGATCGAAGAACGACAGCCCCGTCACCCGCAGAAATTTGCCCACCACCAAGCCAACCACCGCGCCCAGAAGAATCACGCCGAAAAACACCAGGAAGAAACCGCCGAAATTCGCCATGCGTCGCGAACTGAGGTAAGGCGCCAGGTAGGCGCCCGCCGCGCCGTAGAACCAGAGGCCGAGCACCAACGCCAGCACGACCGATACCAGGCCGATGATCTCCCGCGCGAAGCCTTTGCGGAAGCTGGCCGCTACCGAGGCGATCACGATCAGCGCCAGAACCACGTCCAGCCAGTTCATAGCGGCCGGCCCGTGAGCGATTCGAATGCCTGGCGGTATTTCTCGCCCGTCTTGGCGGCCACCTCTGCCGGCAGCGCTGGAGCCGGCGGCCGTTTGTCCCACTGAATCGATTCCAGGTAATCGCGCACGAATTGCTTATCGTAGGATAATTGCGGTCCGCCGGGACGGTAGGTGTCCGCCGGCCAGAAGCGCGACGAATCCGGCGTCAGCACTTCGTCGCACAAAAGCAATTCGTCGCCCACGAATCCGAATTCGAACTTGGTGTCGGCCACGATAATGCCCCGCGTTTGGGCGTAGGCGGCGGCGCGCCGGTAAATTGCCAGCGTCAAATCGCGGAGCTTGGCGGCCAAGTCGCTGCCGATACTCGAGGAGACGTGCTCGAAGGAGACGTTTTCGTCGTGCCCGCTCTGCGCCTTGGTGGCCGGGGTGAAGATCGGTTCCGGCAATGGATCGCTTTCTTTCAGGCCGGCAGGCAATCGGATGCCGCACACCGAACCCAGCTCGCGGTACTCCTTCCACCCGGAGCCGGCCAGGTAACCGCGGGCCACGCATTCCACTTCGATCATGCGGGCGCGCTTCACCAGCATCGAGCGGCCTTCCAATTGCTCGCGGAAGGGCGCCAGCGCGGCCGGGTATTGGTTCACGTCGGCCGTCAGAAAATGCATCGGTACCAGGTCGCGCAGGAAATCGAACCAGAAAATCGAGATCTGGGTCAGCACTCGGCCCTTGTCCGGAATTCCGGTGGGCAGAACGCAATCGAAGGCGGACAGACGGTCCGTAGCCACGATTAACAGCCGGTCATCCGCCGCGTACACGTCGCGCACTTTGCCGCGAGAGTAGCGCGGAACGGAGCCCAATTGAGATTCCAGCAGAATCATTTGTTGAGTGGAATTCACAGTGCCTTCGAATTATCGATCGGGGGAGCGACCATTCATAATAACCCCCAGCCGGCAGCGCTCGTCAACGTTTTTGTGCGGCAAGTACTAGCATGGGTTTTTGCCGCGCCCTCCATGGCGCTGCGCGCTTTCGTCCGCAGCGCTTCATCGATGCCGGAGGACGGGTCGATTCGGTGCGGAAGGCGGCGCCAGTTTCGGCTGGTCGGCTGTCAACGGAACGCAGCAGGTCCGCTGCACCTGCACGTATCGAGATGTACGGTCGGATTGGCGGCGCGAAAGGCCGGCCGGCTTGTAACGGCCACACCCGAACAGCCCGATGCCAGGCCGGCGCCGCCGCTTTTGACGATTCCGCCGCGCTCCGCCGCGGTCCTGCTGGAGCAGTAATACCCTAACCCCGCCGGGCCGGCGGTTGATACACGTAATGGTCGTCGGTTTCTCTGCGGAGCTCATCGATACGCCGGCGCAGGTCTCTCGCCAGACCGGCGTGGCGTGGATCGCCGTAAAGGTTGTGAAGTTCGCCCGGGTCTCCCTTAAGATCGTACATTTCGAACTCCTCGGGCGGTTCCCAATAGTGGATGAACTTGTAGCGCTCCGTGCGAACGCCGCGGTTCTTCCGCACGCTGTGCGACCCCGGGTATTCGTAGTATTCGTATAGCCAATCCTTGCGCCAAGCCGCTGGCTGCTCGCCCTTGAGGAATGGGACCATACTCAGACCCTGCATCCGTTTAGGGACGGGAAGGCCGGCCAGCTCCAGGAATGTCGGCGCGATATCCAGGTTCGTGACCATTTGCTCCACAGTCGAGCCGGCGCGCGCCATTCTTGGATAGCGAATCAGCATAGGCGTGCGGATCGAAGGTTCGTGCATGAATCGCTTGTCGTACTTGCGCCACTCTCCCATGAAGAAACCGTGGTCGGAAGAAAACATGATGGCGGTGTCATCCATCTGTCCCATATCGGCCAATGCCTGGAATAGCTTGCCCGCGTTCTCATCCGCGGAGACAATACCGGCATAATAGTCCTTGACCATTTCCTCCAGCGATCGCGCGCAATTGCCCTTGGTTTGAGAGTTGCGGGTATAAGTGCCAATGACGTCGTCGGCTTCCGCGAAAGCCCTGGGTTTGCCGGGATATCCCTTCAGGTCATCGTCGAAGGTGGCCGGCTTCGCAATCGGAATGCCGTTATATAGGTCGAGAAGCCGCCGCGGCCGAAAGAAAGGCGCGTGAGGGGATTGGAACCAGAAGATCAGGCAAAACGGCTTCTCGCGTTTCTGTTTCACCCATCGAATGGCCCGGTCCATCACCACGTCCTCGACATATCCTTCGTGCACCGCCGGCGGTCCGATCCGCCCTTGAGAACCCTCCTCGATCACCGGCCAAAAGTAGTCCGTCGAAGCGCCGTTGTATCCGAAATAATAATCCCATTGCCGCTTTGCGAGATCCGCTACGTGCGCCTTTCCGAAGAGCCCTACTTCGTAACCGGCTTCCCGCAGAAGATCAGTGAACATGGGAATATCCGCCGGTATCGCGCGGTCCAGGTTATCCACGCAGCCGGTATTGTGGCCGTACAGACCGGTCAGCGCAGTGGCCCGCGAAGGAAGGCATAGCGCGTTGGTACAGAAGGAATTTTGGAACTGAACGCCCTCTCTTCCGATGCGATCGAAATTGGGCGTCTCGAGGATCCGATTGCCGTTGAGACTCAGGGCGTCAGGACGATGGCCGTCCGTAGTCATGAAGATAAGATTCGGCCGCCTCGGTCCCTGCTCTCCCTGGATTACCAGCGGATTCGACCCGAGAGCCACGCTCCCCACCACTCCCGCTCCCGCTTTCAAAAACGAACGCCGTAATGGATTATCTATGACCTGGATCCGGCGCATTCCGGGCGGGGGTTTTGGTCGCAGTGCTGGGTTGACAGGGCGTTCGGCAGCTTCCTGACGTTTCGGGATAACCTAACTTTTGGTGAGGTAATCCCGAAATG
>Ga0187848_10002300_pt1 | contig 15252 bp, 13 predicted proteins | sample June2016WEW_4_40_FD_132424 | JGI IMG/M metagenome (GOLD analysis project Ga0187848, IMG submission 132424) | Peatland microbial communities from SPRUCE experiment site at the Marcell Experimental Forest, Minnesota, USA - June2016WEW_4_40 | ecosystem: Environmental > Terrestrial > Soil >... | reverse complement strand
TGTGTACAAGGCCCGGGAACATATTCACCGCAGTGTGCTGACCTGCGGTTACTAGCAACTCCGACTTCATGCAGGCGAGTTGCAGCCTGCAATCCGAACTGAGCCCCGCTTTAAGGGATTGGCTTCACCTCGCGGTGTTGCAGCCCACTGTACGGGGCATTGTAGCATGTGTGTAGCCCCAGGTATAAAGGGCATGATGACTTGACGTCGTCCCCACCTTCCTCTGGGTTTCTCCCAGCAGTCTGACTAGAGAGATTTAACTAGTCACAGGGGTTGCGCTCGTTGCGGGACTTAACCCAACACCTCACGGCACGAGCTGACGACAGCCATGCACCACCTGTGCGCCCGCCTTTCGGGGAGCGTGTTTCCACGCTTTACGAGTGCATGTCAAACCTGGGTAAGGTTCTTCGCGTTGCCTCGAATTAAACCACATGCTCCGCTGCTTGTGCGGGCCCCCGTCAATTCCTTTGAGTTTTAACCTTGCGGCCGTACTCCCCAGGCGGTGTACTTATCGCGTTAGCTACGGCACTGAGCGCGTCAATACGCCCAACACCTAGTACACATCGTTTAGGGCGTGGACTACCGGGGTATCTAATCCCGTTCGCTCCCCACGCTTTCGCGCTACAGTGTCAGTTGCGAGCCAGAAGGCCGCCTTCGCCACTGGTGTTCCTCCCGATATCTACGCATTTCACTACTACACCGGGAATTCCACCTTCCTCTCTCGCACTCTAGCCAACCAGTATTGGAGGCAGTTTCAGGGTTGGGCCCTGAAATTTCACCCCCAACTTTGCCGGCCACCTTGACGCGCTTTACGCCCAGTAAATCCGGATAACGCTCGCCCCCTACGTATTACCGCGGCTGCTGGCACGTAGTTAGCCGGGGCTTTCTTGGAGGGTACCGTCATTGCGTTCTTCCCCTCCGACAGGGCTTTACAACCCGAAGGTCTTCATCACCCACGCGGCGTTGCTCCGTCAGGCTTTCGCCCATTGCGGAAGATTCCTAACTGCTGCCTCCCGTAGGAGTCTGGGCCGTGTCTCAGTCCCAGTGTGGCTGATCGTCCTCTCAGACCAGCTACCCATCACCGCCTTGGTAGGCCGTTACCCCACCAACAAGCTAATAGGCCGCGAGCCCGTCTTCGAGCGGCTTGCGCCTTTACTCACGTTCGGATGCCCGATCGTGACCACATCCGGTATTAATCCTGATTTCTCAGGGCTATCCCGGACTCGAAGGTAGGTTGCTCACGTGTTACTCACCCGTTCGCCGCTAGATGTGTGGACCGAAGCCCACACACCGCGCTCGACTTGCATGTTTCATGCACGCCGCCAGCGTTAATCCTGAGCCAGGATCAAACTCTCCGAAAAAACGTTCTCACCCGCTTGCGCGGGTCGAATTCGAACGTTGACGAGGCCTGCGTGGAATCCGGCGCAGAGCGCCGGTCCCAGGGCCTTCGCGGAAAGTCGTCTCCACTCTTCAATTGTCAAGGACCTAACCGCCCTCCGAACCGGTCGCGGAACCGAACGCGGGGATTCCGGCCGGGTACCGTCCCGTCCGGGCAACTTGCGGATTGTACCGCCGGGAGGTCCCGCCGTCAATGCGGGGGCCGGCGCCAGCCAGCGGCACCCTAATACCGCCGCGCCCGTGGATGATACCCGATCGGCCCTTCCCCGAGACTTCCCGGGCGCGCCCGACGGCTCGGCCGGCCGCCCAGAGCGGGAGCCCTCGGGGCGAGCAGCCGGAGATCCAGGCGAGCACCCAGTCGTCTAGGCGAGCCAGCCCGCGTCCAGGCTGCGCCGTCCGGCCAGGGCCCGGGCGATGGTCAGCTCGTCCGCATACTGGAGGTCGGCCCCCGCGGGCAGCCCATGGGCGAGCCGGGTCAGGCGCACCCCGGAGCCCGCCAGCCGCTCCGCGAGGTAGTGGGCGGTCGCCTCCCCCTCCACATCGGGGTCGGTGGCCAGCACCACCTCGGTGACCTCACCCTCCCGGAGCCGGGCCTCCAGCTCGGCCACCCGGATCTGATCCGGACCCACCCCCTCGATCGGCGAGAGGGCGCCGCCCAGGACGTGGTAGAGGCCGTGGAAGCCCCCGCTGCGCTCCACCGCGATGACGTCCAGGGGGTCCTCGACCACGCAGATGGCGGAGGCGTCGCGGCTCGCGTTCCGGCAGATGGCGCAGAGGTCGTCGTCGGCGATGAAGAAGCACCGGGAGCAGGGGCGCACCGCCGCCTTCAGCTCCGCCAGGGCCGTGGCCAGCCGGGCGACCTGGCCGGCATCGCTGCGCAGGCAGAAGAAGGTGAGCCGCTGGGCTGTCTTGGGCCCGATCCCGGGCAGGCGGGCAAACTCTGCCGCCAGGCGCTCGACCGGCTCCGGGATCAGCGACACCGAGGGCACCCCACGGCTGTGCGAGCGCCCCGCGACCCTGGTGGGAGCGGGGGGAGCGTCGAGCTGGTCACCGCCGCGGGCTGCCGGGCCACCGGGTCAGGTCAGAGCAGGCCGGGCGGGAGGTTGAGGCCGGCGGTGAGCTGGCCCATCTGCTTGGTCGCCAGCTCCCGCGACTGGTCGAGGGCGGAGTTGACCGCGGCCAGAACCAGATCCGCGAGCAGCTCGGCACCCTCCTCCAGGACCTCAGCGTCGATGACGACGCTCTGGACCTGCTGATGGCCGTTGGCGACCACGGTCACCGCTCCGCCGCCGGCGGTCCCGGTCACGGTCATGCCGCCCAGCTCCTCCTGCATCCGCGCCATCCGGGCCTGCATCTGCTGGATCTGCTTGAGCATGTTGGGGTTGTTCACGCGGCTCCCCCGGTTGATGGACATCGGCCGCAGTCTACGACGCGTGGTGCGCCGGCGGGTCAGCCCTCGTCCACCGGGTCGTGGGCGTGATCCACCAGGCGCGTCGACGTGATCCGGCTCCCCGCGAAGGTGGCGACCACCGCGTCGGTGAGCTGGGCGCCGGCATCGGCGGCGGCCCCGCCCGCGGGCGCGGCCGGCGCGCCGCAGAACTCCACGACCAGCTCACGCGGTCCGCCCGCCACCGCCTCGACGGCGCCGGCCAGGATCGGCCGCTTGGCGGGGTTGCCGAGCTGCTTGAGATGGAAGTCATACGGAGCCCCGACCACCAGGCGATCCGGGCCCGCGGCGAGTGGACGGCAGCCGCGGAGGACCCCCGCGAAGACCCGGTCGCGGCGGTTGACCGCCTCGATGAGGGCCGGCCAGGCTACCTGCCACGCCTCCAGGGTCACGAGCGAATCGGGGAGCCGGGACACGACAGCCGCCCCCGGCTCGGCCGCGCCCGCGGTGGGATCCGCCGCGACGGTCCCCGTGGAATCAGCCGCGACCGCCCCAAGGGGACCCACGGCGCTCACCTCCGCCGGGTCCACCTCCAACTCTCCGGAGGCGCGCGCCTCGTCCGCCGGCTGTCCGGCGGGGTCAGCGCCGGACAGCCTCGGAGGCGGATCGGACGCCGGGGCCGCCGCGGTACGCTGGCCCGACCGCGCCGCCTCGGAACCCGTCCTGGATGGCTCGGAAGCCGTCCGGACCGCCCGATGAACGGGAGCCGCCGGTGGTGGCGCGGCCGCGGGGGCCCCCGGAGCCCTGCCCACCGGTCGAGCCTCCCGGGCCCCGGACCCCAGATGCCCCTCCAGCTCGCCGAGCCGGGCCTCGAGCCGGTCGAGGCGCTCCTCGCCGCCACCGGCGGAGCCGCCCCGGCAGAGCCTCAGCAGGCACGCCTCGACCTGGAGCCGCGCGTCGACCGGCTGGCGCAGCTCGAGCTCGGCGGCGCCCATCTCCTCCAGCACCCGCAGCCAGAAGCCGTCCGGCTCCTGCGCGGCCAGACGGCGGCAGAGCTCGTCCTCGTCGGCTTCGAGCCGCACCCCCTCGGCGAATCCGACCGCGACCAGCTCCGCGGCCCGTGCCAGGCGCGAGCACTCGCGGAGGAGCTGGCGCGGATCGGCACCGGCGTCGAATGCGGCGCCGGCGGCGCGCAGGGCGCCGGCGGCATCGCGCACCGCCAGTCCCTCGAGCAGAGCCCGGATGACGTCCGGATGGGCCAGGCCGAGAGCCCGGCGACAGGTCTCCAGGGTCACCGGGCGGTCCCCGGTGGCGAAGCACTGGTCGAGGAGCGAGAGCCCGTCGCGCACGCTGCCCTGGGCGGCGCGGGCGATCAGACGGGCGGCGGCGGGATCGAGCTCGACCCCCTCCTGCGCCGCTATCGAGCGCAGGTGGTCATCGATCCGAGCGCTCGACACCCGCCCGAAGTCGAAGCGCTGCACCCGGGAGCGGACCGTGTCCGGGACCTTGTGGGGCTCGGTGGTGCAGAGGATGAAGAGGACGTGGGCGGGCGGCTCCTCCAGGGTCTTGAGGAACGCGTTCCACGCCTCCGTGGTCAGCATGTGGGCCTCGTCGATGATGTAGACCTTGGACCGCAACTTGGCAGGGAGATAACGGACCCGCTCGCGCAGATCGCGCATCTCGTCGATGCCGCGGTTGCTCGCCGCATCGATCTCGAGGACGTCCACCGCCGACCCGTCCAGGATCTCGACGCAGGCCTGGCAGCGATTGCAGGGCTCGCCCTCGACCGGCTCCAGGCAGTTCACGGCCCGAGCCAGGATCCGGGCGGTCGAGGTCTTGCCGGTCCCGCGGATGCCGGCGAAGAGGTAGGCGTGGGCGAGCTTCCCGCCACGCAGCTCGTTGCTCAGGGTGCGGACGATGTCGTCCTGGCCGATGAGGTCGGCAAGGACCGCCGACCGGTACTTGCGGTAGAGAGCGGTCACGTCCGCCGACGATAGCCGACCCGCCCACCCGGGCGGGCGCGCCCCCCCCGGCCCCGGAGCTCGAGCCGGAGGGTTCCTCCCCTCTGACTAGACTCGTCCCATGCTCGCGGCGACGGCCACCCAGACCCAGACCACTGTGCTCAGCATCGTTGTCTCCCTGGCGGTGCTGGCCTACCTCATGTACCGGCAGCTCCAGGTGCGGCCAGTGCGGACCACCTTCGCCCTCCCGGTGGTGCTGATCATCGTGGGAGTCGCCTCCCTCTCCGGCGTGGGCCCCAACGGGCTGGGTTCCGCCGGGCGGGTGGCGATCCTGGTCGCCCTGCTGGCCGGCGATGCGGCGGGGCTGGGCGCGGTGCGCGCCCTCACCGTGCGCCTCTGGCGGAACGGCGACCTCGTGCTCCGTCAGGGGACTTGGGTCACCATGGCGCTCTGGATCGTCGGCGTCGCGATCCACGCGCTGGTCGGGGCGCTGGCCGACATCAGCGACAGCACCCTCCTGCTCTACATGGGGATCACCCTCGGCGCGCAGCAGCTCGTCGTGCAGGCACGGGCACGTCAGCCCGACCGCCTTCCCCAGCGGGGCGCGGCGGGAGCCAGCTGGCAGTCCTGACCGCGCCGCACCGTGCCGGCACGCCCTGACCACGCCCATACCCTGACCACGCCGGCATGCCCTGGCGGGGCGGGGGGAACGGGGAGGGGCGAGGCTCCGCCCTCGGAGGCCAGGGCGAACGTGCGCGGTCGGAGCCACCCGCGAGGGCGGCCTCGCGCCGTCCCTGGAGTGGGGGTAGTCGCGCACCCCACGTCGTTGGCACGGCACCGGCGCTCACCCGGTCCCCCGGCTCAGGCCAGGTTGACTGCGGCACCCCCGGGGGACCGCTTAGCGCTGCTTCCTTCCGGACCTGACGCGGTTCACGGGCCCGGGCTGCGCAGGACCCAACCATCAACACCGGAGAGGTCGGAGCGGACCCGGCGACGCGCCCCCTCGGTGGGGAATTCGACCCCGCTATAGCGGATTGCGGGTACAGGGCACCGCTGGCTCCCCGTCTAGCGCGACCGTGACCCATTGTACCGGGCCACGGACCCGACCGCCGCACCCCGCAGCGCCCGCGATCCCACACCGGGCAACGCGAGCAGAACGAGCGCTCAGCACAGGGCTACCGTCGCCTGCTCAGCGCAGGCCCACGCCGCCTCCTCAGCGCAGGGCTACGGCCGCCGGCTCAGCGGAGGGCGGTGGCCGCCTGGTTGGCTGCGTAGAGGAGCGGCCCGGCCACCACCGTCGCCACCACCCCGAAGGCAGCGCACGCGGCCCCGACCAGCGCCGCCAGCCGGGGCGTCTCCGGGACCACGGCGGGCTGCTCGTCGTCCTCCACGAGAATGGCCGCCATCCACCGGACGGCCGGGATCGCGTAGATCACCGAGGCCATGACGCTCGCCGCCGCCACCCAGGCATAGCCGGCGGCGACGGCCGATTCCGCGATCAGGATGCGGGCCACGAATCCGGCCAGCGGCGGCAGCCCGGCCAGCCCGGCGAGACCCAGGCAGAGCAGCACCGCGGTGGTGGGCGAGCGCCGCGCCAGGCCGCGCACGTCGGCGAGGGAGGTGCCGATGCCGTCGACGTCGAGCCGGGCCACCGCCTGGAAGCTGGCCTGCACGGAGAGGACGAAGATGACGAGCGCGAAGAGGAGGGCGGTCACGCCGCCGGCCGGCTTGTAATCGCCGCCGAGGCCGCCGGCAACCAGGGCGGTGAGCAGGAGGCCGCCCTGGAGGCAGGCGCCGAGCCCGATCAGGCGGCGGAGGCCGCCCGCCGCCAGGCTGAGCAGCGCCGGGTAGAGGCACCCAGCCATTCCCAGGACCGCGACCAGGACCACCCAGGGGCGCAGGCTGGTGCTGAAGCCGCTGACCATGACCCGGACCAGGGCCACGCCGCCGGCAGCGGCGGCGAGGCTGACGACGGCCCCGGCAACCGCGCCGCTGCTGGCCGACGCAACCTGGAGCACCCAGTGGTGAAGCGGCGGCGCCCCCACCAGGTAGGCGAGGCCGAGGACGGTGAGGGCGAGCCCGAGGCCCTCCAGCGGCCCCGCATGGACGAGGAGCCCGGCCGTGGCGGAGAGGTCGGTGCTCCCGGTGGCGCCATAGACGATCGCCAGACCGTAGAGCAGGAGCGCCAGGGCCACGCCACCGCCCGCAAGCGCGCGGAGGGCGACCTCGCCGGGTGCCTCGGCGGTCTTCTCCAGCGCCACCAGCCCGACCAGGCTGATGACCAGGAGACCGAGCCCCACCACCAGCATCCCCATCTCCCACTGGACGGCGATGACGGTCCCGCCCGCGGTGGCGGTGAGCACGAGGGCGTGGAAGGCGGGGAGGCGGGGGCCGAGACGGTGTGCGGCGGCGCCGCTGGTCAGGACCGCGACCAGGCCCGTGGCGCAGAGCAGCAGCACGGCGAACACCCCCAGCCGGTCGGCGACCACCGCGCCCGCATAGGCGGCCAGGCCCAGACCGTGGGTGTGCGTGAGCCCGTCCAGGGTGATGACGCCGGCGGCCCCGGCCCCGACCAGCGCGATCGAGCTGAGCCATCGATGGAAGGAGGCCGGCAGTCCCGGACGCAACCAGCCGATCAGGGCGGTCACTCCCGCGAGGGCCACCAGCAGCACGGTCGGCAGCGTCGTCGCGAACACCGCGGTTCCGTTCGGATCGGCCATCAGCTCGTCCCCGGGAACAGGATGTACGCGGCTCCGTTCTGGAAGAGCCCCGCGAAGTGGCCGGGGACGACCCCGATGATCACGATCACCGCGAGCAGGACGCCGAGGAAGGTGACCTCCAGCGGCCCGACGTCGCGAACGCGGACGAAGACGTCACGAGAGCTGCCGAGGAAGATCCGCTGGGCGGCCCAGAGCAGGACCCCCCCGGTCAGGAGCGTGCCCGCGAGCACCACGGTGGTCGCCCAGCGGTGGGCTGGGAACGACCCCGTGAAGATGAGGAAGTCGCCGCTGAAGCCCGCGAGCAGCGGCAGGCCGGCCGCGGTGAGAGCGGCCGCGAGCCAGAACGCGGCCAGATACGGCGTCTGCCACGCCAGCCCGCCGAGCTGGGAGATGCGCACCCGCCGGGTGCGCTCCTGGATGGCGGAGGTCAGCAGCATGAGGACGGCCACCACCAGGCCGCGGGCGATCAGCAGGAACATGATCCCGGTCACCGACACCGTGGTGTGGCCGGCGACGCCGAGCAGCACCACCCCCATCATCACGGTCCCCACGTGCCCGATGAGCTGGCGCAGGTCGTCGGCGCGGAGCGCGGCCAGCCCTGCCCACACCACCGTCACCACGGCCAGGCCCGCGAACAGGAGCGAGTAGCGCGACCCCAGTGTGGGGAAGAAGCCGACGGCGACGTGGATGAGGCCGTAGGCGCCCAGGCTGGGGAGGACCGCCGCGAAGACGACCGACAGCACGCCGGTGCTGTCCTCCTCGAGGTCGAGCAGCGCGCCGTGAAGGGGCACCACGGCCATGACCAGCAGGGAGGCCCCGGTGATCAGCCAGAAGGCGACCTGGTTGCCCGAGCCGTGGACGGAGACCGGCGTGAAGCCCATGTCGAAGGAGTGCTCGCCGCTCTGGAAGGCGATCAGGGCGGCGGCGAGCGCGAGCAGCGCGGTGGACACCAGGATCACGGCGGCGTAGCGCACCCCGGCCCGGGCCCGATGGCCGTGCCCGAAGGCCCGGATCAGCAGGTACACCGGAACCACCGGAAGGGTCCAGAAGATGAGGAAGAGCACCCAGTCGTAGGAGACCAGGACCCCGAGGGCTGCCGTCTCCAGGGTGAGCAGGGAGACGGTCAGCAGCTTGACGTGACGGTCGTTCCGCCACGCCGCCAGCGCGGTGCAGAAGAAGACCACCGCCACCATGGTCACGAGCGCCAGTCCGAGCCCGTCCGCGTCGAGGTGGTAGCTCGAGGTGATCGGGAACGAGGCCAGCCAGTTGTGCTGCTCCACCAGGTCGCCGCCGGGACGACCCCCGGTGCCCACGGAGACGTCGGCGATCTGGCTCTCCAGCGCCCAGATGGCGAAGAAGAGGGCGGCGGAGGCACCCGAGGTGCCCAGCGACTTGATCCGAGCGCGCTGCTCCCGGGTCTGGTCGGGCAGGAACAGCACCACCAGGGCGAAGACCAGAGCGCTCCACACCAGGGCGGTGAAGACGAGGGTCGGAAAGCTCACGCCGGTGGTCGCGGTCTGGGCGAGGAAGCTCATGTGGTGTGCACCGGGAGATGACCACCGGCCGCCAGGACGCTGGCGCCGACGAGCAGCAGCACGAGGACCAGGGCCACCCCGAGCCCGATCCGCAGCCTCCGCACCCGCACCCGGTTCAGCGACCAGGCGACGGTCTCCACCCCCTCACCGGGGGAGTCGTAGAGCGGCTCGACCAGCCCGTGGTCGAGCGCCACCACCTCACCCGCCAGGGTGTCGCCGGCCCGCGCACCGAGGCGGGCCGCCCGCATCACCACCGCCGGCGCCGCCGCGGCGGCCGCCGGGATCCGGAGCCGGCTCCAGAGGCGTGCCCCCCCGAGCCGCGCGACCGCCACCCCACCCGCGCCCCCCACCAGCAGAGCCGCCGCCGCGACACCCAGGGCCACCCCGCTCAGGGGAAGCGCCTGGTGGCTGGTCCCGAAGTAGATCCAGCGGCTGAAGGTGAGCGCCGGCACCCGCCCCTTGCCATGGCCGATGCCGGCGATGCCGGGGAGGCCGATCAGCACGGCCACCACGGTGGCGGCGGCTGACCACGCCTGGAGCGCCCGGAGCCGCGGCTCGGCCTCGGCGAGCCTCTCCGCCACGAAGCCGCGGTGGGCCACCGGCGTTCCGGCGCAGACCTTGGCGACCAGGCGGACGGCGTAGAGGGCGGTCAGCACCATGGCGGCGATGGCCAGCACGGCGACCAGATCCCGGACCCAGGCGGTCATGTGGCCGCCGTTCGGGAAGTGGTTCAGGAAGACGGTGGAGACGAGGTCGTAGCCGACCAGGTCGAGGCCGCCGGCGGCCACCGCCCAGAGGCCGAGGCTGAGGCTGGTGCGGCGCATCCGGCGCCAGGCCCCGCCCATGGAGGCGATCTCCCGGGTGCGGTAGGCGCGGGCGAGGCTGCCCGCCGTGACCAGCAGCAGCAGGCTGAGGGGCGCGCTGACGAAGGCGATGAGCAGACCGTCGCTGTAGCCTCCGGCGCCGAGGGCGGTGATGGCAAGGGCCATCTGTGCGGACGCGGAGAGCAACGCCAGCCGGTAGATGTCCCTCGAGCCGAGGCAGGCGGTGCTCAGGCAGACCGCGGTGACGGCCCCGACCACCGCCAGGACGCTCAGAGCATGAGCGGTGACCATCAGCAGGTCGTAGACCCGGGCGAGCAGCACCACCCCGCCGAGCAGGGAGATCGAGATGGCGCCGAGCACCGGCAGCGGGGCCTCACGAAGTCCGGTCAGCCATCCGGTGAACGGGAGCTGGGCCGCCCTCACCAGCGCGGCGACCACCAGCAGGCCGCTGAAGATCGCCAGGCTGCGGTAGCCGAGGCCGGCGACCGTCGAGTGGGCGGCGGCCTGCCAGGCGGGGTCGAGGAGCCGGAAATCGGTGATGTCGAAGGCCCCGCCGGACGGGACCGTCTCGAGCCCGATGAAGAAGCCGAGCTTGTCGACCACGAAGGCCATCACCAGCAGGAGGATGACGTCGGCCCCCGCGAGCACCGTGAAGGCGCGCCGGGCGACCGTCCCGGTGCCGGGCCGGTGCCACCAGTGGAGGGCCAGCACCAGGGTCGTCGCGGTCACGACCCCCAGCGCCAGCCACAGCTGGAAGAGGCCGGGGGCGGCGACGACCGCGATCATCGCCGCGGCGAGGAGCGACGACGCCCAGAAGAAGCGGCGGTAGCCGGTGTCACGGTCCAGCATCGCGCTGCCGAGCCCCTGGGCGACGAGGGCGAGGAAGGGGATGAGGACCATGAAGCTCGCGCTCAGGTTGTCGACCCGCATGCCGACCGCAACCTGGAACGTCGAGGGGAAGGTGGTGGTCTCGCTCGGGTCCGGGGTGAGCGAGAGGAAGTTGAGGGTCGAGAAGGCGGGGGTGACACTGGTGGTCTCGTGGGCCAGCCGGTAGCCGAGCACGATCAGGGCCATGACCAGCGCCGCACCCATGAAGCCCATGCAGACCTGGGCCGCCCGCCGCGGGGTCTCGGCGACGAAGGAGAACGCGCAGCCGCCCAGCGGGAGCAGCAGGATGGCCCAGGAGTAGGCGTACATCAGCGGGGGTCCGCCTCGACGTCGACGTACTCGTCGGTGTCCAGGCTCTCCCGTCGGCGTCGAAGGAGGGCGACCAGGGCGGCGCCGATGAGGATCTCGGCGGCGCAGACCACCAGGGCGGCGAGGGCGACGACCTCACCCTGGGGCGGCCCGAGGCTGCCACCGCGGACGGCGGTGAAGCCGGCGAACGCGATCACCGACGCGAGCAGGAGGACGGCCAGGCTCGTCAGCAGCCCGAAGGCGTCGCGCCGGCTCACCAGGCCGAAGGCCCCGATCGCGAAGACGATGCCGCTCAGAATGGCCACCTGGCCGGGCCCGATGCTCATCCGCCGCCTCCGGGGCTGGCCGCCTGGCGCTTGGCGCGGGCAGCGGCGCGATCCTCGCGCCGGCGGCGCATCCTCGCCTCCCGCTCAGAACGGGCCCGGCGACGCTCGACATGCTCGGCCTCGTCGGGGTCGGTCCGGCCGATCGTCAGCGCGACCAGCACGGCGGCGACGCCGACGACGACCAGCAGACCGGTGGTCACCGGCGCCTGATGGTTGAGGACGCTGCTCAGCGCTGTCTCGATCCCGGCCTTGTGCCAGCCACTGCCGGCGGCGAGGGCGGCCCCATCGAGGACGACCAGCGCCACCACGGCGACGCCCCCGGCGGACAGCCAGCGGCTGAGCGGGAGTGGCCTCAGCTGGGAGCCGAAGGCTCCCCTGCGGCCCATCTCCAGCACCGTCGCGAGGGCTGCCAGGAGGAGCACGACCTCCAGAAGGGCGAGCAGGTACTCATGGCCCACCACCAGGAAGATGCCGATCGAGACGGCCACCGCCACGGCCGCCACCGCCGACTGGCGCGCGCCCCGCAGCCCAACGGCGGCAGCGCAGCTCAGCACCACCAGGACCGCCGCGATGTAGAAGCCGGCGGCGCTCATGGGCGCCCGGCGCCGAAGGGCTCGCGCAGGAGCGGAGAGGTGGGACGGCGGCGGGGCCGGGACATCGCCGCGAGATTGTACCGGTGGGGACGGGCCCCCCCATTGATTCAGACAGAGTCGTCCTCGTCCAGGTCCCGCGGTGACGGCGGTTGCCAGCGCTGCTCGGGCGGCACCACCCGCTCGAGGAAGAGCACCAGGCTGAGCCCGAGGAGGGCGATGATCACGCCGGCGATGGTCACCGCATCAACGTAGAGCGGGACCAGGGGAATCTTGATCGAGAGGTCCCAGACGCTCCCCGGCCGCCCCGTCCCCGCCACCACGTTGCGCTCTCCCACCAGCCCGACCACGAACAGCGCGGCCCCCACCCCGATCACATGGAAGAGCGCGTTGCGGTGCCGGACCGCGATCCAGAAGCTGTACGCCGACACGGCGCAGCCGGCCAGCACGGCCAGCGAGGCGAGGACGATCTGATACCACGCGGGCCCCATCAGGCCGCCGCCTCCACCACTCCGCCGCCGAGGACCTCGTCGCCCCGGTAGAGCACCACCGCCTGGCCCGGGGAGACCTGCCCGGCCGGCTCCGGGAAGCGCAGCTCCACGGAGCCGTCGTCCGCGGCGACCACCTGGGCCGGATGGACCCGGCCGTGGGCTCGGAGCTGAGCCTCGACCTCGGTCCCGTCCTCCGGAGGGACGTCGCTCACCCACCGGCAGTCCCCAGCCGTCAGCCGGCTGCGCCGGAGCTCCGCTACGGGCCCGACCACCACCCGGTTGGCGGCGGCGTCGAGCTCCAGGACATAGAGGGGGATGGCGTCGGGACGGTCCGGCCTGATCCCCAGCCGGCCACGCTGCCCGACGGTGTAGAAGGGTAGGCCCGGGTGCTCGCCGAGCACCCGGCCGGCACCATCCACGATCGGTCCCGGCCGGAACCGGCCGGCCAGCCGCCGGCTCAGCTCGCCGGCGAGATCGTCCCCGACGAAGCAGAGCTCCTGGGAGTCCGGCTTGGCGGCGGTGACCAGCCCGAGCGCGGCCGCCTCGGCGCGCACCTCGGACTTGCGCGCCACGTCGCCGAGAGGTAGGAGCGCGGCTCCGATCTGGGCCTGGTCGAGGCGGTGGAGGGTGTAGGACTGGTCCTTGCCCACCTCAGCGGCGCGGTGGAGGGTCCAGCTCTCCGCGCGCCGTCCGATCCGCGCGTAGTGGCCGGTGGCGACATGGGTCGCGCCGATGGCCCGGGCACGCGCGAGGAGCACACCGAACTTGACCCGCTGATTGCAGCGCACGCAGGGATTGGGCGTCCGGCCAGCCGCGTAGTCGTCCTCGAAGCCGGCGATGACCTCCGCGAAGAACTCGCTCTCGAGATTCCAGGTGAGGTGGCGGATCCCGAGTCGGTTGGCGACCCGCCGGGCGTCCTCGACCGCGTCGACGGAACAGCATCCCCGGTCGCGGACCTGCTCCCGGTCGCCCGGCCACATGGCCAGGGTCACCCCGAAGGTCTCGACGCCCCGGGCCACGCAGCGAGCCGCGGCCACGCTGCTGTCGACCCCACCGGACATCGCCACCGCCACCACGGCGTCGCCGGGGAGCAGGGCGAAGGGGTCGTCAGGCACGACCGCGGGAGCGGCCTCGCGGATGGCGACGGTCATCCCTGCAAGCCTACGCGGGTTCGGGGAGGGGTCTCGGCCACCGAGGGGATGCGGTCGAGGCCAGCCTCGCCCGCATCGAGAACACCGCCACCGCTTGACCGGTCCGTGCATCTCCCCCAAGGGCTCCCCGCCTCGCCCGATCCCGGCCGCCTCCGGCGTGCGCGGTCAGGCGACACTACCCCGCGGAGGCGTCCGCCCCGGCTCAGCCGCCGGCGACAGCCGGGACGATGGAGATGTCGTCACCCTCGGCGACCGGGGTGTCCAGGCCACCGCCGAACCGGATGTCGGCGTCGTTGACGTAGATGTTGATGAACTGGCGGAGCTTGCCTCCGTCGTCGTAGAGCCGGTCCCGGAATCCGGGGAACCGGACCTCGAGATCGGTCAGGGCCGCGGCGACGGTGCCGCCCTCGACCTCGACCTGGGAGTTGCCGGCGGTGAGCCGGCGCAACGGACCGGGGACGCGAACGTTGACTGGCATGGGCGGGAGTATACGGGCGGTGACCCCGCTTCCACGCTCCGGGCGCTCAGGGGGCGGGCGGCAGCTCCACCACCAGGGGGCTCCGCTCGGCGCGCGCCGGCGCCCCCGCCAGCAGGTCGTCGTAGCAGAGCTGGGACCACGACTCCATGCTGAGGTAGTAGCGGCGCATCGCCTCCAGGGTCATGGTCTCACCCTCGAGCTTGTGGGTCTCCCGCACCGCCACCGGGCCGGCGTCGGGCTCCACCAGGAAGACCAGACCGAGGTGAACCCGCCCCACCGGGGTGGAGTCCTCGTTGAGCAGGGCCACCAGCCGCGCGGTGGCCGGCGCCGGGCAGACGATCTCCTCCTGCCACTCGCGCATCAGCCCGCCCACCACGGGGTCGAACCGCTCCCCGTCGCCGGGGTTGACGTGCCCCCCCACCCCCAGCGAGTAGAGGTTGTGGAGCCGCCGCTCGCTGGAGTGACGCAGCCGCCGGGTGATCAGGTAGGTGTCGTCGTCGGGATGGTGGACGATGCAGTAGGGGATCACCTGCTGCTGGGAGGGGTCGTCCTCGACCAGGTGCCGGGGCCGGTACTCGCTGGCGGCGCGGATGGTGCGCAGCACCCGCTCGAGTCCCCGCGTGACCAGACCGTGCCAGACGTTGCCGGGGAAGATGGTCGTCCGGGGGATGCAGAGGACGTCCTCGTCCGCGTGCGCGTGCGCGACTCCGAGCGTGGCGGCAGGCGACGAGACGCTCATGCCCTCCTCCGTGTCGTGGGCCCCTGGTGCTCGCAACGGTACACCGTCCGGGGCATCGGGCACAGCCTCAGGGCTCGGCCCGGACCGGGTTGCGGAGGACCCCGATCCCCTCGATCTCGACCTCCACGACGTCCCCGTCCCGCAGCGGTCCAACCCCGGCCGGGGTCCCGGTGAAGATCGCGTCACCCGGCTCGAGGGTCATGCAGTCGCTGATGTAGGCGAGCAGCTCCCCGACGCCGACCACCATCTCGCGGCTGCTGGCCCGCTGACGGACCTCGCCATTGACCCGGGTGAGGATGCCGGCGTCCGACGGGTCGATGGCGGCCACCCGGGGCCCGAGGACGCAGAAGGTGTCGAACCCCTTGGCCCGGGTCCACTGCTCCTCGGCGGCCTGGATCTCCCGGGCGGTGACGTCGTTGCCGCAGGTGTAGCCGCGCACCCCCTCGAGGGCGGCC
>Ga0187848_10002299_pt1 | contig 15260 bp, 10 predicted proteins | sample June2016WEW_4_40_FD_132424 | JGI IMG/M metagenome (GOLD analysis project Ga0187848, IMG submission 132424) | Peatland microbial communities from SPRUCE experiment site at the Marcell Experimental Forest, Minnesota, USA - June2016WEW_4_40 | ecosystem: Environmental > Terrestrial > Soil >... | reverse complement strand
GTCCAAGGATTTCAAGGAGTACGAGTTCCACGTCGACGGCGTGTCCGCCGGCGTGAATCGCCTGCTGCTCGGCTACTGGAACGCGGCCTCCGGCGGCCGGCGCAATGTGTACGTCAGGCAGATCCGCATCGAGAGCCGGTAGCGAGCGGCGAGTAATCGTTCGCAGGGCGGGCGCGAGTCGCTGCTCGCTGCTGCGCAGCCGTACGGCGCGACCATCGAGCGAGTTGTCCCAAAAGCGGAAAAACTCGGCACGGGCCGCGTCGCAAGTGCTGCCGTATCACTGGACGGTGATGATGAACTTCCGAGTCGTCGTGCCGACCCGCTCCACGGAGGTGGAAAGCACTTTCTCGACGCCCCAGCCGAGGGCGTTCTGATCCAGCTTCCGCACCTGCCGGTCGATGGTGGCGGTTATCGCCACCTCGAACTTCCCCGCTGCGTCCGGGGTGCCCGAGAGCGCGCCCGTCGCCGCATCCAGCTTGAGCCAGCTCGGCCCCTGCTCCAAGGCGTACTTGGGCTTCTCGACGTTCCAGAAATTGGGGGTCTGCGGGCCGTGCAACCGCAGATCTCCCAGCGAGCGGTTGGCCAAGACCTGGCTGCGGTACTCGGCGCCGACTTTGGCCTGCACCGCCGGCGTGCCGTAGATCACCGGACGCGGCGCGGTCGCATAGTCCGACGGCCCGCTCCGCCGGCCCTGCTCGTCCACGGCGACCACGCGGTAGTAGGTCTTATTGGCTGCCGGCAGAGCAACCTCGCCGCCCAATACCGCCAGTTCCGTCGCCGTCGTCTCTGCGATGAAGTTGGCCGGGAAGTGCGGCGGCAACTCCTTGGAGATGCCGGCGTTGACCTTGTACGGCACGTCGCTGACGGAGAAGCCCTGCTCGTCACTCCCGTAGACCCGGAACTTCGCCGGCCGCCGGCCCGCCGGGTTGGGCTTCCACTTGAGGGTTCCCGCACCCTCACTCCGGTCGAAGTCCAAGGCTACCTCCACAGGACAGCTCGGCCCGCGAGGCGTAAAGCTCCAAGTCTTGCTCCACGGCCCCCACACGCCCTTTTCGTTCTTCGCCCGCACGCGCCAGTAATACTGCTTGTCGGGCGTCACGAGGCCGAGGCAGGGCAGGGTGTATTGCGGCTTGCCCTTGTCCGCAGTGCGGGAGACGAGCTTGTCGAAGTTCGGCGAAAGCGGCCAGCGCATGTCCTGCCGATTGGAAAGCTCGAAGTGGTAGTCTGTGACCTTGTCCCCGCCGGCGTCCTGCGGGGCGTTCCAGCGGAAGACGATGCCGGTGCCCTCGGATTGGCCGGCGTCCGGCGGGTAGACCGCTGCCGGCGGCGATTCAGGCGGCGTGCTCGTCGAACGTTCTACCCACTCGTGGGTAATGCGCACCTTCCGCTCTCCGGTCGACTTGTCGGTGTACGTGAACGCATTCTCCCCGACGGTCATCTCCGGCAACGCCAGCAGGGCCATCTGCAGATCGTTGACAACCGCCAATCGCTTGAGCCTGGCCCCGCCGGAGAGCTGGCAGCGGAGCTGGTATTGGTAGCGTGGCGGGCCGTCGGTCGGAAAGAACTTGTCCAGGTTTTCCCCCACGTTCTCCCACCGCTTGCCGTCCGCGGAGACCGCGAACTTGGCCCCGCTGCCTACCACCTCCAGCTTTCCGCCCACGAAGACATAGGGGCTGCGCATCGTCCAGAGGATCGTGCCGGTCGTGCCTTCCTCCGCGCCCAGGCCCTCCGGGCCCGTGGCGATGTTCTCCAGCCTGGCCGCGCCTTTCTTCCAGAGGTCTGCGCCGAAGTCCGGCCGGTACTCCCAGAGACCGTTGCAGACGGTGTCCGGGTAGTTGGGCTGCATGCTCTTCCACATGTACTTGGGCGGGCTCAAATGCCCCCAGCGCCAGACCAGCGCCTCGCCCGGACGAAGCGTCATGCTCATGGTCGTGTCTTCCTTGCACCTCCGCTCGCCCTTGATCGGGTCTTCGCACACGAACATGGCCGCCTCCTCCTCGTCCCGGGCGCGGCTGTCGGCCAGGAGAATGCCCAGCGTGTGCGTCCGCTTCACCAGGTCGTGGTCCCGCGCCAATTCCCGGTCGCTGGCCAGCGTCTCGTTGTCCCGCAGCAGGTAGATCATGTCCAGGTCTCCGTCCATCACGTGCCAGCCGCCGTCGTAGGCGGCTTGAGCGATCGCGTGCGACACCAAACGGACCGGGGCGCCCTTGAGGCCCGCCCTCCGCCACAACCCGCCCATGATGATGGCGTCGCTGCCGCACGGGTTGTGCCCGTAAGTGTTGAACACCTTCACCGGGTCACCGGTCTCCTGGCCGTCTCCGGCACGATGAAACCGCTGCCGGATCTGCTGGAACCAGAGCGCCATGGCCTTGTCGCGGTCGCTCATGCCCGGGGTGACGGCGGCGGCCACGATCTCGTCCATGTTGCGGAAGTTGTTCCGTCCGTTGGAGAGCCAAGGATCGACCAGGTCGGACCGGCCCACGTTCTCCATCCGCACCGCGCGGTTGGACTGCCACGTTTGCTCGATGGCGCCCTCCCTGGCCATCCCGCAGCCGATCGGCGTCCGGCAGTTCGTGCCGTCCATGGTGCCGCCGTGGACGACGGTGTACGCGTGCTCGCCCTTGGCGACCTCTTCGACGTGGCGCTTGGCGACGTCGCCCGGCTGGGCCTTCGAGGCCCAGGGCTCCAGCGCCGCGTCCGCGCCCGGCGAAAGCAAAAGGGCCGTCGTCATGAGAAACAGGATGTTGTACATGGCATTTGCTCCTAGAGGTTGTTGGTCGTGTCCGTTGTGTTTCCTGCGGCGCCGGAAGCGGCCGCTTTCGGCGCCCGCAGCGGCTTAGGGTGCCCCGGCCGAGGGTCGGCGAACCTCCTTCGCGAAAGGCAGCGGAACGAAGCGGCGGTAAACATAGTACAGCACGTGGAAGGAACAGCCGATGGCGATGGCCGCCACGGCGTTGATCATCAAAACCGCGACGGCCGTCCCGACGAACGCGGCGGCATCCACGAGTCGCATCTTGCCCAGACGCCTCCAGGTGCTCCAATCCAGCAGGCGGGCGCCCATCCAGGCCGTGACTCCCGCGAGCGCGGCCAACGGTATCTGGGCCAGAAACTGCGTACCCAAGGTCAGGAAGCCCACGAGGAACAGGGCATGGATGACGTTGGACGTCGCGGTGCTGGCGCCGCACTGCACGTTCGCCAGGCTCCGCGCGGCGATTCCGACGCTGGTGGGCGCTCCAAAGGTCCCGCCGATGAGATTCCCGATTCCGTAGGCCCCCAGTTCCATGTCGGCGTCGTGCTTCTTCATCAGCTTATGACGGCCGCGAAAGTGTTCCACCACCCGCGAGGTCATGAGCAGATTGACGGAAGATACGAAGGCCAGGCCGAAAGCCGCGGGGAGCACGTTCCACACATCCGACGACTCCCACTGAAATCCCAGCGGCGAGGGCAGGCCGGCGAATAAAGTGCCGACTTCCTTCTCGTGCCATCCAAAGAACTTGCCCACCACCAGCGCCACCACGACTCCGAACAAGGGCGCCGGGCTGCGGGGGAGCCAATAAATCACCGTCGTGGCGATCACCACCACGGTCAAGGCCACAATGAACGGTTGGACGCGCATCTGGCCGAGGTTTTGCACGACCTGCACCAGTTGCGCGAGCATCGACTCTTTCCATCCGCCCGCCGGCTTATCGAGCGCGAAGATGGTGCGCAACTGCGAGATGATCATCATGCCGCCGATCCCGCAGGAGAACCCGGCCACGACGGAGTGCGGCACTTTGGCGACGTGCCGGCCCAGGCGCAGAATACAAAAGGCCATCATCACGACGGAGGCGGAAATACAGAGCTTCGCCGCACCGGAGATTCCCTGGGCACGCACGGCCGCGGCGATGAAGGGAACGGTCACGCTGGAAGTGCCGCCGATGAGCACGGGATTACGGCCCAACACCGCGCAGAAGGGAGCCGAGATGATCGAGGTATATACGCCCAGGATGGGCGGGAGTCCCATCAACGACGCCAGGGCCAAACCGTAAGGGAGGGCAATCAGCGAGGCGATCGCTCCACCCGACACGTCGCCGAGAAATCGCCTCCAGGTGTACGCACGAAAGGTATTTGGCCAGAGCAAAATCTTCTCCCTCGGCTGCCGCACGCGCCCCGCGAGGCGGAAGCGCACGGCGCGCAGCTTCTTCCCAACCCGCCGCTCTTCCGCCTGCCCTAATGGACCAGTGCCGCGTACACTTTGCCGATGGCGGCGACGATGTCGTCCAGATCGCGGCCGGTATATTTCGGACCCACCGTAAGCGTCGCGGTTCGGTTGAAGATTTCCATCGAGCGTGGAACGCTCTCCGCGCCGTAACGAAGTTCCTTGCCGCGCGGCGAATTGAAGGACGGCCACGCCGGATGGGGGACGGCTTTGTTGGCGATGGGGGGCTGGGCCGGCAGGACCACGGCGGCGCTGGGCCGCTCCATCGGGACGTTCTCGGCCTTCATGGCTTTCAGGAATTGGTCGCGCAACGCCTGGCTCGACAACAACAAATCGACCGTGAGGTGGAGTTCGCCCGTCCAATCGTTGCTCCGCCGCATCTTGATGCCCGGGATGCGCCTCACGCGCTCGATGACGTACCCTCCTCTGCGGCGCTGCTCCGCCAGGATGCCGTCGAGCTTCCGCACCTGGGCCAGCATCACGGCGCCCGTCATCTCGTTCATGCGGTAGTTGACTCCCATGAAATACGGCATGGCGCCCGTGCCCACCCGGGCCTGGGTGGGGGGCCGGAGCAGGCCCAGATCGTGAAAGCGGACGGCGCGCTCGTACAACAGCGGGTCGTTGGTAACCACTGCGCCGCCCTCGCCCGCGGTGATCATCTTGTGGAGCTGAAAACTGAAGATTCCGATGTCGCCGATGGTCGAGGTGCGCTTGCCCTTGTACCGGCCCCCCGCACACTGCGCGGAATCTTCCAAGACCTTGATGTTGTGCCGCCCCGCCACCTCCATGACGGCGTCCATGTCGGCGGGCGCTCCGAACAGGTGTACGACCATGACCGCCTTGGTTTGCGGTGTGATCTTCCTTTCCAAATCCTTCGGATCGATGGCGAAGGAATCGTCAACCTCGGCGAAAACCGGCAGGGCGCCGGTCATGAGAATGGTGTAGTAGCAGGAATACCAGGTCCAAGCGGGCAGAATCACCTCGTCGCCCGGCCCCACGCCCAGAGCCGTCAGGGCCGCGTGCAACGCCGCCGTCCCCGAGGTGATGCCGAGCACGTACTTGACACCCAGGAGTTGGGCAAACTCCTTTTCGAAGGTGGCCACTTTCGTGGGCTGCGGCCGGCCCTCCGGGCCGTACCAGCGGAACAAGCCGTGCGTCGAAATGGCCTCGTCCGCAAGGTCCTGTTCGTGGTGATCGTAGAATTGGGACCCGGGGCACGAGGTGTTGAGTATCGCGGTGCGAACCGGCGCTGCCCCGTCCAAGGCCAGCCCCGTCTCCGTCCCCTTGGCCCCCTCCGCGCCCTTTGCGCCTGCGGCCCCGTCGAGCAACGGCAGCGAGGCGGCGACGGGAACCGCAGCGAGAAAAGTCCGGCGGCTGACTTTTTCCATGCCAGTTATTCTCATGATGTTCCTCCCTTGCAGGCTATCGAAAGCGGTGTTGGTTCGCGGGGTTCGTGCATTTGTAATGCCTGTCGGAACCTCCGGAACCTCTCGGCGGCGGGCCGACGACTGCGATCTTGATCCGTGGAATCCGGCTTGTCAAGCCCCCCAAGCATCTGCCCAACAATCTGCCGGAACTCCGCTGCGCGCACCACTGCGTCGGCGCCACCGTTCGCACCCATGCCTGCGTACAGAATCATCACCGCAGATTCCGCTTGCCATTAGGGCCGACATCGTAGCACCACAGTGTGTCGTGATACCGGAGGTTTGTCAGGCCCTTCAATTCATAGCGGATTTCCCCGGATTTCCAATCCGGGCACAGCCAGGATTTGTGCTTCTTGCCGGGACGATCTGTCGGTTCTTCATGGCCAACGAGGCTCCATCAATGGCTCACGGAAACGACGTACCAGGTTGTAGGATGCTCGCCCAGAGGCAACTTCCAGCCTTCCTCACCCTTGAGCCCCTTGACCTCCGGGCCGAGGGGGCGGCCCGCGCCGTCCAAGGGCCTGGCCGTCACCGCGGTCGGTTTCTCCAGGTTCCGCAGCACCACGGCGCCGGTAACCGGCTCAATGCAAGGCGGCGGCGATCCCCACTTCTCCAGCGTCTTCCGACCGGCGGCCCAGCGCATCGCCGTGTTGCTCACGCGGGCGGTTGCCGTCAGCAGGAGCGTACACGCTCGCGGAATCGGCTGGTCGTCCAAGGCGCTCAGCGTGATTGCCGAGAACGGGGGATCAGCCTGGACCGACAGGTTCGCGGTCTTCTGCGGATTGTCCTTGCAGAACCCGACCAGGGCCTGGGAATGCGCGGTGTCGATGCTCACCAGCCCGTGCTTGGCGGAAGCCCCGGACCAGTTCAGCTCGCGAGTGTCGGAGATGATCGGATCGTCCGGCCCGCTGGCCAAGCGGCCCGTGGGCGGACCGTCCAGGGAGGTTATCCGCATGGCATGGATCAAGGGCAACGCCAGGGGAAAGCCCGGCGTGAAGTAGGGACCCTCTCGCCACGGCAACCGGAGACTTTCGTAGACCTGTTCGGTGCTGTAGGATCTTCCGACCGTCTCCACCGCGGGGCGGACATCTCTGCGGGCGAAGATCAGGGCCCCCGCGGCGAGTTGGGTCATCTTGACCGGATCAAGGCCCAGATCGAAATGGCCGATGGCCCGCGCCGGCTCGCCAAGGAGGTGGTCGTGGGCCAGCGTGTACCAGAAGATCCCGTCCCAGTCGTGCAGGGCGGCGTAGGCGGCCAGGATGGGAATCCCCTCGCAGGCATACTCGTTCGGAAACGGATGGTTGACCTCGGAGACTGTGTAGGGCTTACCGGCCACGGCCGCGCGCGACAGTTGGACCACGGTCGAGTGCAGGGGGTCGTTGACCATCGGCGTGTTGGGGATATCGAAGCCGGTCTGTCGCCCCGTGGCAGGGTCGGTCGGGTAGTGGGGATGCTGCCAATAGACGTGCCCGTCCACCGCATCCAGCCGAGCGGTCGAGGTGAGCAACGGATAGCCGCTCTGGCCGTGATTGTGGTCAGCGGTGCCAACCAGAAGCGGCTTGACCCGCAGTTCCTCCCGCAGGTAGCGGACCATCTGGTCGAACCAGCAGCGTTCCAGGTCCATGTAGAAGGAGGCCTCGGTGTGAAACCGCTCCTTGGGAGCCGCAGCGAACTCGGCCGGCGTCAATCGGGCAATGGCGTCCTCGCCGGAGAGGTTGCAGGCGGCCCGCAGGCGGCGGAGGGCCTCGGGCGAAAGACGCGCGCGGAGCCAGCGGTTGTAACGCTCGGTCAGGTCTTTCTCGTAACTGGCCGGAATGTCGGTCCAGGTGCCGGGATTCTTTCGCGTGTTCTTGCCCAGCAGTCGGCCGCTGAACCAGGACTCGACCAGCGAGTTCTTGTTGAGCAACTCGACGACGGCTACCGCCGGCTCGTGCCGGTACTGGCTGCCCGTGTAGAGGTTGCGATGGGTGAGCAGTTGCCGGGCATACTCCTTCTGAAGCTCGATCAGCCGGGGATCGAAGTAAGTGAGGGCCTTGGCGAAGCCCAGAAGGTCGGGGTCGCGGACCCCGTCCCCGGCCTTGTAGGTGCGGCCAACGTTCAGGTTGAGGTCCGTGTAGATTCCCCGCTTCTTCAGTTGGGCGACGAAGAAGTCCAGGCGGTCCAACTGGGCCGGGTCCAGGGCGCGGGTATCGTCGCGGCCGGCGTCGATGAGCCCTTGAGGGGCCGGACGATCGAGGAAGTGCAGCCGGACACAATTGATCCCATAGCGCGCCAGGTGGGCCGCCAAGAGCGGTGCCGCGTCTTTGGAAGGAAGGGTTGCCCTCCCCGTGATGTTCACTCCCCAGATACGCAACCGGCTGCCGGAGGGCAGTAGCAGATGTCCGCCCGAAGCCCGCACGAAACCATCCTTGCCCGCGGGTGGGTCGAGGAGAAAAGCCACGCTCGCGGGGGAATCCGGCGGGCTGTTCCAGTCCACCGAGAATGGCCTGAACTCGGGTTCGCCACCGATCGCCCCGCCGCCGAGCATTCCGGCAAGAACAAGCACCCACGTCCGGTTCCTCATACTCTCGTCTCCCAGAAGAGCAAATCCTCTAGTGTTCCCCCCTCCGGGAGAGGGGATCTCGTGAGATAGCTTCTTAGACCACTACGGCGCTGTGCCGTTTGTCCCGCGGGGGCCGAGGACCTCCGCGATCCGGCGGGCGGCCGCTCCGCTGTGCATCGCGGCCTCAAACTCCGCCACGTCGGCGTAGATCTCGTGACTGAGGAATTTCACCGCCCAGTTGTGCCCCAACGGGCTGATCGTGATTACCGCCGCCCCGTGCTGGTGGGCCTCCCACATCTCGATGGCCGTGCCCATCGAGGCCTCCGGCACGAAGGCCAGCAAGACGTCGATCTGGCGACACATCAAATTGTGGCGGAAGAACACCTCGCGGCCGGTCGGCTTGTCGTAGCCCAGGGAGCCCTTGTGCTGGGCCAGGGGATCGTAGATGTCCGCGGCGGGGAAATGCGCGCGGACCGACTGGGTGATCCGCTGGCGGTAGTCCTGGTTGTGGATCTTGGCCGCCGTGTGCGACCCCTGCATGATGCCGGCGATGAAGAAACGCATGGCGGGGCCCTGCTCCTCTCGATGATACTCGCCGCTTGTCCCCGAAACCGGTTTTGGGTCTTTGGTCTTAGGTCTTGGTTCCAAGACCTGAGGACTTAGGTCTTGGGCCTTGGTGCCAAGTCCTAAGACCAAAGACCCAAGACCCAAATCCTGAGACCTAGAACCGCACGTGGTGGACCCATGCCGGGGGGACATTGGCCCAGACCGGCTCGCGGTGGAATCCGCGGCTGCTCAGGAGCTCGCCGAGCACTTGACCGATCCCCCGCAGCCGGGCCCGCTCGACGCGCCCGCCGAGCATCCATTTCAGCCGGCGGATGGCGATATACTCGAAGAAAGAGAGCGTGCCGCCGGCCGCGGCGAGTTGTCCGAGCACCTCGATGATCCGCCGCACTTCGTCCACGGAGAAGTTGTTCAGCGGCAGCCCGGAAACGATCGCGTCGTACGACCCCTCGCGCGGCAATTGCTCGACCGGGCAGTGCAGCACGCGCGAGCGGTCGGCCACCGCCGCCAGGGCAGGGTCGCTCTGGAATTGCTCCCGCAGGCAGGCGACGAACCGGTCGTTCAACTCGACCAGGTCGAGCCGGTCGTCGGGCCCCATGGCGGCGACGATCTGGCGGGTGACGGCCCCGGTTCCCGGACCGACTTCGAGAATCCGCCGCGACCCGCAAGCGGGTACCCCGCGGCCATCTCCGGTGGTGCCCGGTGCCCCGGCGCCATCCGGCCGGCTAACGAATCGCGCCAAGGCGCTGGCCAGGCGGCGCCCACTGGGCAACACCGCCCCGGTCGTACGGAAGGTCCGCCGAAACTCCCGAAAGAAAAGCCGCCCGTACGATCGCCCCATTTCCATCCCAACCATCCTACCGCAACCCCGCAGAGGGCGGAAGGCATGGGCTTATGGCCCTCCGCGGATCATCATCGTGCCGTTGTCGGCCACCGGCAGGACGGGGGCGAAGCGGTCGGTGCGGCAGTGCCGGACGCCGCCGGGCACGAATTCCAGGCCCATCGAGAGGTTCCAGAATTCGGCGGCCCCTCCCCGACCAAATAGAGCATCAGCCGCGTTGACGCCCGCAGAGCTGGGAATGACATAAGTAAAGCTGCTGGTCAGGGCCAGGCGGGGGCTGATCGGCACCCGCGTATCCACTCCGGTGACCACCGCACCGGGGGATTCCGCCATTCCCAGCCGGGCCATCAGGCTGACGTCGTTGCACCAGGTGTGCCGCCAGTACCAGGTGCCTTGCTCGAGCGGCCGGAAGTGCAAGGTCTCCTGCCCCAGCGTTGCCGAGTCGCCGCGGTCGCGAAGCGTGGCCCAGCCGCCGAACTCGTTCCATGGATTGGCTTCCCAGGCGAGCTTGACCCGCCATTGGGTGAACGCGAAGTTCGCATAGTAGTGGTCGAACAGCCAGTCGTTCGTGAACGCCCAGTCGAGACTTCCTTGCCGCAAGGGAATCCGCTGGAAGAGGCCGTAGGAAATGAAGTCCTGACTCCTGGAGCCCTGGGTGTTATAGACGAAGCCGTGATAATCGCTCATCACGACGTTGGCCCCGGCCTGGAACCCCAGCCCGGTTCGCGGCAGGAGGGGCACGCCGCCGTTCAGCCCCAATATGGTGCCAAAATTGCCGTTGACATCCTGAACGTCCATTGGTCCCTTGAAGGCCTCGACACCCAGATTGAACTCGATGTCCAGCCAGCGATCCTCGTCCGGTCCCTCGTCCCGCAGGGGGCCCAGGCCGTGCCGGCCGCAGCGCGGGCAGCTCCCGCCACATTCGTCGCCCAGCGGCATCTCGGACACGTCGCCCGGCTGTTCCTCCACAAAAGGACTTCCCGGGACGACGGTGCCGTCGGGTCCCCTGGACCCTGCCCCCGGCAACGGGGTCGGCGTCCCGGGGGCCACAACCTCCTCGCCCCCCGTCCTGGTGGCGATCAGCACCCGGTTGTGGGCCGGGCCGCTCGGCCCCTGGGCCGAAGCCAGCCGGTTGAGCGTCATTTCCAAGCCGGGCAGATCTTCGGGTGGGAGCACTTCCCGGGCTTCCAAGAGGATGCGGTACTGGTCCATGCGGCTCAGACGGCCGTCAGCGATGGCTCTGGCCAACTCGGTCCGGATCTGCTGCCGGCCCGCCAGGACCGCCCGATCGTCGTAGTCTGCTGCCCGCATCTTTCCCGGGCCGCCAAGCACGACGGCCGCCAGGAGCAGCACGGGTACGTGGATGTGGAATCGCATGAAAGGCCCCCCCCTTGGAAACGAGTTGTACGCCTAAAGCGGCTGTCCCGTGAGCCTGGAGGCCCGGGCCGGGCGTAGTCTGACCGGCCGCTCCGCACACGGCGTCGCAAACGGTACAAGCGTCATAAGCGTCACAAGCGTCATAAGCAGGATCATCATCGGAACCGTTACAACCGGAACTTAATGCACGGGCAGCCCAGACGGAAAAGTTTTCCACGCCGGGCTGGAATAACCGGAAAAACCCATAGGGTTCACGCATCTTCTCTAGATTTGCAGAAGTGCGCAGTCCTCCGCCAAGCGGTGGGCGGTGGGCGGTGGCAAAAATCTCCTCCCGGGAAGGAGAACCGCAAGGAACCAAGCCCACGAAAGCGGGGGATGGATCAGGGAAGCCTGCCGTTCGGCAAACTAGTCACCACGAAAACACCCGGCAAGCGGCAAGGCGAGCAGGATAGCAACGGCAATTCGTCGCCCGACCATAATCGGCCTCCGCGGCACCCGGAAAATGGCGGGAACCGGCTCCCTCGCTTGCGCTTCGGGCTGCTATGAAATGAGTTCCGCCGCGGCAGCCACTCAAGACAACTTCAGCCGGCCAGCCGCGTAATCCGGCCGCCGAATTCGACCGCCGTTCTTTCCGGCTGGAAGCGATACTGCATCAGGTAGGCGTCTTCCGGCGTGTCTTCGTAATAACCGTGCAGCACGGTGATCGCCCGGAAGCCGTTCTCGCGGAAGAACAACTGGGCGGCGAGGTTCGTCTCGCGGACTTCCAGGAGGATCCGCAGGCGACGCTGGGAAGACAGTTTAGCGATGAGCTTGGCCACCATTTGGCTGCCGATGCCCTGCCGCTTGTAGGCCGGGTCCACGCAGAAGTTCAGCACGTGGATCCGCGTCCGGTGCAACTCGTAGATCATGAAGCCCACGACCCGGTCTTCATGCTCGGCGACCATGCCGATGCAATTGCGCTGCCGCAGGCAGCGGATGAAGTCGTCGTCCACCCAGGGAAACTCGAAGTTCCCCTGCTCGATGCGGAGAACTTCGGGCATGTCGCGGCGAATCATCCAGCGGATGTGGACGCGGACTTCCTGTCGCGAATCGGCATGCATCTCGGCCTCCTTCCGTGTCGGCCTGTCATCTGAAGACGGGCAATACGGTACCAAAACGGCTCGATTCCGCCAATACGAACTTGGACTGTTTCCGTGCCTCACCACCCCTCTATGGACGGGTTCAGCGGCCGGGAAGAGGTAACTGTCCCCTCTCCACGAAACGCCGGCGGGGGAACCGCTTGCCCTCGTCGCGGACGAGTCGGGTCACTGTCAGTTTCGTCCGCCAAGGCTATAATACCCGGTTTGCGGGGTTTGCCTCCCCGACTCGACCGGGAAAAGGGGACCGGGTACCCTCTGGGTGCCATGTGCCGCGACCATCCAAGGGCTACTGCCCATCCCCCACCGCCCTTCGCAGATGCCTGACCCACCCGCCCGACGCATCGCCGTAATCGGTGGAGGAATTGCCGGACTGGCTGCGGCCCACCGGGTGGTCGAGCTGGACGCGTCGGCCACGCTGGTGCTGTGGGAGGCCGGGCCGCGGCTGGGCGGTGTCCTGTCGACCGTGCATGCCCTGGGGTACCAGGTCGAGCAGAGCGCGGACAATTTTATTACGACCATCCCGTGGGGGCTCGATCTGTGCCGGCGTTTGGGGCTTTCCGAGCAGATCGTCCAGACCAACCCGGCCCACCGGCACACGTTTGTAGTCTGTCGTCGCCGCCTGTACCGTTTGCCGGACGGCTTCCTCATGCTGGCCCCGACGCGGCTCTGGCCGCTGGCGATCACTCCGATCCTCAGCCCGCTGGGGAAGCTCCGCGCGGCCCTGGAGTATTTCATCCCACCGCGCCGCGGCGAAGGGGACGAGAGCATGGCGGCGTTCGTCCGGCGGCGGCTGGGCCGCGAGACCTTCGAGCGGCTGGTCGAGCCGCTCGTGAGCGCGGTCTACGCCGCCGACATGGAAAAGCTCAGCGTCGAGGCCACGCTCTCCCGCTTCCGCGACATGGAGCGGGAGCACGGCAGCCTGATCCGCGCGATGCGGGCCCAGCGGAAGCGCCGCCCGGAGGCCGGCCGCGAGAGCGGCGCCCGCTACAGCATGTTCGTCACCCTCCGCGACGGCCTCTCCAGCCTGGTCGACGCCCTGGCCGCCCGCCTGCCGGCAGGCTCGGTCCGGCTGAACTCGCCGGTCGGACGAATCACGCCCGTCGGCGGCCGGTGGCTCGTCGAGCCGGAAAAAGGGGACAGGTCCAATTTGCCGCCCAGCGGCCCTCCGGGTGCTCAGCACAAATTGGCCCCGTCCCCTTTTTCCGCGCCTCCGGGCGAAGGCGAGACCTTCGACGCGGTGATCGTGGCCACGCCGTCCTATGAGGCCGCGCGGCTCTTGGGGCCGACCGATCCCGATCTGGCCGCCGGGCTGGGCGGGATCGAGCACTCCGGCACGGCCATCGTCTCGTTGGGCTACGACCGCCGCCAGGTGGCCCACCCGCTGGACGGCATGGGGGCGGTGGTGCCGCGTGTCGAGCGGAGCCCCATCTTGGCCTGTAGCTTCAGCAGCCAGAAGTATCCCCACCGCTGTCCGGAGGGGAAGGTGCTCTTGCGGGTGTTCGTGGGTGGGGCCCGGCAGCCGGAACTGGCCGAAATGCCCGACGACCCGCTCCGCACGCTGGTGCTCGCGCACCTGGAGCCGCTCTTGGGCATTAGCGGGCAGCCGGAGTATTGCAACCTGGCCCACTGGCCGCGGACCATGCCGCAGTACCATGTGGGCCACCGGGAGCGGGTGGCGGCGATCGAGGAGCGGGTCGGCCGTTGGCCCGGCTTGGCGCTGGCCGGCAACGCCTATCACGGCGTCGGCATCCCGGACTGCATTCACGGCGGGGAGTCCGCGGCCGAGCGGATTCTGGGGATGACGGATTAACGAATCAGCGGTACCGGAAAACTCGGCCGCACACAAGTTCAATTGTTGACTTCCCCGGATGGGTCGGGTAGGGTGAGAGCGACCAAGCCCTCCCCGCATCCCGCCAAGAAGCAAGAAACAAAGGAGCCCCGCCATGCCTTCCCGCCGGCCGTTATTCGGTTGCATGCTCCTCGCGCTGCTCGTGCGGCTCGCCGCGGCGGCCGACGCCCCCGCCGCGCCCGACGTGCCCGTGGCCCCCGACCGGGACATCCAGCTCTGCAACGGCAAGGACTTGGCCGGCTTCCACACCTGGCTGAAGGCCACCGGGCGGGAAGACCCGAAGAAGGTCTTCACCGTCAGCGGCGGGATGATTCACATTTCGGGCGTCGGCCTGGGGTATCTCGCCACCAACCAGGCCTATAAGGACTACGACCTCACGCTGGAATACAAGTGGGGAAAGTACCACGAGAGTGGGCCGAGCGTCCGCAACTCCGGCCTGCTGGTACACGCCATCGGACCGGACGGGGGCGCGGCGGGCACCTTCATGACGTGCCTGGAATGCCAGATCGCCCAGGGCTGTGAAGGCGACCTGATCGTCATCCGCGGCAAGGACGCCGCCGGCAAAGTCATCCCCGCCACGATCACCTGCGAGACGGTGATCGCCGCCGACGGCAACACCCGCTGGCACAAGGGCGGCACGAAGACGGTCTACTCGGGCAAACAGTTCTGGTGGTCGAAGCACGAGCCGTTTTTCAAGGAGCTGCTCGACGCCCGCGGCAAGGACGACGTGGCCAGCCCGCTGGACCAGTGGACCAAGATCGAGTGCATCTGCCGGGGCGACCGGGTGACGATCATCATCAACGGCGTGACGGTGAACGAGTGTTTCCACACCTTTCCGGCGGCGGGGAAGATCCTGTTGGAGGAAGAGGGGAGCGAGATCTTTTTCCGCAACGTCGTGCTGCACCCGTTGAAGAAGACGCCTTAGAACTGGACTCTCCCTTCGGGAGAAGGGCAGGGGGTGAGGGCGGTGGAGGCTGTGTTAGAGAAAAGTAGGGTGGGTCGACGGGCACCGTGCGCGGCATGGTCGGCGAGCCCCACCACAAGAGAAATGGTGGGGCTCGCTGCGCTCGACCCACCCTACCACGCTGCCTGGAGGACACGTCATGCAAGCCAATCAAGGATTGCCCCGGCGCCGCTCGCGGCGCGAGTTCCTCAGGACTTCGACGCTGGCGTTGGCGGGCGGCGGCCTGTTGGCCGGCGCCGGCCGGCCGGTGTTTGCCGCGCACGCCGGCGGCGGCGACCTGTTGCGGATCGGGCTGGTGGGCTGCGGCGGCCGCGGCACCGGCGCCGCCGCCGAGGCCCTCAACGCCGACCGCAACGTCAAGC
>Ga0187848_10002298_pt1 | contig 15266 bp, 12 predicted proteins | sample June2016WEW_4_40_FD_132424 | JGI IMG/M metagenome (GOLD analysis project Ga0187848, IMG submission 132424) | Peatland microbial communities from SPRUCE experiment site at the Marcell Experimental Forest, Minnesota, USA - June2016WEW_4_40 | ecosystem: Environmental > Terrestrial > Soil >... | reverse complement strand
GTCTTCGGTAGGAAGTCCGAAGAACTGTCTCAGGACACGACGCGTGAATCCCCACAGGACGTGACCCCCTACGACCGTAGCGTGGACCGAGATCGATCCTCGGGGAATCTCGCGGGTCACGGTACGGGTTTGGCCGAGCGCGGAGCGGGGCAGCCAGAATACATGGGCCACTTCCTCGGGACTGCGGGCGGTCGGAGACTGGGCCACCGGGGCGAGGGCAGCCGCGAAGACCCCTACCCGCAGGCCAAAACGGGGGGCGAGCTCCGTGCCGACGTACCGGGGCGGCCCGGCGAGGTCCGATTCCGTCAAGCCGACTTCCTCGTCCAGCTCGCGCAAGGCGGTGGAAACGATGAGGTTCACCAGATTGATCACCGTCGGCTCATTGGCCATGACCTCGATGTCGTGCAGGTTTTTGCCCTCGGCCGCGGCGGTCCGGTCGGGGTTGAGGTTCTCAATCATCTGCTCGACCGTGACCTGGTAACACTCGGCAATTTTTTCCAGCAACTCCGCCGAAGGGGTGTCATGCTCCTGCACCTCCAGCCCGCTGAGCAGGCGGATATCATCAATCACCCTTTGGTTGCCCGGTTCGGCTGTGGCCACATGGATCGCTCCGTTGTCAACCCGCAGCGGCAGCACGCGATGGCGCTTGACAAAATCAGCCGGGAGCGTGTGCAGCGCCTCCGGGGCGACGTGCAGCTTCCCCCCGTTCCCGGCGCGTCCCGCCCCGGTAGGGCGAGACTCCGTCGAGCCGTGAATAACTTCTTCCGCGGATTTGTTCATGCTAACCTGTTAGACGTGCGGAACGAAAAATCCTTTGCGATCTTTGCGCGCTGCGGGGCGGCTGGGCGGTTTGGCATCATGGCTGACACAACTGCAACCGGGTTTCTTCCATCTTGCTTGACAAATTGCAAGGCAAAAGGTTCAATCAACGGCGAAAAACCGGCCCAAATGCCCCCCGATAAAAAGCCTGTGACAGCCTGGACTGACGGGAAAAACCTCATGGAAAAAGTGCTTTAGCGATTATCCATTAAATTGTCAATCGAAATTAAAACCGCCGCAATGCGTTGACGGCCGGGACACTGGCGGAGTGCGCCCGTCCCCGGGCGCAGCAATGTCCGGACTTCCGCCGCTCCCGACAAAACCCGACACCGCCGCCGCTTTGACTGTTGCTGCGCCCGAGGACGGGCGCACTCCGTCCCCGACCCATTGCGCTACGCCCGCCCGCGCCGGCCTGGACCGGGAACCCCTGGCCCGCCGCCCGATGGGAGCGGCGCGGCCGGTTTGCGGACGAAGCCGGGTCATCGCGCAGCATGGAGCGGCTTTCCGGCGCAATTGTCATGGAATTGTAAAATGTTCCGGGACCACAGCGACTATAACCCCCGCCGCCCTGAAAAAGTTGCAGGGCATCTCCGGCCTGGTTCGCGCTCATACCCTTACATACGTCCGCCCCTTCCAAATCCTGCAAAATAATGAACTGGGGAGTAAAAAGTTCCGCCAGGAACTGCTGGCGGCGGCGGCGGAGCGGGTTGGGGCCGGCCATGACAGCGCCGACCGCCGGGAAAGCGGGAAGGAAAAGGCCGGGCGCATCGTGCGGGAGGAACCGCGGCGGCGGGAGTGGAAGGAAGCGGGGTTGCCGGGCTGGCGCAAAGGGGACAAGGTTAAAGTGGCGCTGGCGCGGCGCTGGCGCCAGGAAGCGACGATGAGCCGGAAATGGATCGCGCGGCGACTGCACACGGGCAGTTGGACCTGCGTCTCCAAACTGTTGCTGGAACAACGAAAACACTGAATTTGTGTCAATAGTGAGTGAAGAGGGACCGTCCCCTTGGATCTCTATGTAAACTCGCCATAAAGTCATAAAATAGTCATAACAACGCGGAAGTCAGCCAATAACGTGGATGTCGTTGATACGAGGGAAATCAAGAACCAAGGCGATGGTGTTTTGAATCGCAGGTTCGAAACCTGCAGCGCGCACCATTCCCCCATTCGGTGCCACGTTGTGACAGTATGCGACAGGAAGCGACTTTTCCCCTGTATTTACAAGGGTTTCGTGCGGGTCTGGCAGGCTCATATTTGCGACAGGCAACGACACGGAACGACCACCGCCGCCTATTTTTTGTAAGTCTATTTGTGAGTCTCCTTGTGAGGCTTTCAAGGACAGCTTTCCCACCGCCGCCCGCAGGCCGAGGCGTTTTGTGTCGGTGTAGGTCCCGGCGGTCAAGCGCGGGTCGCTGTGCCGCATCAATTCCTGTGCCTCGCGCTCCGAAGCCCCGGAGCAATGCAGCGACGTGCAAAACGTATGCCGCAGACTGTGGAAATCCGCGACCTGGCCTTGCTCATCCCTCTTTGGTATGCCCGCCGCTTTCAAATGCGCGTTAAACCGTTTGGAGCGCGGCACCAGGCCATTAAACACGAGATCACCACTTGTCGCGCCCGCTGGTTTCAATGCCACCAGCTCCGCCACCAGGTCAGGATGGAGTGGCAGCGACGCGGTCTTGTGGTTCTTGGAAATGGACGACCGAACCGCCACCGAAGGCGTGTCGGAAATCAAATCCACATCGCCCCACCGCAGCCCCTTCAATTCGTTGTGACGAATGCCGGTAAGAACCGCCATTGCATAAACCGGACGTTGCGGCCCCGCCACCGCCAGCAACCGCTCGATTTCTTCCGCAGTGTAGGCCCGGCGAATCAGCGTTTCTTTGCCGCGCGTTTCCACCTTGCGCACCGTCACGAGTGGATTTGCCGACACACGCCCGTTGCGCACCATCCAATTCAGCAGCGCCACACAAGCGCCCAGGTATTCGTTCAGCGTCTTTGCCGCCTTGCTCTGGCCGGCCCGCCACATTTGGAACGAATCCGCCGTCACGTTTTGGACGCTCTTCCAATCGGCCTCTGCCGCCAGTTTCAGGACGGCGTTTTGAACCTGGCGAATGTGGCGACTGTTCCGCCCTTGCGCCGTCAGGTCCGCCGCGAAGTCCCGCACATGTTCCGCCAGCGGCTTTTGCAGGCTCTCGCGGACGGATTGCGCGGGAATCAAACCGAACTTCACCTTTTCGCAGTCCCGGACAATCGCCGCCAGCTTTTGCTCCGCCACCTGTTTATCGCACACACCGAGCGCGACGTCGTGAATTCTTGACTCACCACCGAGCCGATACTTGCCACGGTAAAGACGCCCGACGACTCGTTTTCCGCCGCGCATCCGTTTGGGTTTATAGGTTAACGCAATCATGCTACACCTTTCATCATTATTTGCTCAATATCACTTGACCGAAACCGCACCGCGCCCCGAATTTTAACCGCCGTCAATGTCCCCGACGCCACCAGTCTTTCCACCATTCTTACCGAACAGGCCAGCAAATTTGCCACTTGTTTCTTGGTCAGCAGTTGCAGCCCTGCCGGACTGCCCGCTTTGTTTTCAACCTCACTTTGCATTTTTGTTCCTCCCATCCAGTTTTGCCTTTGCTCTGGCCGCCACGGCTTGCCGGGCTTTCGCCCCCATGAACGTTGGGAAGTCCTCAGCCAGGACCTCTTTCAATGCCTGCCGGACCAGTTCCACCATTTCTTGCGGAGGCATTTTTTTCGCCGCCGCGACCTTTTTCGGTTCGTCCAAAAACTCGCCTTGCCCGTCTGGTTTCTCACCCCCGGCAGCTTCCAGATACGCCTCTTTCCGGTCTGGACGCGCTCTCAGGTCTTGGCCCCAGGCTTTGCACTCGCTCACCGCGACATAAACGTAAGGGCGCTCCTTGAGTTTCTTTTGATACCCAAAGAGTGACCGCTCCGCCTTCACGACGTGGAAACAGAACGCCGTCAAGTTGCCCTCTTTCAGTCTTTTGTACACCCCGGCCCGCGACACTGGCGCGTACATCCCGACGCCACCGGGAGAAATAAAGCCCTCATCGGGGAAATGCTCACAAAGGGCATCGAACCACGGGCCGGACTCCTCATCGCTCCCTTCGCGCCGGTAAATTCGCGTCTCCGGGTCAGGCACACCGACAACCGATTTCAAGCTGGCCGGGACCACCAGATATGGAAAATCTTTATTCATAATGGAAACCTTACGCCGAGAATACATAATGTCAACGTTTTTCTTTTTGGGAGACAAAACAGTGCCGGAAAGGGCTTCCCCGCTGAGTTTTCCCGTGTCGTCATTCGGCTTGCTAAAGGCAGGCGGGCCAAGCCGAACGCCAACACGCGAAAACTCAGCCCCGACAAGTGCCTGGTCGTGAAGTCGCTGGATTCCAGCTTGCGCCCTGTTTGCCCTTCGCAACATGGAATCCACCGCCATCACCACCAGGGCAGGGCTTCGCCGTTCGTCTCGTTTGCTCCTGCTTCAGGCGTTTTGGGCTGACGTGTCAGGTCTTCATCTGTTATGATTCCTTCATGCCAGACGTTTTCACCAAAGAAAAACGATCCCAAGTGATGGGCACAATCCGCTGCCGCGGCAACAAGGACACCGAATTAAAATTGGTATCCATTCTCCGCGCCCACCGTATCAAAGGCTGGCGACGACACGAACGACTGCCCGGCAAGCCCGACTTTCTCTTCCGTTGCCAGCGCCTCGCCGTTTTTGTGGACGGTTGCTTCTGGCACGGTTGCCGGTGGCACTGCCGGATGCCTAAATCGCGCAAGGGTTTTTGGGCGACGAAGATTGCCCGAAACAAAGCGCGAGACCGGGAGGTCGCACGATTGCTTCGCAAAAGCCGGTGGCGAGTCTTAAGAATCTGGGAACACTCATTGCGAGAACCGGCCGAAGTCGTCACCCGGATTCAAGCAATGCTTGCAAGTTGCAGACCGGGGCCTTAATAAAGACTGCCATTGGACACAATTGAACTATTTGCGGGAGGTGGCGGACTCGCTCTCGGTTTGCACGGCGCGGGTTTCTCTCCGGTTGCGCTGGTCGAGCGAGACGCCGATTCCTGCCAAACGTTGCGGACGAACTGGCTCGGCTCCATGGGCAAGCATCTCAGCTTGTTCGACACCGACATCCGCCATGTAGATTTCCGCCAGTGGCAGGACCGTGTGCAATTGGTTTCCGGTGGTCCGCCCTGCCAGCCTTTTTCTATCGGCGGTAAACACCGTGGTTACCACGATGAACGTGACATGTTTCCTCGGGCGGTCCATGTCGTGCGAACGGTACGCCCGAAGGCTTTCATCTTCGAGAATGTACGCGGATTGCTGCGCAAATCGTTCGCCAAGTATTTCGCCTATGTCCTGCTCCAATTGCAGTACCCCGAATTAACCCGACAGAATGCGGATACCTGGACGGAGCACCATGCCCAATTGGAGGAGCACCACACTGCTGGCGTCGAGCGCGGCCTCCGCTACCGCGTCGTTTTCCAGAAAGTGAACGCTGCCGATTTTGGGGTTCCACAACACCGTGAGCGGGTTGTCATTGTCGGATTCCGTTGGGATATACAAGAACGATGGAGCTTTCCTGTCCCAACGCACACTCAAGGCGCGCTTGAAGCCGCCAAGTGGCTTACAGGCGTTTATTGGGACGAACATCATATTCCCCGTTCTCGCCGGCCCGCACTGCCCACAAATATGGAGCGTGCGCTGGGCCACATTGACACTCTCCCATTATCCGCCAGATGGCGGACGGTGCGTGACGCGCTTACTGGGTTACCGGACCCGCGCCTGCCCGAGGCCGTTCTCTTTCCAAATCATAAGTTTCAGCCCGGTGCGCGCCAGTACCCGGGGCACACTGGCAGTGACATCGACAGTGCTGCCAAGACGCTGAAGGCAGGGGACCACGGAGTTCCTGGCGGTGAAAACATGCTCACCTTTCGTGATGGTTCGGTTCGCTACTTCACAGTGCGCGAAAGCGCTCGTTTGCAGACTTTCCCAGATTGGTATGTCTTCCCGAGTTCTTGGACCGAGAGCATGAGGCAAATCGGGAATGCGGTGCCCGTCACCCTCGCCAAAGTAATCGGCGCAACTGTTGCCCGGACGCTTCGGGCGCAGGAACGCCGCCAAGCCAGGAACCAATAATGGAGAATCCAACCCCCTACAATCCGCTCAATAAAAAGAACCTCGCCGCGAGCATCGTTTCGAGACTTCTCAATCAGGATCCGCAAGAACTGCCTCCAGGAAAGTTCGTTGGAGCAGGAATTTACCTGATCTACTACACGGGCAATTTTGAGGCTTACAAGCTCGTATCCGCCGCAAACAGAGGCGGGCGGTTTGCTCAACCGATTTACGTTGGCAAAGCCGTGCCTGCCGGGGCGCGAAAAGGAGGAATAGGTCTCGATTCCCCGCACGGCGCCGCTCTTTTCAAGCGACTCGTCGAGCACGCCGAGTCCCTTCAATCGGCGAAGAACCTTAAGCTGACGGATTTCAACTGCCGATGGCTTGTTGTAGACGAAGTTTTCATTCCATTGGGCGAAACACTTCTCATCACCAACTACAAACCGATCTGGAATCTTGTCGTCGATGGTTTCGGGAACCATCCACCTGGTGGAGGTCGTGCCAAAGGCAAAAAGCCCATGTGGGACGTAATTCATCCCGGCAGAGGGTGGGCGGAAAATCTCGGTTCTCTTGTGACCGTCGAAAGCGTGCTGGCACGGATTAAGCACCATTTCGACACTATGCCCGTTCCCCCTGGCGAAATCGAGCTTTGAACCGTGAGCCGAATATCCCCCGGTGGGCTATTACGTCCTCAATCCCGGTCGCGCGAACCCTTGTCCTCATCATACACCATGATGGTGAATTGAAACCAGTACCGATTTCCGCCATTTGGCGTTGACACCCACCGAATTACCGCCACAATGGCCTCGTTGTTGATTGGCCATCTGCAACAAAATTATGACGGCCAATGTTAGTAAATAATAATATATTATGACACTCAGGTTTCAAGTAGATCAGGCTGAGGCATTCCGCCGAGGCGTAGATGTTCCAAAATCCACCGTTCATCTTGAAGTTGATCCGTCCACTTTGCCAGAAGCGGAACGCCTTTTAATTGCGGACACACTCGAAGGCATTGACGTGTGCCTATTGCAAGTCACACCAGAGGGAGACGTAAGAAAAGCCACCAAGCCCAATGGCAGCGTTTGCCGCTTGCAGGCGAAGCTGCCGACTTACGACTCTCTGATGGAAGCCATTCGAGCGAACCAAGCAATGCTGGAAGAGCAACGGGAAAAGGCTCAGGGCAGACATAGAGCCGAGGAAGCATTAACGCGTCTTGCTGACATCGCGCAAGGTGCGTTGCTCAAGGAGTGAACGGGTCAACCGCGACTGCCAAACGGGAACGCCCAAACGGAAGGAACTGTCCTGAAGCCCGGCCAGGAGCACACCCTGCCATCACCCGCCAACTTCGATTGCGGCCTGTCCCAACGACGCACATCAGGAAACTTGTGAATCTGATACCCCTGCACCGTCAGCCATTTCCGCATTCCCTCACGCATCGGCCACAACCAACGGGCTTTTCCATCCGTCAACCTAATCCCACCGCCCCAAATTGCGGCCTTCCAGCACCTCGAGACGGGCGGCAAAAAGCCGCAATTCTCGCGCTCTTTCTTCCCCTGCCGCTACAATTTCAGGACTCAATGGCGTGGAAGCCACCTGTTCACCGAACGAAGCGGGCACGGCCCATACCGGCCAGCCGTTGAACGATTCACCCTGGTCGAGCACTGTCCGAGTCACCGGGCGCGCTTCGATGATTTGCTGCGCCTTGTAACGGGCCATGAGCATATCACTGTCGAGGGACTTCATCGCAGCCGATTCCGATGGAAAAACAACGCCCTCCAATGGTTCGGCCAGAATCTCCCGGCACCGCTGGTAAGCCCAACGCGGCCCGAATGTTTTCCGCATCCCGTCCAAGTCTGTGACGCCGTGTCGTTTCGCGAACGCCGCCACCTTGTGACGCCACAGCCAGGCATTCTCGCTGTTCCAGGAGAACACGCAACTCGCGGTCCTGTCCCCGGCCTTATAGCCGATAAAGCGAACCAGGCGGGCGCCCTTGTCATCTTCAAGCCGTTGCCGGATATGTTTGCCGATGTATTTGCCGACGTAACGGGCAATGCCCTTGGCGTTGGATTTAATGGGCATCAGTTCATGCCGTCCAAACCGATATTTTGGGCAGGTGCCACGCCAGAAGGCCCACTCCCCCCGCAACGCTCGGTTTGCGCTCCGGTAATCCTTGCATTTGAAGGCCGCGAAATTCGCGCCTGTGCGAATATCATCCGCCAGGACGACGACCAGGTGAAAATGAATCCGCCCGGATTGATGCCGCTCCCAAACCACAATGGCCCGCTCATATCGTTTGACGATGACGTGTGCCCGAAGCGAGCGGAAACGGCGTTGCGCCTGCCGGAGGCTGGTAACGTGGTCCGCAAATGTGAGGGTAAGAAAGCCGATTCTCTCAATGCCGTAAAGCGCGACCAGCGCCATGATCTCCAAGAACACGACTTGAGCCGTGCGTTTGTGACCGCCCTTGAGGATGTTGACGGGTTCAGGCTTCTCCTCTGTGGTGCAATTATTACTCAATAGACAAGGAAGGGCGGGGCGGGCGGCCCTGAAGGGCCGCTCCGCCCCCGCCCCTTCCGCCTTGCCGGTTGGAACCACACTTGACCGCAGAACCGGCGAGCAGTGGTGCTCGCTGTCCGGTTCTGCTCGCTCTACTTCGCCGCCGTGCCGCTCCGGTGTCACTGGCCCCCCTCGTTCGTGGCCGTGTCAACAATGGCGAGGATTGCGGCTTTGAGCGGACCGGAGAGCTTATCCCAGGCAGCGACTACGCCTGACAGGTCCTGACTGGCCGCGACCGGCCTTTGTAAGTCTCCTTGTGAGTCTGAGGCGTTTTCCCTGGGTAAATGCGCAGGTTCGAAACCTGCGGCGCGCACCATTCTTCCCTCTTCGAACTGCGGCCCGGCAAGCCAGCTCCCGCTTTTCCCATCTTTTGCCCGGCGGCAAATTCATGCTTCCGGGGTGCGCGAGCCTGATTCCTGGATGACGACATTGTTGGCGCTGCCGCCATTTCTGGGGCGGGCGTCCAGGCAGTTGCGCACGGCCTGGGCCAATTGGGCAGGGTGATAGGGTTTGGAGAAGAACTTAATCCTGTCATCCAGCGCCGCGTCCCGCTCAATCATATCCTGGCTGTAACCGCTGGTGAGAATGACCGGCAGACGGGGGTGGATTTTCTGGAGTTTTTCGGCCAGTTCCCGGCCGGACATGCCTTCGGGCATGACGATGTCGCTGAGGAGGAGATCCACTTTATGGCCGTGAGCCTCCCAGAGGCGGAGGGCCTCGACGCCGGAGCCGGCTTCCAAAACCTGGTAGCCGTGGCCTTCCAGAATTTCCCGCACCAGTTCGCGCAGGGCAGCTTCATCCTCGACCAGCAGGATGATTTCTTTGCCGCCCGCCACTTTGGAGAGGGGGGCGCGCTCCGCGGGTTTTTCCGCCGGCTTTTCGGTGAAGGGCAGGGTGATGTGGAAACAAGCGCCTTTGCCGGGCTGGCTTTCCACCTCGATCCAGCCCTGGTGCTGTTTGACCATGCCATAGACGGTGGCCAGGCCCAGGCCCACTCCTTTGCCCACTTCCTTGGTCGTGAAAAACGGTTCGAAAAGATGGTCAATCACGGCGGCATCCATGCCGCATCCGGTGTCGGCCACGCTGAGGCGGGCAAACCGGCCGGCGCGGCGTTCGGGTTTGGCCCGGACATCGTCCCCGGTCACATTGACCTCGCGGGTGGAGAGGATCAACTCGCCGCCGTTGGGCATGGCGTCGCGGCCATTGACGGCCAGATTGAGGCAAATCTGCTCAATCATGGTGGCGTCGGCCAGGACGGGGAGAGGGTTTTGGGCCAGACGGCGGCGCACGACAATGCTTTCCCCCAGCAACGGGCCGAGCATCTCGGTGGCGTTGGTGGCGATGAGGTTCAAGTCGAGCACCTCGCGCTGCATGACTTGTTTGCGGCTGAAGGCCAGCATCTGCCGGATCAATTTCGCCGTCCGTTCCACCCCCGAAATGATTTGGGTGAGGGATTGGATGGACTCCTGGTCCAGGGAGGGATTGTCCAAGAGGAGGGCGGCATGACCCTGGATGACGGTGAGGATGTTGTTGAACTCGTGCGCGACGCCTGCGGCCATCTGTCCCACCGCGGCCAGGCGCTCCTGGCGCATGACGATCTCCTGGCTTTCCACCAGCGCTTTTTGCGCCTGTTTGCGCTCCAACACCTCCTGCTGCAAATTCCGGGTCCATTCATCAACCATTCTAAACAATTCCTGATCCCGTCGTTGCCGGCGCCGCCGCCCCCAGCGGACCATCCAGCGATACCCCCCGTACCCGGCCAGCAGCAGAGCCGCCGCGCACACCAGATAGAAAGACGGAGTTTGGTAGAACGGGCGCGGCACGGCCGACCCCAGGAAGATTCCCGCGCCAGCCCGCCAGGCCGGGTGCAGGAAAACAACGCCCTCATCCGCCGCATGGACAGGCGTTGCGCCTGTCAAGCCAGGGAGGAGGACAGCTAAAAAAACTGATTTTACACGGCCAAAACACATACGCATACAGGCGGCCGATGCGACGGCCGATCAAGCCGGAACACCATGCAACTCGCCGGCCATCTTCACCGGCAGGGCGACCCACAACTGTATCGGCGGAACTGGGGTCGGGATTAAACAAAAGCCTGTTGTTAATCGGCGCCCTGACCGGTCTGGCCGGCAGACCTTATTGCGGCGGGAGAAGCTTCTTAATTTCGGCGGCGTAGCGGTCAGCCTGGGCTTTTTTCCCCAGCTTGCCGGCCAGCGCCTCCATTTTTTGGTAGAGCGGGAGGGCCCCGGGCCAGCCCGGGGTGTTTTTGAGGAAATCATCATACAGGGTGAGGGCTTGGGCTGGCTGCCCGGCGGCCAGCAATTGCTCCCCGAGCGCCAGGGTCAGGCGGACGGCGGTTTGCGGGGTGGGATGAAGCGCCAGCGCCCGCCGGAAAGACTTTATCGCCAACTCCGGTTTGCCCTGGTTCTGATACAACTGGGCCAGTTTTTCGGTGAGGATGGCGCTTTGTTTGCTGGCGGGTTCCGCCTCAAGATAGCGCACGTAATCCGCCGCGGGTGCGCCCTGCGCCAGACTGAGATCCACCCAGCGCAAATGAGACCATTCCACCAGCGGACTGTGGCGCCGCACCAGAGCCTCGTGCAGCTTTCGCGGATTTCCTCCGAAGGGCCCGAAGGGACGATAGAGCGGATCACCCGCCACCGTGGTTTGCCAGGAGACCGCCGGCTGGGAGGCGTAGGCCGCCTCGCCAAAACTGAATCCCATGAGCAGCCAGCGGCTGAAAAATACTTCCAGGTTCGGGGTGCCGTCCAAATAAGGTTCATCAATGCAGCCCATGGTGGCCGTGGCCCCCGCGGCCAGGAGCGGGCCGCACCAGTATAAATTGGTCGAGCGCAAGGTGTGCGCGCTGAAGGAATGAAGATGATACGCAAACGCGCCCGGCATGAATTCCACTTGGGGCCGTGTGAACGGCCCGGAAACATTGCCGTCATACCAGCCGGCGTAGAGCGCAATCTGGCTCATGGGAAAGGCGGTGGAAAAGGTTTCCGGCCGGTCATCCACCACCGTCTCAAAACCGCAACGCCGCGCCGCTTCCGCCGCCCCGCCCAGCCAGTCATCCCCCTTCTTGTATTCGCCGTTGGTCAGCCCCCGCAGATCGAAATAGGCCCGGCCCCACAATCCATTGGTTTCGGCCTGCATCGCTTTGTCCACCAGCGCCACCGCCACCGCCGCGTCCGGCCCGTCCAGCCGCGCCACCATCAGCACGCCCTGGACGGGATCGAGCCGCGCGGCGTTGGTCGCGCCATAGGCCGGATTGCCCAGCGGGCCGGACAGCCTGACCGGCTGGTGGGCCCACGGCAGAACCGCCAATTCCGAATCCACCGCCGCGCCGTTTCGGCCGCGCAGCGCCGGCGCAAGCTGTTCCAAGTCCGACTCCGCCAATTGCGGATCATCCAAAATGCGCAGCGGCACGCCAAAACACAAAACCGCATAACGAATTTTCGATCCCGTCAATCGCTGGCGCGGGCGCGCGCGAAACGCGGGCAAGGCCTCTCTGTTGGTCCCCGGCGAGAGCCGGTCCGGCTCGAAAACGAACAGTTTTTCCCTTTCCAGGAACTGCAGCAGCGGCTGTTGCAATTGTTCCCGGTATTCCGAGCGCGTCATGTTTTCGCCGGCGGGAAGATCCAAACCGACGACCTGCGCGGCAGGAACGTGCCGGACCGAGGCATAATGGGCGGCTACCTGCCGGGATTCGGGGACGCGGGAATTGTAAATCACCACCACCGCATCCCCCGGTTCCGCCGCCATCAGCCCCGCCGCGCCGCCGGCCAAGCAAATGCAAAATGAAAAATGCAAAATGCAGAATGTAAAATGGAAGGAATTGGCGAATTGGGGCGGGTTGGCTATTTTTTGCCATCGAGTCATAAAATTTTTTTTGCTTAATCCACCTTAATCCACCTTAATTGGAATGGGGCTGGCAGGATCGGCGAATCCGGACGCAACCGCAAACGAGTTCAGCGCGGCCAGCCGCAACCGAAGGAACTGAACCGCGGATTTCGCGGATTCCAGGGATGGGGCTGCGGGACGGAGGGGTGGAGTGATTCCGCCGTCTCTTGGCTGTGGCGTGACAAGGGAGTGATGGGCATGGCGGTTCAAAAAAATACCTTGATTGACCTTGATTAGCCTTGATTGACCTTGATTGGAAAAGCACGTTTTTTGGTCATGGGTCGCTAGATTGTTGACGGATTGCACAACCCTTTATATTCCAGTCGGTTGCGTCAAAACAAGGCGAAATTGGCTTGCAAAGGACCACCGTAAAGGATTTTGATTTTGGATCCATGCCAAAACAAAAAGAAGTTGCTTGCCCGTATTGCAAGGAAAGAATATCCCATGTTGTGCGTTGGTGGCTCCCGATAGTGGTTTTTCAAGATGAGGATGATGTTGGGTTATATTTTTGCGCAAGCTGTCGTACCATCTTACAATTCAACTCGATTATGCTTCGTAGAATTGATGCCACCTTACAACACATCCTTGAAAAACTAAAACCGCCTGAGTGATTTAAGTGAAATCCCCTTGTTTCCACTTCCCGGTCCCTGGGGGGACCCCATGCACCCTGCTGCGTGCCTTCAAATTCCCATCACTCCAACAATGGCTTTTTCTGTGCCTTTTGCGCGGCAAATCAGCTCAAGTTCCTTTCCATCAACAATTTACACATAAAAATGAGCTTTTCCAATCAAGGTCAATCAAGCCTAATCAAGGTGTTTTTGAACCCGTTTGCCCATTGACAAAAACGCCGTTTGCCATTGTCTTATATCCGGGGCACGCTGGCACTAGCCCCTTGTTCCGAATGGATACCGAATACAAGATCATCGGCGGTGACGGAGCCGAATACGGCCCGGCCTCGCTCGACGAGTTGAAAAGCTGGATCGGCGACGGCCGCGTCGCCGGCTCGACCCAGGTCTGGCGCAGCGATCTGGCCCTGTGGACGCCGGCGGCCCGCTACGCCGAACTGCAACAGGCCCTGGCGCGCCTCCATGCTTCCATGTCGCCGGCGGCGCTGAGCCAGACCCTGCGGGCGGCGGGATTCTGGCCGCGTCTGGCAGCCTACCTGCTGGACCGGGTGGTTCTGGCCATGCTTTTTGGGATGATTTGCCAATGGAAACATTGGGAGATGCCGGTCTGGCCCCAAGTGTTAAACCCTGAAACCTACAGGCAATTCACGGACCAATGCGCCCAATTGTTGCCCTACTGGGTTCTTTTGATGGTGCTCTATGACGTCCTCCTCAACGGCACCTTTGGCGCCACCTTGGGCAAGATGGCGGTGGGCGCGAAAATTATCGCGGCGGACGGTTCCCCGCTCGGCTACAGCCGGGCGCTCCTGCGCTCGCTCGCGGCGCGCTTCACCGAGATGATGCTCTTTCTCGGCTACCTCTGGATTGTGGTGCGCTCCGACAAACGGGGCCTGCACGATCTCCTGGCTGGAACCCGCGTGGTTTTGCAACGATGATCTCCCCAGCCAACCGGCGCATGTTATTGATCGCGGCCCTGGTCCTGGCGCTGGATCAAGCGACCAAAAACCTGGTGCTCCAATTCCTTGGCCCCAGGCAGGACCGGATCATCATTGACGGCTTTTTCCGGCTGGTCAACTGGGGCAATACGGGCGCGGCCTGGAGCCTGTTCCGCGACCGCAACGAGGTGCTGGCCTGGGTTTCCGCGGCGGCCCTGGCCGGCCTGGTGCTGTGGCGCCGCCATTTCCACATCCAAACCCTCCTGGGACAAATCTCCCTGGGCCTGATTTGCGGCGGCATCGCAGGAAATCTTATTGACAGAATCAACCCCGCGCGCCATCAGGTGGTGGATTTTCTGCGCTTTTATCTCCACACCCGCGCGGGCGCGGAAATCGGCTTCCCCGCCTTCAACGTCGCCGACAGCGCGATTTGCGTGGGCGTGGGATTGCTCATCCTGGTTTCCTGCCGGCTGGAATCCGCCGCCCCAGCCCGCCCCGCGCCGGAAGCCGGGGTGGAAAATTGAGCGGGGCGGAGGGCGGACGGCGGAAAGAGGGTGGACGCAGGTTTTGAGGTTCCCAAATGGAACGGCATCCTTTGAACTCGCGACGCGAAATCACGGTGGGACAGTCGCTCCCGTTGGAACGGCTGGACGCCTTTTTGCGGACGCAATTTCCCGGCGTCTCGCGCGGGACCATCCAACGGCTGCTGGCGGAGGGACATATCCGGGTCAATGGCCGGCAGGCCAAACCTTCCCATCATCCCCGGGCCGGCGAAGTCGTCAGCGTGTCGTGGCCGGCGGCCGATCCGCCCCAAGCCCGGCCGGAGGACATGCCGCTGGACATTCTTTACGAGGACGAGGACCTGCTGGCGCTCAACAAGCCGCCCGGACTGGTCGTTCACCCGGCGGCAGGCCACGCCGCCCATACCCTGGTCAACGCCCTGCTCCATCATTGCGCCGGTCATCTCAGCGGCATCGGCGGGGTGGCGCGGCCCGGCATCGTCCATCGTCTTGACAAGGATACCAGCGGCTGCCTGGTCGTGGCCAAAAACGACGCCGCCCACCTCCATTTGTCCGGGCAATTCGCCGCGCGCGAGGTGGAAAAAACCTATGAAGCCATTGTCTGCGGCCAATGGCCCGGCCCGGGCGGTGAAATTGACGCTCCCATCTCCCGCCATCGCCAGGACCGCAAACGGATGGCCGCCGGGGCCGGCCGCCCGGCGCGCACCACCTTCCGCGTCCTGGAATGGCTGCGCGGGGCGACGCGCGTGGAGGTGGAT
>Ga0187848_10002296_pt1 | contig 15291 bp, 17 predicted proteins | sample June2016WEW_4_40_FD_132424 | JGI IMG/M metagenome (GOLD analysis project Ga0187848, IMG submission 132424) | Peatland microbial communities from SPRUCE experiment site at the Marcell Experimental Forest, Minnesota, USA - June2016WEW_4_40 | ecosystem: Environmental > Terrestrial > Soil >... | reverse complement strand
TAGGGTCGGTCGGCCGACATTGCGGCCAAATCCTATCGACGCGATCGTGTGAGCCTGGCGGCCAATCGCCCCGCTCACTTCACCTCACTCGCCCCGCCCGCGTTGCGGCGCGTCCATTCCTCCCGCTCGTAATCCTCGAACGCGGCGATCATCGCGCGATAGCTGCGTTCGGCGACGCTTTCCGCGAGGCCGTCCTCGCGGGCGATCGTCTTGACCTTGGCGATGATCGCTTCGACGCGCGCCGGCGCGCTGACCGCGGCGGGATCGGCTTTGAAGCGGCCGGCCTCGGCGACGTATTTTCCGCGCTCGGCCATGAGCTGGATGATTTGCCGATCCAGCCGATCGATGTTGTCGCGCACTTCATTGAGGCTCGCGCAACACTTGCCGCCGTCGACCGAAGGCGCGCCCCAATAGGCCGGATGCGTCGCCGCGGCGTCTTGCGCGCGCGCCTGATCGAGACCGGGCGCCAACAGAAAGACGAGAAGGAAAAGGCGGGGGTTCATCGAAGCGCCTCATGAAAAGGGACGATCGCACGGGAATCGGATCGACCGGCGTATTCGGCGCTGCGGACGTCGCCAAAGTCAACGGCCGCTTGCATGAAACCCTGACGCGCTCCCTATCGTCGCCGAGCGCGTCGCGATAAGGTCTGGCCGCGTCGTTTCATCCCTGGGGGAGGCTCCCATGACCATCGCCTTTTGGTGCGTATTCGTCGCCGCCCTGCTGCCCTATGTTCCCTTCGGGCTCGCCTCGAGCAAACTCAATGCGCACGCGCCGAGGCTCGGCGTCGCCGCCCTCGAAGGGCTCGCCGCGCGCGCCTATGGCGCGCATCTCAACGGCTTCGAGGCTTTTCCGTTCTTCGCCGCGGCGGTGATCGTTTCGCATATCGTCGAAGGCGCCAACGCCACCGTGGGCTGGCTCGCCCTCGCCTTCATCCTCGCGCGGCTCGCCCACATGGCGTTCTACCTGATGGACCGGCAGCCTCTGCGCTCCGCGAGTTTCTTTGTCGGCATGGCGCTGACCGTCGTCATCTTCATCCATCCGGCCTTCCACTGACCGGGTTTTCGTCGATCGCGGCATCGCAGGCCGCTAGACTCTCAGCACATCCTTGAGGCGCCGGCGGGGACTCGCCGGCGCCGTTTGTGACGCGAAGCCGGCGCGGAATGAAAACGTCGCCTGCCAGTCGTCGCCCGTCAGGCGCGCCACGCGCGCCGCCCAAGCCGCGCCGAGCCCGGCCTGCCGCTCGCGGTCGATCATCTCGATGGGCTGATTGAGCGGTTGCATCGCCATGCCGAGCGCCGTGGCGCTCAAATGCAGCCGCTGCCAAACGCGGCCCGCCGCGATCGCGCTGACGCGGTCGTAGCGGTCGCGCACGGCTATGAGGCCGACCGCCGGCGCGCTCGCCACCTGAACGTCGCGCGTTTGATCCATCCAGCCCTTGTGGCTCGTCTCGGCGGAGACCGGAAACAGACGCGCAAGCATCAGCGTGAGGGAAGACAGACCGGCCGCCTCCAGCGTCGGCCCGTCGCGATGGGCGTCGATCTCGGCGCTCGAGGCGCGGAACCAGCGGTCGCTGTCGGCGACCATGGTCTGGTCGGCGATAATGGCCTCGGTGGCCTCGACGACGGCGGCGTCGAAGAGGCGGCGCGGCTCGCCATCCTCGAAGAGGAACACGCGAACGTCGGCGCCGACGTCGGCATGGCTCGCGAAATGGCGCCAGTCTTCCGGCAGCGCCCTGTCGCGATCGTATGCGTAACGGTTGGTGTGGCGATCCGGTATTGCGCGGTAGAGCGAATCCGGCGCGGTTCGCCCGCGCTCGATCAGGCGCACGGTCGCGGCGTGAACCGGCATTCGCCGCTCTGCGAGCGCCGTCAGCAATCCCGGCGTCGCCTCGATCTCTGCGGAATAGCCATTGGGACCGGCCGCAAGCCGCATGTTCTCTATCGCGCAACCGAGACCGAGATGCATCTCGCGCACATAAGTGTCCATGGCTCCGAGGTTGCGCGACAGATCGGCGAAAATCTCGATGGCGTTCGCGCTCACGCCGAACAGCCAGGGCTGCGTGTCGTGCGGGTTGGCGGCGAGAACGCCCGCGGCGACGAGCGCCAATGGCGTGCCGCCGATCGAGGGATCGTTCCAAAGCCGCCAGGGCGCGTAGGCGTCCCCTTCAGGCAAAGGTTGGCCCGCCGCGTCGACTGCGCGCAGCATGCCGCCGGCGGCCGCCAGAAAGATCGTGGCGCCGCCGATGGCGAGCGCTTCCCGCCTGTTCGAGGCAAGAGACATCATGACAGTTCTCCTTCCCTTTGTCACCGGCAGGTGACATTTTGCGCAAAAAAAATCACTCCACGCGCATGACGCCGTCGATCAGCGAGTCGATGGCGGCAAAAATCCGCTCCCAGTCGCCGTCGGTCTTTATTTTGACGCCGCCCATCACCCGAATCGTCCGCGCGCGCACGGCGAGATAGTTGATGGCGACGCCGAGCAGCATGCCGACGGCTTCGACGTCGGCGGACGGAGGCAGCCTGTAGTGTTGGCCGATCCATGCCGACAATTCCAGCGCGCGGCGTTCGCGAACCGCCTCGAGCGCGACGACGAGCCGCGTGCGATCCACGAGTTCGGCCGCGAGCACGGCCAGCGTCACGGGCCGCGCGCGCAGGGCCTGCGCATGGCGGCGAAGGATCGTTTTCATCGCCTCGCCCGCCGACGCTCGCGAGGGGTCGATCCCGCGCGTCAGCTCGTCGACATCCCACCAGAAATCGCTCTGCGCGGCGTAGGCGGCATAGACGCCCTCGAGGTCGCCGAAATAGCGGTAGATGAGAACCTTGTCACAGGCCGCCTCGCGCGCGAGCGCGTTGACGCCGATCGCCGCCAGCCCGTCGCGCACGATCATCCGCCTGACCGCCTCGAGGATGCGCGCGCGCATCGCTTCCGAATCTCGGCCTGAGCTGCGTTTTGGTCCAAATGTCACCATTCGGTGACAAATAGGCCGAAACCATAGCGGCTGTCAACGCCGACGATAGCTCTCGCGATCCGAATGGCGGCGAAGCGTCGACGCGGGGCAGACTTCCGGGAAACGCCGGCGGCGCCGGTCAAACGTTCGATTTTGACCGCTTAAGACGGCATTGACATTCGCAAGAGCGCACGACAGCATTTTGCGATGTGAGGACGACATGGAAAACTTCATTTCCCTCGAAGCTCTTGCCGCCCAGGTTCAAGATGGCATGTCGCTTGCGGTTCCCGCTGATCGCTCCGGCGTCGCCATGGCTGCAACAGCAGCGATAATTGCTGCTGGCCGCAAGAATCTTCACCTCGTCTGCGTACCCATCAGCGGCATACAAGCCGATATGCTGATCGGCGCGGGTCTCGTCAGATCAATCGAAACCAGCGCCGTCACCTTGGGTGAGGCTGGCGGAGCGCCCCGTTTCGCCGAAGGCGTGCGCGCGGGAGCCCTGCAACTGATGGACGCGACATGTCCTGCCGTATTGGCCGGTCTCACGGCGGGTCAGAAAGGCGTTCCGTTTCTGCCGATCCGGGGCATCATCGGCAGCGATTTGATGAAGGCTCGACCGGACTGGAAGATCATCGGCAATCCGTTCGCGCCAGATGATCCGATCGTCGTTGTCCCGGCGATACGTCCCGATGTCGCGCTGTTCCATGCGCCGGAGGCGGATCGCTTCGGCAATGTCCGGATCGGGCGTCAAGCTGAACTCGCCACAATGGCCTATGCCGCGAAGGCGACGTTGGTCACGGTGGAACGTATCCGCGAGACCTCGCTGCTTGCGGACGAGAATTCCGCCGCCGGCGTTCTGCCGGCGCTCTACGTGACCGCGATCGCCCAGGCGCGCAACGGAGCTTGGCCGCTCGGGCTATGGGGTGAATATCCCGTTGATGACGCCGAAGTTGCGCGATACGCCCGCATGGCGAGATCGGTCGACGGCTTTGCGGCCTATATGGAAGCCTTCATGCGCCGACCCGAGGCAGCGGCGTGAACTCTCGTCGAGCCACGTCGCGCGAAATCCTGATCGCCACGGTTGCGGAGTTGTTGACAGGCGTCCGCACGGTCGCCGTTGGGGCCTCTTCACCGATTCCGGCCGCTGGCGCGATGTTGCTGCGGGCTCGCAACGAAGCGCGTGGGCTTGAGCGGATTCGCATCGCCGTGCTCGGATCGCGCGAGCACAATTTCTTCACCAACGGCGCCTTTGAACTGTTTGACTGCGCCGCACAAGGCCGTATCGACGCCTTCTTTCTCGGCGGCGGACAGATCGACGGCCAGGCCAATGTCAATCTCGTTGGGATAGGCGATTATCCGCGGACCACGGTGCGCTGGCCGGGTTCTTTCGGATCGGCGTTTCTCTATTACGTCGTGCCGCGTGTGATCTTGTTTCGTGAGGAGCATTCGCCTCGCGTGTTTGTCGATAAAATCGATTTCGTCAGCGCGCCCGGCACAAGCGAGGGCATCGTTCGCAATGGCGGCCCATACGCACTGCTTACGGGACTGGCGCTGTTTGCATTTGATAAAGAGCGCAAACGCTTCCTGCTGCGGAGCGTGCATCGCGGCGCGTCCAGCGCCGACGTGAAAGCGAATACGGGGTTTGAATACGATGCGCCGACCTCCGTACCGACCACCGTTGAGCCCGTTTCGGAAACGCTTGCACTATTGCGTGGACGCGTGACGGAAGAAATCGCGGAGACCTATCCGCAATTTGCCGCGACGCTCGTCGCGGAGCGCGGGGCCTAGAAACTTCGTCTTCAAATGTTTGAATCGATAAAGTCGCGGCCGCTCTCCCACCCAAAGCGGCCCTTTGACTTCGGCGCCCAGCGTCCGCCCTCGCCCGCTACCGCCCGCCCGCCACGTCGAGAATGGCGCCGGTGACGTAGGAGGCGGCGTCGCTGAGCAGCCAGATGATCGCCTCGGCGACTTCCTCGGCCGTTCCCGGCCGGCCGAGAGGCGTCGCCGCGCCGAGCTTCAACGCGCGATCGGGTTCGCCGCCGTTGGCGTGGATTTCGGTGTCGATCAGGCCCGGCCGGATCGCGTTGACGCGCACGCCTTCGGGCGCCAACTCCTTGGCCAGGCCCAGCGTCAGCGTATCGATCGCGCCCTTCGACCCGGCGTAATCGACGTAAAGACCGGGGGAGCCGAGCCGCGCCGCGGCGGACGAAATGAGCACCATCGAGCCGCCGGCGCCCCCGAGGCTCCTCGACATCCGCCGCGCCGCCTCGCGCGCGGTCAGGTAGGCGCCGAGGATGTTGACCTCGAACACCCGCCGCATGCGCTCGGCGCTCATGTCGACGAGGCGCGCCGTCGGCGCGACGATTCCGGCGTTGGCGACGACGCCGCGAAGGGGCCCGAGCGCGCGCGTCGCGCCTTCGAACATCGCGACGACGTCGTCCTCGTCGGCGACGTCGCCGCGCAACGCCACCGCCTTGCCGCCGGCGCGGGCGATCGCCTCGACGACTTCGTGGGCCGAGTCCTCGTCATGCAAATAATTGACGCCGACCGACCAGCCGCGCACGCAAGCGAGCAGCGCCGCGGCGCGCCCGATGCCGCGCGAGGCGCCGGTGATGAGGATCGCGTTGTTCTCGGTCATCCCGAGAGTTTGCTATCTTGCTCGGCTCCTGGCAAGCGGCGCGCGCGAAGCCGCGGCGCGGATCGCCTCGATATTCCCGGCGTAGGCGGCGGGTCCGCCCTTGAAGACCGCCGATCCCGCGACCAGCACGTTCGCGCCGGCCCCGACCACCAGCGGCGCGGTCTCCGGCGTCACGCCGCCGTCGATCTCGATGTCGATTCGGCGCGCGCCGATCATGCGCTTGACGCGCGCGATCTTTTCGATGACCGCGGGGATGAACGCCTGACCGCCGAAGCCGGGATTCACCGTCATCAGCAGGACGAGATCGAGCCGATCGAGCACGTATTCGATCGTCTCGGCCGGCGTCGCGGGATTGAGCGCTGCGCCCGCCTTCTTGCCCAACGCGCGAATCGCCTGCAACGTGCGGTCGAGATGTTTGCACGCTTCGACATGGACGGTGATGACGTCGCAGCCCGCCTTGGCGAAGGCCTCGAGATAGGCATCGGCGGGCTCGATCATCAGATGGCAATCGAACACCTTGTCCGTGTGCGGGCGCAGCGCCGCCGCGACAGGCGGTCCGAAGGTGATGTTGGGAACGAAATGCCCGTCCATCACGTCGAGATGGATCCAATCGGCGCCGGCCGAGACGACGTCGCGCACCTCCTGGCCGAGCTTGGAAAAGTCGGCCGACAGAATCGACGGCGCGATGAGAACCGGTGGCGTCATGCGCCATTCTCCTGTTGCTGGAACACCCGGCTCTGGCGAATGTCCTCGGCTTCGATGGTCATCAGCTGATCGATTGTCAATTCCGCGTCAAGCATGGCGAAGCAGCGGTTGGCCTGGCGCAGGCGCGCGCGATCGAGCGCGTTGCGGATGCTTCGCGCATTGGCGAAATGCGGCTGCGTGCGCCGCGCCGCGATATATTCGGCGAGCGCCTGCCACGCCGCCGGACTCAGCTTGTAGTTGAGCCCGGCGAGCATCTTCTCGCCGATCGCGAGCAGGTCGGCGTCGTTGTAATCGGGAAAATCGATGTGATGGGCGACGCGCGAGCGAAAGCCGGGGTTGGAGTGGAAGAACCGATCCATCTTGTCGGCGTAGCCGGCGAGAATCACAACGAGATCGTCGCGGTTGTTCTCCATCACCTGCAACAGGATCTCGATCGCCTCCTGCCCATAGTCGCGCTCGTTTTCCTGGCGATAGAGGTAATAGGCTTCGTCGATGAACAGCACCCCGCCCATCGCCTTTTTCAGCACTTCCTTGGTCTTGGGCGCGGTGTGGCCGATATATTGGCCGACGAGGTCGTCGCGCGTGACGGAGACGAGATGGCCGCGCCTGACATAGCCGAGCTTGTGCAGAATCTCGGCCATGCGCATGGCGACGGTGGTCTTGCCGGTGCCAGGATTGCCGGTGAAACTCATATGCAGCGTCGGCGCCTGGGAAGTGAGCCCGAACTTGCGCCGCACGCGATCGACGAGCAGCAGCGCCGCGATCTCGCGAATGCGCTGCTTGACGGGAGCGAGGCCGATCAGCTCGTCGTCGAGCTGTTGCAGCACGGGCCCGACGCCCGACTGCGCGAACTCCTCGGCAAGATTGATCCTGGCCGGCGGCGCCGCTGGAGCCTCGCCCGTTTCGCTCGTCATGAGTAGCGCTTTCCCTCGGGCTTGTCGGTCGCGTAAGCGCGCGTCGTGTAGCGCTGTTCGCGGCCGCGGCCCTCCATCCGTTCGAGACGGAAACCGTCTTCGTTTTGCGGCCGGTTGACGATGAAGGAAATGCGCACCGACTCCCAGCCGTGCGAGGCGTCGAACGCCGACAACCGGATATAGCGGTCGCCGTAGACCTTTCGGCACGCCTGCAATTCCATCAACACGCCCTTGGCGTCCTTGAGATCGAACATTGGCAGGCCCCACATCTCCCAAAAGGTGTTGCGGGGATGAGGATCGTCGGTGAACTCGAGGTTCACCGCCCAGCCGTTGTCGAGACAATACTGCACCTGCGACTCGATCTGGTCGTCGGTCAAATCCGGCAGAAACGAAAAGCAACCCTGGGTGATGCGCATGGGAAATCTCCTTAGCCCGCGACCTGCGCGGTGGGGACATAATCGAGCTGGTCGGTCGAGGCGTAGTTGAACGTCACGTTGCCCCAGACGTCGAGCGCCTGGCGCAGCGGCGTGCAGGTCTTGGCCGCCTCGGCGAGAATGGTCGGACCCTCGTTGACATAGTCGCGGCCGGCGTTGCGCGCGAACACCATCGCCTCGAGCGCGACGCGGTTGGCGGTGGCGCCCGCATGGATGCCCGCGGGATGGCCGATCGTGCCGCCGCCGAACTGCAGCACGACGTCGTCGCCGAACAGATTGAGCAGCTGATGCATCTGGCCGGCGTGGATGCCGCCCGAGGCGACCGGCATCACCTTGTTCATCGACGCCCAATGCTGATCGAAGAAGATGCCGTGATCGAGCCGCATCGGATTAAAGTCCTCGCGGCAGATGTCGTAATAGCCGATGGTCGTGGCCGGATCGCCCTCGAGCTTGCCGACGACCGTGCCGGCGTGAATGTGGTCGACGCCCGCCAGACGCATCCATTTGGCGATGACGCGGAACGAAACGCCGTGCGTCTTCTGCCGCGTATAGGTGCTGTGGCCCGCGCGGTGCAGATGCAGGATCATGTCGTTCCTGCGCGCCCATTTCGCCATCGACTGGATGGCGGTGTAGCCGATGACGAGATCGATCATGACGACGCAGGAGCCGAGCTCCTTGGCGAATTCGGCGCGCTCGTACATGTCCTCCATCGTTGCGCCGGTCACGTTGAGATAGGTGCCCTTGATCTCGCCGGACATCGCCTGAGCGCGGTTGACCGCCTCCATGCAATAGAGGAAGCGCTCGCGCCAATGCATGAAGGGCTGCGAGTTGATGTTCTCGTCGTCCTTGGTGAAGTCGAGCCCGCCCTTCAGCGCTTCGTAGACGACGCGGCCGTAGTTGCGCCCGGAGAGCCCGAGCTTGGGCTTGATCGTCGCGCCGAGCAGCGGCCGGCCGAACTTGTCGAGGCGCTCGCGCTCGACGACGATGCCGGTCGCGGGACCCTGATAGGTCTTCACGTAGGCGACGGGAAAACGCATGTCCTCCAACCGCAGCGCCTTCAGCGGCTTGAAGCCGAACACGTTGCCGATGATCGAAGCCGAGAGATTGGCGATCGATCCCGATTCGAACAGGTCGAGATCATAGGCGATATAGGCGAAATACTGACCCGGCGCGCCCGGCACGGGATCGACCCGGTAGCACTTGCCGCGATATTTCTCGCTCGCGGTGAGACGGTCCGTCCACACCACCGTCCAGGTCGCGGTCGAGGATTCGCCCGCCACCGCCGCGGAGGCCTCGATCGGGTCGACGCCGTCCTGCGGGCTGACGCGGAAACAGGCGATGATGTCGGTCTCCTTGGGCGTGTAATCGGGCTCCCAATAGCCCATCTTGCGATATTCCATCACGCCGGACTTGTAGCGGTCCTTGCCGGTGACGGTTTGCGACGGCTGGGTGTTCATGGCTTTCTCCTGTCGATCGGGCGCGCGGGGTTCGGGACGCGCGCCGCTCGGATGTTTCGTTGGACCTTCAGTGCGTCAGCGTCGCCGCCGTCGCGACGACCGCGTCGACGGTGATGCCGAAATGCTTGTAGAGATCGGCGGCCGGCGCGCTGGCGCCGAAGCCGGGCATGCCGATGAAGGCGCCGCGTTCGCCGATCCAGCGATCCCAGCCGAACCGGCAGAGCGCTTCGATGGCGATGCGCGGCGCCGTTCCCAGCACTTCGCGGCGATAGCTCCAGGGTTGGCTCTCGAAGAGCTCCCAGCACGGCATCGAAACGACCGCCGCGCGCTTGCCGAGCGCGAGAAGGGCCGTCGCGGCTTCGACCGCGAGCGCGACTTCCGATCCCGTCGCGATGAGCGTCAGATCCCTGGGACCGTCGGCTTCCCTCAGGACATAGGCGCCGAGCGCGCTCCTGTTGACCTCGTGCGCCTTGCGCAGGGTCGGCAGATTCTGGCGCGACAGAACGAGCGCGGACGGCGTCTCGCTGGCGGCGAGCGCCAACTCCCAGCACTCGGCGGTCTCCACCGCGTCGCAGGGACGGAACACATTGAGGTTCGGCGTGGCGCGCAGCATCGCGACATGTTCGACCGGCTGATGCGTCGGCCCGTCTTCGCCCAGCCCGATGGAATCGTGGGTGAGGACGTAGATCACCTGCTTGCCCATCAGCGCGGAAAGACGAATGGCGCCGCGCGCGTAGTCGCTGAAGACGAGGAACGTTCCGCCATAGGGAATGAAACCGCCGTGCAGCGCGATGCCGTTCATCGCCGCCGCCATGCCGAATTCGCGGACGCCATAGCGCACGTAGCGCCCCGAAAAGTCGCCCGCCGTCAGCGACGCCATGCCCTTGGTGATCGTCAGGTTGGAATGGGTGAGATCGGCCGAACCGCCGAGCGTCATGGGGATCGCGGCGTTGACGACTTCGAGGGTCATTTCCGAGGCCTTGCGCGTCGCCACCGACGGGGCCTTGGCGACGAGGCCCGCCTTGAATTCGGCCATGCGCTGGGAAAACTCCGCGGGAATCTCGCCCGAAAGGGCGCGCGCGAAGCGTTCGCGCTCGGGATGAGCGGCGAGCCGCGCTTCCCACAATTCGCGCTGGCGTTCGGCTCGCCTGCCGGCGGCCCGCCAGGCGGCGAGGCAGTCCTCAGGGATCTCGAAAGGCGGCCACGGCCAATCGAGATTGGCCCGCGCCGCTTCGATCTCGGCGGCGCCGAGCGGCGCGCCGTGGGTCGATTCCGATCCCTGCTTGCTGGGGGCGCCGAAGCCGATCGTGGTGCGGCAGGCGATGAGGGTCGGGCGCGACTGTTTCTTGGCGGCGTCCAGCGCGGCTATCACCGCGCCCGAATCGTGACCGTCGACCGCCAGAGTATGCCAGCCGGAGGCCTCGAAGCGCGCCCGTTGGTCCGTGCTGGTGGAAAGCGTGGCGCTGCCGTCGATGGTGATCTTGTTGTCGTCCCAGAGCACGATGAGCCGGCTCAGCTTCAAGTGTCCGGCGAGGTCGATCGCTTCCTGACTGACGCCTTCCATCAGACAGCCGTCGCCGGCGATGACGTAGGTGTGGTGATCGACGAGGTCGGCGCCAAAACGAGCGGCCATCGCGCGCTCGGCGATCGCCATGCCGACCGCCGTCGCCAGGCCCTGGCCGAGCGGGCCGGTGGTCGTCTCGATTCCCAGCGCGTGGCCGTATTCGGGGTGCCCGGCCGTCTTCGCGCCGAGTTGGCGGAAGCGCTTGATTTCGTCGATCGTCATATCGGGATAGCCGACAAGGTAATGGATCGCATATTGCAGCATCGAGCCGTGCCCGGCCGACAGCACGAAGCGGTCGCGATCGGGCCAGAAGGGCGCCGCAGGGTCGAACTTCATCACCTTGGTGAACAGCACCGTCGCGACGTCGGCCATGCCCATCGGCATGCCGGGATGGCCGGACTTGGCGCGCTCCACTGCGTCCATCGCCAGAAAGCGGACGGCATTGGCCATGACGGCGTGCGAGACCGCCGGCGTCGTCTTTTCAATCACGTCAATCGCGTTCATCGTGTGACCTTTCCGCGTTGTTCGTTCAAATTGCGCGCCGCCGGCGCTCCACCAGTTTCATAATCATCGGCGTCAGTATGAGCTGCATCGCGATGTCGAGCTTGCCGCCGGGAATGACGATCGAATTGGCGCGGCTCATGAAGCTGCCTTCGATCATGGTGCGCAAATACGGGAAGTCGATGCCGCGCGGATTGCGGAAGCGAATGACCACCATCGACTCGTCCGGCGTCGGGATCCAACGCGCGATGAAGGGGTTCGATGTGTCGACGGTCGGCACGCGCTGGAAGTTGATGTCGGTTTCGGTGAATTGCGGGCAGATGTAGGTGAGATAGTCGGGCATGCGGCGAAGGATCGTGTCGGTCACCGCTTCGGTCGAATAGCCGCGCGTCGACCGATCGCGATGGAGCTTCTGGATCCATTCGAGATTGATGACGGGAACGACGCCGATCTTCATGTCGGCGTGCTGGGCGAGGTTCACCTTGTCGGAAACGACGCAGCCATGCAGGCCTTCGTAGAACAGCAGGTCAGAGCCCGGCTCGAATTCGCGCCAGGGCGTGAAGGTGCCGGGCGAGCAGCCGTAGATTTCGGCCTCCTCCGCGTCGTGGACGTAAGTGCGCGTCTTGCCGCCGCCGGTGGCGGCGTACGCGGCGAAGGTCTTTTCGAGTTCTTCGAGCAGGTTCGCGTTGGCGCCGAAGTGGCTGTAGTGGTTGTCGCCCTTCTTCGACGCCTCTCTCATCTGTTCGCGCATTTCCATGCGGTCCCAGCGATGGAAGGCGTCGCCCTCGATATAGACCGGGTTGATCTTCTCGCGGCGAAAGATCTGCTCGAAAGTGCGCTTGACCGACGTGGTGCCGGCGCCGGACGAACCCGTGATCGCGATGATCGGATGCTTGAGTGACATCGGACTTCCCCCCAATCGTCAGTTACGCAACAGGCCGCGCTTGCCGAACAGCGGCGAACGTTCGGCCGAATGATCGCCGTAGAGAAAATAGCGCTTGACCCGTTCGACCTTGTCGGTGGAGCCGAAGATGAAGGGGGTGCGCGCGTGAATGCTCGTCGGCGCGATGTCGAGAATGCGATTGACGCCGTCGGTCGCCAGGCCGCCGGCCTGTTCGACCAGCATGGAGATCGGATCGGCTTCATAGAGAAGCCGCAGGCGACCCTTGGCGTAGCCGGCGCGCGCGTCGTCGGGATAGAGGTAAACGCCGCCGCGCACGATGATGCGATAGGCGTCGGCCACCATCGAAGCGGTCCAGCGCATGTTGAAGTTCTTGCCGCGCGGTCCTTCTTCGCCCAGCACGCAATCGTCGACATAGGCGCGAACCGGTTCGGGCCAATGCCGGGAGTTGGACGCGTTGATCGCGAATTCGGCCGAACCGTCGCGGATATGAAGATTGAGCCGCGACATACGAAACGTTCCAGTGTCCGGATCGAGCGTCGCCACGTGCGTTCCCGCGCCGGTGGTGAACACCAGACAGACTTGCGGCCCATACAGCGTGAAACCCGCGGCGCGTTGCCGATTTCCCGGCTGCAGGAAATCCTCTTCCCTCGCTCCGTCGCCCGCGGGGGCGTCGAGCACGGAAAAAATCGACCCGATCGATATGTTCGAATCGATGTTCGACGACCCGTCGAGCGGATCGAGCGCAACGAGCAGCTTGCCCTCGGGATCGACGATCGTCGGCGCATGCCGCTCCTCGGAGACGAGCGCGCGAACGCCGCAGCCTCGCAATCCCTGCTCGAACGCCTTGTCGGCGAACAGATCGAGCGCTTTTTGCTCATCGCCGTCGGGATTCGCGGCGCCCACCGCCGCGTCCATCGCGCCGGCCAGCCGGCCGCGCCGAATGAGATGGGCGACCGGGATCGCGGCCTCGGCGAACGCATTCACCACTCGCGCCAGCTCCGGCGCTGCGTGACGGCTCAGAAACTCGCTCAGGTCCTGACCCATTGTTTCGAATTTGGTCATGGCTTCCCCCTTTCCGTCCCCCCACGGCCGGCCTCGCCGGGTCGGTCCCGCGACAATTGCGAATATGAGAACTTGCGCTTGAAAGAAAACTGAATTAATTTTACTTAACGTTAGAAAAAATTGAATACGCATCCGAGGCGGGCCATGCGCGCATTGACGTTGCAACAAATCAACACCCTGCAAGCCATCGCCGAGGCCGGGTCCCTGGTCGGCGCGGCGGCCGATCTCAACATGACCCCGGCCGCGCTGACCGCGCGGCTCAAAGGGCTGGAGAGCTCGGTGGGACTCCCCCTGTTCGATCGCACCTCGTCGGGATTGCGGCTCAACACGGCGGGCCGGGTTGCGCTGGAATCGGCCGGAGCCATCGAACGCGCGGTGCGCGAATTCGTCGAGGCGATGCACGCGGTCAAGACCGGCCAAGGCGGGCGGCTGTCGGTCGGCGCGGTCTCCACCGCCAAATATTTCGCGCCGCGCCTGATCGCCGCCTTCCTCGCGCGCCATCCCAAGCTCGAATTGCGCTTCCAGATCGGCAATCGCGCGCAAACGATCGATTGGATAAGGACGATGGACGTCGAAATCGCGCTCGCCGGACGCCCGCCGAGCGACGTGCCGATCGCCAAGGCGGCGCTCGGCCCGCACCCGTACGTTATGATCGCGCCTCCCGATCATCGGCTCGCGGGCGCCGGCCGTATCACGCGCCAGCAATTGGCGGGCGAAGCGTTTCTGTTTCGCGAGCCCGGTTCGGGAACACGCTCGCTGTTCGAGTATTTCATCGGCGATACCGAAATCCGGCGGGTGCAACTCGGCATGGAGCTCGGCTCCAACGAAACGATCAAGCAGGCGGTGATGGCCGGGCTCGGCATCGCCCTGATCTCCGCTCACACGATCGGAGCGGAACTCGCCGACGGGCGCATCGCCTGTCTCGACGTCGACGGCCTGCCAATCATCCGGCAATGGTTCGTCGTCCACCGCACCGATCGCCCGCTGTCGCCGGCGGCGAGCGCTTTTCGCGACTTCGCCGAGGCCCACGGCGCCGAATTCCTGCCGCAGGGCGCCAACGCGGCCGAGAAGGGCTCGCCGCAAAAGCCGGCGGAGCCTCTTCCGGCACGGTAGGATCGCGGGGCGAAGCGCGCCATATTAAGATGGCGGAGGCAATCGGCGCCGCCGGCGCCCATCGTCGAGTCCTTGGGGAGAAATCGCTTCTTATGTCCGCACGCTGCCGCGTCGAAGGCTACGCCATCGTCTCAGCCGACGGAATGATCGCGGATGCGGACGCCGTCATGCCGGACGTCCTCAAGAGCAAGGCCGACCAAGAGTTCTTCGAGCGCGAGCTCGACCGCGTCGACGTCGTGATTCACGGCCGCCGCTCGCACGAAGGCCAGCCGCACTCGCCGCGCCGGCGGCGGCTGGTCCTGACCCGCCGAATCGCCGCGATCGCCCCCGATCTGGATAATCATTCATCCTTGCTGTGGAACCCGGCCGGCGCGTCGTTCGAGGAAGCCTGCGCGGCGCTGGGGCTTTCGGGCGGCGTCGCCGCCGTCATCGGCGGCCCCGAGGTCTACTCCCTGTTTCTCGAAATCGGCTATGACAGCTTCCACCTCTCCCGCTCCGCCAAGGTCGCCCTGCCGGGCGGCCTGCCGATCTTCACCCAAGGCCGACTGGGGCGCTCGCCCGACGCAGTGCTCAGGCAATACGGCCTGGAACCGGCGACCGAGCGCACGCTCGACGAGGCCAATGGGGTGACCGTGGTCTGTTGGCGAAGAAAGGCGTCGGCCTGACCCTCGCCCGGCCCTCGTCCGCGCGCCCAATCACGTCATGCTCTGGAAGCGATGCGCGGCGGCGCTGATCCGCGAAGCCATTTCGATGTCGCGGTCGGTGATCCGGAAGCCCGCGTCGTGCGTGCACAGCGAAAACGCGACGCGCTTGTAGGAAATGCGGATCTCGGGATGGTGGCCCGCCGTCTCGGCTTCGATGGCGATCTGCACGACGAAGGCTATCGCATCGCGAAAGGTCGCAAACTCGAAGCCGGCCTCGATATTCTGCCCCTTGAGCGACCAATCCCTCAACCTTTGCAGGGCCGAGTGAAGTTCGCTCTCGGTGAGGATCTGGTGGTTCGCCATGGCGCGTCTCCTCCACTAACCCCCCGTGCCTTTGGTCAGGACGCG
>Ga0187848_10002292_pt1 | contig 15314 bp, 4 predicted proteins | sample June2016WEW_4_40_FD_132424 | JGI IMG/M metagenome (GOLD analysis project Ga0187848, IMG submission 132424) | Peatland microbial communities from SPRUCE experiment site at the Marcell Experimental Forest, Minnesota, USA - June2016WEW_4_40 | ecosystem: Environmental > Terrestrial > Soil > Wetlands... | reverse complement strand
GGCCGCACCGACTGGCGCGTGCTCCGCGTTGACGGCGGCGTGCGCCCGCAGGGCTGGTAATCCGTTTCTGTTGCGGAAGGGTTCGCCGCCAAATGTAGGGTGGGTCGAGCGCAGCGAGCCCCACCATTTTTCAGGCGAATTCCTGTGGTGGGGCCCGCCGACCATGCTGCGCACGGTGCCCGTCGACCCACCCTACCGTCATTCCGCATCCACGACGCAGCGGAAGCCGAGCGTGCCGGCGCGGTCCTTGCTCGGGGCCATCAAGAGATACTTCTGGTGCTCGGAGAGTTTCGTGTTCCGCGGGAAGTACCACCCGGACGTCTTCGGGCGATACGAACCGCCGCCGCGGACCACCGCCGCGCGGGTGTGCTCGTCGGTGTATTCGTCGGTCCACTGCCAGATGTTGCCCAGCATGTCCATGATGCCGAAGGGACTGGCGCCCTTGGGATGGGCATCCACATCGGCGGGCGGGGGCGCCTCGCGGCCGTCGGTGGCGGGCGGCGTGGCCTCGGCCAGCGGCTGCGTGCCCCAGGGATAGGGCCGGCCGTCGGTCCCCTGGGCCGCGTACTGCCACTCCCATTCGCGGGGCAGCCGCTTGCCGGCCCAGGCGGCGTAGGCCCGCGCGTCCTCCAGGGCGACCCAGGTCACCGGCTTTTTGTCCCAGCCCGCTGGGTACGTCCCGCCGGTCCAGTGCTTGAGGAAGTTGTACGAATCCTTCGGCCGGTAGCCCGCGGCGTCGAGGAACTTCTTGAACTGGGCATTGGTGACGGGGTATTTGTCGATATAAAAGGCTTTGAGGTCTAGTTCCTTATCGTGATGCCGGCGGGGCAGGTCTTCCCAGGGGTATTGGAAATCGACGCCCGGGCCGTCGCCCCCCTCGATCTCGACGCCGGAGACCTTGAAGCGGAACTTCCCGGCGGGCACACGGACCATGCCCTCCGGCGGTTGCGCGGCCGGCCGGGTCCGCGGGATGTCCACCACTTGCTGCGGCAGGGCCTTCCACTCGTTGGAAAGGTCGGCCAGGCGGGTCTTCGACCGCTCGGCCATCTTCGGCAGAAGATCGGCGATTGCCGGCGGCAACTTGGCCGCCGGGCGCAGCGAGAATAGCGCGCCGTAGCCGTGCTTTTCGATGGGAAGCCGGAGCACCCTTCGACCGCCGACCGCGGTCGGTTTCAATTCAATGCCGTGCCAGAGATCATAAAATCGCGCCTTCTCCCTGCCGGGCACTACTTCGAGGTCGTCGCAATCAATGTCCCTATCGGTGCGGTTGACGAGCAGCTCCGCAGTGCCGTCTGAGTCTTGGAGGCACGTCCCGTAAACACCCCCTTTGAGGGCGGGGTAATGCGGCGACCACATGATCCTATGCGTGACGGCACGCTCGATCATGGCGATTCGTCGCAGGGCCTCGGCGTCGCGCGGGGTAAGCTGGTTCCAAATGCCCCAGACGTTCTCCCAAGATTCGTACCCCGCACAGTTGAAGAAGGCCGACTGCAGGCCGTCGGTGCGATCGTGGGCCCAGCGCTCGCAGACGTGTACCATGTGCGCTGGGAGGATGGACTTGTACTTGCTCACCACGGGCACACGCTGATATTGCCAGTAGCCCCAGGACATGCTGTTCCACTCCAGCATCTTCAGATCGGCCAGGGCGTTTTCGGGCTCCAGTGCAAGCGGGAGCCCGATGTCATTCGCGGCCCAGCGAAACTCCTTCGGGATGCCGTTCATTGTATCGCCGTTGATGCCGTCGGCCCCGATGGCTTTCATGTCGCGCGCGGCTGCGTGCCAAAGCAGCGCACCCTCGTCGCGCGTGCCGGTGTCCCAGGGCATCACCGGGAACAAGACGCGGACGCCGCGCCGGTGAAAATCAGCCACCATTTGCTTCAGGCCCGGCAGGCCGCCGGGCATCGCCCGCAAGAGGTCGTGCTGGTTGCGGTTGTCGATGCCGATATTCGGATACACAGGCCAGATCAGCACCGAGTCGATGCCACCGTAGCGGCGGTCGAGATCATCCAAGTAGCGATCCACGGTATACTTACCCGCCACCGGATCGTAGAAATAGCGTTCTTCGGCCATCATCTGCGGCTGGATGAAGCTGCGGCGAGTCCACGCCAACTCGGGGCGCGATCGCTCCCAGGGGTCAAGCTTCTCAGGGTCACACTCAGCCTCGCACCACGCAACCATCGCCTCCAGCCAGCGATCGTAGTCCCGGGGATTTTCCGGGCCGCGGATCACCTCGGCGTCGATCTGGAGCTTGTAGGGCTCGCCGCCTTTGGCAGGTTCAGTTGGTGGGGCTCGCTCCGCTCGACCCACCCCACGGCCACTCAGCAACGTCTCCTTTAGCCAATCGTAATAACCGTCCAGCGAAGTCCACTCGGTGGCCACCTGCATCTTGCGGCCGGGCGGGTCGATCACGGTCATGCCGTCCGCCGTAACGCGGATCGGCAGCTCTTCCAGCTTCACCAGCGGTTTTGGGCCGGGCAGGGCCAGGTAGACCGCCACCGTGTCGAAGAGCGTGCTGCTGCCAGTGGGCTTCGGGTTGCGGGCCCAGATGCGGTAATTGTCCAAAAGGGCCTTGACCAGCGGGTCTTGGCTCTCCACCAGCGATTGGAACCGCTTGCCGCCAAGCTGCACCAGCCCGCAGGTGTCCAGCGGCGTGATCCGGGCTTCCCGCCAGGGGGCGGAGAAGACCCTTTGGGCGGCCGGCACGTTGCACTTGACGTTGTACTCGGGCTGGGGTTTCGAGCCCTTGCCGTAGCCCATGCGGACGCTCCCCTGCATGCCGACGAAGATGGCCTTGCCGGCGATGGCCGGCTGCCGCTGGAGGGCCGCGGCCACGGTGTGCGAAGGGCCGATGGAGATGATCCGCAGCGGCTTGGGCGAGGCATCGACCGCGGCGATCAGAGCCGCCACGCCGTCCTCGTGGACCTTGCCCGCGTAATCGCTCAGCTTGTAGTCCTTGACCCAGGCGTCTTGTCCGCCGCCGCCCTGCCGCCCGCCGGCGCCGAGGCCGACCGGCACGTCCGTCCGCCCGGCAATGGTCAACAGGCGGGCAATGATCTTCGCCCGGTATTCCGCCTTGCCGCAGGTCGTGGTCACGAGCTTCAGATCGAATTGCGGGCATTTCAAGAGCGTCACTAGGGCCCAGGTGTCGTCGATGTCGTCGCCGATGTCCGTATCGAGGGCGACGAGCACGCGGGCCTCGGCCGCCTTGGCGGGGCCGGCCAGCGAAAGAAACAGCAAGGCCGCAACGCAAGAAAGGTTTCTGCTCACGAGTCATCTCCTTGGTGGAAGGATCGTTCGCAAGAACGTGGGTCTGGGATGGGGGTATTCCACGCCAAGGCGCGAAGCCGCGGAGGCGCAAAGGAACGTAAGAAGATTATACCTGTCGGGCGGAGAGCAGTCATCATCTTCCCCCTTTGCGACTTGGCGGCTTCGCGCCTTTGCGTTAAATCCCTCCCCGTTCCCGCGATGCCTTCACGACAGGCCCTCTCTGGACGGCTCGGTCTCCTCTTACTGCGCCTTCCCATCCGCCTTGCGGGCCGCGTCCAGGGCCCGCTGGAGTTCCGGCAGCTTCTCTTTGATGAGGCTGTCGAAGCGGGCGGGCCAGCCGGTGCCGCGGAGCCGGTCGAGCGTCGCCTGGGCGTCCTCCAGGCAGCGGTCATGGATCTGGGCCGCGGCCAGGCCCAGCAGGCCGGTCGGCTCCAGCGAACGGATCCTGGCCACTTGCTGCCACGCGAAGATGGCCTCGGGCCAGCGGTTCTCTTCCTGGCGGATCTCGGCGAGCATCTGGTGGCTTTCGGCCTCGGCGGGAAGGATTTCGACGATCGAGGTGAAGGCCCGCTCGGTCTGCTCCGGCCGGCCGAGTTTCTCCAGGCGGCGGCCCAGGTCGCGATAGAGGTCGAGATTCCGGCGGTCCAACTCGCGCCACGCCAGCAGGGCATCGGCGGCACCTTCTCGGTCGCCCTGGGCGTCGTAGCAGGCCAAGAGGGCCTGGTGCGTTTCGGCATCGCCCGGCTGGGCTTCCAAGGCCAGCCGGAGCTGGGCAATCGCCTTGCCGTACAGTCTTCGCTCCTGATAGACTTGGCCGGCCGCCTTGCGGACGATGGGGTTTTCCAGGCCGCTCTCGCGGGTTTGGCGGTCGAGCCCGGCCACGTAGGCGTCGAGGTCCGCCGCCTGCTGGAGGGCGGTGCGGAGGCTGGCCAGGGCGTTGCCGCGGTTCCGCGTGTCGTGTCCCCAACTGACGATGGCCCCGCACGCGGCGTCGACCGCTTCGGCGGTCTTCTTCTGTCCGCCATAGGCCGCGGCCAGTTGGCCGTAGCAGTGCGAGAGCGTGCCGTCGCCGATGCCGCGGCGGGGCGCGGTCTGTTGGTGGTGCGCGATGGCCTCGCGGAAGTAGGCCGCGGAGGGCCCGAACAGGGCGTTTTCCAGGCAGCTCTCGCCCAGCCCGGCCACGACCGGCTCCTGCCAGCGGCCGTCCTTGTGGAAATACTCGTCGGTCTGGCGCAAGAGGTCCGCCAGCCGCTTGGGCTGCGCGGTGCGATGATAGGCGTGCATGAGCCAGACGCGGTAACCGAGGTTCTCCGGCCGGCGGCCGGCCAGTGGCTCGAGGATCGGGATCGACTCGGCAAAGCGATTCTGCTCGTGGAGATATCGGACGAGCTGCGCCTGGCCCGACTCGTCGAGCACCTCGCGGCGATGGGCCTCCAGCATAAGCTCGATCGCCCGGGCCTGGCGGTGGGTGCCCTCGAACAGGTAATCGGCGACGTAGGTTACCGCGGCGCTGGAGTCCTTGCTCCCGGCGAGCGTCTCCTCCGCGGCGCGGGCAAACTCGGCCTCCTTCTCCGCCCAGTAGTAGGCCCAGCGGCAGTCGTAGACATAGCGGCTTCGCGACTGCCCCGAGCGGAGGTCGCGGCGCAATTCGGCCAGGACGACCCCGAGCAGCCGGCCTTCGAGGTTCCCCAGGCCGCGGGCCTCGCTCCGCCATTGGCCGATGGTGCATCCGTGGCGGTTCCAGACGTCCCCGTTGTTGAACTGGAACCAGGCGGGCTCGTGCTCGGCGTGCCAGACGAGCAGGGCCAGTCCGTCGCGGGGCCCGGCCAGGTCGTGGAGCGCCTGGGCCGTATTGCTCACCATCTCGTCGTAGCCGTTGGTCTGCCGCGCGAGCACCTGCGGCAGCCGCTCGAAGGCGAACTTCCTGAGGTCCGCGACCACAGCTCCCCTCTCCCTCCGGGAGAGGGACAGAGGGTGAGGGCCGGCGGCCGCGCGGTAGACGTCGCACAAGCGGGCAACCAGGCGGGTGCGAGGGTTTTGGTCGGGCCCGTCGAGGTCCTTTTGGATGGCGGCCTCAATCGCCCGATAGAGCGCCGCGCCGCGGCCGAGCGAGACCTCGCCGTTGTGCACGAGGGCCTCGTAATCGACCTGGTACAACCGCTCGGCGAGCCACAACCGCTGCTGGCCGTTGGCCGGGTGCCGGAGCTGCTCGCGGAGGTAGTTCTCCGCACGGACGAAGTGCCCCAGGTTCTCCATGTAGGAAATCAGTGTCCCGAGGGCATCGTTGGCACCGGCCGGCAGCCGGCCGCCGACGGCCGCCTGGTACTCGGCCAGGGCCGCCGCCAGGCGGTCGATCGCCTGTTGGCGGCGGTCGTAGGCCCAGTAGGTCCGGGCCAGGGCGTGGCGGATATGCAGGCGGTCGATGTCGCTCTTCACACTCTTCTCACTCTTCACACTCTCCTCTTGATCCAGGCTTTCCAGGAGTCGGACCTGCGCGGCCGCCAGGTCTTTTTGCGAGATGGCGCCGAGCGAGGCCAACAGGTCGGCCATCAGCCGGGGTTCGCCGGGGGACCACTCGTGCTTCCAGGCCCGCTGGAAGGCCGCCAGGGCCCGCTGGGCATGCGGGCCGGGCTGGTTCTGAAGCTCGGCGGCCCGCCGCTCCACGAGCATCTCCAACAGGTCGAGGGCCCGGCGGTCGATCGCCGTGTGGCCCCGCTTGCGGACCTCGCCCAGCCGCTCGACGAGCGTGTCGCTGGTGGCCTCGTCGCGGATCTCGCCCAGGAGCGAGCCCATGCCTTGCAGGAGCGGGTAGACCTGGCCCGGCGTGTGGCCGATCAGGCCGTCGGCCAAGGCGCCCAACAGGCGGAAGTCTCGCGTGGCGTGGTAGAACTGCTCGAGCTGATACCTGTAGTTCTGGGGCTGGCTGGCCTTTTCGAGCAGGGCGACGAAGGCCAGCGGCACTTCGCGATCCAGCTCCCGCGGCGGCGGCTGCTTCGTCGCAGACCAGTCGCGCTGCCAGGGGCGGAGCCTTTGCGAAATCCAATTGCTCAGTTGGTACTCGGGGGCCGTCTTCAGGGCGTCGGTGACCGCCCGGTCGTGCTCCTCGCGGCGGTCGAGCACCTGGTACCAGCCGGCCAAGGCGCGGTAGTCGGCGGAGCGCAGCTCGTCGGCCTGGCGAACGGCCTCGAAGAGCTTGACGGCCTCGCGGAGGCGTCCTTCCTCGGCCAGCAGGTAGCCCAGCGCCAGCCGCCAGTAGTTGGCCGGGTCGCCCGCGTCGATCCACCCCTGGAGCTTCTGCCGCAGGTCCTTCGGCCGGTCCAGGGCGATTAAGAGCTGGTACTGGAGGAGTTTCCATTGCGGGTTTTCCGGCTCGCCGCTTGCGGCTTCGCCGAGATAACCCAACACCCGCCGCGATAACTCCGAAAGCCCCGGGACTGCGTCCCGGGGTTTCGGGGCCCGCGCGGCCAGGTTCATCAGCATCGCCAGCACGCGGTGCCGCAGGAGGCGGTCGATCGCGGCCAGCGGGTCCTGGGAATCGGCCCGCGGCGGCCGGGGTCCCAGCAGTTCCCAGCATTCGGCGGCGACGCGATCCAGCCCCCGCCCGGCCAACACGTCCAGGTAGAGCCGCTCGACGGTGATCCAGGGGATGAGTTTCTCCGGGGCCGTGGCGGCTGCCTGGCGGAGGCGGTCGGCCAAGCCCTGGCGGGCCTGGCGGAGGTTTTCTTCGCGGCGGGCCCGCAACTCGGTCCGCGTGAGTTTCTCGGGATGCTCGACCTTGAGCATCGCCGCATTGAAGCGGGCCCGGACCATCGCGTCGCCGAGCCGCAAGAGCGCGGCGATCTCCGCCGCCAGCCGCCCGGCGGGCGGCCGGGCGTCGCACAGGCGATCCACCAGGCCGAACAATTCGTCCTCGCCCTCCTTGGACCAGGGCTGCCCCAGGAGCATGTCGAAGAGTTGCCGGGCATAGCCGGGCCGCTGGTCGGGCGGTGCCTCGGCAAGCTCCCGGCGGAGGAAAGCGACCTGCTCCTGCGGCCCGACGTGGCCGAGCACGCCGACGAGGGTCGCACCGAGTTGCCGCCGCACCTCGCGCTTCGGCTCGGCCTCCCAGCGGCGGCGGAGCCCTGCGGCGATCTTCTTCCACTCCGGCAGCTCGACCGCCGGATCGCCGGCGGAGATCCAGTTGACCAGCCGCTGGATTTGTTCGGGCGTGAGCTTCTCGATTTCGTCGCGGAGTGTCCGCAGGGCGATCTTGCGGACCCGGCGGCACTCGTCGCTCTCGTGGAACTGCCGCGCGTCCATGATCTCGTCGGCCAGCGCTCCGAGCGTGGGATGGCGGGCCAGGGCCAGGGCGATGTCGGCCAGCGGGCGATGCCATTTTTCGTCGATCCGGTTGGTGCGGAGGTTGTAGCCCTGCCCAAGGGCCTGCTGGACCGCCGCGCGGAGGCGACGTTCCTCCGGAGAACCCTCCGCCGCGAAACCCGCGGACGCGGGCACCATGCGAAGCGTGGTCGGTAGGCTTTTCCCTGCGTTGAGCCACGCGGCAACGGTCTGGTCGGCATCTTTCACGCGGTTGGCCCAGACCAGGGCGCTGAGGTACTGGGCGTAGGCATCCTGCGCCGGCGGGTTCTCTTTGATCCAGGCGGCCAGGTAATCGACCAGGTCGGCGTAGCGGCCCTCGGAGCGGAGCATTTCGGCATAGGCCACCCGCAAGGTCTGCTCCTCGTCCGGCGGCCAGCGGGAGCCGGCCCCCAGCGCATGGTCGAGCCAGGCGTAGGCGGCGTCCCGCTCACCCGCCTCCGACAAGGCTCCCACGTAGTCCCGCTGGAGACCGGCGTCCTTGGGGTATTGCTCGGCCAGCTTCCGCCGCAGGGCCAGGGCCTCCTGGGTCTGGCCGGTCTGGTCGTAGAGTTCGACACGGCGGCCTTCCCATTCCTTCATCGCCTGGAGGTAGGCCGGCTGCCGCTGGTAGACTGGACGGAGCACGGCCAGCAGGGCCAGTTGCTCGTTGGCCTCCAGGCCGCCGGTCTGGCCTTGCAGGTATTCGGCAAGGAAGAGGTCATCGCCGCTTCCCTCCCCTCTCCCTCCGGGAGAGGGGCCGGGGGTGAGGGCCTCGGGGGCGACGGCGTTCGCGCCGGTCACTCCCCCCGACGCAGTCGGGGGGCTTTCGGTCTTGCCTTCCGCAAGGGCCCGCGCTTCGTTGAAATACTGCTCCTTTACTTCCTGCTGGTGGCGGGCGAGGCCGAGCACGGCGCCGCGGACCCAGCGCATGCCGGGCTTGCCGGAGAGCTTTTCGGCCACGCCCAGGTGCTCCAGGGTCCGGTCCCATTGCTGCGTGGCCTGGAAGTGCAGGAGCATTAGAATCTGGTCGTCGAAACCGGCCTTGCCGGCCGCCCGGGCCTTCTTGGCCTCGGCCAGCCGCGGCAACGGCCTGCCGAGCAACTGCACCTTGGGGCGGACGGCCAGCTCCGCGCCCCACAGCGGCTCCCACCGGCCGGCGGCCAACACGGTGTACTTGTACTTGGTGAGCGAGGTGCGGCGGCCCCGCTCGTCGGTTGTCTCGATGCGGGTCGGCCGCCAGGCCCCGGCCACCTCGACAAAATCATCGCAGATCGTGGCGAAGGAAAGCCGGCCCTTCTCGAAATACTCGGTCCGCAACACGACTTTCCGCCGCGTATCGACCAGGGTGCGGACCTCGTACCCCGTGTCGCCCGGCGCGGTGAGCACCAGCAGGGTGCGATCGCCCCCCTGGGGCTGCAATTGCACCGCGTAGTTTACGAGCGTCTCGTCGAGCGAAGCGGAGGCCAACTCGGGGGGCAGGCGGTCCAGGTCGGCACTTTGCGACTTCCGCACGCAGCCCAGAAGGAACGCCTTCGAGAGGACTCCGCGCTCATGAGTGTCGCACCAGGCGACCGTGGTCGCGCCACGGTCGCTCGTGGAGCGGGTGAGCCAGGCGGAGGGGGAGACGAGGGCCAGCGTCTGGGACAGGGCCGCCAGCGCCCCGGACTCGGCGGCGTAGGACTCAGTGGCGATCTCGACTTGCACGCCCTCTTTCACGCCCCGCAGGGCTTCGTCGTGGAGGAGGCTGCGGGCCAAAACCCGGGCCTCGGGCGGCCAGCGACTCTCGACCGGCCGGGGCGCCGCGGCCGCCGGGAGCGGCGGGAACAGGTCGCCCAGCCAGGCGAGGTCGCGGGTGGGAGTATAGCGGCGCCCCATCATTTGGAATCCTTCCATGAGTCCGCCGTAGCTGCCGCCCATGCCCCCGAGCAACCCGTCGTCACCGTTCTCTCCAGTGCCAATAACCGGTATGACGCTAATCACGAATGGCGTCGGCGAGCCGTCGGCCTCCCCCATGTCAAATTTCTGGAATTGTGTCGGCACGCAGCATGCGGGCGCGGCAAATGGGTTCTGGGTGCCGAGCCTTCGCTCGTGGAAGGCCATCGTCTCGGTCACGGCGAAAGGGTCCTCGCCCGCCGGTGCGCGCAAAGGATTCTCGCCTGCCAGGTCCTTGCGGTCCTCGTCCTGGTCGCCGGTAGCGTCTCTTTCGGCGGGCCGCTCCAGGCCCTCGCCGTCGAGGGCTTCCTTGATCTCGCCCTCGCCCTGTTCGTCGCGCGGCTCGCCGGCGGTGGCCGCGGGCAGGTCGGCGGGCTCCGAGAACGGATTACTGTCATCCGGCGCCTTGGATGGCAACGGGCTCTCTTTGGCCGCGGCAACCGCGTCGGGCCAGCCGGCCAGCTTGACGGCCTCGCGGCGCTGTTCCAGCAGCTCGACGATGTTCTCGTGGACCTCTTGCGTCTGGCTCACCACGAGGCTGAGGTTCGTTTGGAACCGGGACAGCGAGCCGCCCCTGCCATCCGTCGCCCAACTGGCCGGGGCCACGGTCGAATTGATCAGGTCGAGCAGGCTGTCGAAATCCGAAGTGTTCGTTGTGCCCACGTACCGGTCGAGCGCCTGCGGGTTGCGTCCCAGGGCGGCCAGTTGCCGGAGCACGTTGCGGCGGAGGCCGGCCCGCCACGTGCCGGCCCGCTGCATTTGCTGCTGGACCAGCTCCCAGTTGGCCGTGTCGCGGCCCTCGGTGAAGAATTTCTCCCCGTCGCGGATCTGGAACCGCCGCTTGACCTTGAACCGCTCGCGGTCGGCATCGCTCTCCAGCACCAAGAGCGACGTGTAGGGGGTGATGATGTGATACTCCTCCGACAGGGCGATGATCTCGTCGCGGACGGCCGGCGACGCGCCTTGCTCCAGGAGGGCGTCCAGGTACATGCGGGCCCACAGCCGTGGGATGAAGGAGTTGGCGTCGTTCGTCGTCCGTAGTCCGTTGTTAGTTGCAACTGACCACTGACCACTGACAACTGACAACTGACGACTGACAACTGGCCCCTCCGGCAGCGAAACTTTTGCCGAATAGCGGACGGGCTTGCCGGCCTGGGTGCCGGTGACGATGACCTCGCCCTGTTGGCCGCGGTCGTCGGGCAGGTAGCGGCCCAGGATGATCTGCTGCGTGCCCAGCGGCAGGTTGGGAAGCTGCTCGGGATAGACCCGGGCGACGCGGAGGCCGTGGAATTCGACCCGCAGGTCGCGGAGGGCCGGCTCGGTGATCTCGGCCAGGAGGTCCAGGGCCACGGCCTGCGGCCCGCGCGAGCCGGTCACCTGCCGGAACGAGCCCCCGCCCACCGCGGCGATGGCCTTCATCACACCCGGCTCGAAGCTGCTGGAGACGGCCACGGCGTGGCAGGTGCCGGGCTTGCCCTCCGCCAGCCGCCGCAGCCGCTTGGCGAAGGCCGCGGGGTCGGAGGGGTCGAGGGGCGTGGCGCCGGCCCCCCGGACAGCCGTCCGGGGGCTTGTTTCGACAGCAGTCCGGGGGCTTTCGTTGGAAACTGCGCGGAGGTCGTGGCCGGTCACGATCCCGTCGCCGATGTAGACCACCTGGGTCTTGGGGCCCGCTTGCTTCAGGGCCGAGGCCAGGGCCCGGTCGAGGTTCGTCCAGCCCAACGACACGCGGGCCGCCAGGAACTGGCGGAGCCGCTGGAGGTTCTGCTCGTCGGCCGGGGCGGGCTTGGCAAAGGCCCAATCGCAATCCACGTCGCAGGCGGCCAGGTTCACGCGGTCCTTGGGCCCGAGCGCGGAGAGGATGGCCGCCACCACTTCGGCCTGGAGCTTGCGGCTGGCGGTGTCCATCGACGCCGAGGTGTCGCACACCAGGAGCAACTCCAGCGGCTCGCCGTCGGCCACGAGGTCCCGCCGCCAGCGGCCGTCCGGCGCCGGCGGGGTGAGCTGGACGAGGAAATAGCCGTCCTCCCCGCGGCGGTGCGGCACCAGGACGACCTCGTTCTGCCGGCCGTCCACCTCGAAGAGCACCTCGAAGTCCTGCGTGGGCGTGTACTCCCGGGCGGAGAACTCGACGTGGGCCGAGTGGGCGGTCGCGGCCGTGCGGGCGGCATGGGTCGGGCAGGTCACGCCCGAGAGCGGCATGGCCGAGGCCACCTTCACGTCGATCTCGAGCTGCCGAAGCGGGTGCTGCCGGAGCATCTCGCTCTGCAAGGCATATTGGTAGCGGTATGCCCCGCCGCAGAGCGGCAGCACCTGGGTGTAGGTGATCGTGATCCGCTTCTCGGCATGGGGGAGGATCGGGGACACGCGGGCCTTGAAGAGGTTGCCGCCGGACCACTCCAGCAGGCCCGGATCGCGGCGCTCGCGGAGGATCGTCTCGTAGATTTCGCGGGCCCGTTGGCGCTCGACCACGTCGGCCTCGACCAGCCGGTCGCCGATCCACATGCCGAAGCCGGCGATCGAGGCGTCTTGGGGCAGCGGGAAGAAGAAGACGCCCTCCAGCGTGCCGTCGGTGTGGTTGACGAACGATTCTTCGATCGTGGTCCGGGCGATCTGGTCGCGGATGTCGACCGCCACCTTGTGGTAGCCCACGGTGAGGGGCACGTTCCGCCCGTCCACCTTGGCCACCAGCGAGCCGAGCGATTCGGCGGTTGTCTTGCCTTCGTAGCCCTGGAGCCAGAGCGGCTCCTTGTCCACGGCCGCCAGCCGGCCGTCCTTGACGCGGAAGAACCGCTTGCCCTCGACCGCCAGCCGCTTGCCGTCGGGGCCGGTCAACTGGATCGCGTGCTTGGGCGCGGCAGCCACTTTCAACTCGCCTTCGACAACGCGGATTTCCTTGGGCGAGACCAGCTCCACGAGCGACCCCGGCCCCAGGATGACCTGCGTCTGGGGGACCAGCCGCAGCGTCGCCGCGTTGGCCCCGCGGGGGTCGGTCCGGACCCAGTCGCCGGGTCGCAACAGCACGTGCTCGGCCACCGGGCTCCAGCGGCTGGCCGTGGCCGGCCGGAGTGTGACGATCCCCTGTAGGTCCGCCACCTTGCCGATCCGCCCGTCCTCGGTGAGCGTGTCGCCCACCAGGAACAGGCTGTCGTCCAGCGGCTTGTCGCGGGCCACCACCCCGAGCTTCGCCAGCGGCTCGATCCGTTGGCCGCGCTGGCAGACTGCTTCGATCGAATCGAGGACCTGCCCGCCGGCGTCCACGACCGCATCAATGCGGAGCACGCCGTCGGGCCGCTGGAGCCGCAGGTGATAGACGTCCTGCTCATGGCCGTCGCGGACGGCCCGCTCGGTGGGCGTGGCCGCCAGGACCTCGCGGCGGTCCTGGTCCGGCGGCAGGTCCAGGAGGGCCAGCAGGTCCACGCCCGGCGTCTCCTGCCGGAAATAGGGGGAGGGCCGCGAGCTGGCCCGATTGGCCTTCTCGTCGATCTGGAACAGCCGTCCGCCGGTGTCGATCTGGTACAGGCCGGGGCCTTCATTCCAGCGGAGCTGGGCGGGGCGAATGAAGACCTCGCCCGAGCGGCCGCCGCGGGTGAGGGTAAGCTGCAAGGTCCGGGCGGCGGCGGTCCGCTGGAAAACGTGGCCGAGGTCCACGGTTTCCGTCGAGGCCGAACGGGTCCAGAACCAGGCGCCGATGAGAACCGCGGCGGCCAGCCCGGCCGCCAAGACGCGGGCGGTGTAAGTCAACATGAGCGACCTCTTTCTCGGGGCGGAAGGCGCAGTTTGTGCGGCAAACACCTCGGCCGACTGCTCCCGCAGCCGGTCGAGCATCGCCCGCTCGGGCGGATCGGCGCCGAGGTCCGCCAGGCGGAGCAACTCGGCAAGCCGCGGATCGTCGTGGGGCTGATCGGCCATCACTCGGGCACCTTCCGGTTCTTGGGGACGGCTCGCTGGGCTCCCAGTTTGGCGAAGGCCTTGCGGAACGCCCGCCGCGCCCGGGCGAGCTTCGAGCGGACGGCCTCGAGCGACACGCGGCGCTCGGCCGCCAACTCGTCCAGGGCGGAGCCGTCGAGGTACTTGCCCGTCAACAGGGCCGAATACTCGTCCGGCAGCCCGCCGAGTGCCGCGCGGACCAGGACGGCCAACTCCGCCCGGTCCAGCGACTCGGCCGGGGAATTCCGCTCCTGGTCGAGCCACTCGGCCGCCGCGAAACCATCGGCGCCCAGCCGCTCGGCGGCCCGGCGGATGCGGTCCTGCCGGGCCTGGCGGCGGTAGTGGATCGCCACGTGGTTGCGGGCGATGCCCCCCAGCCAGACCCACAGGGAGCCGCGCGAGGCGTCGTAGCCGCCGGCGCCCCGGGCGGCGACCAGGAAGGTCTCCTGGACCACGTCGGCCACGTCGGCAGCGCCGGGCCCCAGCAGCCGCGCCACCGCCCGCCACACTGCCGGCGCGTAGGCATCGTAGAGCGTGCGCCAGGCCTCGACACGGCCCTCACGCAGCCCGCGGACAACCTCGCACTCCTGGTGCGCGTCCAGCATGGGGCGGCTTCTCGCGACGGAAATCCGTGGCTCTAGAGTTCTCTTTGCGCTTCGCGCCGGAAATGTGTCGCATCACCCACTGCCGATGGCCGCCCACTCCAGGTGCCGGGCGAACTCGATCGCGCGGCGAACGATCTCTCGGCGGTCCACGGGCCTTACTCCAGCGGCAATTGCACCGGCCGGCCCCCCAAGGCGACCGACCGGTCGATGGCCAAGCACACCTCGTGGGTGCGGAAGGCGTCCGCGATGTTGCAGTGCGACTCGCGGCCCGCGCGGATGCAGTCCACCAGGTGGCTCACCTCGGCGTCGAACGGGTGATGGGCGACGTCGCCCGAGTCGGGCAGGATCGTGGGGATCGCGACCCAGCCGGTCTGGCGCGGGAAGAGTTTCTTGGACCACAGGCGGTTGTCGCGGAGCGTGCCCTCGGTCCCGGCGACGTCCACGTTGAAGGCGTAGGGCAGTTCGCAGTCGATCAGGGCCGACACCTTGCCGATCGCCCCGCCCTGGAACTTGAGAATTGCCACCACGGCGGGCTCGAACTCGTACAGCCCGCGGCAGTTGTTGCCCAGGGCGGCCACTTCGAGCACCTCGCCGCCGAGCCAGCGGGCGGCGTCCACCGCGTGGCAGCCCGCCAGCAGCATCGCGCTGCCGGCGGTCGCCCGCCTGCTGTACAGGTCCCAGGCGTGGTGGTCGGGCCGGATGCCGTGCCAGTAGTCCACCTCGATGTAAAATACCTGGCCGATCGCGCCGCTTTCGAGCAGGCCCTTGACGGTCTCGATCATCGGGTTCCAGCGGAGCACGAAACTGGCCAGGCTGCGGACGCCGGCCTTGGCCACCGCGTCGCGCAGGGCCCGGTTCTCCTCCGCGGTAAGCGCGATCGGCTTTTCCACGAGCAGGTGCTTGCCGGCCGCGGCCGCGGCGATGCCCTGTTGGGCGTGTACGTGGCTCGGCGTGCAGACGTCGACCACGTCCACCCGCCGGTCGCGGAGCACCTCGCCGTAATCGCTGCGGGCGGGACATCTCAGACCCATCTCGGCAATCAACTGCTCGGCCCGCTCCTTCCGCACGTCGCTCACCGAGACGACCTCGGCGTGCGGCTCCTTGAGCCAACTGCGGGCGTGGGCGTGGGCCACCCAGCCCGCCCCGTGAATGGCGATTCCCAGCTTGCGGTCTTCCATAACTTTCCTCATCCGGCGGCGATCTGCCGGGCTTGCGGGTCGTACTTCTGCCGCCGGCCGCTCTCGT
>Ga0187848_10002288_pt1 | contig 15322 bp, 12 predicted proteins | sample June2016WEW_4_40_FD_132424 | JGI IMG/M metagenome (GOLD analysis project Ga0187848, IMG submission 132424) | Peatland microbial communities from SPRUCE experiment site at the Marcell Experimental Forest, Minnesota, USA - June2016WEW_4_40 | ecosystem: Environmental > Terrestrial > Soil >... | reverse complement strand
CCGTTGGCGGCAAATTGCCTAAGAGCGCGATTTGCGCGACCTTGGCCGCGAAATCCAAGACGGCGCCGCGGGCGGCGGCAAGCGGATTCATCGACGGGGGAGCGTCATGACCAGGAGAACGAAGAGACGGCTCGGCGGCGCGGCGTTGGCGGCGGGCCTGTTGGCGTTGACGCCGGCTCGAGCGGCGCCGGCCAACACGGTCGCGGGTCCGTCCTTCGAGGTCGACGTCGCGCTGAGCCAGGCGGCGGCGGCGCGGCTGGCCAATCCCAAGGAGACGATCGTCGTCGACGCCGAGATCTACGGCGTGCCGACTTCGCAGAAGCTGCTCGCCGAAACCGAAGGGCGGCTCGACCTCGCGCCCGAGCGCAAGATCGAAATCCCCGGCGCCGGCGCCGCGCGCTTCGCGGCGACGAAGCTCGACGCAGGCAAGCTCGCCGAGGTCGAGGGTCACGCGGCGCGGGTGGCGATCGAGGTCTTTTCCGGCCGCCGCTCGAGCCCGAACAACGTGCTCGACTGCGACTTCTTCGACGACCTGCTCTCCGTCGCCGCCGAGAAGCCGGTTCAAGCCCACTGCAAGCTGATCGGGGAGCCGTGAGCGCGAACCTGCAGCCGCGGTCTGTTCGTCCTGGCGGGATCGTTCCGACCGCCCGCGCCGCTCCGCTTGTACGAGCGCGCGGGCGACGATACGCTGGCGCAGCGTTACCGCATGCGACAGGCCCGGCCATGAGAAGGGCTGCGCGGCGGTGCAGATAAGGGAGCGTTGGCATGGGTTGGCTCGCTTCAGTCGCGCTCGCCTTGTTCGTCGCTTGGCAGGCGGTCGAGCGTATCCGCGCCGATCAGCGGCGCGGAATCCCGATCAACTGGCCGAAGACGCTCCTCTCGCTCGCCGGCGTCGTCGTCGTCACGCTGGCGGCGATCGGCGCCATGTTCGCCGCGCTGACGCAAGACCAGCCGATGATCGCGGTTCTGCTCTTCATCGTGGTGTTCGCCGTCGGCCTGACCGCGCTCATCGTCGCCGTCAACCGCCGGTGGCCGCCGGCGAAAGCGCTGTAGCGGCGTATCGCGCCGCGGGTTCGCGGCGGCTTCGCGATCCGCGCAGGAGATCGCCGAGCGGGTCGAGGCGTGCGCTCGCGTTGCGCGCCGCCGGCTCCCCGCCCGCCAACGCCGTTAAGTGAAGTCCGCCCTCGAAATCGCCGCCTCTTGTCTCTGGCGGCCGCTCGCGCCGTCGAGCAGCGTCGGGGCGGCGTTTCCAGCGCTGCGGCCGCTGCGCTGCCCGTCGTCGCGTTCCAACGGCGACCTGCGCAGCGTCGTATAGATTTTCAGTTCCAGCTTCTGGCGCTTGGCCGACCGCTTCAACCCGAAGGTGAACAGGGCGTCGAACACGGCGAAATCGCCGAGGCGCTGCCATTTCCCGGTGAGCGTGACCGGTCCGGAGAGTTTGTGCAGAATCAGGGCGGCCGCTCCGAGCCCGCAGGCCCCCGCTATCGCCAGATTGGTCCAGTCCGACAGAGCCACCGAACCCTCCCCGTTGCTAGGTTTGATCCACGGCGCATTTCCTACAACAACAACATTTCCGGCGATAAACTTACAACAATAAGCCGCGCCGTCAAGCGAAAATGTGAAAATTATGGGAGAGAAATTAACCATTCCGGCGACGATCCAGGTCATGTTGAAAGGAAGTTTGATTCGGGCCCAAATCGGTAGTAAGTTTTTATAAATGTTTTCTCGGCGCATTCGGGACGGGAGGCCGGGCGTGTCATCGATCGAGGCTGGCGACCGAAAGGCAATTGTCGCGTTAAAACAAGAGCTTATCGACGCTGTTGGGCGGGCGTACGCACTGGGCTGGGCGATCGCCCGGCTGGAAGGCCGAACCGACGACGAGCGGGTGGCGAGCGTCGTCAAAGAGAACGTGCTTTCGATCCTCGGCGAATTCGACCCTACGCCGCCGCACAATGTTGTAAGCTTGCGCAAGCCGGAAACGCGCCCGTCGGAGGCTTCCGCGGCGCCGGCGGGCGGCTTGTCCGACAACCCCTCGGCTCAAGAGCTGCTGTTGGAGAGCCTGCGCGGACAGGAAGTCTCGATCCGCGACCTGCAAACCGTCTTGGAAGACTACGGGCTCCAGGTGTCGCCGGGAAATCTCTCCGTTATTTTATCGCGAATGCATCAATCCGGGCTGATCCAGAGAACCGGGCGCGGAGTTTACAAGGCGTCGCATTGATCGAGGCGCGACCGAGCCGCCCCGCGAAACGCGCCCACAAAAAGGCGCCCAAGCCCTTGAAATCCCCTCACCGCGGAACAAGTTCGCCGCCGCTCAGCTATCCATCTTCGGCGCCGCGGTCGTTAGGCTGCGCCGACGCTCTTGCGCGGCCGGATCCGATTGCCCCGCCCCGACAATAGCCCTTCAATCGAAATATCCTAGTCCAGTTCATCCCAATGAAACCCGCGCGAGCTCATGCTCACGGCTTGCCTCTGCTCGGGAGACGCGCGCAAGAGGCGCGGGAATCACGCCAAGGGGACGCTCAACGTGCGGCCGTCGGACAGCTCGACCCAGAAGCTGTCCTCGTCGAAGCGGAGGCTCTTAGCCCTCACCGAAGAATTCATCCCAGATCCTCAATGCGAATTCGCGCCCCCTGCCCTCAGCTATCCATCTTCAGCGCCGCAATGAACGCCTCCTGCGGGATGTCGACCTTGCCGAACTGGCGCATCTTTTTCTTGCCGGCTTTCTGCTTCTCAAGCAGCTTGCGCTTGCGGGTGGCGTCGCCGCCGTAGCATTTGGCGGTGACGTCCTTGCGCAAGGCGCGGATGGTCTCGCGCGCGATGATCTTGCCGCCGATCGCCGCCTGAATGGGAATCTGGAACATGTGCGGCGGAATCAGCTCGCGCAGCTTCTCGACCATCGCCCGGCCGCGCGATTCGGCGCGGTCGCGATGCACCAGCATCGACAGCGCGTCGACCGGCTCGCCGTTGACCAGGATCGACATCTTCACGAGATCGCCGGCGCGGTAATCGGTGAGCTGATAGTCGAACGACGCGTAGCCCTTGGAGATCGATTTCAGCCGGTCGTAGAAGTCGAACACGACTTCGTTGAGCGGCAGCTCGTAGACCACCATCGCGCGCTTGCCTACGTAGTTGAGATCGACCTGCGTCCCACGCCGGTCCTGGCAGAGTTTGAGGACGGCGCCGAGATAGTCGTCAGGCGTCAGGATCGTCGCCTTGATCCACGGCTCCTGGATTTCCGCGATGCGCACCACGTCGGGCATGTCGGCGGGATTGTGCAGCGCGATCGTCGTCTTGTCGGTCAGCGCGATGCGATAGATCACCGACGGCGCGGTGGCGATGAGATCGAGATTGAACTCGCGCTCCAACCGCTCCTCGATGATCTCGAGGTGCAGCAGGCCGAGGAAGCCGCAGCGGAAGCCGAAGCCGAGCGCCGCCGAGGTCTCCATCTCGTAAGAGAAGCTGGCGTCGTTGAGCCTCAGCCTGCCCATCGCCGCGCGCAGCGCCTCGAAGTCGGCGGCGTCGGCGGGAAAGAGGCCGCAGAACACCACCGGCTGCGCCGGCTTGAAGCCCGGCAGCGCCTCGGCGGTGGGGCGCTTATCGTCGGTGATGGTGTCGCCGACGCGGGTGTCGGCGACCTGCTTGATCTGCGCGGTGATGTAGCCGATCTCGCCGGGGCCGAGCTCGGCGACCTCGGTCATCTTGGGGCGGAAGACGCCGAGCCGATCGACCTCGTAATGCGCGTCCGCGCCCATCATGCGGATGCGCATGCCCTTGGTGAACTTGCCGTCGATGACGCGCACCAGCACGACGACGCCGAGATAGGCGTCGTACCAGCTGTCGACCAGCAACGCCTTCAAGGGCGCCGTCTCGTCGCCCTTGGGCGGCGGCAGGCGATGGACGATCGCCTCCAGCACGGAATCGATGTTGAGGCCGGTCTTGGCCGAGATCGGCACCGCTTGCGACGCGTCGAGGCCGATGACGTCCTCGATCTGCTCTTTGATGCGCTCCGGCTCGGCCGCCGGCAGGTCGATCTTGTTGAGCACCGGCACGATCTCGTGGCCGGCGTCGAGCGCGTGATAGACGTTGGCGAGGGTCTGCGCCTCGACCCCCTGGCTCGCGTCGACGACGAGCAGCGAGCCCTCGCAGGCGGCGAGCGAGCGCGACACCTCATAGGCGAAGTCGACGTGGCCGGGCGTGTCCATCAGGTTGAGGATGTAGGTGTTGCCGTCCTTGGCCTTGTATTCGAGGCGCACGGTCTGCGCCTTGATGGTGATGCCGCGCTCGCGCTCGATGTCCATGGAATCGAGCACCTGCTCGACCATGTCGCGCGCCGCCACCGTCCCCGTCTCCTGAATCAGCCGGTCGGCGAGCGTCGATTTGCCGTGGTCGATATGGGCGACGATGGAGAAGTTGCGGATGTTTTCGATTGGGTGGGTGGTCATGGGCGGGGGATAGCAGGGCGGGACCGCGAAGGGAACCAAGTTCCGGCACCGGCAAGGCCATGCCCTGCATGTCGGAGGCGCGTCGTGCGATCGCGAGCGCGCTTCGACACGGCTCATAAGAGGCTCACCGACTCATAAGCGGCTCACCGACTCATCGCCAAAAGCAGAGACAAAACGGCCTGCAAGTCCACCTCGGCCACCCTAAAATAAACGGCCACATGGCGAGAACTCCAAACAATTGATCGCGGCCGAAACGACAGGAGCGCCACTCTTGGAAAATGTCAATTCACTTCTTTATTTATACATTACGCTTTCCATTTCTCTACATACTGGCGGTAGCTGTCTTGCCATTCCGGGCCGCCAAATCTTCCGCCGCTTTCGTGGACAATCCCCAAAGGTATAGTCCCGATCGCGAGATTTTTTTGCTCAAACTGTCGGCAAAGATCCATATCATAGAAATGAAATTTGAAACTCTCATCGAATTTAATTCCGTTATTTACCAGAGTTAATTTCTTTGTCGCCAGCAAAACCCCGTCAAGCAATTTACATCGCTGCATAACAGTACCATAAACAGACAGTTCGCAAGGGAATTCTCTCCCATGTCCAACAATGCCGCTGAGATTCGAAGGGTCGTCCCATGTGAATTTGTCATCTATAGCGTACCAGGCCGGCTGCTTATTGACTCGCCTCTTATTTCCTGCCAACCCAAGCAAAGTAAATACCTTAAATCCCAAAAACAATTTATCAATCCAATAATAATCGACAAGCAATACATCGTCATGTACAAATACAAGTATTTCATCGTCATTCGTTACGCGCGCGATGGCTTCATTGTAACAGGCGCCCAAGCCTCTGGAGTTGTTGTAGAAACCCATCAATTTGATCGGAAGGCGGCCGTAGGTGATATTAAGGCATCGCCCCAAAGCCGACTTCTCAGCAAATTCTCGTTCCGTAAATCTGGTTGCGTATATCAACGTTATAGGCAACAATTTCTCGTTCCTTTCACAAGTTCGAGTCTACAGTTGCGCACCCAAACCGAGTTTGGCTGGTCGGTTTTATCCTGGGCGCGGTTTCCAGCCCGCATAAAATGGCGCACATATGAGAATTACGCGCCATGAATGGAATGCAACTCGTGACAATATCTAAATCGCCCCATGACAATGTTTAAATTTCTTGCCGGACCCACAAGGACACGGTTCATTGCGTCGAATACGGCCGCCAAACGTCGCCGGCGAATCAGAGGCCGATGAAACGTACGGCTTGATCGTAGCTGGCATGCGCGTAGTTGCATTTCCCCGTGCACGCAGCTCAAGCAGGGTTCGATTTACCTCGCCGCCGAAACCGTCCTTACTGAACAGCTTTGCTGCGTGAGCTCTGCTGAAACTCCCCATGACCGGCCATCGGGAAGGATCCGCGATCAATTGTTCGAGCCGGTCGACTAGCCCATCGACATCGCCAGCCGTATAGGAAAGGCCGGTCTGTCCTTCGACCATATATTCCAGGATCCCGCCCGTCGTGGGATAGATCACCGGCTTACCGAGGAGCATTGCCTCCACGCCTGTTCGGCCAAACGCTTCACAGCGCGAACATACGATCAAAATATCGGCGGCACGCATCGCAGGATAAGGATCCCGCAACATCCCGACGAACCGAACGCGTCTGGAAATCCCATGTCGAACAACGAGCTCGTCGAGATGGTGCCGGTATTCTGGAAATTCATATCCGGCCAGAAGCAATTCAACGTTGCGCCCACGCCGGGCCAATTCGGCTACCGCCAGCAGTATATCTTCCTGCCCCTTCTCCGGCTGAACGCTCCCGAAAATGCCGAGTTTGATCGCGCTTGCATCGCCAAAATACTGTACCGGCTGTTCGTCCGCTTCGCTTTGATACTCGGAGACACGGGGGAGACAATAGAGCGTTCGCACGCGCTGGTCAGAGGCGCCGGGAAATAGTTCTTTTGCCACTGCTTTGCTGCACGTGTAGATAAGGTCCGAGCCCAACTCCATCTCCCGCAGGATTTCATTCAACGGGGAAAAAAAGGTGAGGCCATGATCGCGTTCGCCAAACTCGGTCACATACCAGACGTGCGGCTTGCTCAGACTTGCGGCCACCATGGCGCCCCACGGAATGACCATTGTCTGCGACCAGATGACGTCGGGATCGACGAGGCGAATATCCGGGACAGCACAGGTCATGATAGCCTTGCTGCTCTCGCTGATGTCGTGTGACTTTTGTGCTTCCGTGAGGCGGATGTTCCCTTTATTGCACCACCAGGAGTACGGAGCGACGATTGGCGCTGCGCCAACCTTGGCGAGCGCGTCGGCCAATGGCCCCCAACTTGGCAGGACGACGGAGCAGATTGCGTCGTAATCGACGACAAGATCATCAACGAGTTCCAGGAGGACCCGCTCAGCGCCCGCGAGAGCGGAAGAATGCGAAAAGAAGCACACGTTCAGCGCAAGCTGTTTTCGCACGCAATAAAGATTCGCGTAATCGCGTTTCGTCCACCTCAGGTTATCGTCTTCCGGTTTTGCCCGATAATATCTCTGCCTCTGCTCGTCCAGAATGAAGCTTAGAAAACCGAGCCGATCAAGATATTCCAATAGCGCTTCCGGCTGAACGTTCGCGGCCCGCAACGTCGCCGGGCAGAATTCGATGAGGAGCTTGATATCGGGAAACCGCGCTAGCGTTTCGGTCATCCCACGGAGAACGGCAAGCTCGTTGCCCTCGGTATCGATCTTAATCACCAACGGGCACGGCGAGCGGGCCTTCAACAGAGCGTCAACCGTCGTCGTTTCAACGTCGATTGACTGCAAGGAGGCGACGTTCGGATGGTCGAAGAAGCCGCAACTATCCGAGGCTAACGCTACGTTAAAGCGGCAAATTCCGACCGAATCCGAAATGGCGAGTTGATGAACCTCGATACTTGAGTGGCCGAGTAGAATTGCGTTGCGCTTAAGAACCTCGCAAGTTGCCGGCGTGGGCTCCACGGCGATAATATTGAGATTCGGATACCGCGATCCGGCGAGCAGGGAGTAGAAACCGTAATTCGCCCCGATGTCCACGAACAGACCGGCTCGTCGCAAGATGGAAGATACCAGGCGTGCCGAAAATTGCTCGTAAGAGTTTTTTTCGTAATGCTCGCAGTAACGCGGCGTGACATACATGCGAAAGTCGTGGCCGCGCGGCTTCACCAAGTGAAGTGCGCTGAGATCATATTCGCGGGCGAAAACCTGTGGGATCGCCGATACCGCTCGTTCGCGCGGCTCGGTAGGCTGCGTGTCCCGATCAATCAGAAAAACGCGCATGGCGCTGCAGACCGGACCGTCGCTGCGCGTGACGTAGTGAACATCATAGGACAGCACAAAGGAACCTGGAACTGAAAACGGCGGCTGAGACAAATCGACCGGGCGGTACCCACCGGCCGGCATGTCTTTGTTGACGTGCACTTTCACCTGCTCGGTGGCACCGTTGGCGATTAGGCAATAGCGAAACCGCCGAAATTTTGGGATCATCTCCATGATATCGGCGTTCGACCAATGCTGGAGCACATCTTTCATGATGAGTAGGTCAGCCCCGGGGAGATCGATTGTCCGCGCATCGCCTTCGATGAATCGCACTCCGTCCTTGGTAAAGCGTTTGGTGTTTTTCAACACGACCGACGAAACGTCGATACCCAGATAATCGATGCCGCTCCAATCGATCAGACGAGACGATTGCCAGTCGCCGCAGCCTGCATCCACAACGCTTCGGATACCGTTCTTCACCATAAAATCCTTGAGGAAAGTCCGGTATGTTTCCGTCGCCTCCGGGGACGAGCCCGCGCCCGATCCTCCCTCCCATAAGTCTGCGGCATAGATAAAGTCGAAAATCTCCGCGTGGCGAATGTCCCGCCCATGTATCAACTTATAGAGCTGTCGATAGCTGGCGAACACAGCCGGATCAGCGGTGCCGCCTTTGATCAAAGATGAGACAATATCTAAAGCGCCCGTGTAGTTGGCGCTCGCTAATAGCGCCTTCGCGGCCCGCATGCGAGCCGCAATGTCCAACGAAGTCATATGCCGTGGCCTCAAATTCAATTACGCCCCGCCGGAGTTGTCCTGCGCTCTACTGAAATTCGCGAAACGGCTGCTGCTGTCCAAGAGCTATGCGACCTCGGCGTCTTGAGCAACGCGATTGTGGTAGAGGCGGCGGCAGGACGCCAACACCGACGTCCGGTCGCCGCCCGAGCCGATCGACTCCGCGGCAGCCGCCTTGTCGCGAAATCGAATAGCCAAACCGTTCATCCCTCCTCGCCGCCCGCCAACGCTCCGATGCAGGGGCCCCCGCCAAAATCTCGGCTTCGTCAATCCTCGCGTCGAAGCGGCCGGTGAGGTTCCGCCCCGCGCGGTGATCGCCCCAATGGCGTCCGCGGGCCGGGGGCAAAGCTTCATCTCACGTCGTGAACCCGGGCGCCGTGCGCGATCAACGTCGGAAGACCGCGCGCGCAGCCGTCGCCACGTTCAAGCTCCACTCGCCTAAAGCGTCGCAACGGCGGCGTCAAGATTTCACCGCGCGCCGAGAAACTTGGCGACGTAGGGCGAATTCTCGCCCGACTTGCGCAATGCATGGCCGCTCGGGCCTTCGCCGAGGAACTTCGAGGATCACGCCTCTTGTTCGATCTCCTCGTGCAGAATAGCGAGCGCGAGATCGTAGGTGCGATGATCCTTGCTGGCGGTCATGTTGCAAATCGCGGTGTAGCCGCGCACCGCCCAGCGCTCCGCATCGGACTGCCTGTCACGGACGTTGCGGTGCCCGGCGCAACGCCGGCGCGAAGCGTAGTTTGCGCCGCGAGTCGACGGCCGATAATAAAGTTGTCGCACGTTTCTGCTTCAAGAACGCTTGCGACAGCGGGGGCTTCATGGGTCACATCAATTACCAATGCCTGCGCGGCAAGGTCGAAACTTCACCGTTTCAGGGCTTTGCCCCTGCGGATCCGGCACGCCGTCGCTTTGGTGCAGCTTTGACAGGGAGCGCAGCGGAGAGGAATCGGAACACTTCTCGTGGGGAAGGTCTGGAGGCTTTGGTGCAAGATGCATGGGCGAAATACTGCCATACGCGGTGCGTCGAGATGACAAGTCTGTAGCGCCGTCGTTTCGCGCGATCCGGCTCGCTTTCCCCCTTCTGCCAGCGAACCCCTACTGCCCCTGGCTGCGCCGCTTTTGCACGTTGTCGAGATAGACGACGCCGGCGATCAGCAGACCCTCGATCACCATTTGCCAGAACGAGCTCACGCCCAAGAGGTTGGCGCCGTTGCCGATCGTCGTGAACAGGATGGCGCCGATGAAGCAGCCCCCGACCGTGCCGCGGCCGCCGAACAGGCTCGCCCCGCCGACCACGGCGGCGGCGATCGCCTGCAACTCGTTGCCGAACCCGGCGTTGGGATTGCCCATCGTCAGGCGCGCGACCAGCAGCATGCCGCCGACGGTCGCGAACGCCGCGGACAGCCCATAGGCCGCAAGCGTCACCCGCGTGACGTTGACGCCGACCCGACGCGCCGCTTCGATGTTGCTGCCGAGCGCATACATGTAACGCCCGAGTCGCGTCACTCCGAGCAGGTACTGCGAGCCAAGCGCGAACGCCGCCATGATCACGAACATCGTGGGGATGCCGAGAATCGACGAGTTCGCCACCAGCCCGAGCGAATCCGGCATTCCCGCCACCGTCATGCCGCCGGAGACCAGCATCGTCAGTCCCCGATAGCCTTGCAGGCCGGCGAGCGTGACGATGAAGGCCGGGATGCCGAGCATGTCGACCGCTACGCCATTGACCAGCCCGATCGCCAACCCAAGCGCCAATGTCAGCGCCATCGCCAGAAACACGTTCATCCCGCCGGCCAACGCCATCGCGAACACGACGCTGGTGAGGCCGGCCACCGAACCTACCGACAGGTCGATGCCGGCGGTGATGATGGTGAAGAGCTCCCCATAGGCGATGATCGCGTCCACCGACACTTGGCGCATGATGTTGAAGATATTCCCCGAGGTCAGGAAATACGGCGAGGCGACCGCGAGCCCGATCCACAGCGCCACCGTGCAGCCGACCACCCAGGTCTCGACCGGCAAGCCGTGGCGAAGCCGCGCCCGGATAGCGACGGGGCGGTCGGAGACCGTTGCTGGCGTGTCGGCGCTTGCCATGGCGGGACGTTCCCGGTGAGCGGGCCGACTCCGCAGCGTGGCGGACTCGGCGCCGCCGTCAGCTCCTCAACTGCCGAGGAAAGGCTCGATCTGATACTTCTTCGGATCGAGCAGCCCCGCCATCTGCGGGCTGTCGATGTTCGCCTTGGTTACGACATGCACGCCCGAGTCGACGTAATGCGGCAAAACCGCGCCGTGCGCCGCGGCCTCCGCGTACCACACGCCCGCGTAGCCCATCATGTACGGGTTCTGCACGATCAGCCCATCCAGCTCGCCATTGCGCACATAGGCGATCTCCTGGTCGGAAGTGTCGAACGCGACGACGCAAGTCTTGGACGCTAGGCTCTTCTCTTGGATGGCGCGGCCGGCCCCGTCCCCTTCCAGCTCGTTATCGGCGAACACGCCCGCCAGATTGGGATGGGTGGTCAGGATGTCCTCCGAATCCTTCAGTGCGCGCGCCGGATCGTTGTTGCCCGTGCGATGTTCGACGATCTTCAGGCCCGGGTACTTCTTCAATTCGTCGACGAAGCCCTTGTCGCGATCGTTGAGCGATTGCGCGCCGGCGAGCGCGGTCAAGTAGGCGACGTCGCCCTCATCCTTGCCGGTACGCTTCTTGATGCAGCTCGCCAGTTCGTCGGCGGCCTTGGTCCCGCCGGTGACATTGTTGGTGGCGAGGAATGTCACGTATTTGTCGGTGTTGGCGTTGGAGTCGATCACCACCACCGGAAAGCCCGCGTCGGTCGCGGCGGCGATCGGCTGGGCCAGCGCCTGCGCGTTGGTCGCCGCGATGACGATTCCCGTCGGCTTGGACTGGATGGCGTTCTCCATGATGGAGACTTCCTGAGCCACGTCGGTCTCGGCGCTGGCGCCGAGCTTGGAGATCGTCACGCCGAGCGATCGAGACGCGGCGTCGGCGCCGTCGAAAACGGTCGCCCAATATTGCGAAGTGGTCGCCTTGACGATCACCACGATGTGGTCCTTGGAAAAATCCGCCGCCGTCGCCGGCAGCGTCGCGGCGACGAAGATCGTTGTCGTCGCCAACAGCCTGAGCTTACCCATGCGCACCTCCCGGTCGCTAGTTTCGCCCCCTCAGCCGCTCGCCGGCTCGACCGCCTCGCCGAACCCGGCTGTTTCGCTAAATCCGGTCATGTACTTGATCAATTCCTGCTGCGTCGTGGCGCCCGCCTTGGTCACGTGGACGATGCGGCCGCGAAACATCACTGCCACGCGGTCCGCGACATCGAGGATCTCGATGAGGTTGTGGCCGATGTAGATGACTCCGACGCCTTCTTTGGCGAGCCGGCGGGCGAGCTGAATGACGTGCTCGCGCTCCATCACCGCCAGCGCGGCGGTCGGCTCGTCGAGGATCACCACCTTGGATTGCCAATAGAGGGCGCGCGCTATCGCCACGGCCTGACGCTGCCCGCCGGACAAGCGCGAAACAGTGCGAACCGTCGGCGGAATGCGGCTTTCGATGCGCGCGAGCAGCGCTTCGGTCTCGCTGCGGATTTTGCGATTGTCCACCCCGGGTAGGAAGCCGAGCCAGCGCCGCACCGGCTCGCGGCCGAGGAACACGTTGGCGCCGACCGACAGGTGGTCGGCGAGCGCGAGATCCTGGTAAACCGTCTCGATGCCGAGCCGGCGCGCGTCGGCGGGCGCTCGAACCTCAAGCCGGACGCCCTCCAGCCGTATCTCTCCCGAGTCGGCCATGTGAACGCCGGAAATGTGCTTGATCAGCGTCGTCTTGCCGGCGCCGTTGTCGCCCACGAGCGCCAGGACCTCGCCCGGATAGAGCGAAAGATCGACTCCGCGCAGCACGTTGACCGGTCCGAAGCTCTTGTACAGGTCCACGACTTCGAGCAACGGCCGCACGTCTCGCCTCCCTTCGCGCGCCCGCCCATTAAGACGATGGGGAACGGCAAGCTAACGCCGTCGTCGTTTCAGCCCGTTTTCTGACGGGTTAAAAATTGTTCATACGACCTGCCGCCGCAAATGCGAGCGGGCGAGGCCATGAACGAATTATCCATGATTGTCAGGGCATTGTAGGGCATCGCGTCTCGGGAACGAGGGCGTGGCGGGCGTCGGTTCGATCATGAGCGGTTCAAGGAAGTTCAGCGGTTCACGAGTCGAGCTCTTGACCGTTGTAAGCATATGCGTCGTGCTGCTGTTCCTGGAATGGCGATTTGGCGTGCTGAGCGCCGCGGCGGCGCTGCTGTCGCACGCACTGCCTTCGGGAAAGATCTATTTCATAGCGGTCGGCGGGGCGCTGTGGATCGGCATGGCGGTCTACAGTCTTCGTCGAAGACATGAACTCTCCAGAGAAGTTAACGCATTCAAGGCTTTGCAATCAGAGTTCGAGGTTGCGGTCATTACCGACAAAATGACCGGACTGCCAAATCGGCATGGTCTCGAAACCTATTTGACGGCGATGACGGACGATCGAGCGGACGACCACGACCTGATGCTGATCGGAGCGCTGTTTTCAAATCTGAAGATGATCGCCAACGTACAAGGCTTCGAGATCGCCAACGCCATCGCAATGGACGTGACCAATCGACTCGTCGACCGCGTCCGCGTCCCCGACCTCGTCGCCGGCGTCAACGGAGAACAGTTTTACGTTCTTCTCCACGGTGAAGGCGGCGCGCTCACAAAGCGGGCGACGGCGCTGATCGACTATCTCGTCGCCAACCTTCGAAGCATTAACTTGAACGAAGGGCCAAACCTGCCGCTCGCTCTTCACATCGGCGTCGCCAACCTGTCGCTTTGTCCGACAAACGCAAAGTCGCCGATGGCCGCGGAAATGATTCGCCGATGCGATTTGGCCGTCCACGAGGCGGCGCAGCGCGGCGCCGGCGCCGTCGTCTTCTTCGATGCGACGATGGAAAGGTCGATCGATCAGCGCGGCGTCATTGAGGCCTCGCTCGACGAGGCAATCCGTAGCGGCCAAATCGAACCGCATTTCCAGCCGCTTATCAACCTTTCGGACGGCTCCATCGCCGGCTTTGAGGTCCTGGCCCGTTGGAAGCACCCGGCCTTGGGGCAGATTCCGCCCTCGACTTTCATCCCAATCGCTACTGAGTCGGGGCGGCTCGAGGAGTTGACGCTCGCCTTTCTCGACCGCGCGTGTCGCGCGGCGATCGCATGGGCCGGAAGTTTCAGCCTCGCCTTCAACATTTCCCCAAAGTCGCTGAACAACGAGGGATTTTTGAACGACTTTGTTCGCACGCTGAAAGCGACGCAATTTCCCCCAAGTCGCGTGGAAGTTGAAATTACTGAAGACGCTTTCGTTCACGACGCTTTCAGCCTATCGAAACCAATAGGCAAATTGAAATCCGAGGGGATTTCGTTGGCCATCGACGACTTTGGCACCGGCTATTCGAGTCTCCGCCATCTTCTGATATTGCCGTTTGACAAAATAAAGATCGATCAATCGTTCGTCAGGGACATGATCGAAAACCCGGAGAGCCGGAAGATCGTCCATGCGATCATCGGTCTCGGTCGCAGCATGGGGCTCAGCACGGTGGCCGAGGGCATAGAAGTCGAGGAACAACGCGCGATCCTGCGCGAACTCGGCTGCCAAATCGGTCAAGGCTATCTCTTCGCCAAAGCGATGCCGGCCGAACGGGCGGCGAGCTTCGTACGCGCTCGCAGCGGCGTCGCCACGGGTCGTCCGAACCTGCCAAACCCAAGAGAATTGGATATGGCGTCGTGATCCCCTTGATCCGAGCGAACCGGCGCGGCTGACGACGCCGCGATTGCGCGGCCATGGGCGGCGAGATTACAGTCGCGCCGCGCGATCGACGCGCCAACTCGCGGGGGCTTCATGGGTCACATCAATTACCAATGCCTGCGCGGCAAGGTTCACGCCTTCGCTCCCGCCGCGCCGCCGACCAACCCGCATCTTTGGGTTATTCTCGAAGCCGGCGACGAGCGGTGGTTCGCCACCATCAATGTGCGCTCCGACAAGGACGCGCCGGGCGAGCCGATCGGCAAGTCCTACCTCTACTATTTGATCGACGCCGATTTCGCGCACCCGATCGTCCCTTCGGTGCTGGCGCGCCCGCAAGGCCTGTCGGCGGTCGAGCGCTCCTACGCGGGCGGCGCGATTGATTTCCAGCGCGCCAATCTCTTCAACCCCAACGCTATGCGCATCCTGCCGCCCGAGGGCGCGGGCGACGACGGGCTGGTCCATCGGCTGAGCGCGATGCTGCAAGTCGCCAAGGCGCAGGACTGCGACGTGTTCTTTTACGGCAACGCATTCGCCAAGGATAACCCGCACCAGACCGACGCGGCGTTCGGCTACACTCCCGATACGCCGTTCGGACTCGACAACGTGCACATGGCGCAGGGCGATCCGCGCGCGCTCGACATGCATCTGCACGAAAACGGCGTCTGGCACGACGGCGCCTGCTTCATATGGGACGCGCGCGCCCGGCGCATGAGTGCGATCTTCTTGGCGTTCCAGAGCCAAGCCTGGCACACCAACGACAGCGGCGATCTGATTTTCGGCGCCACCGGCTCCGAGGCGCCGCTCTACGACTTCACCGCGGGCGGCTTCGCGCCGCAGCCGATCCCGAAGCGCGCCGCGGAAATCACCTCGGCGCATCGCGCGCCCGACGGAACCGGAGCGATCGTCGTCGCCAACATGACCGCCGAGCCGCTCGATCTGACCGATTGGCGCCTGCTCGTCGACGCGCAACGGAT
>Ga0187848_10002286_pt1 | contig 15324 bp, 7 predicted proteins | sample June2016WEW_4_40_FD_132424 | JGI IMG/M metagenome (GOLD analysis project Ga0187848, IMG submission 132424) | Peatland microbial communities from SPRUCE experiment site at the Marcell Experimental Forest, Minnesota, USA - June2016WEW_4_40 | ecosystem: Environmental > Terrestrial > Soil > Wetlands... | reverse complement strand
CACGACCGTGGGGGATCGGATCGTCGTGGCACTGGGGCAAGGGGTGCCGCGGGCCACCGAGATCACCGCCGCGGTGGTCCACTCCCTGATGGCGGGCGGAGTGGATCCGGACGGCATCTCAGTGCTGCGGACCGAGGCCGACGTGGAAGCCGGGGCCGGCGATCCTCGCCGCCTGGTCGATGCCGCAGTCGCCCCGCGGATCCGGCTGCTGACCCACGACCCGGCCAATCGCCAGGCCCTCGGCTACCTGGCGGCCAATGAGGAAGGGGACCCGATTCTATTGAACCGCCTGCTGGTCGATGCTGACCTGGTGCTGCCGATCGGACGGCTCTGCGATGGGGCCGCGCGGGGCTACTTCGGCATTCACGGGTCGATTTTCCCGGGCCTGGCCGACGAGAAGACCCAGTCGCGGTTCCGCCGAAAGGACCTGCCCCCCGGCCGCCGCGAGCACCATGCGGCATTGCTCCGCGAGGCGGATCAGGTAGCCTGGCTCTTGGGGGTCAATTTCACCGTGCAGTTGCTCCCGGCGGCGGGCGACGGCATACTGGGGGTGGTGGCGGGCGAGAGCAAGGCCGTCGGCCGGCGGGGTCGCGAGGCATACCGGGCCGCCTGGGGCTGCCCCGTTGCCCGCCGCGCCAGCCTCGTCGTCGCGGCCATCGAAGGGCCGCAAGAGCAGCAGACTTGGGAGAACCTCGGCCGCGCCCTGGAGGCGGCCGGCCGGCTCGTGGAAGAAGGGGGTGCGATCGCCGTGTGCTGCGAGCTGGCCGCCCGTCCCGGTCCCGCCGTGGGGCGCCTCGTGGGCGCCCGCTCCCGCGGCACCGCCGTGCGGCGAATCCTCCGCGACAATCCGGGCGACGCCCTGCCCGCCGCTCAGCTTGCCCACGCCTTGGAGCGGCAGCACGTCTACCTCCTAAGCCGGCTGGACTCGTCGCTGGTGGAGGACTTGGACATGGTTCCGATCGGCGGCGCGGAAGAACTGGGCCGGCTGTCGCAGCGTCACGATTCGTGCATCCTGCTGGCCAACGCCCCACAGGTGGTGGTCCGCCTTGACAAAACCGATCAGCCGGATAAAGATTCTATAGGCACCCGCCGGTCTTGACCGGTGGGGGCTCGACCTCGAGGCGGACGATTGTGAGGCCTCCTTGGCGGAGGCTGGTACGGTGCTGGGAATCGTCCCCTCGAGGCTTCTTTTTTTCAGGCGCAACCCTTGGAAACCGCCAACGACGCCTGGAAGACGCTGCCCGAGGGCATCCGTGCCCGGTTGGCTGCGGAGCTCGAGGAAGGCGAGACGCTGGTCGGCTGTTTCTGGCCGGACCTGGACCGCCGGCTTCGCTTCCGGCAGGGGCTGGTGCTGCTCAGCGGCCGCCGCGTGTTGGCGTGGGAAGACACCGCCCGCGGCGACGCCTGGCAATCCTGGCCCTTAGCCGAAGGCGTCGGGCTCCGCGAGCTCGATTCGCCGACGGTGGGCACCCTGGAGCTGGTCGGGCCGGAAGGCCGGCTGGCCCACTGGCGGTACACCCCGAGCCGCGCGGCGGAGGCCCGGCGGCTGGCCGAGCGGTGCCGCGCGGTGCAGTCCGGAACGGCGCCGGAGGAGCTGCACAGCAGGGAAGACGGGGAGGTCGCCGAGGAAGAACCCTCCGCCGGCCGCCCGCGGACCGTCTCGCTGTTGCGCCTCTGGCGGTTCGCCCGCCGGCACGTGCTGATGATCCTCTTGGGCTTTGGCCTGACGCTGGCCGCGACGACGGCGGGGCTGCTGCCGCCGCTGTTGACCATGCCGCTGGTGGACAACATCCTCAGTCCTTACCAGGAGGATTGGCGGTCGATCGAGGCGAGGACGGAGCAAGATCCGGCCGCCCGGCTGGCGGCTTCGCAGGACCTGGCCGACCGCTACCGCAATCGTTTCGCGCGGGTGCCCTGGTATTTGGGCGGGCTGGGAGCGGCAGCCCTGCTGGCCTGGTCCCTGAGCTGGGCCCAAGGCTGGATCAGCAACCGCGTCAGCGAGCGGATCGCCGCCGATCTGCGGAACACGACCTACGCCCACCTCCTGCGGCTGTCGCTGGAGTTCCTCGGCGGCAGGCGTACCGGCGACCTCATGTCGCGGATCAGCACGGACACCGAGCGAATCTGCATCTTTCTCTCCGACACGGCGGTGGACTTCGTCAGCGATGCCCTGCTGATGGCGGGCACCGCCGCAGTGCTGACCTGGCTCGATCCTCTGCTGGGGCTGACCACGCTGGCCACGTTCCCGGTGATTGGCTGGCTGATCCTGTGGGTCCGCAAGCACTTGGCGGCCGGGTTCGCGCGGAGCTACCGCGCCTGGGGCACGATGACCAGCATTCTGGCCGACACGATTCCGGGCATCCGCGTGGTGAAGGCATTCGCCCAAGAGGACAACGAGATCCAGCGGTTCCGGCGGAGCAACGACCGCATCGTCCGCTCGAACAACCGCGTGAACGCCGTTTGGACCTTCTTCTGGCCCACCGTCGCCTTGTTGAACCAGGCCGGGCTGCTGGTGATCTGGGCGATGGGCGTGTACCGCATCCACGGTCACCTGCTGACGGTCGGCGCGCTGTTGGCCTTCCTGCTGTACATCGGCCGCTACTACACGAGGCTGGAGGCGATGTCGCGGACGTTCGCGGCGGCCGGGCGGGCGGCGGCCGCCACGCAGCGGGTGTTCCAGATCCTCGACCGCTCGTCGAGCGTGCCCGAGCCGGCGCACCCCGTCGCGCCCGGCCGGCTCCGCGGCGAGATCGAGTTCCGCAGCGTGGGCTTCCGCTACGGCACCCGGCAGGTGCTCCACGATCTGGACTTCCACATCCGCCCCGGCGAGATGATCGGCGTGGTCGGGCCCAGCGGCGCCGGCAAGACGACGCTGGTGAACCTGGTGTGCCGCTTCTACGACGTCGGCTCCGGCGCGATCGTGATCGACGGCAGCGACATCCGCTCGTTCCCGGTCGAAGCCTACCGCGCGAACGTCGGGATCGTGCTCCAGGACCCGTTCCTGTTCTACGGCACCATGGCCGAGAACATCGCCTACGGGCGGCCGGGGGCGACGCCCGCCGCGATCGTCGCCGCCGCCCAGGCCGCCCGGGCCCACGAGTTCATCCTCCGCCTGCCGCTGGGCTACGACTCGCTGGTGGGCGAGCGCGGCCAGACCCTCTCCGGCGGCGAGCGGCAACGGATTTCCATCGCGCGGGCGATCCTCATCGACCCGCGGATCCTGATCCTGGACGAGGCCACGTCCTCGGTCGACACCGAGACGGAGCGCGAGATCCAGCGGGCCCTGGAGAACCTCGTCCGCGGCCGCACGACGATCGCCATCGCCCACCGCCTCAGCACGCTCCGCCTGGCGGACCGGCTGATCGTGCTCTCCGGCGGGCGGATCGTCGAGGTCGGCCGCCACGACGAGCTCTTGCGCCACGGCGGCCTGTATGCCCGGTTGTACCGGGCCCAAACGGAGACCCAGCGTTGAGAGTCCTGGTGGTCGACGACGAGAGGATCAAGCGCGTCACCCTGGCCGACGACCTGGCCGCCCAGGGGCACGAGGTCGTCGTCGCCGCCGACGGCCAAGAGGCCTGGGAGCGGTTCCAGGCCGCGGAGTTCGACGTGGTGCTGACGGACTTGAAAATGCCCAAGCTCGACGGGATCGAGCTCCTGAAGCGGATCAAGCAAGGTCCGGCGGCCCCCACGGCCGTGATCATGATGACCGCCTACGGCAGCATTCCGGTGGCCGTCGAGGCGATGCGGCTGGGGGCCTTCGACTTCGTGACCAAGCCCTTCCGCAACGAGGACATCCTCCCGCTGTTGGCGCGGATCGAGCGCGGCCGGGCGGCAACCCCCGCCGCCGCCCCGCTGGAGGTCCAACGCGAGATCGTCGGCGGCTCGCCCCGCATCGCCCGCGTCCGCCAGATGGTCGAAATCTGCGCCCGCACCGACGCCAACGTCCTGGTGGTCGGCGAGACGGGCACGGGCAAGGACCTCGTGGCCGACGTCATCCACCGCGCCTCGCACCGCCGGGCCTTCCCCTGCGTCAAGGTCGGCTGCACGCTCTTTCCCCCGAGCCTCATCGAGAGCGAGTTGTGGGGCCACGAGAAGGGCTCCTTCACCGGCGCCGACCAGCGCCGCAACGGACGCTTCGACCTGGCCGAAGGCGGCACCCTGTACCTCGACGACGTCGACGACATCCCGCTGGCGCAACAGTCGAAGCTCCTGCGGGCGATCGACGAGAAGGTCTTCGAGCGGGTCGGCGGCACCGCGCCCATCAAGGCCAACGTGCGGATCATCGCCTCGACCAAGCAGAACCTGCTGGAGAAGATCGGCCAGGGCGGTTTCCGCCAGGACCTCTATTACCGGCTCGACGTGCTGCGGGTCGTCGTGCCCCCCTTGCGCGACCGCTTGGAGGACGTGCCGCTCCTGGCCCGGCACTTCCTGCGGAAGATCGCCGTCCAGCGGGAGTTCCGGCTCGAGCCGGAGGCCCTGGCCCTGCTGGTGCGGCACACGTGGCCCGGCAACGTCCGCGAGCTGGCGCACACCCTGGAGCGGGCGTTCCTGGTGGGCGGCGGCCGCGTCACCCGCGACCTGCTGGAGACCGAGATGACCGGCATCGCCGCCGCGCCGAAGCCCGCAGCGGCCCCCGCCCAGGCCGGCGATTTCCAAGCCGCCATGGACCAGACCGAGCGCGAACTGCTGGAGCGGGCCCTGCGGACCGCCGGCGGCAACAAGACCGCCGCCGCCACGGCGCTGGGCATGAAACCCTCCACCTTCCGCGACCGCCTGGCCAAACACGGTTTGGGGTGAAGACGGGTTGGGCACGCTCACGCCAGCGTGTCAAGGGATTCTGGTTGAACTGTTACCCAGGCTCACGCTTGCGCCGCAGAGCTTTCGACAATAGCGATTTCCCCCGCGGTCAGGCCGTACAGGCCGTAAACGAGCCGGTCAATCTCGGCGTCGGTCGCGCCGATCTGGTGCCCGATAAGACCTTTCTGCGCTTCCGAGTTTGCGGCTGCAAGGTGCTTGTGCAACGTCAGCATGGAATCGACCAACAATACGATCTGGTCGTGAGCGCTCTTGCTCTTCTTGCTATTCAGGTCAATCTTGCGGACAGGCAATGTCTCAACATACTGCTTCGTGCAGGTGATCCAACCCGCCCGGAAGATATTACTGATCGACCGCAACCGCCAGAAGAGAAGGCGGGAGTTCAATAAGCCAATTACGTACTTGGGTGACAGCCCGCACATGTCAGCGACAGTTATGCTAAAACCGCCGCTCGCCATAAGGCAAAACCGGTCAGCGCGGTCGGGCAAGCAGCAGTAGGACCCGGTTGCAGCCAAGAGCGGCACGAGAATTTGCGCGGCATCGTGAGTGTCGAGGTTCCTGGGGGCGCTGAATCCATACCAAGCCTTGGCCTGTTTGCGGCGATCAAGCGTCTTCCTTCTATCCGCGAGGTAGGAATGAGCCTTCGGAAACCGACGCCTCATCTCTGGCTCACTCATTAGTTCGTAGCCAGAGGGCGTAACATTGTAAGGAAAGATTACAACCTCGCCGGAACGGGGAATGAATCTGTAACGGTTGAAGTCAGTGGCATAGATGGGAATGCGGAGAATCCCACTCTCGACTTCAACTCCTTCACCTTCACGGGTAAGAAGGTGCTTGTCCTCTTGGACCAGCATGAACACGTCGTCGGCCCCCGTGCTGGAACCGCGCGCAATTCTTGCAGGCAACTCACCTAGCGGCGTAGATTGTTTGACTAACTTGGCAATGAGCTGTGCCTCTTGGTCGGTAGAGAAGGACCAAGGCGCGTCTGTGAAGATGTCGGGAGCAATTTGACGAAACGGGATCTCAGTGGTGGCAATTGTAGCGGGCAGTTCTATTCTGGCGTAGGAAACGCAAGCAGCCGGAGTCGCCGAAAGGAAAAGCAGACACGTATATGTGGCTGCCCCGTCAAAGACTTGGGCGGCCCCAAAATCGACCACGGCAGAGAGCGTGCATCGCTTGCCAATAATCCCTCGGATACCACTTCCGTAATCCGTCGAGAAGAACTTGGTTGGGCAGATGAAGCCCAGTTTGCCGCTGGGATTCAACAGCTTCAAGCCTTGTTCGATGAAAACAACGTAGATGTCGTAGTTACCTGTTCTGCCAGCCTGAAACAGTTCCTTGTAGGCATCGACTTCCAACGGTGCCCATTCCTTCATCGCCTGGATGCAAACGTAAGGCGGATTTCCGACGACACAGTCAAAACCGCCCGCGTTCATGGCTTCGGGGAAGCCATGCTCCCAGTCAAACGGCTTGACTCGCTCCATCTCCGCGGGGTCGGGAATCAGCTTGCCGGTGAAGTAGTCCGGGCCGATCAAGGAGTTGCCGCATTTTATGTTGTCGGCCAGGTTCGGCAGCGCCCGGTCGTGGAATAGTCGCAACTGCTGGCTTATTGTCTGCTCGCTCTCGCCTTCCAATACCTTCAACAGTAACGAGAGCTTCGTTACTTCCACAGCTTGGCGATCAATGTCAACCCCGAAGACATGCGTCGTCAGGATGCGTTTCTTTTCCGCAATCGTCAACCGCCACTCACCGTTTGCAGGGTCTCTGTAGACGGCCTTCTTGTGGTTCTCGGGCTGGTGTCGGGTGTACCATTCCGAGCAATGGTGGAGAAGGCACTGGTAAGCGCCCAAGAGGAATGTCCCACTCCCGCAAGCCATGTCGAGGATACGCAGGGGCGGCTTCTCCTTGCCGCCCGCGAGTTGGGCGGGGCTTCGACCGTCAATCTGCCGCCCGACAGTGTGCGCAACAATGTATTTGGCAATGTAGGCCGGCGTGTAGTGAACGCCTTTGGCGGCGCGCACTTCGGGCTTTTCTTCCACCTTGGCCTGGTGGCCCGCCGTCAACCGGATGACCTTGCCCAAGAACCGCTCGTAGATCGTCCCCAAGATTTCGACGGGCATGACGCCAAAGTCATACGGCGAGCCGTGCTCAACGTACAGGCTTTGCAGAATCGGCTTGAACACCTTGTCGTCAATGGCCAGCTTAGGCGTAATGCGGTCGGGCTTTTCCGATATGTCGCTTTCCTTTTGGAAATGGAACAGGCCGGAGTTGTACTTTTCGTCGGCCTTGCGGCACAGAGCGCGCATGAAACGTGGGTAAACTCCATCCCGTTCGCACAGTTTGAGGAGTTGTTCTTTAGGCTCAAGCCCCTTGTCTTCTGCCATTCGCAGGAACACGACACGATCAATCGTCGCTTGCACGGCAGCATTCAGGTCATCCGTAGAAAGTCCCTGGTTCCGCACGGCGATGTTTTGGGCCAGCGTCTTGCGCCAGCCCTCAATTTCCCTCAGAAACTCCGCGTCCACCGTCTCCGTTGGCGGTTTCTTCGACCCGGCATACTTGTCGAAATCACCGGATCGCACTGCTTGGGGTGAAAACACGTCCCACACTTCTCGCCAGCGGTCTACATACTCCGTGTACTTTAGGTAAAGGCCGGTGCGGGCATAGCTCGCCTTGTCGCCGGGGCGCGGGCGGCGGGTGCAATCGTAAACGGCAAGTTGCTCAAAATTGGTCAGGATTGATACGCCGAGGCCGGCGTTCCAGCCGTAGCGGCGAAGCTGAAAGGCGGACGCCGGGTCCACGCCGATATTCACCGCACACCTTTTCGCTTCCACGAAGAAGTTCACGGATGGACCCACGCGAAACGCGTAGTCTGCGGATTCTTGCTGCCCCTCCGCGTCGGGCCTTTGTTGTGGGATTACCTCACGGTATTGTGGAACCGCACGTGCCGTGTTGCGCACATCCCACCCCAAGGCCTCGAAAAGCGGCTCGATGAGAGACTGGCAAACGTCGGCTTCCTTGACGCCTTCGGCGAAGAAGGCCTCGCGGTTGGTGGAGAAGTATTGGCAGAGTTTGGCAACTTCGTCCTTGCCTTCCTCGAAGGTCTTGGCCATCGCCTTACCCTCCAAACCGTCGTACTACCAGGACTGGGGATTGGGCACTAGGCTTGCGTCCTTCACACTCTTCTCAACTTCTCACCCGTCCGCCCATCGCCCGCGGCTACGATCCCGGCGGGACCACAAGCGCCGTGGGGTGGTCCACCAGGGCCAGGCGGATCTCGACGGGGCCGGCCTTGCCGGCCAGGGCGGCGCGAAACTCCTCGGGCGTGCGGACGCTCTTGCCGTCGACGTGGCTGACGAGCATCCCCCGCCGCGCCCCGCAGCGGGCCGCCGGGCTGCCCGGCTCCACCTCGCTGATGACCACCGCCTCGTCGGTGAACAGGGCCCCGCCGCGGAAGGGCTGCTCGCCCTCGACGTAGGCCGACGGATAATCGACCCGCAGGCCGCGCCATGCCTCCGGCTGCACCGTGACGATCTTCTTGCCCAGCACCCAGTGCTTGCTCAGCGTGACGTCGATCGCCTGCGGGCGTCCGCCGCGGAGCACGCCCAGGTGCGCGACGCTCTCGGGGGCGAGCTTGGCCACTTCCAGGTACAGGCCGTCGGTGTCGTGAATCGCCGTGCCGCCGACCGACGTGATGATGTCGCTCGGGCGGAGTCCCCAGCGGGCGGCGGGGGTGCCGCGGACGACGCTGTCGACCCGGGCGCCCTGCAGCCCGGCGAAGACCTCCTCCGGCTGCAGGTTCGCCGGCTGGATGCCGAGGAATCCGTACTCGACCTCGCGCCCCTGCTTGAGGATCTCCAGAACGCGGTGGAACGTGGCGTCCACGGGAATGGCGTAACCGGCGGGCGACTCGTAGCCGGCTGCCGCGGCCAGGGCCACGCACAGGCCGACCATCTCGCCGCGGAGGTTCACCAGCGGGCCGCCGCTGGTGCCCAGGTTCAGCTTGGCGTCGGTCTGGATCAGGGTGCCGAAGTGGTGCAGGGTCCGCTTGCCGGCGGCCGCGGAGTCCTGGGGCCCCAACGGCGGCTTTCGGGCCAGGTTGGCCACGATGCCCCAGCCGGCGCTGGCCTGCCCGTCGCGGGCCATCGCGTAAGGATTCCCCAGCGTCAGGACGATCTGCCCCTTGCGGAGAGCGCCGCCGTCGCCGAAGACCACCGGCTGCAGATTGGCCGAGGCCGCCTGGGCCCCGTCCAGGGCCAACACCGCCAGGTCGCTCCGCGGGTCCGCCGCCTTGATCCACGCCCGGTAGACCTTGCGGTCCTGGCCGGTCACGTAGTAATCGCTGTCCTCGCCTAGGACGTGGTACGCGGTGAGCACCAGGCCGCGGCGGTCCACCACCACGCCGGTGCCGTACTCGGTGGGCACGAAATTCGCATCGGTCGGCTGCGGCGGACGAAGTGCCGCGGGCCGCCGCTGGAACGGGTCGGGACGGAACTCGGGGCGGAGCGCCTCGTCGGGCCCTTCCCGCCGCACGCGGGCGATGGCCACCACCGACGGCTCGGCGCGGGCGATGCTCTCCACAAGGGCTTTTTCCAGCGCCGCGGCCGCTTGCGGCCCCGAGGGCTCCTGGGCCAATGCGGGTCCGAACGGGATTAGCAACGCCAGGCCGACCATCGCCAGGGCGCGCCAACGCGCTAGTGCGCTCCCGAGCAGTCGGCGACGCGCTGCAGAATGGAAATTGGGGCGGCGAGCCGCAGTGTCGCCAAATCGGCTATCTCCGCCTATAGGCCTCTCACCTATGGCGGATCCGGGTGACGAGAATGCTGCGCGCTGCGTCGTCGATCTCATAAAGGATGCGGTAATCGCCGACGCGATACCTGTACTCTTGTTGGGCCGTTAGTTTCTTGGCCCCCGGGGGACGCGGATCGGCTGCGAAAGATTGTATTGCCTCATCGAGGCGCTCGATTACCCGCCTCGTATTGATGCGTATTAGATCCCTGCGCGCCGCGCCGGTCAAATCGACAGCGTATTCCGCGCGTTGCTTCGTCACGCAGCGACGACTCCGGCAAGCCTTCCCTACTTCAGCCCGAGTTCCTCGCGAACGCGGGAGTAGGGTATTCTCTCCCCGGACTCCTTAGCCGCACGCGAGGCCAGAATGTCGTCGGCGTCCTCCTCGGTCGGAGGCGAATGCGGCGGCGGGGTGACACCAGGAAGCGGCTCCACCTTCGCATCTGGAGCCGGCGGATTCGCCGGGTGATGTTCTGTGTGGCTCATGCTGACATTGTACCGCGGAAGTCTAGCACACGCACGCAAAAGCTCCGAAAACCCTTGATAATGCCGGCCAACCGGCCACAAGTCACCAATCAGGGGCCGAAATTGTCGGCAGAAACGTGCCCATGAAAGGTTGCAATATACCCGTCTTGAGCATGGTGCTATTGGCCCGTACTCGCTACTCCTCGCCCGCGGCGGTTTCGACCACCTTGATGTTGCCCGTCTGCCCCTCGGCGAAGCCGCGGGCCGCCAGGATCTTCTCGCGGAGCTCGGCCACCAGCTCGGGGTGCTCGCGGAGGTAGTCGCGGGTGTGCTCGCGGCCCTGGCCGATCTGCAGGTCGCCGTAGCGGAACCACGCCCCGGTGCGGACCACGAGCTTGTCTTCCATGGCCAGGTCCAGGATGTCCCCCTCGTAGCTGATGCCGTCGCTGGCCATCATGTCGAACTCGGCCGAGCGGAACGGCGGGGCAACCTTGTTCTTGACCACCTTCACCCGCACCCGCTGCCCGACAACCTCCTCCCCCTCCTTGATCTGGCCGAGGCGGCGGACGTCCAGGCGGCAGGAGGAGTAGAACTTCAGGGCCCGGCCGCCGGGCGTGGTCTCGGGGTTGCCGAACATCACGCCGATCTTCTCGCGGATCTGGTTGATGAAGATCACCGCCGTCTTGCTCTTGGCGATGGCCCCGGTCAGCTTCCGCAGCGACTGGCTCATCAGCCGGGCCTGGAGTCCGACGTGGGTGTCGCCGATCTCCCCCTCCAACTCCTTCCGGGGCACCAGGGCGGCCACCGAGTCGATGACGATCACGTCCACCGCATTGGACTTGATCAGCATCTCGGCGATGTGCATGGCCTCTTCGCCGCAGCCGGGCTGGCTCACCAGTAGCGTCACCAGTTCGACGCCCAGCTTCTTGGCCCAGGTGGGGTCCAGGGCGTGCTCGGCGTCGATGAAGGCGGCGATGCCCCCGCGGCGCTGCGACTGGGCCACCACGTGCAGGGCCAGCGTGGTCTTGCCCCCCGACTCGGGGCCGAAGATCTCGACGACCCGCCCGCTGGGCACCCCCTGGCCGCCCATGGCCATGTCCAGCGACAGGCTGCCGGTGGAGATGCCCAGGACGTGCCCGGTCCGCTCGGCGCCCAGCGGCATGATGGCCCCTTCGCCGAACTGTTTTTCGATCTGGGCGACGGTCGTCTTGAGGGTGGGGTGGGCGTTGAGCATGGCCTCGACTCCCCCCTGGCCGTCCGTCGCCGGCTTGGCGGTCTTGTCTGTTGCTTTCTTTCCCATAAAACGGTTCGCCTTGCTTCGGGTGGCTGTGACCACGGTCGGGTCCTTTCCTCTTGCGGGTGTGTGGGGTGGATCAGGTTACCGCGTAGGGCTACGCATAGTATACTGATGTTCACACTCGGAGACAAGGGCCCGTTGGCCGATTTTCACCCCTGAGTTTAGCAGCCTCGCGGGGCCTGCGGTAGGGTGGGGCCGCCGCAACGTCGCGAGTGATTGACACCGTTGCGTGATGAGAACCAGGGGCGGTGCCTTGTAATTGCGCACGTATTTTGAATTCCACAAGTCACGACAGTTCCGCGGTTTGCGTTCCGTGAACCCCACCGCAGGGGCAGCTTTTTGGTCTTCGTTTTCGCGTTTTTCCAAAGTGATCCCCTCCGTCGGGGAGCCAGAGACTTTGTCCCGTCACCGGAAGTGGAGATTTCCACGGCGCCCCGGCCCTCCTGGTGGGGGGCCGTCGGTCCTTGTGTCCACCGATTCTCGACATCAAACGCGGGTAGTTCACGAAACGGCATTGACGTGGAGATCGCTGCAACTGTCGGTCTCTGCGTCGTAGAGTAGTTGAAAGAAGGATTCCCCGCCGTCGATCACCAGGTACGGAGTGCCCATATTACGCAAGTAGTAGTCAATGCCGTGGACCGGAACTTCGGTCGAATCCGCCGTCCGATGGATGAAGCTGCAATGAACTACTCGGTGCCCGCCGACTACGATCCCGAAGTACTGGCGCACGTACTGGCCGAGGCGACTGCCAAGGTGCGGCGCTTTGGAGCGCATGAACTCCGGGATGCGCTGCTCGGCGCGCTCCACGTCCCGAATTGTGGGTTCCCACGCAGTCGGTGTGTTCCAGAATGATGGGGCGTTGCGAGGGAGAATGACCCCTACATACGCATCGCGGAGAATGAGGACCGGTTCGCCTCTTTCACGGACCTGCCTGAGATAGGACCATGTTCCGAGAGCTGCTGCCCAAAAGAGCGTCACAATCAGCGCCGTTCGCAGCGAGAATCGAAACCTCAGGCGCGACAGCCAGGAACGTGTGGGGCTGCTATTCACCGATCCCTCCTCCTCGGCAATGGGCGCAGGTCTGGGCCGAGGACATTTTCGTCCACCGCCCTCGTTCCCCACCCAGGGTATCGCTCCGTAAGTTCTTTAAGCCGCTCAGCATCACCAATCGTCTGATTGTACTCTACCCGCAATTGCTGTCCAACGCGCAGGCCGTTCTGCTCCCTCTGGGCTAGGGGAGCCGTTCCGGGCGACAGATTTGCCGCCGCGTTGAAAAGCTCCTGCCCGAGCCCGATAAACGGCGGCCGCTCGTTGTTGCCGGACTTGGTCCGGGCACCCGTGGTATTCCCGGGATTGAAGTTGACCGTGCCCCCCCGCGCGTGATTGTCTCCTAGGGTCGGTGTAATCGTGATTTCCCTCTCCCGCTCCTTCGCGGCGTCGAGCACCTGCCGGCCCCTGCCCAACTCGCTGAGCATCCCGACATTGCGAATAACGTCAGCCTCCCACGCCGGTCGATCCGCCTCTTTGGCGTCGGTCGAATCGAGGTGAATGTTGGGGGGCTTCGCGTTGAGCCCCGCTATGAACCCCTTGTCATCCCGCAGCTTTGCCAAGTCGGCGAGGAACTTCTTGTCTGCATCTCTGAAGTACTTCGGGTCCGCCGCGAACGAGTCTTTTTCGCCGGCTCTCCTGAGCAAAACGCGGCCGTTCTTGTCGAATCCCGCAAACCGCGCGTCGAGCTTCCCTCGGCCGTCCTTGCCCGTGAACTTGCGCAATCCGAAGATTTCGCTGTTGTCGTCGGCCCGGGCGGCACTTTCGTCCACCGTCGGCGTCTTCGGCATCATGGCCTTCAGGAGGTCCTGGCGGCGTTCTTCGGGGCTCTTCTCGCCCGAATCGCCCGTGGTCCATCGACCTTTCTCATCCCTGGGCTCGTCAGGGTTGAAGTTGTATTCGCGGAGTACGCCGGCGAACGGGTCGAACGTTGCGGGGGCCCCGTGAAGAATCGCGTCCAGCCAGTCTCCCTGGGAAATGCCCGTAGGCCGTCGGCCTTTCTCGCCTCTGCGCTCGTCAGGGCCGTGCTCGCGGAGAATGGCGGCGGCAAATGCGGCGGACCTCGCGGGGTTGCGCTCGCCGAGAATGGCCCCGAGGAACTCGCCGAGGGTTGGGGACACGGCATGTCTCGAATTGTCCATGGAGGACCTCCTTGGTTCGGACGGGGGGTGGCGCCGCTTGAGTTCGGGCTGGAGAATGCCCTCCGTAAGGCTGGGCTGCAGCCCCGCATGGTAGCAGGATGCGTGGCCCGATTTCAAGAGATTTTGCCTCGGTGAATATCCGCGCGGCCGCCCACCGCGAGCGGTCGTACCTTGCCCCCCCCGAATAGTCTCTTGTGCCAAGCAACGCCGACCCTGCTGCGCACGGTGCCCGGTCGGTGCCCGAACGGCGCCCGGCTCGGCCGCGACCAGGCCCCACTGGGCTTCCGACTTGCTCGACCACCCCACGTGCCGGCAAGAGAAGTGGGCCGAAAGGGGACACGGGTCCGGCGGCGGGCCAACGTCAGGCCCGCCACGAGCGGCCGCGTCCTCCGCGGGGTCACCCGCACCCTACGGGCTGGCGAATGGGTCGGACGTGGGCCACCGGGGGCTGAGGAGACGATATCGCAGCCCGGCAGGGCGCGCTGAATCTTGTTGACGGCCTCGGCGCTGACATCCGTAAAGGCGACTCCATTTCGGTCCGGGGACGCCGCTCAGCCCTCGCCGCCCGCCGGCGCATCGCTCTTCGGGCACCGGGCTGGATCAGCCGGCCCGACCCGCTGCCATCCTTTCATCCTTCCTCGGTGTGACGGGGCTGGATCAACTCGTTGATCAATCCGGTCCGGCAGACGGTAGCTACGTTCATCCCTCGTCGCTGGGGCGGGGCTGGATCAACGGGCCGGAGCCGCTGCCCACGCCCCCCTTCAGGTCCTTGGGCGACGGGGCGGAGGGCCCCTTGGCCGGCCCCTGCGGCCCCGCCTGCTCGTCTTCCTCGGCCCATTCCAGCCGTTTCCGCGACAGGCCGATCTTCCGCTCGTCGGCATCGACCCGCAGCACCTTGACCTCGATCTCCTGGCCCACCTGGACCACTTCCTCCGGGTTCTCGACCTTGTGGTCGGCCAGCTCGGAGATGTGCAGCAGGCCCTCCAGTCCCTCTTCCAGCCCGACGAAGACGCCGAAGTTGGTGATCTTGGTCACCGGGCCCTTGACGATCTGTCCCGGCTGGTAGCGGTTGGGGATGTCGCCGGCCCAGGGATCTTCGGTGAGCTGCTTCAGCCCCAAAGCGATCCGCCGCCGCTCCTGGTCGACGGTCAGCACGCGGCACTCCAGCACCTGGCCCTTCTCGACCATCTCGTTGGGGTGGCTGATCTTGCGGGTCCACGACATGTCGCTGACGTGCAGCAGGCCGTCGATGCCCTCCTCGATCTCGATGAACGCCCCGTAGTTGGTCAGGTTGCGGACGGTGCCCTTGACGAGGCTGCCGGGGGGGTAGCGGTCCGAGACGCGGTCCCAGGGGTTCTCCTGGGTCTGCTTCATCCCCAGCGAGATCTCGCGCTTCTCCTTGTCGATCTTCAGCACGACCACGTCGATCTCGTCCTCGGGCTGGACCAGCTCGCTGGGATGGGTGATCCGGCGGGTCCAGGACATTTCGCTGATGTGCACCAGCCCCTCGATGCCCTCTTCGAGCTTGACGAAGGCCCCGTAGCTCATCACGTTGACGACCGAGCCGCGGATCTGCTTGCCGACGGGGTACTTCTGCTCGACCTCCTCCCAGGGGCTGGGGGTCTTCTGCTTCAGCCCCAGGGCGATCTTCTCCTTGTCGTAGTCGATGTGCAGGATCTGCACCTCGACCTCCTGGTCGATGGCGAGCATCTCGGAGGGGTGGTTGATCCGCCCCCAGCTCATGTCGGTGATGTGCAGCAGCCCGTCGAT
>Ga0187848_10002283_pt1 | contig 15328 bp, 14 predicted proteins | sample June2016WEW_4_40_FD_132424 | JGI IMG/M metagenome (GOLD analysis project Ga0187848, IMG submission 132424) | Peatland microbial communities from SPRUCE experiment site at the Marcell Experimental Forest, Minnesota, USA - June2016WEW_4_40 | ecosystem: Environmental > Terrestrial > Soil >... | reverse complement strand
CAGACTGAATTGCATGGACAGCAGTTCTTCAGCGCCGGTCCTCTGTTGCGTGCCTTGCAGTACGAGAAACCTTGCGTCCTGCTCATCGACGAACTGGATAAAGTGGACCACGCATTTGAGGCCCTGTTGCTGGAATTGCTTAGCGTGTGGCAGCTGAGCATTCCGAAGCTGGGCACCATCAAAGCCAAGAGCATTCCTTTCGTTGTGTTGACATCGAATGAAGAGAGGCGCATCGGCGATCCCCTGCGCCGGCGCAGTTTTTACCTTCGTGTTGAACACCCCACCGCTGAGCGAGAAGCAGAGATTGTGGCACTGAGGACGCCGGATTCAAGCCACGAATTCCATGCCGGTATGGCGGGACTCGCCAAGGCTTTGCGTGGCTGGAGCATGGAGAAACCACCCTCTGTCTCAGAGATTCTCGATCTCGCGCAGGCACTCAAAGTTCTGGGAACTGAACAAATTACGGCGGAAATGAGAGACATTCTGCTGCCGTTGCTGGCTAAAACCGAGGCCGATCGACGCAAGCTGCTCTTGCGGGATGGGTTTGCCAGCTTGATCTATGACGCGCAGCAGTACAGCGCCGAGGCTCTGCGAGGGAGCGTGGCATGAGGCCAGTCCTCATCTTGGCGCAAGTGCTTTCTGCAATCTCGATTTGCTGGGCGCAATCGCCCAAACCACCGGCACGGCTTGAAGCCGAGTACTACATAGCAGCCTACGCCCAACACTATCGCGTGCCCGTCTCGCTGGTTCGTGCCATTGTCGAGCGCGAGTCGAACTGGCAACCGTGCACGGTTTCATCTGAAGGCGCTGTAGGGCTGATGCAGTTGATGCCGGCGACGGCCAGGCGATTGGGAGTAGGAAACCGCTGCAATATCGATCAGAACGTTTCCGGCGGCGTGCGTTACCTCGCATGGTTGATGCAACAATTTCATAACGATCTCAGGCTTGTCGCTGCCGCTTATTACGCTGGCGAAGACGTAATCGGCAGACGAGACCTCGGCTATCGAGATCCAGACGTAATTGCCTACGTGGCAAGAATTAGAACAACTTACCTCCGCCAAGCCGGAATTAAACCAAGAACTACGAACACCAGTTCGGAAAGAGATGTGAGATGAAAATTTGTTTGAGTTTGGTGCATCTGACAACGGCCAGTCTCCTGCTGCTGCATATAGCTTCAGCGCAGTCCGATCTTCCGCAAGCGCGAATCGTGAGCTTGACTGTTGACCCAGAACAGGTTGTGGTCTTGCACTTGAGGCCAGGATACGTCAGCTCGGTGCGGGTGCTGGAGGAGGTCAGCTCGGTCGTACTGGGCGATCCGGGGGCTTTTAAGGCCGACCACTCCGAAGCCGAGCCGCAGTTGGTGTTTTTCAAAGCAACCAGCGTAAAACCTGCGCAAACCAATGCCTTGATTACCACCAGAGGAGGCCATGAGATCTCGCTGAGCCTGGTGAGCCAAGGCAAGTCGGACCGTAGCGAGCCCGTGGACTATGTCCTCAACTGTGAGCGCCCGCGCAGCTTTCTGGTTGCGTCCACTCATCCCGTGTTTGTGGTTGGCGAAACAAAAAACGTTGCCACGGAAAATCAGCCAACCAGCACTGCCCCAGAGAAGCCTGGCAGACAAGAGCAGGATTTGCTCAGGGCGGAACGGATTGAGAATCCACATTGGGAAGGCAAGCAACTGCAGGTTGCGGTAGGACAGGCGAAAGAGAAAGAGCAACAGATGGCCGTGCCGTTCGCCGTTCTGAATTCTTCTGCACGGACCATTGAAGTACTGCCGCCGCAAATACAGCTTGCGGGGACATCGAAAGACAAGCATCGAAAGGCGATTAAGGCCGAGCCGGTCGCGATCAAAGACTACTGGATCACCTCGCGTAGACTCGCGCCCGGCGCCAGGGCCGACGGCATCGTTGTGTTCGAGCGTCCTACCTTCAAGGAATCCCGGGAACGGCTCTTGCTAGCGGTTGCCCAAGCGGAAGAGGTCGACCGTCCTGTCCTGGCGCCGATTGCGTTTGTGGCTCCGTTCTCGGGAGGTGCAAAGTGATTCATCCAAACGGACACAGCGACAACGGCAACGCCGGAGTGATTCAGGAACCAGCCGGAGAAGAAACCCTCAGTAACGTGCCATTCCCTCCGGACGCAACCGCCACATTGCCTGGGCTCGCAACTAGAGCAAAACAGAGAGCCCGGCAGCAGATCCAACAGAATCGCTTTGTAATCATCGGGGCGGGAGCGATCGTCATCGCGCTGCTGATCTTCGTTACTACGTCTATGCCCCATCGGGGCGCGCCACAGAAAGTGAAGAGTCGTGGCGCCACTGCTTCTGAAGACTTGGCCTTGGAGAGCGGCACTGCGAGCAACGATAAGAGCCTATTTCCGATCACTGATTCTGGCCGGCCCGCCACAAAAGAATCTCACGAAGGCTTCTTAAACGAACGAGATCTACAACGAACCGCAACCAAGCCGGCAGCGGGAAGGACGGTGGCGACCGGAGCGGGAACTCTGGGGTCGATACCGCCTTTCGGAGACCAGCAACCATGGCAAGCGCCACCCTATCAGCCAGGCTCGGGCACCGGCGCCGGTGCCGAGACTCCAGACTTGGGTAAAGCAGAGCGCGAGGCCATGGAGAAGTCTTCGCTAATCTACGTGCGAAGCGTCTCTGCCAGTTCGGCCAGTGCTCAGGTCCGCGAAATCAATGATCCAGCACCGGAACTGGGATTGGGTCTGGTCACGGGAACGCGATTGCGTGCACGTCTGGAATCAGCGGCCAGCACCGCAGTGCGAACGCCGGTCCTGGCGGTGATCGAGTACAACTATGAGCGGGACGGAGAGATTATCGTCCCTGCGGGAGCAAGAGCGGTTGGGCACATTCGGAACGGAGATCGTTCAGGTTACGTTGACATCCAGTTCGATTCTCTGTTGATGCCGGATGGTGCAGTCGTTCCCATCGAAGCCGCCGCCACGGATTTGGAGTTGCGGCCGCTCAAAGGAAAAGTTGAGGGCAAGAACACGGGAAAGAATGTCCTGGTCAGATCGCTGTCAGGAATCGGCCAAGCTGGCGCGATGTTGGTGGGACAGGGCAGTCTGAACCAGCCGCTGAGCGAGTCGGACCTAATGCGGGAGCGCGTCAGCAACAACGTCGGCGAGGCGGGAGATGAGGAGGTCTCTCGATTAGCGATCACCCAGCGCATTGTGGTGACGATCTCGGCGGATACTCCGATCTACGTGGTCCTCGAGCAAACACCCAAGCCCAATCAGGCTTCCCTGCAACCAAGTGCGCGGAGCGTTCCGACATCCAACTCCGCCAATGTTGAGCAACTGCGCCAGTTGTTACAGTTGCAGCAAGAGCTGAACCAACCGTCCACGAGCAACCAACCAGCGCAGTAGACGAGTGGTTCTCAGTTTCTAAGGTTCGACGGGAGCGTGGGTCGGCGGCGTTTGCCCAGGCGTGCTCCCCGCAACGTAGCTCACCGGTCGGCCGTGACTCGCCCGCAGCCGGCGGCCAGCGCCAACGCAATTTCCAATCTTCCCGGAAGCCGACTTCCGAGGACTGATCCCGGAAATGTGCGTTACCGACAGAAAACAGATGGGTTACGGATGACCAGCATCTGGGAATAGAATAATGTGAGCCGAGAGAATATGGCTAACCCCGTCAATGCGCTGAGACAAATGTCGATACCTCCAACCGAGGAGGCATCGTTCAACACTTGGCTCCAGTTAGCGGATGCAATTGCATTCCTGAAAGAGAACATACGCGACGATCAGTTTGTCCTTTACGCGAATCTCCCCAACGTCTACATACACGCGATGCTTGTTCCGTCGGAGTATCTCGCACCGCCGAATATTAACGACCTCATGTCGTGGAATTGCAGTGCCTACTCGGGTTGGGGCGTGGTTACTTCTTCTCACCCGACACCTTCTATTGCTATATCGTCTCCTCTTGATGGCACAGGCAGCGAGACCCTCGACAAAGGGGAACAGTTGATTTTCGCCCGTGAGTTTGAAGGACGTGTCGGAGAAAAACATTATCACGAGATCCTTCAAAAATTCCTACATGTTTCCGATCTTCACTATCTCGCAGAGAAGAGTGCCTATTGCCGCCTCGATCTTCATGGGGACGTTGAAGAGGTCGTTCGCATAATCGAAATACCCACCGGCGTCGGCCAAATGTTCGGCGGCACAATTGTAACCGTTACGCGAGATGTTCTGGATCGCTACGCAACGCTCACCGACTCTACCATCCTGCGCACTTTCGACTTCACGCGGGTTAGTTTGTCGCGCTTTGGTGGTTGGAGAAACACCCACGAAGCAACCGTTACCCAAATGGGCGATCTATTCTTTCGCACCCATATTGAGTCGGGACATGCCAGCTATATTCGCGGATGTCAGGTCATACCGTCCCAAGCCTCGAAAGAAGACATCATGGAGGAGTTCCATCCCGGCTCCAAGAGGAACACACAATATGCCTCGTTTATCGCCCATGACTGGAAAAACCAAGCTATCAAAGAAATCTCCTGTGCGCCCGGAGCCACCGCAAACTATTTCACGAAATCCGATCTCCCCTTCGAGCTAAGCCCTGCATTCTTCCGGCCCGAGGTCCTCTCTAAGTACAAAGCCGACTCAGAGAAGTACCGATTGGACGAAAGAACTATATCGTGCCGCGGAACGTGGTCTCTCCAAAACTACGACGTCAATGAAGCGGGCCAAGTCCATACCTATCTCGTCTATTTGCGGCATCTACCATATGAAGAACAGCTGCATTGGAAGGCTCACAACGAGGTGCCAAAAGGGACGATTTCTCATCGGGCCGTCGTGCGCGATTTCGAGGGGAGTTGGGAGGAACTGTACGATCCGCTTGAAAGCGTGAAAGAACATGTACGAAAACTAAAGGATGAGCAAGTGCAATGGTGGACCCTCTGCTCGGAGGATGCAATTGACCGATCGCACTACCCGATTACCGCATCTCCCGACGAATGGGCCAACGAAATCCTGCATCTCGATCAGCTCATTGTCGAGCCGTTCGAGAAAGCATGGTTCAAAAGAGAAGTATTGCACTTGGGCAAAACACCGGACCCGAATCTTGGTTCCTTGGTCCTAACAGAGGAATGCCTTGCCGGGTGGGGCCAAGACCCCGACGAAGCAAAAACGATTGTCTCGCCCCTGAGAACTCTACATGAGCTTCGATCTAAGCTAAAGGGCCACGCCGTTGGAAAATCTACGCAAACGCAGCTCAGACAGCAGGCACTCAATGAGCATGGAAGCTACAAAGAGCACTTTCGGGTTCTCTGTAGAGCATGCGATGAATCGCTACGGAAGATTACCGAGACAATTGCAGCACGGCGGGCAAGTCCAAATTCACAGGACAAGCAGTGAATCTCGATAGACGCCCATGGATCCGTGCATTTTCCTACCCATCTGATCCTGGAATTATGGCGCTATGCCGATTTCACAAGACTGATCCCACCGCGGAAACCGAAATGCGTCCGATTTGCCGGCAATCCTCGAGCAAGGCCAGTTGGCAGGCTCGATTGACGTTGGCCGCCAGTCGCTTTGCACTTATTTTGTGAACGAGCACGTTCACAAAGTAAATCAGTGGAAGGTAGCATCATGGCATCGACATTCCAGATTCCCGACAGATGCGGGCGCAGTGTACTCGAGATTTACGTCTGCCCTATGTGCAAGAACGTCTTGCGTCACGAAGAAGATGTGCTCCTCTGTAACACCTGTTCAAAAACCTACCCAGTCCGGGATGGAATTCCTGACTTCCTTCTTGAAGAACTCGCGCAAAGCAAAGATCCAGAGCTAAGGAGAATGCGCTTCATCGATCGCATGGCCCGCATCTATGAGACAAGGCTCTGGTACCCGATTGTCCTGAGGGCCTACGGCGGATTTCAATCTCCATCTTTCGCACAACTGATTCATACAGTGTCTGAGAAAGTTCAATCTACGAAGGGGCGCGTTCTCGATGTTGCTTGCGGCCCTGGGACCTATGGCCGGCGGATTGCTTCACCGTCGAGGGAGGTCTTCGGCATCGATGTATCGATGGGAATGCTCCGGCAAGGTGCGGCTTACACGGCAAATTCGCACATTCCTAATGTGCATTTTGCCCGTGCAAGAGTTGAAGCTCTCCCATTCGAAGACAACCTTTTTGACGCGACTTTATGCTGCGGTTCGCTCCATCTATTTACAGACACTGTGATTGCTTTGCGCGAGATGGCTCGAGTGATGCGGCCCGGAGCCATTCTAGCGGTCTTCACTTTCACGGCAGGCCGTGGTGGCATTCTGAAGTTTCGCCGCGTCCGTGAGTGGTACCGTAGGGATCTAGGGCTTCACGCATTTGACCTTCCTGAGTTGGAGCAGTACTTGAGCGCTTCAGCTTTTACGGACTTTCAACCCGAGGTATCCGGCTCGATTTTGACATTCAGCGCTCGCAAGTCGGTGGCTTGATGGAAGGAGCCATGAAGTCTAAGAATCGTCCCGTGTCGAGACACAGGAAGAACCCAAAAACACCGCGAGCTGGCAATGTGGAAGAGGAGCCTAGTTCAGCGCGTCAGCGGGGACGGCCCAGCAGTGAGTTTGTTCATCGAGCGCTCGTTGAGGCAGCGCTCGATGAATTCGTGGAGCGCGGATACCATGCCATGAGCATGGAGTCCATTGCGGCGCGCGCCGGAGTAAGCAAGGTGTCCTTGTACAGGCGCTGGAATTCCAAGCTTGCCGTCACAGCCGAAGTCTTTCGTCTTCTGCGCGAAACAATACCAGCTGAGGATCACGGCAGCCTTGAATGCGACATTCGCTTTCTGCTGAAGCAATCCATTGGCTCAAGAGACACAAAATACACGGCGAAGATACTCATGAGGACCATGGGGGAAATCAGCGGCAACACTGAACTCATGGCGCTCTATCGTGAACACATACTTACTCCACGAATGGAGTGGCTCCGCGCACTTCTGGAGCGGGCCAAAGTTCGTAAAGAATTGCGTTCCGATCTGCCGATTGACATCGCCTGCGCCATGATCGGCGGCCCGCTCTTTTTGTATTATCTGGCCCTTCTTGCCGAGGCCGAAGTCGATTTGCCAGGCGACCTAGTCTCACAACTCACCCATGTGATTCTCAAAGGGATCGCCACATAGCTTGCAGGAGGCATTGCGCAACCTCGCTCTGGCGCGGGTTCATTTGGATTCAGGACCGCCCCCTCATCTCTCGCTCTTCCGTGGATAGGTGGATTCCCGACGGCGGTCGCGGTCACTCATAGAACGCGTGTCGGGCAATACGCAAGTTGGCCACCGGTTTCCTGGATTCCTCCCGAAAAACGCCGATGGAGTCATGCATTTTCCCACCCATCTGATCCTGGAATTGTGGCGCTATGCCGACTTGTGGGGAGTAATCTCCCCGAAGCCCGTTTCTGGCCAATCAATAGACGTTGATAGTTCGGTGGCCACAAGGGCGTTTCCTTCCGGATTGCCCGTGATCCGCCAGCCGCGCCTTCCGGCCAAACTTCACGCCGCAGCTCTGCACGGCCGTCACTTCGGCGCAGTCAGTGTGAAATACGATAGAATCCCAACTCATGCCAGCGAAGTGCCTCTCATCGCTTTTTTCGCGGCAGCGCCGCACAACGCCGAAAGGCGAAGCGCCAACAGGAGCTCGCAGTGGACAGCAAGATGGGCGTGATCCGAAGGCTTAAAGCTTGGGTGACCACGCATGTGCGCTTTATCCAGTCGGTCGCGACGATGTTTCTCTAGCTTCACGTACCAACCGAAGAGACTACCACTTGTTACGACGCCGAAATCGTAGAAGCACTTAACCGTTCGGCATTCTTCCGTCCGCGCGCAATCATTCAGGCCGTTGATGCAATCGCTGCCGGACGCTGCATGCTTGGAGACTCCCGAAAGAGAGATCCGAGGATGGAGATGTCGGCGGGTACGTTGCAAGATAGTGCGGCACACGTTGAAGTAAATCCATCGCCGAAGCTGTGTCAGGCCAGTGCAGGTAAAGGCAGGGGAGGAATTCTGGGACTACGCTAGAATCGACCAAAAGGGAGGCACGCCGAAAATATGAGCGGCCCAACGGCGGTACTCGCATTTCCTAATCTCTGGGATGTGGCATACAAGAATCATGCTGACGTATATCACGCCAATGACAAGGTTCAACTGGTCGCAAACGACCTGATCGCAGCCACGAAGGGCAGCACCGTAGAGCTAGTACAACTGATGCGTGCTCTTGCTACAGTCGTATTGATCGTCGCGCCGTACCAAAATTCCATAGCCCAATAAGCCGAGTTTTGCCTCTGCCCCTGCATGTCAATACTGTATGAAGAACCCAACCTAGAACGACAACTGCATCCGGAACTCAATCGTTCGCGGCGAGTTCACCAGTCCCAACCCAGTGTAGTTGGAAGCCGAAACATTGGCAAAATCAGCCGGCTGTCCTGGACCGCCGGTGACGCCAGGTACGGCCCAGTTCGGATGGTTAAAGGCGTTCAGAAATTCGGCACGTATGTCTAGATGGAGATGTTCGTAGATCGGGATTGCCTTCTTCAAAGAGAAGTCCGTGTCGAAAAACTTCGGACCACTCAGATAGATCAATTGGCCGAGTTGCCCCGGCGTTGACTCCGGTTGGATCGCATTCGGGTGCGCATTCAGGAATTGCGGGTTGAGAAACACCGTGGGTACGTATGGCGATGGCCCAGGGTAAACACCGACATTGCTCCGCAGTTGGCTCTGCGTGACTCCGTTCAAGACCACGCCCGAGTCGCTTGCATCCGGATAGGTAGCGAATGAATAGTTGTATGCATTCTGTCCGCCCATTAGCTTGAAGGGAAGACCAGAAGTGGCCCTCACGATGGCCCCGCCCGTCCAGCCTCCGATGATGTTGTCGAGAACGCGAAACCCTGTCTTGAACTCACGGTCCTTGCCAAACGGCAGCGCATAGGTCAGGTAGGCCTTAAATTGATGGCGCTCGTCGTAAGGTGACGGTCCCTTGTTCAGGTGTGGATCGCGCAAAGTCGTGTAGTTGTATTGCACTTCGTCTGAGGTGTAATAGTCACCCAGCCAGCGGTTTGTGAGCGCGTGGCTATAAGTGTAGTTTGCCGCAAGCATCAGGCCGTGGCCCGTTGGATGCTTCCACTGCGCTTGCAGCGCGTTGTACGTCGAGCTGCCGGGATCAGAAAGCAACTGGATTATTTGCCCCGTCGCATAAGGGTTCGCCTGGAAAAAGTTGATGGGATATGTGCCAGTGCTGCCAGACCCGGCACAAGGTGTGAAATTGCTGTTCCCTCCGACCATATTACAGAAGTAAGAATAATTGGAGGCCAGCGCCGCCGCGAGAGCCCCCGCCTGCCCCGTCTGCAGATCATAGATAAACGTTGAGTTTGTGAAAGCCGAACCCTGACCCGCAAAGGCTGTATCGAAAATCGGGGTTGGAGTCAGGCCCGTGTCTGCGAAGGTCGTACCGCCATTGGCCGCCAGGTTTGCCTGCGCAGCCTTGAACTGGGTCAAGAATCCGTTCTCGAAAATATTGACTTCGTTCAAGTCATACTGCAACCACGAATGCACCACGTGATTGCCCACGTAACTCACTTCGAATACATTGTTTCCCGGGAACTTGCGCTGAATGCCGAAATTCCAGGCCTCCGTGTAAGGCGACCGGAGCTTCGGGTCAACTGTGTCAAAGTTCTGATAGGCGAACGTGAAGTCCGCCTCGGGAAGCGGGAATGCGGAGTTGAACTGCGAGGGAAAAGCAGCCAGCGGCGGAATCGTGCCGCCGAGGGTCAGACTCCCGGGATTAAAGTTAATGGACGGAGTCAAAGACACATTCTGCCCGCCTCCCGGATTCGTGTAAAAGCTGTTTTCTACCGTAGCCCATCCTTCGTCGTAGTAGCTGATGTTAGCGCCGCCGCGGATGACTGTATTACTCCCCCCGAACAATTTTCCCAGGAATCCGCTCTTGAAATCGGGATTCCACGCAAAACCAAAATTCGGAGCGGGCTCTTTCAAAGTCGCATTGTAAGGATGGGCCCGAAGCTCAATGGCAGGATTCTGAACACCGTTCAAAGTGCCCGGCTCGAAAAGGCCGGAGGACGGACCCAGAAGATTGGCATAGGTCGGGCTCGTCCAGAAGTTATTTGTGCTGGATAGTGCTCCTGACATTTGCCAGCGAAAGCCGTAGTTCAGCGCGAAATGCGGGGTGACACGCCACGCATCCTGCAAGTAGATGCCGCCCACGGTCTCTTTCTCTCTGTCGATGAGTCTGCCTTCCGACTGGTACTGCCCTGTGGTCGAACTTACATAGTTAAATCCGCTCACACCGCTGATTCGACCCACCAGGAAAGCATACAAACTTTCTGCTGCCGCCAATTGTTGATTGTTATTGCCTGTGTTAATTCCCGGGAAATTAGTGGAATTGAACATGCCGAACGCGGGATCGGTGTTCACGACACCCGTGTTGTACGTCGGCGGATCGTTCACTTCAGTTTCAAACATCGTCGAGATGCGGATGTCGCCCCCAAACGTCAATGTGTGTCTTCCGTGGTTCCACGTCATGTTGTCAATAAACTGCCATACCGGGTTGTCGCGTGGCGCGTTGAGAATGAAGCTGGGAACGACGGGACTGACGCCCAAGGGAGGGTTGATCACTACGTCCGCTTGGGCCGCGAACGGGTCACTGGTTGTCGTTGGATTGAACTGCTCGATTGTGCTTTCGGTCGCGTAGGTGAACTGGTTGATCAGGTGAGGCGTGATGGTCCAATCCAGGCCGCTCGAGGTGGTGAAGTAGGTCGCTTTCCAGCTATTACTCTGTAAAGAGTTGCCGGGATAGTCCGGAGCACCAGTGGCTTGGAACCACTGCAAGTCCCAGGAAAAGTGAAAGGCAATTTTTGGCGCGATCTGATAATCGAGGCGGGCGGTGGGATATCTCAACTTGGTTACATAGGGCTGCGTCCATACCAGCGTATTGGTCACCGGCATAAGACAACAGTTGGTTCCTCCCTGGGTGCCCCCTGAAAGTGCGCTGTACTGGCCGGGTAACAGAGACCCATTGGAAAGATATTTGTTGATCTGGCTTGACAAACCTCCCGTCACCGAATTTACCGTTGACGGGAAGCCATTGGCCGCAGCAATTTGCAGCAGGTTAACGGTAGTTTCGCCGCCGGTGGTTGTTTCATAAGTAAAGTTACCAGCCTCCGCGTTACCCTCCCCAGCGGCTCCCGTCGTAAAAACCTGCGTGCCATCTCCATAAGAGCCGGGACTCGTCTCCGACTCGTAATTCAGGAAGAAGAAGATCTTGTTCTTCCAGATGGGCCCTCCCAAATTTCCGCCGTAATCGTTCAGGTGGCTGCTCGGCTTCGCGATTCCCTCAGCATTCAGCGTGTAGGTATTCGCATTGAATACGCTGTTTTCAGCCTGCCAGAATGCATTGCCGTGGAATTGGTTCGTCCCTCGCTTGGTGACGAACTTCAGCGTCGTTGCCCCCTCCGCGCCCGCGTCCGCCGTGAGCTCGTTCGTGGATACGGTCAATTCGTCAAAGGCGCCTATGCGCAGAGGAGCCGCCGTGAAGAAGCCCGTGGTCGTCGAGCGGTACCGCTGGAAGTTGTCATTGGCTCCGTCTACCGTGATATTGATTGCCGCAGCCGGCAGCGCGTCGATGGCCGTGTAGCGTTCCTGGCCGGCGTTCGTCGCTCCGACCACCAGTTCTGCGAACTGCAAGGCGTCGCGCCCGACGGCCGGCAGGTCCTGAATGGCCTCCGGGCTGATCGTCGTCGAGAGAGTATTGGTCGTTGTCTCCAGGACTTGGCCCTCCGCGGACACCTGTACGATTTCGCTTGCCGGTCCGACTTTCATCTCGACTTTAAGATCGACGGTGTGCGCGGCCTGCACGACCAGGTTATTGACGACAGCGTCCGCAAAGCCTTTTGCTGCGACCTTCAGTTGATAGGACGCTGGCTGAAGGTCCGAGAAGATGTACACGCCCGAAGCGTTGGCCGGCACGGTCCGCGTAAAGCCCGTCAAGGGATCGCTAATGGTGACCGTGGCGTTCGGGATGCTCGCTCCCGACTGGTCAACGATCGAGCCCGAAATGCCACCAGTGGTTAGGACTTGGGCGTGAGCTGTTCCGGCAAACAAGCAAACAACGAAAACCAACGTAATCCACAAACCGCGCGCGTGCCCAGTTTTCATGATGCCCTCCGATCGGCAATGTTCAGAGGCGAACTTCGTCGGGACGAACGAGCGCTTTACCGTCTTGGCGAAAACGTATAAGGAAATGAGTCCGCGCCTTTTGCTCGATGCGCATCGTATACAATATCCGATATAAAACAGTCAAGACATTTTTATCTTCTTGGGCACGGCTCGCCCTGGATTCCGGCCGCACCTGCCCGTGGAGGGCGAAGCGCATGACCAAGATTGAAGACATCCAAGCGGCGCTACGCGACCGCTCTATCGATGCGTGGCTGTTTTGCGACCATCATCACCGGGACGCAATCGCCTATCGAATTCTGGGCTTGCCAGAATCCCTGATGGTTTCCCGGCGGTGGTTTTACCTGATTCCCGCCCACGGTGAACCGGTCAAGCTACTGCATCGAATCGAGCCTTTCCATTTGGATTCGCTGCCGGGCAACAAGCGTGTCTACGCCGCGCGGCAAGAGCTTGTCGACCAGATGCGCGAAATGCTTTCCGGAGTGCGCAACATCGCCATGCAGTTCTCTCCCGACAATATGATATTCACGGTGTCGGTTGTGGACGCAGGGACGGTGGATCTGATCCGCAGCTTCGGTAACAACGTCGTTAGCTCCGCCGACCTGGTAGCGAGATTCGATGCAACGTGGACAGAGGGCCAAATACGCTCTCACTTCGCTGCGCGTGATTCGATTGATGCCATCATGTCCGCGGTCTTCCGCGAAATTGGCCAACGAGCACGAAACGGCGGCACGAGCGAGTTCGAGATCCAGCAGTGGCTGGTGGAGGCGTTCCAGCGCGAGGACCTTGTCGCAGACGGACCGTCGATCGTAGCGGTAAATCAAAACAGCGGCAATCCCCATTACATGCCCACCTCCGATCATTCCGCCCACATTGGGGAAGGCGATTTCGTGCTACTGGATGTCTGGGGCAAAAAGAACACGCCTCGAGCTGTCTACTACGACATCAGTTGGACCGGTTTTGTGGGACATTCACTGCCTGATCATCTACGCGAGATCTTCGAAATTGTCCGGGGCTCGCGTGATGCGGGCATCGATAAGGTTCGTATTTCGGTTGCGGCCGGGCAAAAACTTTGTGGCTGGGAAGTCGACAAAGCTGCCCGCGATGTGCTCCAAGCTGCGGGATACGGGCAATACCTTAACAACCGTGTCGGGCATTCTATTGGGACCGAGGTCCATGGGAACGGCGCCAACATGGACAATTTCGAATCCCACGATGAGCGCGAAGTGATCCCGAATACTTGTTTCTCCATCGAGCCCGGCATTTATCTGCCGGAGTTCGGCCTGCGCAGCGAGGTCAACATGCTGGTGCGAACGGGTGCGGCCGAGGCGACCGGTCGCATACAACAGGAAGTCGTTCTCATCTAAGACAGCGTGCCAGTTTCTGCTGAACGACTTGTGCCATGAATCGGCAGCGAAGGCGCGCCCAGTACGTAAGTCGCAATCTTTGCACATCGGTGAGGTGTCTATGCGCTTGAAGAACCTGGCCATCGTAATTTCGCTCATCCTCATTTGCGCGCTGGACGCTGCCGCCGGTATCCCAGCAACCATGCGCCTGGATTATTTTCACACCGGCAACGCCACGCAAGAATTGTTCAGTGTCGACCGCGTTGTTATTGAACCTCTGCCATGGCCCGGGAACCCCAATGAGCCAATCGACACTACGAACCGAGGCACGTACTTCTTCGAAGTCAGGGACCTGCGCAGCAAGCATGTCTTGTACTCGCGCGGCTTCTCATCCATTTACGGCGAGTGGGTGACCACCGACGAAGCCAAAAACGCAACCCGCACTTTCCACGAATCACTTCGTTTCCCTGCTCCAGAAGTTCCTGTACAAATCGTCTTGAAAAAACGCGACCCGCAGAACGCCTTTCGTGAGATCTGGTCAACCAACATCGATCCGAAAAACAAGAACATCGATACTTCGAAACCGCCCTTCTCCGGGCGCGTGCTTGAAATCGAGAAAAACGGCGACTCTGCACTCAAAGTGGATTTGCTGTTTCTGGGTGAAGGTTACACCGCGGCCGAGCAGGATAAATGCGAGAAAGACGTACGTCGGCTGGCAGAGGGCGTTTTCACCTTCTCCCCATTCAAGGAGCGGCGCAAGGATTTTAATGTGTGGGCGATCTGCTCTCCTTCGCCGGATTCGGGTGCATCGCACCCTTCCGCTGGTATTCACCGCAACACTCTTTTTGGCTCGCAGTTCGATGTTTTCGGCGAAGAGCGTTATGCCCTTTCGTTCGACAATCGGGCCATTCGCAGTCTGGCGTCTTTCGCCCCTTACGACGTGATGGGAATTGTGATGAACGAAAAGGAGTATGGCAATGGAGGCATATTCGGTCTCTATGCCAGCGTGAGCATCGACTACCCGGGCGCCATTCCCATATTCGTTCATGAGTTCGGCCATCATTTCGCGGATCTCGGGGATGAGTATTACTTCAACGCGAACGTGGCCTACTCGCCGGCTAACACTCGCGTCGAACCCTGGGAACCAAACATTACCGCGCTGCTGGACCCGCACGAGCTGAAGTGGAGGACCCTGGTTGCTCAGAGCACACCAATTCCCACTCCATGGCCGAAGGAGGATTACGAGAACAGCATTCGCGATTCGCAGAAGCAGATCGAGCGCATGCGCGCGGAAGGCCGGCCCGCTGCCGAGATCGACGAAGCCCGGCGTAAGGCGCACGAAACACAAGAACGCTACCTCTCGGAGGGACCTTACACCAACGAGGTAGGAGCGTTCGCAGGCGCTATGTATGAAAACGGCTACTACCGGCCGCAGCAGCGCTGCATCATGATTTCAGGGCCGGAATTTTGCGCCGTCTGTCAGCATGCGATTGAGGAAATCATCGACCTCTACTCACAACCGTGAGACCGCTGATCAGGATATGCTTCCCACGCAAATTGCTATGGTTGCGATAAGGCCTTTCCGCTTCTGGCTCGGTGTGTGTCGTTAAGGAGGTTTCGACGAAGAGGGTAGCGCCTGCTTATGCGAAACGATGGCAGGCGCAAGTTGGAAAAGATCTCCACCCGGAACGCTCAGTGTGGATTCACCGTCATGGACGCGCGGTGTCCGGTGGTCGTCGCCCAGTAGTCGATCCATTGCTGGCGAATGCCGTTGGCTCGGTCGATGAGTTCGCGGCT
>Ga0187848_10002281_pt1 | contig 15333 bp, 14 predicted proteins | sample June2016WEW_4_40_FD_132424 | JGI IMG/M metagenome (GOLD analysis project Ga0187848, IMG submission 132424) | Peatland microbial communities from SPRUCE experiment site at the Marcell Experimental Forest, Minnesota, USA - June2016WEW_4_40 | ecosystem: Environmental > Terrestrial > Soil >... | reverse complement strand
CAAGCTTTCAATCCATTGCCGCAACAGCCGCATCCCCGGCTCGTCCGCCACGTTGTGGGCCAGTTGCGGCATTTTGATGGCCTCGAGCGAGCTGGCCCGCATGTAAATCAGCGAGCGCCAGATGTCGTTGGGCGCAATGGCCCGCGCCCCGTCAATGCCTTCGTCAATTAGAATTTGTCCCGCGATCAGGTTTTGTTCCTTCAGGGGCGTATCATAGCGCGCGTCAAAATACGCCACTGTCCCGCCGGGCCGGTGGCAGTGGGCGCAGTTGGCGTCCAGGTAGGATCTGGCCCGGTCCTCCAAACTGCGGCGGGCGTCCTCCGCCCCCGCCAGCCTGGGGTAATCCCCCAGCCGGGCCTCATCCAGCGCCGGCTCAAACAACCCCAGGTGGTTCCAGACCCGCAACTGATTGTCGGCCCGCCCCGATGGATAATCAAAATCCCGGTTCAACTGCCGGGTTTTCACGCCCAGGACCAGCCCGGCCCTGGCCGTGTGGCACACCAGGCAATCCTGCCGGCTCGGATAGTACCACATCTGCGTTCGGGTCCCCGCCGCCGTTTTTATCTCAATCGCCTCCGTCAAATTGGTGGCCAGCAGCTCGGCGTCGCTGTTGTCCGCCCGCCATTTGTAGGCGGCCCCATAGACTCCGCCGTCGGCGTCGCACACCAAAAGCCGCGTTTCCAGACGGCGTTTCACCGCGGGGCGCGTTTCGTCGGTCGCCAGTTCGAAGTGCTTGATAAACACCGTGCCCTTGGGAAAAATCCATTCCCCGGACGGCCGGAAACCGATGTTCCCCGCCGGTTTGGTCGCCTCGTTGGGCACGGCGATCCAGCGCCATTTCGCCGCCCCATCCGACCAGAACGGAACATTGAGGTCGTAAGGGATCAAGGCGTCGGCGGGCGCCAGACGCGCCGTGTCCTTGAAAGCGCCCGTCCGGGAGAGCAGCGGCGGCAGCCCTCCATTTTCCCGCTCCGGCATGAGCAGCCCGGCCTGGGCGCGCGGCCGCGCCTCCAGCCCGTACGGTTTGGCCCCCTCCCCGCCCGCGCGGAAGGAGGACAAGACCGCGCCGGAGAAAAGACACACCATCGCAAATCTCATACCACCAGATCTTACCTTCAAAATGGAGTCCGGGCATCATGGAAGAATTGAGTGTGCCCGTCCAGAAAAGCCCGGTTGCGGCCGCCGGGATGAATGGTATAACCCCGCAGCGGCGGATCAACCGTCGGAGTCGTTTTCGGAAAGTACGGGTCCACCATCAATTCCACGTCCGCCGGACCGTTGATCAAGCCCAGCAGCGGGTCGTTGGCCGCTTGCAGATCCATCACCGCCTGCACCTCCGATTTCGTCCAAAAAGATTCCAGCATCACGTTCGTGTCCGCCAAATCGTTCGTCCGGTCGAAGCGCCACCCCCAATAGCGCGTCAGCGGCAGGGTGGGGTCCAGGGAGACGGCTTGCACCGATTGCACCGCCGTTCCGGCCGGCGAATCCAGGGCGGCTGGGCAGGACCAAATGGGAAGGGTGGTCCCTTCATTTTGCAGCACGATGGCCGCCCAGCCGGCGCGCGGATCGGAGGGTGGCCAGCTTGTCCACGGGCGGAAACCGCCGGGCAGGCTCGCTTTCAAATCGCGCTCATCTGGGAACCGGTCGCCGTAATCGCCCAGATACAGGGCGAACCCCACCCCGATTTGCTTCAGGTTGGAAACGCAGCCCGACTTCTGCCCCGCTTGCTTGGCGCGCGCCAGCGCCGGCAAGAGCAGGCCGGCGAGGATGGCGATGATGGCAATGACCACCAACAACTCAATCAGGGTGAACGCCCCCTCTCGCGGCGGTCTATGACCGCCGCTAAACTTCAGTCCGCCGCGCGGCTTCTGCTCGGCTTGCTTTCTCATCCTGCAACCACCCGGTAAAAAGGCCAGGGCGCATTCTTCGCGGCGGGGTCAACCGCGCTCAACGGCGCGGTCGCCGGCGCGTCGTCGCACAACAAAATCCAATTCACCAAAATTGGCATCTGGAAATAAAGATTGGACATCAGGACTGCTGCTCAGTTCCACTAATCTCTCACATTTGATGCTCAAATGCAAGCCGGCCGGGCCTGACAGTCGTTAAATGCTTTCTTTTCCGCTCGGAATCGCGCAGGCTCTGTCCCGCATGAAAACAGTTGCTCCGTCCCTGCTCTCTGGCGCGCTTTTTTGCGCCGTCTATTTCCTCCAGCTTCTTCCGGCGGCGGCCCAGCCGTCCTCCGACTACCAGGTTTTTGTCTCCAACGAAAAAGCAGGCGACCTGACCGTGATTAACGGCGCCGATTTCAAAGTGGCGGCCACCATCCCCGTTGGCAAACGCCCGCGCGGCATTCACGCCAGTCCCGACGGCAAGACCGTTTACGTCGCTCTGAGCGGCACCCCCATCTCCGCCCCGCCCCAACTGGATGCCCGGGGCAACCCTGTTTTTCAAAAGGGGGGCGAGGATGACGACGACAACACCAAGGCGGACAAGGCCGCGGACGGCATCGGCGTGGTGGATGTCGCCCAAAAGAAATTCCTGCGCAAAATCCCCGCCGGCTCCGACCCCGAAAATTTCGCGCTCAGCGCGGACGGCACGCGGCTTTACATCTCCAACGAAGACGCCGGCGCGGCCAGCATCCTCAATATCGCCACCGAAAAGGTCGAACATATTGTCCTGGTCAGCCGCGAGCCGGAAGGGGTGGCCGTCACCCCGGACGGCAGGGCGTTTTACGTCACCTGCGAGACCGCCGGCGACATCTTTGTAATTGACTCAAAAACCGGCCGGGAAATCACCCGCTTCAGCGTCCCGCCCCGCCCCCGCAGCGTGGACTTCCTGCCCGACGGCACCCGCGCCTTCATCCCCTCCGAGTCCGCCGGGGAATTGAGCGTGGCCGATTCCGTCAATCATAAATTACTCCGCACCGTCTCCCTGCCCAAGGGCTTCCGGCCCATGTGCGTCAAGGCCGCGCCCGACGGGCGCAAGGTCTATGTCAGCGGCGGCCGCGCCGGGGCCGTCTGCGTTGTGGATGCCGCCACCGCCGCGGTTCTCAACACCATCCCGGTCGGGGCGCGCCCCTGGGGAATTGCCCTCTCCCCCGACGGCCGCCGCCTCTATGCCGCCAACGGCCCTTCCGACGACGTTTCGGTGGTGGATCTCGTGGCGGAAAAGGAAATTGCCCGCGTCAAGTCCCCCGGCAGTCCCTGGGGCGTGGTCATCGTGCCGCGGGCGCGCTGAGGGCAGGCCCGGCGGCCTTGCTATTCGCGCCGCGGCATCCGTCGGATCGGTCAGATTAGGCCGATTCGCCTGGCAAGCCCAGGCCCCTGACGACCCACTCCCCGTCAATCATAGAAACCCCCACATCCCCGGCATGATGGACAATGGCCGCCGCGCACTCCGCCGCTTCCCCGCTGAAGGCAATGGCCGCCAGGTCCGCCCGGCTCCCCGGCGACAGTTCCCCAGCGCGGCCCTGCCAGCCCAGCGCGCGCGCCCCGTTGCGCGTGGCCATTTGCACAATCGCCTCCGGCGCAACCTCCGGATGGGCCGCGGCAAACTGGCGCATTTCGGCAAATAGATTCAACTCCGGCTTCTGTCCCTTGCCGGGCGTCACGCTGGCCAGGCTGTCCGTGCCCAGACAGACGTTGACGCCCGCGGCCGCCAGCTCCTCGCAGGGGAAGCGCTGGTGTTGAAAGTAGGCGTGGCTGAGCGGACAATGCACCACGCTCGCCCCGCTCCGGGCCAGCGCCTGGATGTCGGCCGCCGTGAGATAATTGGCGTGGATGGCCAGAAAATTTTCCCCCAGCAGGCCGCATCGCTCCACCTGCGCCAGCGGCGTGCCCAGGCCGCAATCGGACATCGCCCTCTGGTTTTTCAGCCAGTCAAACATTGTCCCCCGCCGGTGCGCGAACATTTCAAATTCCTCCGCCGACTCCGCCACATGCATCGTCACCCGCCAGTTTTTCCGGCGGGCCAGCCGGGCCGCCTCCTCCAGGAGCGGCGCCGTCGTGGAATACAGCGCGTGCGGCGAAAGTCCGGCCAGGCCGCGCTCCGGTTTGAGGCTGTCAATTTTCGCCGCCGCCTCCCCCACAATTTCCCCCGGCGCGCGCCCGCTTTTCACCCCCGTCATTTCCAGAAAGGACGCCACCCGCAAGGGCGTGCCCGACCAAACCTCCGGCAGCAACTCCGGCACCGCTTCGATGTCCGCCACCGTCGTGCTCCCCGTCCGCGCCAGCATGGACGCGCCCGCCAGCCAGGCGTGGGCGTAATCGGTGTAACTGGCCTGCGCTTTGAGGGCGAGCAGCGACTTGATCCAGTCGGAGAATTGCCGCGGCGGCGGCAGGCCGGTCATCCCGGTGTAATCCAGATGACAGTGGGCGTTGATCAAACCGGGCAGCAAAACCGCCGCGCCCAGATCCACCGCGGGCTGCGCGCTGTGCGCCTGGATTTCCGCCCACGGACCCACCGCCGCGATCCGCTTCCCGGCAATCAGCACCGCCCCGTCAGGGATGGCAGGGCGGCCCACCGGCCAGACAATTCGGGCGCGAACAATCACGGGCTTTGCAGAAGGCTGCTCTCAGGCCGCGGCCCTGCCTCCAGTCTCAAGCCGCTTCCTTGGCCTGGCGGGAGGCCTTGCCGCGGAAGGCCAGGGTATGATTGCGGGCTTTGTATTTATTGTGCCGCTTGCGCAACTGCTGCTCCATTTTCTTGGTGACCAGGTCAATCGCCGAATACAGATCGCTCTCGCAATCCTCGGCAAAGAGGTCCGGCCCGGGAACGCAAAGCCGCAACGAGCAGGTGAACTGCCGTTCCGGCACTTTCAGATGGTCATGTTCCACCGATACCCGCGCGCTGGTGGCGTAGTGGTCCAGGTGTTCCAGCTTTTCAATTCGGGTCAGGATATGATCTTCAATCGCTTTGGTGAGGGTGACGTTGTGCGTCGAGAGAATGAACTTCATGGCCTTAACTTGCCCCGATTCGCAAAAAAAATCCAGCAAAACTCTTTTTTCCTTTTCCGGGAGCGCGATCCTCCCGGTCGCATCGGCCGGCCTCCCGCCGGCGAAATTCCTGCCTCCTGCCGTTTCGCCCTTGGGGGAAAACACGGCGCATCCCGCCAAGGATCGGGGTGAAATGCCGCCGTCAATTGGATTGATTGAATTCCGCCAAACAGCCCTCCGCCAGGGCCACCTCAACTCCGCTCAAGAGATCCTCCATGAGCGTTCGCAGCCGCTCAAAATCCAGCGGCTTGGTTATCACCGCATCCACCGGATTATCCTCGCTGGCTCTGTAGCCAAACCCGGTCATCATCAGAATCGGCTGGCGCGGGGCCAGCCGCCGGATGCGGGCCGCCAGCTCATTGCCTTTCAGGAAAGGCATTTCATAATCCGTCATCACCAGGTCGAAGTGCTCCCGCGCAAACAAACCCAGCGCTTCGGCGCCGTTATTGGCCTCCACCACCCGGTAGCCGATCTGCCCCAGCAAAAGCCGCACCGTCTCGCGCACAAATCCTTCGTCATCAACGAGTAATATGCGCTTCACAACTGCCGTGTCTCGGTTTGTATTCATATCTCACCCCTCCAAAAGCAAAAGCCGCGCCATCTCGCTTTTGAGAATCTCCGCTTTCACCCCCTCCCTCCTGCATAATTCATACTTCATAATTGATAATTCATGCCTCATACTTCCCCCGTGCCGACCAATATCATCTCCGTGGCCAACCAAAAAGGCGGCGTGGGCAAGACCACCACCGCCATCAACCTGGCCGCTTGCCTGGCCTCGGTTGGCCAGCGGGTTCTCCTGGTGGATTTGGACCCCCAGGCCAACGCCACCAGCGGCCTCGGCCTGGAAAAACTGGAAGGCGCCAGCGCCTACCGGCCCCTCCTGGGCCAGGGCGGCCTTCTGGAAAAAATCAAACCCACCGCCTTCGACCGCCTCAGCGTCGTCCCCAGCGAAGTGGACCTGTGCGGCGCCGAAATTGAAATCGCCCGCGCCGAAAACCATCTGCAGCGCCTCTCCCTCCTCCTCCAGCCTCCCGCCCTCCGGGCCCGCTTCGATTTTATTATGATTGACTGCCCTCCCTCCCTGGGCATCCTCACCCTCAACGCCTTTGCCGCCTCCGACCATCTCATCGTCCCCCTGCAATGCGAGTACTACGCCCTGGAAGGCATCTCCACCAGCCACCGCGTCCTCAGCCAGGTGCGCGACAACGGCATCAACCCCCGCCTCAACCTCCTCGGCATCCTCATGACCATGTTTGACAGCCGCACCCGCCTTTCCGCCCAGATTGTGGGCGAGGTCCGGGACCATTTCGGCCCGACCGTTTTTGACACCGTCATCCCCCGCAGCACCCGTCTGGCCGAGGCCCCCAGCTTCGGCAAACCCATAATTTATTACGATCCCTACAACGCCGGCGCCGCCGCCTACGAAGTTCTGACCCAGGAACTCCTCAAGCGGCTCGGCGAGAAATAAAATCATCCCGCCGGGATGAAATCATGAAGCCCAAGGCAGATCCTTCCTCGCGAACTTGGGCTGAATGATCGCACGCCGTTGGGGGTTTCCCAGCCGAAACAGGATGCGGGCGCGGCCCGGCCTTACCGCGGCTCGACCGGCCTCCAGTTGCCAATCGCTTCATCGCCACCCTTGCCTTTCGGTCCCAGAGAGCAAACATCGTATCCTTTCGTGTTGTGCAGGCCCGGACATTCGTACCGGTAATGATTCTCCCACGGATCCGCCGGGATACGTGGCATATCCGTCAGATAGGGGCCATGCCACGAGCCTGCTGGAATTGCTGAAGGACGTTTCATCAGCGCAGCCAACCCTTCTTCCGTGGTTGGGTAACGACCGCAGTCCACCTGGAACCGGCCAAGACCTTCAATGAACTCTGAGATGTCTGTTTTGGCTTCCCCTTTGCGCGCGGCAGAGTTCGGCCCAAGATCAGGCTTGCCCATGAAGACCGCTAGAAAAATCAGCGCAGAGATAGATAAACCCAATAATACTCTGGTTGAACGCTTCATGGCTCAATATTTTTTATCGCCCATTCGCCGCCGTCCAGTTGCCGATAGTGTTAGTGCCTCCCTGGCCGTCCTTTCCCTTGGAGTAGAGATCGAAACTTGCCGGGTTGTGTTTGCCCGGAATTTCATAAACATAAGCCTGTCCCCAAGGGTCGGGCGGAACTCTGTCCGTTTGCAAATAGGGGCCTTTCCAAGTGTCCTGCGCATCGCGCGGTTTTGTTATTAAAGCCTGCAAACCGTCGCCGCCTTTCGGAAGATGCCCGTTGTCCAGTTCAAACGCGGAGAGCGCCGAGACGAGAATGGCAATCTCCGCTTTGGCGGCGATTTGCCGGGCCTGCTCGGCACGCCATACGATCCTCGGAAGCACGAGGCCGGCCAGAATCGCCAGAATGGTCAAAACCAGCAATAGTTCCACCAGGGTGAAGCCGCGCCGGCTCCCTGGGTTCGTCCGGCCTGTTTTGGATTTGATATTCTTCATGTTCATAAAATGACCTTTCGGTTGTTTATTGGATGGAATCCTGAAAACTGAATGTGATGAGACGGCTCATAGCTCGTTTTTTACCACAGGCTAATACTGGATACCGTTACCGCATTTAGTATGCCAACCGCGTCAAAGGCCGTTTTGCCGGCGAAACGCCGTGCGCTTTACTGGAGGCATCAACCTAAAAGCGCAAACCTTGCGCAAAGTTGTGCAAACAATGCTCGCTCATCCAGCCATTTAAAACTTTGAACTTGGCGCTTTGAACCTACTTTAGGGGCATGATTGAGACCTCTCCAATCCTGGCCGGCGGCCAAAGTGATTTTGTCACCCGCATCCCCCTGCCGCCGCCGCGGTTGGACGCCCTTTCCCGCGAGATTCTCCGCTTGAAACATAAGTTGAACGCCGTCCTCCTCGCCCATAATTATCAGGTTCCGGAAATCCAGGACCTGGCCGATTACGTCGGCGATTCCCTCGGCCTTTCCCAGCAGGCCGCCAAAACCAGCGCCGATGTCATCGTCTTCTGCGGCGTGCATTTCATGGCCGAAACCGCCAAAATCCTCAACCCCGGCAAAATCGTCATCCTCCCCGACCGCGACGCCGGCTGCTCCCTGGAGGAAAGCTGTCCGGCCCCGAAACTAAAGGCGTTGCAGGAGACCAATCCCAATTTTTACACTGTCACTTATATTAATTGCAGCGCGGAGGTCAAGGCCCTCAGCGACGTCATCTGCACCAGCGGCAACGCCGTCAAAATCGTCAACGCCTGCCCCCGCGAGCGCGACCTTCTTTTTGTCCCCGACGAAAACCTGGGCGCCTGGGTCATGGAACAGACGGGGCGAAAAATGACCCTCTGGCAGGGCAGTTGTTATGCCCATGTCGAATTCACCCACGCCGGCGTCATGCGCATCCGCCGCCAATTCCCCGACGCCCCCCTCGTGGCCCATCCCGAATGCACCCGGGGCGTCCGCCTCCTGGCCGACGAAGTTTGCTCCACGGAAAAAATGGTGGATTACTGCAAAAAGAGTCCCGCCCCCGCCATCCTCATCGCCACCGAAGCGGGCATGATCCACCGCCTGCGCAAGGAATGCCCCGGCAAACAGTTCATCCCCGTTCCCATCGAGCACTGCCGTTGCAACGAGTGCAAGTTTATGAAGATGAACACCCTGGAAAAACTCCACGATTGCATGGCCCGCCTGGCTCCCCAAGTCGAATTAAGCCCCGACATCATCGAGCGCGCCCGCCGGCCCATCGAGCGCATGCTGGAAATCTCCTCCCAGCCCCTCGCCAACGCCGGCTGACGGATGGCAAAGGCGGGGGGGGACGCTGGGCGTTTGTCACATAATTGACAAAAAAGCTGGCCAAACCTCCCTGAAATCTGTAAGTCTATGTGGGTGAGCAACAAGGGAAAGCACAAAAACAACCTTTATTACCTGCTGCCAGGCATGGGGCGTGGCGCGCGCAAGCGATTTTGGCGCAACCTGGCCGTCGGCGTGCTCGTGGGTGTGCTCGCGGCAGGGCTGATGGCCTGGTTTTTCTGGTTCATTTACACCCAGTAACAAACCCAGCCATGCCCATCCTTGCCGTTTCCGACCTGACCGTGCGACGGGGTGACACGCTTATTCTTGACAAAATATCCTGGAAAGTCGCGCGGGGCGAGCACTGGGTCATCCTCGGCGCCAACGGCTCCGGCAAAACCTCCCTCCTCAGCGCCCTGACCGGCTACCTCACTCCCTCCGCCGGCCGCCTTGAACTGCTCTCCAAAACTTATGGCGCCTCCGACTGGCGCGATTTGCGCAAGCGCGTCGGCCTGGTCAGCTCCGCCGTTCGCCAGATGATTCCAGAGGGCGAACCGGCCCTGGAAACCATTGTCAGCGGCAAACTGGCCATGATCGCTTTCTGGGGCGCCATGACCGCCGCCGACCGCCGCCGCGGCTTGCGCCTGCTGCGGCTGATCGAATGCCGTGCCTTGGCGGACCGTCCCTGGCTTTTCCTTTCCCAGGGCGAGCGGCAGCGTTTGCTTATTGGCCGCGCCCTGATGGCCGGCCCGCCCTTGCTCATCCTCGACGAGCCTTGCGCCGGGCTGGACCCGGCCGCGCGCGAGCATTTCCTGCAATTTCTGCAACGTCTGGGCCGCGGCAAAAACCCTCCCACCCTCGTGCTGGTCACGCATCATGTCGAAGAAATCATGCCCGTTTTCAGCCATGTGCTGATCCTCCGGCGCGGCCGCGCCGTGGCCTGCGGCCCCAGAAAAACCGTGCTCACCTCGGCCGTGCTCTCCCAGGCCTTCCAGGCCCCGATCCGCCTGCAACGGCGCGACGGGCGTTACACCCTCAAACTTCTGAAACAAACCCGCCGGCTCATGTAATCCAGCCGTCGCCCGTCAATCCTCGCGCCGCGACCAATAATAAATCCCGGCCAGAATGCCAGCCCCGGCCAGACTCATCCACACCGCCGAATTGGCCAGGAAATAAGAAATGCCCATCAAGGCAATCCCGCCGAACAGTGGAGGCGCCGAGCGCTGCTTCTTGCCATAAACAAAAAAACCCAGGCCAATCCCGCCCCAAAACAACGAGGCCATCAGCCCGCCCAAGTCCATGTGAAAAGATGATAAATCTGGCGTCAACCAACCCCAACATAACAGGCCGGCGCGCAAAAGCGAGCAAGCAGGCCGGAGATTGGCAAACAACTGGCAGCCCAAAATAACTTGCCAGAGCATTGACCCGCCTCTAGCGTAGAGGGAAGCTTGACGCCAGTTTAGCTCAGTTGGTAGAGCAACGCTTTCGTAAAGCGTGGGTCGCCGGTTCAAGTCCGGCAACTGGCTCCATCCAGTGTGTTGATACACAATGGGTTGGAGAGGAAATGGCGGCGGTGGACACCATTTTGGACACCAGTCTGGCAAGGATGTCAGAATCCTGCCAGAATGCTGTCACGGTTGCGCCAGTACCCGCTAACGCGAAAACTTCGCACTTCATTACGATCAACCGTTATGAAGCGTTTTCGCCTAATCTATCGCGGCAACCGCGATGCCTATTACTGTTTCGGCACTCACCAAAATGCGGGAGAGCCTGGGAATCAATGACGCCCGCGAAGCCCGGCGCCTTTTTGAGGCACGAAACGAAAGTCGTGCCGTTATCACCGCTAGTCCACCATCGCCTTCATGGTTGTAATCACCGGATTGCCGATGCCGTTGATCACATGATTGATGCCGCTGCCCCGCTGCCCGCCGCCCAGCCGAATGGTCACCATGTGGTGCATCTGGATGCCCGGAGCGGCCGGAGTCTCGATCCCGTTTTCGGCGACAATGGGCGCCCGGTAGAACACGCAATACACGCCCAACCCCCAGGCCTGATGGGTCGTCACCGTGTCTGCGACTTTATAGGAGGCGAATCCGCTGATCGTCCCGTGCCGCCAGGCTTCCAGGGTGGGCGGATCATAGGGCATTTCGGATTGGTAGAAATAAACGCGTCCGCCGTTGCCGTTCCAAATTGTTTGATACCCCTGGCAATGCTCGACGAACAGGCCGTAAAAGGTGACATTATCGCCGTTGACGATCAGCCCGTTGTCGTTCTGGTTGGCGGTCCAGCCCACGCCGCGACCGTGATCGGCCCGCCAGAGCCAGAAGTTATCGCCGACAACGTCGTTGCAATTAATGGTGACCATGCAGGTTGTTTTTCCAACGGACGCGCCTCCCGCCCGGCAGAAAATGTCGTAAAGAAACAACGGGTTCCGGACATGGGAAACCGAACTGCCCGGCTCTCCCACTTGCAACAGGGTGGTTGAATTGGTGGCGCCCGCTTCGAACAGGATTCCTCCCACTTTGACGCCATCAACATCGGAAATCACCATTGCGGGAGTTCCATTGTCCGGCACCAGCGTCGGGTATCCCAGTCCCAGCGCTATTGTGTCTGGCCGGGATATTCGGAGGCTGTTTTCCAAATGATATATCCCCGGAGTGAAAATGACATTCTTCCCCTGGCCCAGCGCCGCATTGACGCTGGCGGCATTGTCCGTTCCCGGATGCGCCAAGTAGAACCGGTCAATCGGCAAAGGCTCTCCGGATGGCGTCCCGCCCGACCAGGTGGTTCCCGGCGCACCGCCGGTTTCGAGGTTTGGAACCATGACAAAATAGTGTCCGCCATCGTCAACAAAAAGATACGGCTTCTCCCGGATCACTGGCGTTTTATCAACTACCGTGTACGGCTTATCCGGCCACAGGCCGGCGGGCGGGTTGACCACGCCGACAAACACCATGTTCCACGAGCCGCCGGTCCAACTCCCCCATTGCGCGTTCCTGGAAAGCCACTGTTGCTGGGACCCTGAATTGACCCGACCGTCAATAATACTGTCCGCGATGAAACCGCCGCTGGACCATCCGTTGTCCCAGAGATTCAAGTCTCCTTTCACATGGACCCGGCGCAGCGCGGTGCCTTGCGAAACCGCCCAGACATCGGGATTCCGGTCCGGCGTTGGCGTCACCGACAGATTCTCCACGGCGCGCCAGAAATTACAGGTGGCATTGCCGCGCATCCAGCCGGCCGTGGACCGCACCGCCCCGGTGATGGCGACACCGTCGGGGGATTGTCCCAGGCCCAGCGCCTGCATGTAGAAACCCATCTGCACGTCCAGGTGATACTGGCCCGGCTTAAAGAGATACGCAGAGCGCTCGGAACCGAATTGATTGCGTTCCTGTTTGCTGAATACCTCGTCCATCTGGCTTTGCATATTGGTCATGGACGGATCGAAGATCAGAACGTTGGGGCCAAAGTCCGGCCCGGCCGGATCAGAGGCCGCGCCGTCAAAGGGAATGCTCCAGACGGCAAGAACCAGAAGGGCCGCCCGTGGAAGGAACGATGTTGTTTTCATATTTTTAGCATGCCGGAAATCCAAGTCCGCGTCAAAATGAGTCATCTATGGCACGGATTTGGTGGGCCGGGTTGAGGAATTGGGCATGGAACAAAAGCTCATCGCCCCGCGCTCACCTTGGCTGAATGCAATGGGAAACGGGGTCAGAACACAAACGTCTCAATGGAATGGGCCGGACTGCCGGTTTTGGCGGCCTTTCCATTCAGCCATAAATAAAACGGCTGGCCGCCATCCGATTCGTTCATCACCACCACGGCAATCCTTCCATCCCGGTTGACAAAGGCGGTTGTCAACAATTTATCCACCGTGGAAGAGCTGATGATCCGCCGCGCGCCCGGCCGGATGAATTTGGAAAAGTGGCCGATGTAATAGTAGGAGTTCATGTAGTGCAGCTCCCCCGTTTTGGTGTTGCCGTGAATCGGAGCGAAACAAAAATTGTTGACATGGTTCGGTCCTCCCTGCTCGTCCAGCAGCACGTTCCAATCCGTCCACCCGGCGCTGCCATTGTTGAAATCATGGATCATGGATCTGCCGTAGAGTTCCCCCGGTTGCCACTCGTCCAGTTTGGAGGCGTCGTACGGGCCGTGGCAGCCCTCGGTGAACAACAGGTTGATTTTCGGCCAGGCTTCCCGCACCCGGCTGACATTCTCGAAGTGGTCCCCCACATACCAATGGAAGGCCACACCCCACACATATTTGGCGGCTTCGGGATCATCCAGCAACGCCTGGGCGCGCTGATACATCAGGCTGCGATTATGGTCCCAGATCATGAGCTTTTTGCCGGCCATTCCCGCCTGGCTCAACGCCGGGCCAAGGTGGTTCTTGACAAAGTCCCGTTCTTCCGCCGCCGTGTAGATGCACGATTCCCAAGTCTGCACCGCCATCGGCTCGTTCTGCACGGTCAGGCCCCAGATGGGAACGCCTTCCTTCTCGTAAGCCTGGATGAACTTGACGTAATACCGCGCCCACGCCTCGTAATACTCCGGCTTCAACTCCCCTCCGTGCAGCATGTCGTGGTTGTCTTTCATCCAGGCCGGCGGGCTCCACGGGCTGATGAACAGGCTCATCTCCTTTCCCGCGGCGGCCAGCGCCTCCTTGATGAAGGGAATGCGGTATTTCAAATCGTGGGCAATGTTAAAACTCTTCAACTCCTGGTCCCCCTCGGCCACGTAGGTGTAGCTGGCGCTGGAAAAATCGCAACTGTTGATGTGCGTCCGCCCCAGCGTGTAGCCGATGCCGTTTTCCGCGTCGAAACAGGCCCGCAATACTTGCCGCCGCTTTTCTTCCGGCAATTTGTAATACGTTTCCGCCGCCGCGTCCGTCAAAGCTCCCCCGATTCCGACCACCGTCTGGAATGTCTTGGATGGATCAACGAAGACGCATTCCTGCCTTTCCATGGGCTGCGGCAGATCAATCCAGGACAAGGCCTCGGCCCGGGCCAGCCGTTGGCCCGTGCCTTTTGCTGTCACGTAAACAGCGACCGTTTTCGTTTGGGAGTAAGTGGCGCCGGGGAGAGCAAGCATGACCGCGATCAGGAGAGCTGTTCGATGGATTGTCATCTGACAGCAAGCCTGCGCCGCTGGAAGAGGCGGGTCAATCATCCTTTGATCAGGATTACGATTACAATTACGATCACAATTACGATTAGGATTAGGAATGATTCGTTGGCGCTGCACAGGTTGCGACAAGGCCCCCAGGATCGGGGCGCCAGCCGCTTCTCCGGCTATAGACGTTGCCAACCGCCGGGGCATTTCTTAGAATTCAGTGTTGAAAAAGCCGCGTCCTAATTCCAAGGCGGCCAACCCGCCCAACGGCGGCACCGCGCCGCCGCGCCCGGCAGCGGTTGCCACCCTGAAGCCGCGCCGCCGCCTGCTTTTTGCCCTGCTCGCCTTGCTGCTCGCGCCGGCGCTTGCCTTTGGCGTGCTGGAAGGCGTCTTGCGCGTGGCCGGTTACGGTTATGACACCGCGTTCTTCAAAAAAGCGCGCATCAACGGCCGGGATTTTCTGATCAACAATGACAGTTTTGTCCTCCGCTTTTTCCCGCCACAACTCGCCCGCCTGCCCCGCGTCCTGCGGATGGAAGCGGAGAAGCCGCCCCACACCTGCCGGATCTTCATCCTCGGAGAATCCGCCGCGCTGGGCGATCCCAATCCTGCTTATGGCGCGGGAAGATATTTGCGGGCGTTGCTGTCCGATCAGTTTCCCGGCGAAAAGTTCGAGGTGGTCAATGTCTCCATCACCGCCGTCAACTCTCATGCCATTCTGCCCGTCGCCCGCGAGTGCGCCCGCCACCAGGGGGATTTCTGGATCGTCTATATGGGCAATAACGAAATGGTCGGGCCTTTCGGCGCCGCCAGCGTCTTCGGAGCCCAGGCCCCGCCCTTATGGACGGTGCGCCTCAGCCTGGCCCTCCAAAAAACCCGCGCCGGCCAGTGGCTCATGGCGGGCGTCCGCCATCTCCAATTCAAAACCTCCCGGAACGCCTCCTGGGGCGGGATGGAGATGTTCCTCGGCCATCCACTTTTGCCGGACGACCCACGCAAGGAGAGGGTCTATCGCAATTTCCAACTAAACCTGCGCGACATCCTGCAAGCCGGCCGGGACGCGGGCGTCCGGGTCGTTCTCAACACCGTGGCCGTCAATCTCAAGGACTTTTCGCCATTCGCCTCCATGCCCCCGACCAATCTCCCCCCGGCCGATCGCGCCGCCTGGGAGCAATTGGCTGCCGGCGCCGCCCAGGCCCGGCAGCAGGGCCGGTTCGAGGAGGCCGCCCGCGATTTCCAGCGGGCGGCCAAACTCCAGCCGCTCTCCGCCGACTGCCAATATGGCTGGGCCGGGTGCCTGTTGAGCCTGACCAACGCCGCCGCCGCGCGGGAACATTTTCAAAAGGCCTGCGACTGCGACGCGCTTCCTTTTCGCGCCGATTCCCGCATCAACGACCTGATCCGCCAGGCCGCCCAGCCCCCGGCCGGCTCGAACATCCTTTTG
>Ga0187848_10002277_pt1 | contig 15351 bp, 13 predicted proteins | sample June2016WEW_4_40_FD_132424 | JGI IMG/M metagenome (GOLD analysis project Ga0187848, IMG submission 132424) | Peatland microbial communities from SPRUCE experiment site at the Marcell Experimental Forest, Minnesota, USA - June2016WEW_4_40 | ecosystem: Environmental > Terrestrial > Soil >... | reverse complement strand
GCGCATGCGCCGAGTAGCTTCGGAACATGCTGCGCGACGAAGGTGGCGGGTGGAGCTTAGTCCACATGAGCCAAGTGGTAGCGGGCAGCCTACATCTATAGTCAAGCCGCTTTCCAAAAACTTTTTTTCTGCAGGAATTCGTGCAGGTGGCCACTTCAGGTACTGAAAATCGGCCCGCGCGGCCGGGCTTTGGCCGAAGGACGAAACGTGCTGAGTGCCAAACACTTGACGCAGGCGTCGGTACAATTGCTGGGCAAGATGGGCCGAAATCCGGCTATGGACGCGGAGACTCGGGCTGCGTAGAAGAGAGGTTTATTGCAAGAAAAGTGACATTTTCTCCGCAACTAAGGTGATCGCTGCCGGGTTTAACCCGTAAAAGCAAGTACCAGAACTGGGCGCTGCAGGCCCGTGGACTGAGGACTGCTAGCCCCCGGGCGGTTGTTATGCCAGCCATCCCCGAACCGCGCCCCCAACGAGAGAAAGCTATATCCCTGTGTGGCGAGTATTGCACTCGTCTGGGTAGCCCACCTTCGTCTGAACTGTTTGGTCGTCCCGAAGATTTGACGCTATGCGATGAAATTTCGTCGTTCGTAGTTCACCAACCGGAGTTTGGAGAAACCTGGTCGCAAACTTTCTCATGAGAGTCGAACCATGTTTGGCGCGCATCGCAGAGGATTTGATTGGAAGGAAATTGCCAAGGTGCTCCACCTGACCCGAGCTGTGGCCCGGGCGACCTTCTGGCGGGAAATCAAACGCTCGAGGCCGAAAAGTGTCGAAGCTCAGCCTCCTGCGAGTGTCACACAGGACGAGAGTGATTCGGATGCCCTGAAGCTTGGCAAGCCAAGAGCATCTCGCTAAACGCGGTGGGGACCGCCTTTCAGCGCGATTCGTAATTCGGCGGCGGCGCAACAAGCGACAAAGAAAATCGTGCCGCGAGGTATTTGGGTTGTGCCGACTGTTAGCGCTGCCCACGTCTCGCCTACCGCCTTGGCTGGATAGATGCAACATCCGGCACTCTATTTCTTTAGCAGTGCACACGAGGACCTCCGGTTTCGAAGAATGCGTCCCGAAGTCCTCCTTCCAGGCCCGCACTGCCTGCCTAACCTATTGATTATACAAGTACTTGCTAACCGAGTCGGCGGTAGCATCGCCCGTTAGCATAAGGACATCTTGACTCGACCTCTTTTAACGTCTAACATTTAGATTGTATATCGAGGGGAACAGCCATGCAGGCAGTCGAGCTCAAACTGAAACAGGCAAGTGCGGTGTTGGGAATGCCCACAAAGGAACTGCAGAATCTGGTGCAGTTCGGTGTGGTGAAGCCGCGGCGCCGGCGCGGACTCTACTTTTTCGACATGGTAGGCCTCTACCAGGCTCAAGTCGCCGGTCATCTCAAACTCGCTCTCGGAACGCCTGCAGATAGGCTGGCGGAATTTGTGGAGGCGCTCTCCGAGTTCTTGAAGAGAGGCGAGAATGAGGTTCCAGACGTGCTAGTGTTCAGATCGTGCTCCAAATACTGGACGCAATCGGTGGAAGTCAGACTTCCTTTCAAGGAACTACGTGAGAAGCTTGAGGCGAGACTGCAGCGAGTTGACCTGTATCGTGACTTGCCGAGGGGACGAAAGCGGCCAAACTGGAAAGAGGAGTTTCTGGCGACCTTGAAGGAGGCCTCGCAGGATATCGGCGATGTCTCTCCGCAGGATGTCCAGCGTGCCGTTCGGGAATACCGCACCTCCAAGAAGGAAAAACCGGAGATCACCGTTGTCGCAGAAGCGGCGCAAGTCTAGGGGAGTGGTAGACACATCCGTGTTAGTCGCCGGCGTTGCTGGAATGAAGGACTCGGTTCACGAGAGCAACGTTGCGAGTGCGAAATTTGTACAGCGCTGGGTCGAAGACCGCACGTTCGTCTACCTGATCACCGAAGAAGTTCTGGACGAATACAGAGAGGTGCTCGCCAGGCTTGGAGTCCGCCGTCCTCTGATCGGGAAAACCATCAACACGCTGCGCGCCAAGGGCGAACTTGTTAAGGTTGGTCCGACTCGTAATTTGTCTCCCGACCCTGACGACAACCACATTTGTGATTGTGCTGAGTACGGAGGGGCAGACTTCATCGTCACGCTCAACCCGAAGGACTTTCCGCAAGCCGCTCTGCGCGCGAAAGTAATTGGCCCAGACGATCCGCTGCGTGGCCGGCGCACAACAACTCGACGCAGGAAGTCATGAAACGTGTGATGTGAAATAAGACTTGATTTCACACCTTGTTAGATGCGTTTCGAGACGATTGGTTCACGCGGGCAGTTGAGAGAGGAAAACGCCCAATGTCCTGGAGGCAGAACTCAAACGACGGGAGGACTGCACTCAAACAAAGGCGCGGCACGGAGTGTAAGCGTGAGCCGGGAACTTCGCCCAGGATTTTTCCTGCTAGACTCGTGCCTGCGAAATCCATTAAGTTTGGGAAGAGCATACTTTATGGCTGAGACGCCCTCTACGATGCTTCCGTTGGGTATAAGCGCGCCCAACTTTAACCTTCCGGACCCCGCTGGCAAGTTGGTATCGTTGGATGATTTCAAGGATGTGCCGGCCCTCCTGGTCGTGTTCATTTGCAATCACTGCCCCTATGTGAAGCACATCCAGAAACAATTTGCTTCTCTCGCCAAGGAGTATCAGGCGCGGGGCGTGGGTGTTGTCGCAATCAACTCGAACGATGTCGAGAACTACCCGGAGGACCGGCCTGAGAAAATGGCGGAAGAGATCAAGCAGGCGGGTTACACCTTTCCCTATCTCTACGACCAAAGCCAGCAAGTGGCCAAAGCCTATCGAGCCGCTTGCACGCCGGACCTTTACCTCTTCGATCGGGACTATCGCCTCGTTTATCGGGGACAGTTCGATGACAGCCGACCCGGTAATGCGCGTCCGGTCACTGGCGCAGATCTACGCACAGCTCTGGACGCGGTGTTGGCCGGCCACACGGTCCCCGGAGACCAAAAGCCAAGTGTGGGTTGTAACATTAAGTGGAAGCGCCCAAACGCTCCCGATTACTTTTCGAATCGGTAGCATTTCCGGAAACCTGTTCCCGTGACTTCGCCAACAAAGACGGCCTTGGAAGAAGCTCCCCTGGCCCACTTCACGCCCACAGGGTTCTCAAGAAGCGGGAAATAAAGCAGGTGAAGTTCTTGGAGCAAGCCGCCACGTGGCGGGTCGCGGACGGCTCGCCAGAGCTCATGCCTCGAACCTGGCCCCACGGGCGGCTGCGGCGCTGATAATAGCATGCTGGCCCGTTGGAACAGAAGACGAGGTACTCGTCGGAAGAGCCTTCGCCTGCTGGTTTGCCTTGGTGCCACTTTTAATACTCCTCTGGCAACAGCAGAGTGGTTGCAGACCGGTCCGCTTCGGTGATTATCCATAGCTTCTCGCCGGCATCCGTCTGGTAGCTGCTCAGCAATCGAAACCCATGAGCCACGCTGTATTCATTCTCTGCGCCATCGGTTGGCTCCAGTTCGCCCCAGTCCCCGATTGCGTGACGGTCCAAGAAGCAGGTAGCCGGCTGCTTCGCTCTCTCCAACGCAGCTAGCGCCCCGGGTGTAGCGACAATTTGTCCAAGCGGAAACAATGCAGACATGACGGTGACTCCTCTCTTCAACCCAATGCGGGCGAGCCGCGCCCGCATGGGTCGCCTAAAGCAAAGTGGATCTACTTGTTGGGAAAGGACGGCTAGCCGGCACTGCCACGAGGGCTAGAACGACTGTGAGAACCGGGCCTCCAGGAATTCACCGAGCTTGGCAGTCACCCTGAATTGCGGGATTGGATCCAGTTCCTTGAATGCCGAAGTAAACGCATTCGAGAGACTCCAGATCGTTCGCGACCGGAATTCCTCGTACTTCGGCTCGAAGTAAAGGTCATGCACCGTACGGGCCAGATGTTTGGGAGCTTCGAGCTTGCCCTCAACGAATGCTTCGTAGATGACCACCTTGGCGGTGACGTCCGTCAGTTCGCTCCTCTGCCAGGCTTCGACCTGCTTCCGCATCGGCTCGAAGTTCCGTTGCATACGGTCGACGCCGACCGAGATACAGTCGATGAGCGAAAACGACTTCGAGTGTTTGGCCAACACCGGCGTGAACACACCCATGGCAATGTCTCCGAATTCTTGATGCCGTGAGGTTCAACTTCCTCGAAGCCGACCTCTGGCCCACCCTTGCCTGGCAGCGATTCTGACTGCATCCGTTCACGATTGACGGATGATTGTCGGCGCAAGACTCGTCAATGGATCTCGCCAAAAAACATTTCAGTCGCAATATTCATCCAGCATTCATCCGGCTGTTACGCAAGATTCAAATTTGTTTGCTAGTGTGCATCGCATCGGAAGCAAGTTGCTTAGGATTGCGTGGCAGTCTTCCGCCAAACCAGAGGTCACTTGATCCAGGTGCGAGCTAGATCGCTCGGACGGCGGAAACGCCGGCTTTGAGGTTTGTTTACACGGTCACCGGCAGCTGGGTTCCGCCGGCCCGTTAAAGCGAGGAGGAGAACATTGAATACCACAGGGAAAACTTTCGCGCGAATCTTTTGGTTCTGTCTGCTGGCGTCGTGGTGTCTGCTTTCGGCCACGAAGATCGCAGCGCAATCGACCTACGGAACGATAATTGGAGAGGTGACTGACGCGAGCGGCGCGGTTGTCGTCGGCGCGAAGGTGGAAGCGCTAAACCGGGCTACAGGCAGTGCCCGTAGCATCACCACAGACAGGGCGGGCGAATATCAGTTTTTGAACGTCGATCCCGGCCGGTACACAATTACCGTGACGGCGGCAAAGTTCACGTCGAGCACAGATGAAAACGTGATCGTGCTCGCCCGTGACACCGCGCGATCGGACATCCGTCTGAACGTGCAGGGCGGACGAGAAACCGTGGTTGTCGAGGGCGGGCAGTCCGTGGTGAGTGAAGACCTCACCGAGTCCACTTCGGTTACGGGTGCGGAGATCAGCTCGCTCCCGTTGAACTTCCGCGCGACCAACGCGCCCAGCCCCATCGAGACGGCTGCGCTCACCCCCGGCGTAAGCCAGGATCCCAGCGGCAATCTCACCTTCTCAGGGCAGCTGCCGACCGCTACTTCTTTCTCGCTGGATGGCATCTCCATTCAGGACGTGCGCGTCGGTGGACCCAGCACAAATCTCTTTCCGTCGGTGGAAGGCATCGCTGAATTCCGAGTAAACACAGCCGGCAATAGCGCTGAGTTCGCACAGCCCACCGATCTTACTGTTGTCACGCGCGGCGGCACCAACGAATTTCACGGCAGCGGCTTTGGGTATTTCACAAGCCAGGGTTGGAACGCCACAGATGGAATCGGGGACTTCAACCCCACGCTCAGCGCCAAGACCTTCGGCGCCTCTATCGGCGGCCCAATCATCAAGAACAAATTGCAGTTCTATTTCGACTACGAAGGTGTTCGCCTCGATCAAAACTCACTGATCGCCACCCAAACACTACCCGCGAGCTGGGCCGCCGGCAATTTCTCCGGCGTCAGCGGCGGTACTGTACCCCTAGTTCTGACCAATCCCACAACCGGCACAACAATCAACAACAACACATTCACGGTCAATCCCACGTCCGCAATAATCATCAACGACTTTTTCCCCGCGCCCGCCGGACCCAATGCGGCCAGCTCGAATATTGACTCGACCGGTAACAATCTCAATACCACGTTCCCCGGCCATTATTCGGCCAACGGTTTCGACGGTCGCCTCGATTACAACATTTCAGCGGCTCACCATCTCTTTGGTCACATAACTCAACATAACATCACCAGCACCGGCACCGATGCCACCGAAGCTGGCGCACTCGGCGCGGTTGGCGACGAGAGCTACAACTCCGATATGGGCACTTTCTCCACCCAGACCGGCGCCACCAACGTTGCCATCTCTCACAACTGGATCATCAGACCCAACCTGGTCAACGAACTTCGCGGCGGCTTCACTCGCTACAACCTGACCTACGGCTATCCCCAGTCCGCGCAGGGCAACTCCATCATCAGCTCGCTCGGCATCACCGGTCTTCCTGGACCCCCGGTGAACGGGCTCGGCGGCGTCCCCGTTTTCTACGTCGCCAGCTTGCTCGGCGGGGCCACCAACCAGTTTGGTCATCCTCGCGTTCAGCAGAACGGAATCTGGGAAGTCGGCGACAACCTTTCTTGGACGCACGGCAAATTCAACAGCAAGTTCGGCGTCGACCTCCGTCGCCTGAACTATCGCGATAACATCACCTTTGAAGTAGGCGACGAATACGGCGACTACTACATCGACGGAGACCAGGTATGCACCACCGCAGTGCTCAAGGCATATCCCGACGCCTGCGCTGCCGCGCAATTCGAGCTCGGCTACCTCGACGAAGGCGACCAGGCGCAAAACGGTCCCGATGGCAAGCCGTACGGCTACCACTATGACTTCTTCGGCCAGACCGAATATAAGTTGCGTTCCAACCTCACCTTTACTCTCGGCCTGCGCTATGAGCTCAACACGCCCTTTGTCGACGCCACCAATCAGCTCGGCCAGTTCGATTACCTAAAGAACTCACCCTACTACGGCAAGCTCATCTATGACCAGGGCGAGAAATTGAGTCCCGCGTGGGTTGCCGCTGTTGGAGGCATGAGCCAGTTCGTTCTGAACACAAAATTGGGTCTGCCCTCGTCACTCCGCTTTACCGACAAGACCAATATTCAGCCTCGGCTTGGCATCTCCTGGAGTCCGACGCCTGGCACCGTACTCCGCGCCGCTGGCGGCATGTATTCCGTGCCCGTCTTGGGAGCAGTCCTCTATTCCCTCTTGGGTGTGGACACGAGCAATTTCGGATCCTATTTCCCCACCGATGGTCCCGGCTCCATGACGTGGTCCAACGTCTTCGGCAGCGGCGCTGCTGGTCCTCCCCCGTGCCCCGAATCTTGCCCCGGCTATCGCCGCGCCAACCAGTGGAACCTGAAGGATCCCCGGGTGATCCAGTGGAACGCCGCCTTCGAACAGAATGTCGGCTTCCGTTCCGTGTTTAAGGCCAGCTACGTCGGTTCGCACACTTACGACCTCATCTACAGCCCGGACCTGAACCAGATTCCCGCCAACACTCTCGGTTATTGGCCCTACCGCGCTGCCTACGGAGCAAACTTCCCTAACTTCCGGGAGGTTCTGACTCGCGCCAATGGCCCCAGCGACAAGTATCAAGCGTTCATTCTGGAGTTCAACCGTCGCTTTGCCCGCGGCTTTACCTTCAACAATGCGTTCACACTTGACTGGAACAGGACTAACGCGCTTGGTGCGGTACCAAGCTCCTCGATCCCGGTGGGCGGCCAGGGCGACAACGGCGACAACGTTCTGAACGTGTTCAACATCACTGCTGAAACCGGCAATGCCTTCTATGACCCGCGCAAGAAGTTCCTCAGCACTCTGGTTTATGAAATTCCGGCGGGTCGTGGTAAGCGCTTCCTGAATTCCAGCAGCCGCGCCATGGACTACGTGGTCGGTGGCTGGAGTGTATCGGGAATCGCTTTGTACCATTCGGGCTTATGGCTCACTCCATATTTCCCGAGCAGCCTCGCTGATCCCTCTGGCACCGCGCCACAATATCGGTCGGTCAAGCAGCAGAATCCCGATGTTGTTCCCGGCACCAGCGGCTATCTCCCTCATCCGACAATCGCCGGCTATTTCAACCAAGGCGCCTACACCGTCCCGGCGAGCGACATCGGCCGCTTCGGCAACGCTGGCGTCGGCATCCTTCAGGGTCCCAATACCGTGACCTTGTCCACGTCCCTCGGAAAGACTGTGCACATCAATGAGCGATTCGCCGTAAGATACGAGGCGCAATTCGCCAATCTGTTGAACATCAATAACTGGGGTAATCCGAACATGAACGCTAGCTCCGCCTCGTTCGGGCAGATCACCTCCGAACAAGATGGAACGCCAGGTTCGCAGGCCGGACCCCGATCCATCCAGATGGCTTTGCGTCTGACATTCTAAATCCAGGTGTCTACCGGGAGGGGGCACTCGCTGTTCTGCGGGTGCTCCCCTCCTTGAATTGGATGACAACGTCTTTCGGACTTGCGGAACAAATTCTTGACGAAACGGGTGGGGCCGCTCGATATTTCTGAAACCTGCCGCTCGCTCCTCCGCAGACACTTCACGCGTCACTGCCTCGGGTGGTTCCGGCACGACGCTTTGTTTTGGCTGGCAGAACCAACCATTCGGGAGGCGCGATTGTGAATTACGCTCGCAAGACTTACACCGGACGGCTTCAGGCCGTGATCCTGGATTGGGCCGGGACCACGGTGGATTACGGAAGCCTGGCTCCCGTCCGCGTGCTGCAACAGGTCTTTGCCGATCGAGGAATTAGGGTCAGTGAGGACGAGGCACGTCGGGATATGGGCGTTCTCAAGAGGGACCACATTCGCGCTCTCCTCGGTTATCCACGGATTCGCGCGGCATGGGAACAGCAGCATCGGCACGTCGCTGGCGAGCCGGATGTGGAAAGCTTGTTCGCCGATTTCATTCCTCGGCAGATGGAATGCCTGGCGCAGTACTCCGCGCCGATTCCAGGAGTCGTCGAGTCGGTGCGGCAATTGCGCGATCGCGGGCTCAAGATTGGAAGCACCACGGGCTATACGCGTCCCATGCTTGAAATTCTGCTTCGCCACGCCGCCACCCAGGGCTATGCGCCGGATTGTGCGCTTTGTCCGGACGATGTAGGGGCCGGCCGTCCTCTTCCCTGGATGCTTTATGAGAACGCTGTTCGCATGAAGGTTTATCCACTCGAAGCGATTGTCAAGGTTGGCGATACGATCAGTGATATTGAAGAAGGCTTGAATGCCGGTACATGGGCAGTCGCGGTCGCACAGACCGGCAACATGATAGGAGTTACGGAAGAACAATGGCGGGACTGGCCGGAATCGGAACGATCAACGCGCCTGCAAGATGCGCGGAGCAAACTGCTGGCTGCCGGCGCGCACTACGTGATCGACACGATGGCCGATTTCGGTCAAGTGATCGATCGGATTGAGGCTCGGCTGCAAGCAGGCGAGCGGCCATGATCGCTTCGCCTCAGCGCGGAACAACGACCGCTAAACCGGGCCGGCTATTTCGCTGGCAGGTGCTGACCGTGGCACTCATGCTGGTTGGCTACTCCGGATATTATCTTTGCCGGTCGGACTTTTCCGTGGCACTACCGCTGATCGCGGATGAGTTGGCCGCGCGCGGCTTTGCTCCCGACGTCGCGCGCATACGGCTGGGCGCAATCGCCTCCCTCGGAGTGATGGCTTATGCGGTGGGCAAGTTTCCCGCCGGCGCGATCTCGGATTGTTTCGGTGGCAGGCGCAATTTTCTCGGCGGCATGATCGGCTCCGTGATCTTCACTCTGCTGTTCGCGCTATCGGGTGGGCTGCCATTGTTTACCCTGGCCTGGATCGGTAATCGCTTGGTCCAGTCGCTAGGTTGGGTCGGAGTGGTCAAAGTTTCCTCGCGATGGTTCTCCTATCACAGCTACGGCACAGTGATGGGAATCCTCAGCCTCAGTTTTCTGTTTGGGGATGCCGTTTCCCGCACGTTCATGGCTTGGCTCATCGGTCATGGATTGGGTTGGCGTGGCATCTTCATGGTGGCGGGCGGAACGCTTTTCCTCATTTTCCTCAGCAATCTCTTTCTGCTCAAGGAAAATCCGGGCGCAGTCGGCGAACTCGAACCCGAAGACAATCCCTTGGCCATCGTTACAGAGATCGGTACGGAGCCAGACCGGCAAGGTTCACGAATGGAAAAGTGGCAGCACATTCAGCTTCTATTCACCAATTACGGATTTTGGCTGGTGTGCGTGCTCTCGTTTGGCGTCACTCTGGTTCGCGAGACCTTCAATCTCTGGACTCCGACTTACTTCATTCAAGCGGTAGGACTCAGTAGAGCCGGCGCGGCGCAGCAGAGTGCGCTGTTTCCTCTGTTCGGAGGACTTTCCGTTCTTCTGGCTGGATACGTGAGTGACAGGCTCGGACAGGGCGGACGCGCCGCCATCATCTTCTATGGATTGCTGCTCACCGGAGCAGTTCTTTTCGGCCTGGGATATTTTGAATTCGGGTCTTCCCGAGCTCTGCCGGTGGCGCTGGTTGCCCTCGTGGCCTTTCTGATGATCGGTCCATATTCCTACCTGGCGGGAGCGATTGCTCTCGACCTTGGCGGCAAACAAGGCAGTGCTACCACTTCCGGCGCCATTGACGCAATCGGATATCTCGGAGGAATTCTCGCCGGCGACACCGTTGCGCGGGTTTCGATTGCGTACGGATGGAAGGGCGCTTTCACCATACTCGCAGTCGTGGTTTGGCTCTCCAGTCTGGCTGCGTTCCTGTATCTCCATAGCTTTCGGGCCAAAGCGATGATCCCCGCAATCGCCGAGGAGAGTTAGAGTCCATGAACGGCAAGTCAACCGCCAGGAGGGATGTCGCTTGAAGAAATGTCGCTATCGTTTCGACGTAATCGCAATCTCGATTCTAGCCGCGCTCTTTGCCTCCGCATCGAACGCACTCGCCCAACAACCCCAGCAACCTTTGGTCCTGCTCATCTCGATCGACGGCTTGCGCCCCGATAACGTACTGCGGGCGGATGAGTTCGGACTGAAGATCCCCAATTTGCGCCGCCTCCTGGCGGACGGCGCCTACGCAACCGGCGTCACGGGTGTACTGCCGACGGTAACCTATCCCAGCCACACCACCATCCTGACCGGAGTTACTCCGGCCGTGCACGGAATCGTCGCTAACACGACCTTTGATCCACTGGGGGAAAACTACGGTGGCTGGTATTGGTACGCCGAAGATATCAAGGCACCCACGCTATGGGATCTCGCCGCCAAAAACGGAATTTCGACTGCGAATGTGTATTGGCCTGTGAGCGTAGGCGCCAACGTCACTTATAACATTGCCCAAATTTGGCGGGCCGGCACCGAGGACGACCGCAAGCTTCAGCGCTCCCTTTCCACCCCAGGACTTCTAAGTGCGCTTGAGAAACAGATCGGCACTTCTTTTCCGGTAGGTTCCGATGAGAGTGTTGAAGCGGATGAACTCAGAGCGCGCTTCGCCAATTTGTTGCTGCAAGAGAAGAAGCCGGCATTTATGACCGTTTATCTCACCGCGCTCGATCACATTGAGCACGAAACAGGTCCGTTCAGCAAGGAGAGCCTGGGCATCCTCGAAAGGCTTGACGCTGTCGTGGGAAAACTGCGGCAAACGGCCGAAGAGCAGGGTCCCGCCGTGATTTGCGTAGTTTCGGACCACGGCTTCGCGAAGACAGACAAAGATCTCAACTTGAATTTCGCCCTCCGGCAAGCCGGCCTGATCGAACTGAACCCGGATGGTTCGGTGAAGTCGTGGCGCGCTTCAGCATGGCTGGCCGGAGGTTCCGCCGCGATTATGCTCAAAGACCCGGCAGATAGCGACGCCAATACAAGAGTGCGCCAGCTCTTGGATCAGATGCTGGCTGATCCGGCGGCAGGAATCGCCCGCGTCCTCAAACCTGCCGAGTTCAAAGCTGGAGGAGGTTTTCCCGGCGCGACGTTTGTCGTCAGCCTCAAGCCCGGCTATCAGCTGGGTCCAAAACTGGATGGACCGGTCGTGGTACCACGAAAGCCAGGCGGAATGCACGGGTATCTCCCGGAGAATTCGGACATGCTGTCATCCTTCTTTCTTATTGGGCCCAACATCCAGCGTGGATTCTCACTGGGAATTATCGACATGCGGGATATCGCCCCTACCCTCGGGGAACTGCTGGGCTTCGAGTTGAGCACGGCACAGGGGCACAGCTTGGTTCGGAGGATTGCGCCAGTCCCGGCACGGGCACGATAGAAGTTCTTCGACCTTGCGAAGACGCCGAGATTCGAGCGGTCGTGATCTAGGCAAGTGAGAACTACGCGGTGACGGGCGCGACTCCCATTTCCTCCAGAACGCGCCGCATCGCCGTGAGCAGCGCCTCGACGTCCGGCGGATACAAGTGCCCGATGGTCCCGACGCGAAAGCACGGCTCCGCCGTCAGCTTGCCGGGGTAAATGATGAACCCCAATTCGCTCAGCCGCGCGTAGAAGTCTTCGAAGCGAAACCGCGGGTGCTCTGGATAGCGGAACGCGGTGATGATGGAGCTTTGGTCCTCCGGCGCAAGATACGCCTCGAAGCCCACTTCCGCCATACCGCGCATCAGCGCCGTGTGGTTCGCGCGATAGCGCGCGGAGCGGCCGGCTACGCCGCCCTCCGCTTCCAGTTCGAGCAGAGCTTGATGAAACGCCAGCAGCGCGTGCGTCGGCGGGGTGAAGCGGAACTGGCCGTCGGACTCGAAGCCTGCCCACTGCGCGTGCAGATCGAGGCTCAGCGTGCGCGCCCGGCCTTTCGCTTCGAGTAACCGGCCCCGCCGCGCCAGCACGAACCCGAAGCCGGGGACGCCTTCGATGCACTTGTTCGCCGAGGAGATCAGAAAATCGATGCGCGCTCCGGCAAGATCCACGGGGATTGCGCCGAAGCTGCTCATGGCGTCGACGATGTACACGGTGCCGGCGCGTTCCACCACCGCTCCGATTTCTTCGATGGGGTTCACAATGCCCGTGGTCGTTTCGCAATGGATCACCGCCGCGTGCGTTATGCCGCGCGATGCCGCGAAGCGCTCTGCCACGGCTTCCGGCGAGATTTTGCGGCCTTCGGGCACGTCCACCGTCTCGGTTTCAATCCCGTGGACGCGCGCCATCTGCGCGATGCGGCGTCCATACGCTCCGTTCACCACAACCAGCAGCTTGCCCTCGCGCGGAATCGCCGAAGAAATCACCGATTCGATGGCGAAGGTTCCGCTGCCCTGCATCAGAACGCATTCGTATTCGCCCACGTTGTCTGCGGAGGCCGCCCCGCCAATCGCCAGCAGCCGCTCACGAATCTCGCGCACCGTTTGCAGAAAATCGCGGTCACGCGAGCCCGCGTCGCGCAACATTGCGGCCTTCACCGCCGCGCTGGTGGTGAGCGGTCCGGGAGTGAACAGCAGTTTACTGGTGGCCATGGTGGAGGTTCTCCTCTTCATCGCCGTCGCCGAAATCGATGCCCGGAACTAGATGGTAGATCACCGCCGGCACATTACGCGGCGCCTGCCGAACATTCTTCCCGCCGGCGTACGTGGCATCGACCACGATGTCCTTGATCGTTACGGCATTGCGGCGGCCAAGAGGATGACCACCACAGCGAACAACGCCAATGGAAACGCTGCGGACACGTCTCGGATGTTAGGCCCCGAGTGTTACGGGACGATTAAATTAAGAGTTGCTTATTGGGAAAGGGCGTCCGGCCGACAGCGCCCTGCAGGCTAGAACGATTGTGAGAACCGGGCTTCCAGGAATTCGCCCAACTTGGCTGTCGCCTTGAACTGCGGGATGGGATCGAGTTGCTTGAATGCCGAGGTAAATGCATTCGAAAGACTCCAGATCGTTCGCGGCCGGAATTCCTCGTATTTCGGCTCGAAGTACAGGTCGTGCACGGTCCGGGCAAGGTGCTTTGGGGCCTCGAGTTTACCCTCGATAAACGCTTCGTAGATGACGATCTTGGCGGTGACGTCCGTCAATTCACTTCTCTGCCAGGCTTCGACCAGCCTTCGCATCGGCTCGAAGTTCCGCTGCATCCGCTCCACTCCGACTGAAACGCAGTCGATGAGCGAAAACGACTTTGAGTGTTTGGCGAGCACAGGCGTGAACACGCCTGAGACAATGTCTCCGAATTGGGGCGGTCCCTCACGAAGTGGCTTCCAGTGCATCCATCCGACCCGGCCCGATAACTAAAGTTGAAGGAACTTCGCGAGGTGGATCTCGGGAGGTTCGACGTTCTTGGACCTTGCCGCGGTCGATATCCTCTCGCATTCAGTAGGGCCGCACTTCTGCAGTCCAGTTGGCAACCATATTGCCTTTGCTAGTCCACCAAATCAGCAACAACCACAAGCCTTGCCGCGCATTGCCTCCCTGCCCTCCCACACGATAAACGGCACAATCAGCAAAGCCGCGAGCGGGTCAGCCCAAGCTACATGCCAAATCGCATTCACTCCAAGCCCGACAAGAGCAATCAGTGACAGATAGGCACACACGACTGATTGAGAGGCATCTGCTCTCAAGGCAGCACTATTTGTAGCGGCAGAGAGTTTCCGCTTTTCCCTGGCCAGCCAGGGCATGACTGCTGCGGCGGCCAGCAAAATGCCAATCCCGAGATACGTCGGTTTGGGTTCGCTGTACCCCATGAGCGTCAGAGCCGAAGCCACGATTACACAAGCGGCGAGGACAACGAGCAATGCTCCCCCGATTCGGGCAGCGCGCCTCTCAGCCTGTTCTGGCGAAACTTGCACACGAAACCGCCACAACACAATTGCCGCTGAAAGGAGTTCGATAGCACTGTCGCCGCCAAAGGCCAACAGCGCAGTACTGCGCGCCATCCACGCCGCGGATAGCGATACCGCAGCCTCAATGCTCATCCAAAAGATTGTGACGCCTTGAATCCGCTGAATCCGGCGTATCGTCTCTGGCGTTGCAGTGGGCAGTATCGAAGTCATCGAAGAGCATTATGGCACGCCCTTAAGCTGCGGCCTGACGACGCGAAAAGAGGGCGCCACGAGCCGCCTGAAGTGCGCATCCGCCTTGTTGGCAAACGACACAAGACTGAAACTTCCTACCCTTCTCCTTTTTTGTTCTTGTCAGTTGTAATTAACTATGGTTAACTATAGCAAATAATCCTTGGTTAATGTCAGCAAACTGGACTGACGTTGGCGTTTAGGGGCAAGCGCAGTGGGAAAACACATGACAGAGGTAATTCGCTTCGCTCTCATTCTGGCGGTTGTCGCCTCTCTTTCCCCGATGGACGCACTCGCACAAGGGGAAACCACCAGTGCCATCGTTGGCGAAGTTAGGGACGCAACCGACGCAGTTGTGCCGGGCGCCACTGTGATCGTCACAAATCACGAGACCGGTCTAAAGCGTGGCGCTCAGACCGATAACGCGGGCCGGTTCAACTTTCCGCAGTTAAAGCCGGGTACCTACTCGGTCAGAGTGGAAGCGCAAGGCTTCGGCCCGCGGCAAAATGACAACGTCGTTGCGGGTCTGGGCCAGAAGCAAACCGTGGATTTCACGCTTAAGGTGGCCCGATCGAATGAGGCGGTTGAGGTAAGCAGCGAGGCCCCACTCATCAACCTGGGAAACCCAAACACATTCACCACTTTGAGTGCGCCGGCGCTGGAGGACTTGCCGAATCCGGGCGGCGACCTAACCTACCCTCTACAGTTTGCGCCTGGAGCGCTTATCAACACGGCGGGGAGCAGCAACGATTTCGTGGGCGGCACAAACGGAT